>Ga0228700_1001997_pt1 | contig 11605 bp, 14 predicted proteins | sample McNCre317_Aug_MG_FD_178019 | JGI IMG/M metagenome (GOLD analysis project Ga0228700, IMG submission 178019) | Freshwater microbial communities from McNutts Creek, Athens, Georgia, United States - 3-17_Aug_MG | ecosystem: Environmental > Aquatic > Freshwater > Creek | place: USA: Georgia...
GGGGATCTCCTTGGGGGTTTAGTAGGTTTGGGGTACGGGAACCAGGGTCTGCTGCATCAGGGCGCAGGCACGGGTCTGGCCGGACGCGTCGTGGTGCTGCACTTCGGCACTGGTGACAATCAGGCGTCGGCCAGCCTTTACGACCCGGCCGGTGGCACGCAGCTCCCCGGCTGAGAACGCGGCCAGAAAGTTGATCTTGTATTCGGCGGTGGTGACTTCCATGCCTTCGGGGGTGACGGTAAGGCCCGCGTAGCCCGCGGCGATATCGGCCAGGGCCCCCATGGCGCCGCCATGAAAGCCGCCCTGCTGCTGCGACACCTTGTCGGAATATGGCAGGGCAATCTCCACCAGGCCCGGCTCCACGCGCAGCAGGCGGGCACCCAGGTGGCGCATCATGCCCTGGCGCTCCAGGCTGGTCTGCACGCGCTGCCAGAGTGCCTCATGCGTCATGGCTTTTTCCGGGGGTTGTGCGCTTGGAGGCCGCGCTTTTGGCTCCAGCTGTCTTGCCAGTGGCGGGCTGGTCCTGCGTGGCCTTGGCCAGCAGCGCACGCGCCTCGCGCTGATGCACCTTGATCTCGTCCAGGTTGGCCTGCAGGTCGGCCATCTGCTCTTCAATCTGCTTGCGGTGCAGGGCCAGCACATCCAGGAACTTGGTCAGCTGGGCGCCGGTGTCGCGCGGGCTGTCATAGGTTTCAATGATGTCCTTGGCCTCGGTCAGGCTCAGGCCCAGGCGCTTTGCGCGCAGGGTGAGCTTGAGGCGGGTGCGGTCGCGCACGCTGTAGACCCGGTTGCGCCCGCCCGGGCCGCTGCGTGCGGGCTGCAGCAGTCCCAGGTCTTCATAGAAGCGGATGGCGCGGGTGGTGAGGTCAAACTCTCGCGCCAGGTCGCCAATGGTGTAGGTAACGGTCATACAAGGCCCCATGCAAAACCGGCGGCGACACTTGCAATGGGGCTTTCACCGCGATCTGCAAGCCGGCCTCTCGGTTGACGTTTACGTAAACGTCAATTATGCGGCAGAAAGCACGGGATGCCGATGCGCCGCTGCATGCGCACATGCGCCTCTCACCACTGGGGTACCGCGTCGTCCTTGAGTTGCGCACGCAGGCTTTGGTAGTCGGGCACGACGCTGGCCACGGTGTTCCAGAAGCTGGGGCTGTGGTTCATCACGCGCAGGTGGCTGAGCTCATGGGCCACCACGTAGTCGATCACGCTTTGGCGGAAATGGATCAGCCGCCAGTTCAGGCGGATGGTGCCATCGGCACTGGCACTGCCCCAGCGGGTGCCGGCGCTGCTAAGACGCAGCTGGGTCCAGCGCACGCCCAGCAGGGGCGCAAAGTGCTCCATGCGCGCCTGGAAGAATGCCTGGGCCTGGCGCATCAGCCAGGCCTGCACGGCGTCGCGTATCTGCTCGGGCGTGGCGGCCTTGGGCAGGCCCACCAGCAGGGTGTGGGCCGTTGCTCCGTCGGGCGCATTTTTCAGCTGTGCCCCCTTGCCACCAAAGGCGTGGGCCGGGTCCAGCAGGACCCGCAGTTCCTGGCCCAGGTAGGGAATGCAGGCGCCGTCGCACCAGTCGACCCGCGCGCTGTGGGCGCGGGTGTGGCGCTGCTGGGATTCATGCAGCTTGCGCAGGATCCATGCCGATTTCTCGTGCAGTGCCGCGTCCACTTCGTACAGTGGCGTCCATCGCGGCGCACGCACCACCAGGCCATCCGGGCCGACGACAAAGCCAATCGACTTGCGTTTGGCCCGCACGAAGGCATAGGCCACCACAGCGTTGGGCAGGCGCAATTCGCGGTTGGCCTTGGGGTGGGCGAAGCGCGCGGGCACGATGGCGCCGGCCAAGGGCACGCCGGGCACAAAGGGGAGCGCAGGCAGCGGCTCTGGTGCGGGCGCTGCGGGCGGCGCATCGAGCAGCGGTGAAGGCAAGGCACTGGGCTTGCGGCGTGATGGCCCGGCGCCCGGGCGCGCCTGCCGGCGTGGCTTGTCGGGAGGTGCCAGCTTGGGCTCCAGGCCAAACAGGTCCAGCGTGTAGCGCAGCAGGGGCAACATGCCTGTGGGCGGCAAGGCGCTCTTTACTGGCTCACCAGGTGCTGGGCAAAAGCCGCCAGGTCTTCATGCACCAGCGTGCCTGGCGGAAAACCCTCGGGCAGCGCACGTCCTCTGAGGGCAGCAGCCTTGCCGGTCAGCACCAGGTGCGGTGCACAGCCCATGGCCGTACCGGCCACCAGGTCACGCACCGAATCACCCACGGTGGGCATGCCGCGCAGATCCAGGCCATAGCGTTCGGCAATCTGCTCATACAGGCCGCTGGCCGGCTTGCGGCAGCTGCACTGGTCTTCCGGCGCGTGCGGGCAGTAGAAGATGGCGTCGATGCGTCCGCCCACCGCCGCCAGCATCTCGTGCATCTTGGCGTGCATGGCGTTGAGGGCGCTCACATCGAACAGCCCGCGCCCCAGGCCCGACTGGTTGGTCACCACCACCACATGCCAGCCGGCATGGTTGATGCGCGCAATCGCCTCCAGCGCGCCGGGCAGCGGCTGCCACTCGGCCGGTGACTTCACATATTCATCGCTGTCTTCGTTGATGGTGCCGTCGCGGTCGAGGATGCACAGTTTCATGGAATGCCCCTGCCGCTTCAGGCGGCCAGTTTGGAGAGGTCGGCCACGCGGTTCATCGCACCATGCAGGCTCTTGAGCAGGCCCAGGCGGTTCAGGCGCAGGTCCATGGCCTCGGCGTTGACCATCACATCTTCAAAGAAGGCATCCACCGGCGTGCGCAGTGCGGCCAGGGCCTGCAGCGAAGCCGTGTAATCGCCCGCCTGCCACTGGGCCTGGGCTTGCGGCAGCACCGTCTGCATGGCGGCGTGCAGGCCCTGTTCGGCCGGCTCGACCAGCAGCAGGGTGCTCACGTGGGCATCTACGTCGTCGGCCTTTTTGAGGATGTTGCTGATGCGCTTGTTGGCTGCAGCGAGCGCGGCACTTTCGGGCAGGGCGGCAAAGGACCGCACCGCCAGCAGGCGCTTGGCTACATCACCCAGGCGCTGCGGGCGCAGGGCCAGCACGGCATCAACTTCCTGGGCGGTATAGCCCTGCTCACGCAGCGCGCCGGCCAGGCGGTCGTAGATGAAGTCGGACAGGGCCGGGGTGGCATCGGTGATCAAGTCGCCAAAGGCCGGCACGGCAGACTGCAGCAGCGCTTGCAGGTCCAGCGCCAGGTCTTTTTCCACCAGCATGCGCACCACGCCCAGCGCATGGCGGCGCAGGGCAAAGGGGTCTTTGTCGCCGGTCGGCAGGTTGCCAATGCCAAACATGCCGACCAGGGTCTCCAGCTTGTCGGCCAGTGCAACCACCACACCGGCCAGGTTGCGCGGCAGTTCGTCACCGGCGAAGCGCGGCTTGTAGTGGTCTTCAATGGCGGCTGCCACTTCCTCGCCCAGGCCATCGTGGCGCGCGTAGTAGCCGCCCATGATGCCTTGCAGCTCCGGGAATTCACCCACCATGTCGGTCACCAGATCGGTCTTGGCCAGGCGTGCGGCGCTCTTGGCCAGTGCCGCCAGTTCGGGCACGCCCCGACCGGCAGCTTGCAGCAGGCCCACAATGGCCGCTGCGATGGCCACCACGCGCTGGCTGCGCGCGCCCTGCGTGCCCAGCTTGTTGTGGTAGACCACCTTGTCCAGCGCACCTGCGCGCGACTCCAGCGTGCGCTTGCGGTCCTGGTCGAAGAAGAACTTGGCATCGGCCAGGCGCGGGCGCACCACCCGCTCATTGCCGCCGATGACGGCGCTGGCGTCGTCCGGCGCGATGTTGCTCACCACCAGAAACTTGTTGCTCAACACGCCATTGGCATCCAGCAGGGGAAAGTATTTCTGATTGGCCTTCATGGTGAGGATCAGGCATTCCTGCGGCACGGCCAGGAACTGGTCTTCAAAGCTGCAGACCAGCACATTGGGGCGCTCCACCAGGCCGGTGACCTCGTCAAGCAGGGCTGCGTCCTCGATGGCACGTGCGCCATTGCCCACGCGCGCCGCAGCCGCCTCCAACTGGCGCACGATCTCGGCACGGCGCTCGGCAAAACTGGCAATCACCGCGCCATCGCGGCGCAGGGTGTCGGCGTAGGCGTCGGCATCGGCTATCTGCACCGGTGAGACAGCGGCCTCGAAGCGGTGGCCCTGGGTGCAGTTGCTGGCCTTCAGGCCCAGCACGCTGACCGGCACCACCGCGCTGCCATGCAGTGCCACCAGGCCGTGCGCCGGGCGCACAAAACTCACGCTGTCCCAGCCGGGAAGCGCGCAGCCACTCTCGCTACCCAGCTGGTAGCTCATCACCTTGGGAATGGGCAGCTTCTGCAGCGACTCTTCCAACGCCTTCTGCAGGCCTTCGGCCAGCGTGGCGCCGGTGACCGTGCTTTCAAAAAACAAGGCTTCGCCCTTGCCATCCATGGCGCGCTTGAGTTGCGGCACCACGCTTGCATCGGCACCCAGTGCCTGCAGCTTTTTCAGCAGCGCAGGTGTGGCCTGGCCCTCGGCATTCAGGCCCACGCTAACCGGCATGAGCTTTGCGGATACGGCCTTGTCGGCCGCCTGCTGTAGGACTGCGGTGACGTGCACCGCCAGGCGGCGTGGCGACGCGAAGTGCGTCACCGCAGACTGCGCGGCGCAGAGGCCCTGGGCCTTCAGCGATTCGGCCAGCACGTGGCCAAAAGCCTCGCCCAGCTTCTTGAGCGCCTTGGGTGGCAACTCTTCTACAAACAGTTCAACCAGAAGGTTTTTCGTCGTCATTTTCAGGCAGCCTTCTTGGGCAATTGTTCTATCCATGCGCGCGGTGCCATGGGGAATCCCAGGCGCTCGCGGCTGTCGTAATAGCTCTGCGCGACATTGCGCGCAAGGTTGCGTATGCGGCCGATATAGGCGGCGCGCTCGGTCACGCTGATGGCGCCGCGCGCGTCCAGCAGATTGAAGCTGTGGGCGCATTTGAGCACCTGCTCATAGGCCGGCAAGGCCAATTGCACCTCGATCAGGTGCTTGGCCTGTTTCTCATGGGCGGCAAACGCGGTGAACAGGAAATCGGCGTCGCTGTGCTCGAAGTTGTAGGTGGACTGCTCCACCTCGTTTTGCTTGTACACATCACCGTAGGACATACCCTCGGTCCAGACCAGGTTGTAGACGTTGTCCACGCTCTGCAGGTACATGGCCAGGCGCTCCAGGCCGTAGGTTATCTCGCCGGTAGCCGGTTTGCAGTCAATGCCGCCGACCTGCTGGAAGTAGGTGAACTGGGTGACTTCCATGCCGTTGAGCCAGACTTCCCAGCCCAGGCCCCAGGCCCCCAGCGTGGGGTTTTCCCAATCGTCTTCGACGAAGCGGATGTCATTCTTCTTGAGGTCAAAGCCAAGGGCTTCGAGCGAGCCCAGGTAAAGCTCGAGGATGTTGGCCGGTGCCGGCTTGAGCACTACCTGGTACTGGTAGTAGTGCTGCAAGCGGTTGGGGTTCTCGCCGTAGCGGCCATCCTTGGGGCGGCGGCTGGGTTGTACATAGGCGGCCTTCCAGGGCTCAGGGCCGATGGCGCGCAGGAAGGTTGCGGTGTGCGAGGTGCCTGCGCCGACCTCCATGTCATAGGGTTGCAACAGCGCGCAACCCTGGGAATCCCAATAGGCTTGCAGGCGAAGAATGATTTGCTGAAAGGTAAGCATGTTGTCGGAGGCTGTTGCACGCAAAGCGCGTGTGAGCCCCCGATTCTACGGGGCCACCCAGGCCGATCTGCCTGCGCCACTGCGCCTGCGAAGATGGGCACTGGCCGGGCGCGTGTTCTGCCAGATTTAGGTGGCAGTGCTGGCCATGCGATGCGTGCGGTAGGTCCAGGCCAGCACCAGGCCAGCCACCAGCCACAGGGGCCATAGACCGAAGCGCGCCACCCACCAGGCATAGGGCGTAGTACCGCTCTGCCCTTGCACCGTGCCCCTCAGCACGCCCTGGGTCAGGCGCGGCAAGGCCTGCACCACCTCTGCATGGTGGTTGATGATGACGGTGGCTCCGGTGTTGGTGGCACGCACGAAGGGGCGCTGAAACTCCAGCGCCCGCATGCGGGATATCTGCAGGTGCTGATCGATGGCCACGGTGTCGCCAAACCAGCCCAGGTTGCTGACATTGGCGAAGACGGTAGGTTCGCGGCCGGCCTCCAGAAAGCGTGCGCCGAGTTCTTCGCCAAAGAGGTCTTCGTAGCAGATGTTTGCGGCCACCCGCTGGCCTTGAATGGCGAATGACGCCTGCCCCACCGCACCCCGGTTGAAGTCGCCCAGCGGGATGTTCATCATGCGAGTGAACCACTTGAAGAGCGGTGGAATGAATTCTCCAAAGGGCACCAGGTGGTGCTTGTCATAGCGCAGTGGGGCCAGGCCGGGCTGAAGGGCAATGACCGAGTTGGTATAGCCCTGTTCGAAACGGCCAAGGGGTATGCCCGTCATGAGGGCAGTGTGGCCCATAGCCACCTGCTTCTGCAGACCCTCCCAATAGCCGGGTGGCAGGTCTTGGGGCAACAGCGGAATGGCGGTCTCGGGGGCAAGCACCAGTTGGGCTTGCTCTTGCTGCATGTTTTTTGCATACCAGTGCAATGCCAGCGGCACGCCGGTGCCGGTGTCAAACTTCTCGTCTTGAGGAATGTTCCCTTGGAGGAGGGCCACTGAAAGACTGCCCGCGGGGTGGGTGTATTCGATGGCAGGCAGCACGCTGCCCAGCAGCAATACGGCCAGCCAAAGCCCGCGGTGCCACCAGGCTGCGACGGGCAGCAGGGCCAAAGTAGCGGCGCACCAGGCAGCCAGCCCGCCCACGCCATAGCTGCCCAGCAGAGGAATCCACCAGGCAAGCGGCCCGTCCAGTTGGGCGTAGCCCGTGGCGCCCCAGCCAAAGCCGGTCAACCAGGTGCCACGCGCCATTTCCGCCAGGGTCCAGAGCGCGCTGAAAAGCAGAGCCTGTCTGGCCGGAGTCTGCTCACGCAGAGTCCACCACAGGCGCGCGGCAACGCCATAGTAGGTAGCCAGTGCAGCCGCCAAGGCCAATACAGCCAGTACGCTGAGCAGAGCGGCCAGTCCGCCATACACATGCAACGCTATATACAACCACCAGAACGTGGCACAGAGCCAGGACACTGTGTAAAAACCTGCCAGCCGGAAGGCCATGGCCGCAGTGGCGGCACTTCGCAGCAGCATGAGCAAAACAGCCTGTGCCAGCAACTGAAGCCACCACACGGGTTGGCCTTGCGTGAAAGGGCCTGCAAAGGGCCAGCACACGCTCCAGGCCAGTCCTAGCCCCGCCAAGACAGCCAAGAGGGCTCGTACGCCGAAGGCCCAAGCCCTGGCATTGGATAGCACAGCGACTTGCGTCAAGGAAGCGCAGTCTTGCTGGGTGACACCTTGAACCATTTGACGGCTCCACCCTTGGTGTGCAGCACGGCAAAGTCCAGTCCTGCCATGTGATAACGCTCGCCCCGTTTGGGCACATGGCCCATTTGGTGGGCAATCAGGCCACCTATGGTGTCGAAGTGGTCATTCGGGTCACCGCTGCTCAGGCTTACCTCGAAGGCGTCATTCACCCGCTCAATCGGAGTATCACCGCTCACGCGATAGCTTCGGTCCGGCAACCCGAAGATGTCCCCTTCATCCTCCGGCATGTCAAACTCGTCTTCAATTTCGCCCACAATTTGCTCCAGCACATCTTCAATGGTGATCAAGCCGGCCACACGGCCAAACTCATCGATCACAATGGCCAGGTGATTTCGGTTGCCTCGGAAATCACGGAGCAGGTCGTTCAAGCCCTTGGACTCGGGAACAAAGACAGCAGGGCGTATCAGTGCACGGATGTTGAGCTCGGGCGCGCGTTGCAGTTTCAGCAGGTCCTTGGCCATCAATATGCCAATGATGTTTTCCCGGTCGCCCTCGAATACGGGGAAGCGGGAATGGGCCGCATCAATTACCTTGTTCAGCAGTACATCGATACTGGAGCCAATATCCAAGAAGTCCATGCGGGTGGCCGGAACCATGACATCACCCGCCGTCATATCCGCCATGCGAATCACGCCTTCGAGCATCAGGCGCGACTCAGCTCCGATGATGTTGTTCTCCTGGGCTTCCGCGAGCGTATCAATCAACTCATCTGCAGAATCAGGTCCGGGATGGATGAATTCGGCAAGCTTTTGTAGAAAGGTTCGCTTGTCTTCTCTTTCACCATGGCGTGCGGGATGGGGGTCTGACACAGGGCGTGAGGCACAAGGCCGTTGTGGGGGTCCCGCAAGGATAACGGAATTGTGGGACCACGCAGCAGCGCACAGTGAGCGTCTAGTTCTCCCATATTGATTCTGGCGCCCTGAACCAAGACTATGGCGTCCACCTAATTTTGGCGGACACCTATGCATCCCAATACGCTTATTCGTCGGACCCACTCGGCACAATTCAAGGCACAGGTGCTGAGCGCTTGTCGCCAGCCAGGCGCCTCTGTCTCTGCAGTTGCCCTGGCACACGGACTCAACGTCAATGTCGTTCGCAAGTGGCTGGCCGGACACAGCATGAAGCGCTGCGCGTCGGCGGCGCTGGCGCAGCCTCCATCGGTCCCCTTACCAATGCAGTTTGTCCCAGTGAGTGTGCCAGCACCCGCGCTGGGATGTGCGCCGGCATCCACCGATATTTGCCTGGACCTGGATCTGGGCGTTTTGCATCTCAAGCTTCAATGTGCACGTGGGGCCAGCGGCCCCACGGCTGCGTTATTGCACGCCTTGGCCGAGATGGTGGCACGCGCATGATCCGCATTGACGTGCTGTGGTTGTGCACGCATGCGCAGGACATGCGTGCTGGAGCCGACCGGCTGCTCAGTGTGGTGGTCAATACTTTGGGCAAGGCCCAGGCCCACCACGGGTACTTGTTTGCCAATGCCCGTGCCAGTCGTATCAAGCTGCTAGTCCATGACGGCTTTGGCGTGTGGTGTGCCACACGGCGGCTGCATGCTGGGCAGTTTGCCTGGGTGCGTCGCGAAGATGCGATGGCGCCCGCACTGCAGCTCAGTCGCCAGGAGTTTGATGCCCTTGTGCTGGGTCTGCCCTGGCAGCGGTTGGAGGAATTGAGCGTGATCCGTCGCACCTGAAACGCTGGCACATAGGATGCAACGCGGTGCCGCCTGGTTGACATCGCATTCGCCAATGGCACACGCACCCTGCCTCGGGCATTATGGCGTTCATGTCCGGCAGTTGCAGCGCCTCCCCCATTGATCTAAGCCAGGTTCACCCAGAGGTGGCCGCGCTGATCGCGCGCTTGCAGCACCAGGTTCAATCCCAGGCACGCGAGATCGCTTTGCGCGATGCCAAGCTGGAGAAGGTCAACTTCGAACTCGCACGCCTCAAGCGTTGGAAGTTTGGTGCCAGGAGCGAGGCCATGCACGCCCAGCAGCGCGCCCTGTTCCAGGACACCCTGTTCGAAGACGAAGCCAGTCTGCAGGCCCAGCTCGCCGCACTGCAAAGAGAGATGCCCGTGGGGGACGCCAAAGCGCCCAAAGCCCCAGCGCGCAAGCCCCGCCGCCAGGCCCTGCCAGCACATTTGCGGCGCGTGGAACATCACCACGAACCAGACAACACCACCTGCGTAACACCGGGTTGCGGCCAGTCGATGCAACGCATTGGCGAAGACATCAGCGAGAAGCTCGACATTGTTCCGGCCGAATTCTTTGTGCACCGCCACATCTACGGCAAGTGGGTGTGCAAGTGCTGCCAGACGCTGCGCCAAGAGCCTGCCGAACCCGATGTCATCGAGGGCGGCATGGCTGCCAGCGGACTGGTGGCGCACACGCTGATCAGCCGCTTCGTGGACCATCTGCCGTACTACCGGCAGGAGCCAATCAATGCCCGCTCGGGCGTACACACACCACGCTCGACGCTGGCGACTTGGTCGGGGGCCGGCGGTGCGGCTCTGGAGCCCTTGTACGAAGCGCTCAAACGCTTCATCCTGAGCTCGTTGGTGCTGCATGCCGACGAAACACCGCTGCCGCTGCTGGATCCGGGCGCCGGCAAGACGCGCAAGACCTATGTCTGGGCCTGGGCGCGCAGTCACCATGATCCGCACCCGGGCGTGATCTACGAGTTCTGCCTGGGGCGTGGGGCGCAATATCCGCTGGCCTTCCTCGGCAGCAAGGGGCCGCCGCAGCCTGAGCCGCCTTGGATCGGCACCTTGATCACGGATCAATACGCAGGCTACAACGCGGCACTGGATGCGTCGGTGTATCCACTGCGCAAATCGGCGCTATGCGCCGCGCATGCCCGCAGGCGCTTCGAGGAACTCAGCCGTGGTGTAGCCGCAGCCAGCGCCGTAGCTCTAGAGGCGCTTCAGCGCTGGGCGCGCATCTACCACGCAGAGGCAAGCTTTGCGCAAATGAGCGCCGAGCAGCGCCGTCAGTCACGCCAAGTGCTGAGCAAACCGCTGTGGGATGAATTCGAGGTTTGGCTCAAGCTGCAACGCCGCCAAGTCATGGATGGCAGCAAGATCGCCGAGGCCATCGATTACAGCCTGGGCGCCTGGCAAGGGCTGACGCTGCACCTGAACGATGGCGCGGTGGCCATCGACAACAACCACATCGAGCGCCAGATCAAGCCGTGGAAACTGGGCGCAAAAACTGGATGTTTGTGGGCAGTGAGCTCGCTGGCCAGCGCGCGGCCGTGGTGATGAGCCTGGTGCAAAGTGCCAAGCTCAATGGCCTGGATCCGTGGGCCTATCTGCGCGACGTGTTGCAGCGCTTGCCCACGCAACTCAACAGCCGCATCGATGAACTGCTGCCGCATCGCTGGCAGCCCTGAACTTGCCAGCCGACATGCCCATGGGATGGATTACGCAAGCGACTTTGGCGCACGCCATTCGAGTCGTGGACGCCATGAACCATGACCAAAAGGTAGTGTTGGCCGACGAGGTATTCCAATATCAGCCCAACATGCTGGCCTCCATACTGGTATTGCCCAGTATGGGCGTGAATATGTCGGAGGTGGAAATAGCACTGCACGTCTTGCTGGTGGCGTTTGAGGCGATGAAGCACAGCGGCCATAGCTGGCCCGTCGTGAGCGAGCAGGTGCAGGACATGTGCTTGCAAAGGCTGACCGGGCGCATGCGTTTCAACGAAGGGCTGCCGGCAAAAACCGCCAATGATCTGGTTCGGCAATTCTGCGCCAAGCACCGAGAACAGCAACTGCTCGCATTCGCCTACGGTCACCTGGGCGAACACAAACTGCTGGACGTGCACACCGACGCACAGAAACCTCTGGTACTGGCCGTACTCAATCTGGTCGAATGCATCGCTTACGTGGGAACGCTCTCCGAGTCTGACTAGACCTCACACCTGGGGCATTCGGTCAAGGTGGGATCATTGGACGCTCACAGCGCACATGAGCGCAGCGTCATCTTGCCCCAGTATGACGCGAAACAATAATTTTCCGCCGCACAAAGCAAAACCCCCTGTTGATTGCTCGACAGGGGGTTAAGTGGCTATAGGGTAGCCTGACGATGACCTACTTTCACACGGGGATCCGCACTATCATCGGCGCTGACGCGTTTCACTGTCCTGTTCGGGCTGGGAAGGAGTGGTACCACG
>Ga0228700_1001998_pt1 | contig 11594 bp, 12 predicted proteins | sample McNCre317_Aug_MG_FD_178019 | JGI IMG/M metagenome (GOLD analysis project Ga0228700, IMG submission 178019) | Freshwater microbial communities from McNutts Creek, Athens, Georgia, United States - 3-17_Aug_MG | ecosystem: Environmental > Aquatic > Freshwater > Creek | place: USA: Georgia...
CCATTGCCTACAACGGCTGCCACGGTGTGAACCAAGCAGTGTTTGAGTTGGCCCCTGGCGCCGAACTGATGGCCTGGGACATCACCGCGCTAGGCTTGCCCAATGCCAACCAACCGTTTGAACAGGGCCAATTGCAGCAGCATTTAGAAATCAAAGATGTGTGGCTAGAGCGCGGCTTGATCGATGCGCAAGACACGCGCTTAATGGATGGCCCTTTGGGTCTGGCCAAGCACCGCTGCATGGCCACCTTGGTGTTTGCCTGCGGCACAGACCTCAGCCGCGAGCGCCGCGATTTGGCGTTGTCACTGGCGCGTGAATTGACTGAGCTGGCGTCTTCTGGGGTGGTGTCGGGCGTGACGTCGCCGCATCCACGGGTGGTGGTGTTGCGCACCTTGTCGCCGTTGGTAGAGCCGGCGCAGAGCTTGTTGCGTGGGGTGTGGTCGGCGTGGCGTCAAGGGTTGTGGACGATGCCTGCTGGATTGCCGCGTATTTGGTCTATGTAGTTTTGTGCTTTTTTTGCTGGGCTCGCTGAGGGTAGAGGGCTTGGGCGCCCAAGCCCTCTACCCCCAGACTGCGGCTGGCATTGTTTCCGTGCGACAGTAAAAACTCAAATGGCAACAAGCTGACGCACGTTGTCGCGTTGCATGTCTGACCCCAGACCACGCGCAATCACCTCACCGCGCTCCATCACCAAGTAATCGTCTGCAAGCTCTTCTGCAAAGTCGTAATACTGCTCGCACAACACAATGGCCATGTCACCACGACCAGCCAACATGCGAATGACGCGGCCAATGTCTTTGATGATGCTGGGCTGAATGCCTTCGGTGGGCTCGTCTAACACCAACAGCTTGGGGCCTGAGGCCAAAGCGCGCGCAATCGCAAGTTGCTGCTGCTGGCCGCCCGACAAATCACCCCCTCGGCGATGAATCATTTGCTTTAACACCGGGAACAGCTCAAACAACTCAGCCGGAATGTCGGTGCCCGCAGGCTGTGTGGCCAGGCCCATGCGCAAGTTGTCTTCGACGGTGAGACGGGCAAATATTTCACGCCCTTGCGGGACGTAGCCAATGCCGGCACGCGCACGTTCGTATGGCGCCGCTTTTTCAATGGCTTGGCCGTTGAAAGTGATGCTGCCGTCACGAATTGGCACCGCGCCCATGAGCGATTTGAGCAAGGTGGTTTTGCCCACACCATTGCGACCCAAGAGCACCGTGATGCGGCCCAAATGGGCCTCAAAGCTCACGTCGCGCAAGATGTGCGAGCCACCATAGAACTGGTTGATGTGTTGGACTTGAAGTAAAGGCATGGTGTCTGTTTGCATATTCATCGGCCCAAATACACTTCAATCACACGCTCATCGGCCTGGACCTGGGCAAGCGTGCCTTGCGCCAACACTGAGCCGTCGCACAAAACGGTGACGATATCGGAGATGGTGTTGATAAAACTCATGTCGTGCTCCACCACCATCAGGGAGTGTTTGCCTTTGAGGGTCAAAAACAATTCGGCGGTACGCTCGGTTTCAAAGTCGGTCATGCCAGCCACGGGTTCGTCCAGCAACAAAAGCTTGGGGTCTTGCATGAGCAACATGCCAATCTCCAGCCACTGCTTTTGGCCGTGACTCAAATTGCCCGCTTGGGCGTTGACGCTGTCTTCCAAATGGATGGTGTGCAGCACCTCGCTCAAACGGTCGCGCTGCGTGCCGTTGAGTCGAAAGAACATCGAGGCCGCCACACCTTTGTGGGTTTTCAATGCAAGCTCTAAGTTTTCAAACACGCTCAGGTGTTCAAACACGGTGGGTTTTTGAAACTTGCGACCAATGCCGAGTTGGGCAATTTCGGGTTCGTTGTGGCGCAGCAAGTTGATGGTGCTGCCAAAGAACACCTGGCCCGAGTCGGGTTTGGTCTTGCCAGTGATGATGTCCATCATCGTGGTCTTGCCGGCGCCGTTGGGGCCAATGATGCAGCGCAGCTCACCCGGCGCAATGTCCAGCGACAAATTGTTGATAGCCTTGAAGCCATCAAAGCTCACGTTCACATCTTCCAAATACAAGATGCGTCCATGGGTCAGGTCTAAGCTGCCGGGTTCGTGCACCCGGCCATAGCCTGCACTGCGGTCGCCCGACGTCACCTCGTTCACCACCCGCGCTTGATGGCTGGCCAAGCGCTCGGCGCCTTGTTCAAACAGATCGGGGGTCATACACGCTCCTCTGTATTTTTCTTGGCGCCAATTTTTTGTATCAGACCCATCACACCGTGAGGCAAATACAACGTCACTCCGATGAACAAGGCACCCAAAAAGTACAACCAAAATTCAGGCGCTGTGACCGTCAACCAGCTCTTCATGCCGTTGACCAAGAAAGCACCCACGATGGGGCCAATCAGCGAGGCACGACCGCCCACAGCAGCCCACACCGCCATCTCAATCGAGTTCGCAGGGCTCATCTCGCTGGGGTTGATGATGCCCACCTGCGGCACATACAAAGCGCCTGCAATGCCGCACATCACGGCAGAGATGATCCAAATCGTCAGCTTGTAAGGCAAAGGCGAATAGCCCGAGAACATGACACGGCTCTCGGCATCGCGTATGGCCTGCAACACGCGACCAAACTTGCTTTGCACCAACCAGCGCGCAAACAAGTAGCAACCCAACAAGGTGCCCCCGGTCATGACAAACAAGGTCATGCGCATGCTGGGTGTGGCGATGGGCAAGTCCAGGATGCGTTTGAAATCGGTGAAACCGTTGTTGCCACCAAACCCTGTTTCGTTGCGGAAGAACAGCAGCATGGCAGCAAAGGTCAGCGCTTGCGTGATGATGGAGAAGTACACCCCTTTGATACGCGAACGAAACGCAAAGTAACCAAACACACCGGCCAACACGCCAGGCACCAACACGATCAGCAGCACGGTGGCCAAAAAGCTGTCACTGAAGGTCCAATGCCAAGGCAAGGTTTTCCAATCGAGGAACACCATGAAGTCCGGCAAATTGCTTTTGTAGTTGCCATCGGTGCCGATCTGGCGCATCAGGTACATGCCCATGACGTAGCCACCGAGCGCAAAGAACAAGCCGTGACCGAGTGACAAGATGCCGGTGTAGCCCCAGATCAAATCCATAGCCAACGCGCAGATGGCGTAACACATGATCTTGCCGACCAAGGCCACGGCGTAGTCGCTCATGTGGAACACGCTGCCTGCCGGCACCCACAGGTTGAGCACAGGCACTACGCCACAGACGACGATGAGCATCGCCACAAAGACAGCCCAGCCTTTGGGGCTCAACAAAGCAGGCGCAGCAGGCAATTGCACAGGTGAGGAATTCATAGAAGTTGTCATATCAAGCCTCGGCGCTTCTGCCCTTCATCGCAAACAAACCTTGTGGGCGTTTTTGGATGAAGACAATGATGAACACCAGGACCGCGATCTTGGCCAACACGGCACCGGCCACGCCTTCGAGCAGCTTGTTCATGAGGCCCAAACCCATGGCGGCATACACCGTGCCTGCGAGTTGACCCACACCACCGAGCACCACCACCATGAAGGCGTCCACGATGTAGCTCTGGCCCAGGTCAGGGCCCACGTTGCCAATTTGGCTGAGTGCGCAACCGGCCAGACCCGCAATGCCGCAACCGAGCGAGAACGCGTAGGTGTCAATGCGTGCGGTGTTCACGCCCAAGGCCGAGGCCATGGGACGGTTTTGCGTCACACCACGCACAAACAAACCCAAACGTGTTTGGCTGATCAAGAGCGTCATGCCCACCAACACAAACAGTGCAAAACCAAGAATGACCAAGCGGTTGTAGGGCAGCGACAAGTTGGCCAGCAACTGCACGCCACCGCTCATCCACGATGGGTTTTCAACCCCCACGTTTTGCGCGCCAAAGATACTGCGCACACCTTGCATCAACACCAAGCTGATGCCCCAGGTGGCCAACAGCGTTTCGAGCGGGCGACCATACAAATGGCGCAATACCAAGCGCTCCAACACCGCTCCCACCAAGGCTGCGGCGAAAAACGACGCGGGCACGGCCACCAACAAATACGCATCAAACATGCCAGGCAAATACTGACGGAACAGGCCTTGCACCACATAGGTGGCGTAAGCGCCAATCATCATCAACTCGCCGTGCGCCATATTGATCACACCCATCAAGCCGTAAGTGATGGCCAGGCCCAAAGCAACCAATAACAAAATAGAACCCAAACTGATGCCGGTGAACAAGGCGCCGAGTTTTTCACCCCAGCTCAAGGCTGCTTGGATGGTGCGCAGCGAGACTTCAATTTGCGTACGCACTTGTTTGTCTTCTTCTTGACTCAGGCGTTGGTTGAGCAAGAGTTGGGTATCAGGGGTTTGACTCTCAGCCAAAGTTTTGGCCGAGGCCAAGCGTTCATCGGCGTTGTCGCTGTTGAGCAAGATCGCCGAGCGGGCCAACAACATGTGTTTTTTGACGCCCTCGTTCGTTTCGCTGCTCAAGGCTTTTTCCAACATGGCGAGCTTGGTGGGATCGGGCTCTTTCAACACCGACTTGGCGGCTTGCACACGCAAGGCGGCATCGGGACTGAGCAGTTGCAGGGCCGACAAAGCGGCGTCAATCTCACCGCGCATGCGGTTGTTGTTGATCACGTCTTCTGCACTGTCGGGCAGGGCTGTGGCTTGACCACTCACGGGGTCGATCACTTGGCCATCGCGCACAACGAGCACTTGGGTGCCATTGACCTTCACAGCGTCATCGGCCATGGCTTGCAAAAAGGCAGCGGTTTGGGCGTCGGGTGAGGCCAAGGCTTTTTGCAGGGCACTCACACGTGCATCGGTGTCACCCAACGTGAGCGCTTGCGCTTGCTCCACCGTCAATGCCAAGGCAGATGCCTGGCTGAAGATGCCGAGTGCCAAGGCACATGCGCTGCGCAGCACCAGCTGACGTGTCCATGCAGGTAAAGAAAAACAAGTCATCCAGATTCCCATAAAAAAGGGGAGGGCCATGCCCTCCCCCAAGTTCATCCCTCGGAGAAAGGTTTACTTCTTCACAGGCTCATCAGGCTTGGAGGCATTGCCTTCGATGAAGGGGCTCCATGGCTTGGCTTTGACGGGACCTGGTGTTTTCCAGACCACGTTGAACTGACCATCGGCCTTGATCTCGCCAATGAACACCGACTTGTGCAAGTGGTGGTTCTTCTCGTCCATCTTGGAGGTAATACCGCTCGGTGCCTTGAAGGTTTGACCAGCCATCGCCGCGATGACTTTGTCCACATCGGTGGACTTGGCCTTCTCTACCGCTTGCTTCCACATGTTGATGCCGATGTAGGTCGCTTCCATCGGGTCGTTGGTCAAAGGCTTGTCTTTGTGACCGGCGATGTTGTGTGTCTTGGCATAAGCCGACCACTTCTTGATGAACTCGTCGTTGGCGGGGTTCTTGATGCTCATGAAGTAGTTCCATGCGGCCAAGTGACCGACCAAAGGCTTGGTGTCCACGCCGCGCAATTCCTCTTCACCGACCGAGAAGGCCACCACGGGCACGTCTTTGGCTTTCAAGCCTGCGTTGCCGAGCTCTTTGTAGAAAGGCACGTTGGAGTCACCGTTGATGGTGGAGACCACAGCAGTTTTGCCACCGGCAGAAAACTTCTTGATGTCGGCCACGATGGTTTGGTAATCGCTGTGACCAAAGGGTGTGTATTTCTCGTCGATGTCGCTGTCTTTCACGCCTTTGCTCTTGAGGTAAGCACGCAAAATTTTGTTGGTGGTGCGTGGATACACATAGTCGGTGCCTAGCAAGACCCAACGCTTGGCCGCGCCACCGTCTTTGCTCATCAGGTAATCCACCGCAGGAATGGCTTGCTGGTTGGGCGCTGCACCGGTGTAGAACACGTTTTTGCTGAGTTCTTCACCCTCATATTGCACGGGGTAGAACAACAGACCGTTCATTTCTTCAACCACGGGCAACACCGATTTGCGTGACACCGAGGTCCAGCAACCGAAGATCACCGACACCTTGTCTTGACCGAGCAACTGCTTGGTTTTCTCAGCAAACAAAGGCCAATTGGAAGCGGGGTCCACCACCACGGGCTCGAGCTTTTTGCCCAACACGCCACCCTTGGCGTTGATTTCGTCGATGGCCATCAACACGGTGTCTTTCAACACGGTCTCGGAAATCGCCATGGTGCCGGACAAGCTGTGCAGCACGCCGACTTTGATGGTGTCTGCGGCCAGCGCTTGTGGCGCAATGGCAAACGATCCGACCGACAGCGCTGCAGCTGCGGCCAGGGCCTTGAGGTTTCCTCGACGATTCATCATGGGGTTCACTCCAAAAAAGTTTTCAACAAACGCAAAGCTTCTCAACTTGCTCGTGAAAGCTTTTGCAAAGCCCATGCCAACTCCTTGCGTCCCCAGAAGAAAAACTTCTCGCTATAAGAAGCCAAACAGATCTACCAGACGCGCACCAACATTGGTCATACCCATAAAAACGCACCACACAACGCACCCATAGCGTGCGCAAGCGCGTGCACCAACTCGGATTGTTTGCACCAAAGTCTGCACATTGCACCGAAAACGCGTGCGCACAACAGGGCACGCAAGTTGCATAGAAAAAACCACTATGGAACTCACACCCCGCGAAAAAGACAAGCTATTGATCTTCACCGCTGCCTTGCTGGCCGAACGCCGACAAGCGCGTGGTCTGAAGCTCAACTATCCCGAGGCCGTGGCCCTCATCAGCGCCGCCGTGATGGAAGGCGCGCGCGACGGCAAAACCGTAGCGCAACTCATGAGCGATGGACGCCATGTGCTGGGCCGTGCCGACGTGATGGAGGGCGTGGCCGAGATGATTCCGGACATCCAAGTCGAAGCCACCTTTCCAGACGGCACCAAGCTCGTGACCGTTCATCAACCCATTGTTTGAGAGAAACACCATGCAACGATTGATCTGCGCATTTGCACTCCTGCCCGTGTGGGCCCAGGCCCATGAAGGCCACGGCATGGAAGGGGCTTCGCACTACCACGCCACCGATGCGTGGGGATTTTTTGCAGCGCTGGCTGTGGTTGCCGCCATGTGGTGGATGGGCCGTGGCAAATAAAGCGAGGCACACATGACACCCGGTGAATTGTTGATTGACGAGGGTGAGCACACCCTCAACCCCGGACGGCGCACGCACACCTTGGTGGTGCAAAACGCCAGCGATCGCCCCATCCAAGTGGGCTCGCACTACCACTTTGCAGAAACCAATGCGGGCTTGCGCTTTGACCGCGAGGCTGCACACGGCATGCGTTTGAACATTGCCTCGGGCACGGCGGTGCGCTTTGAACCCGGCCAACAACGCACGGTCGAGTTGGTCGATCTGAGTGGTGATCGCCAGGTGTTTGGCTTTCGCGGTTTGGTGAATGGTGCGGTAGATCAAGGCGTCGCCGATAAAGGACACAAGTAATGGCAACCATTGGCAAACGCGCTTACGCCGAAATGTTTGGCCCCACTGTGGGTGACCGTCTGCGCTTGGCAGACACCAACTTGGTGGTGGAAGTTGAAAAAGACTTCACCCTGCAAGCCGGCGAGGGGCGAACAGACGCCAACGGGAACCCCGTTGGCTATGGCGAAGAAGTGAAATTTGGTGGCGGCAAAACCATCCGCGATGGCATGGCCCAATCGCAACGCACACGCGACGGTGTTGGCACTGGCCCGCAAGCAGGCGGCGCGGTCGACACCGTGATGACCAATGCGCTCATCATTGACCACTGGGGTATTGTCAAAGCCGACATCGGTTTGAAAGGTGGCCGCATCGTGGCCATTGGCAAAGCGGGCAACCCCGACACCCAACCGGGCGTGGACATCGTCATTGGCCCAGGCACGGAGGTGATCAGCTGCGAAGGCCACATCGTCACCGCAGGTGGGGTAGACACACACATCCACTTTATTGCGCCCCAGCAAATTGAAGAGGCCTTGACCAGTGGCGTGACCACCATGCTCGGCGGTGGCACTGGCCCCGCCACGGGCACGTTTGCTACCACCTGCACGCCAGGCGCTTGGAACATCGAACGCATGTTGCAAGCGGCCGATGCTTTCCCGATGAATCTGGGTTTTTTAGGCAAAGGCAACGCCGCTCTGCCCGATTCGCTGCACGAGCAAATCAACGCCGGCGCGATTGGTTTGAAACTGCATGAAGACTGGGGCACCACCCCTGCCGCCATCGACAACTGCTTGAACGTGGCGGAAGCCACCGACACCCAAGTGGCCATCCACACCGACACGCTCAACGAGAGTGGCTTTGTGGAAGACACAGTGGCCGCCTTCAAAGGCCGCACCATCCACACCTTTCACACCGAAGGTGCAGGCGGTGGCCACGCACCCGATATTTTGAAAGTGGTGGGCGAAGCCAATGTGTTGCCCAGCTCCACCAACCCAACACGCCCCTACACAGTCAACACACTCGACGAGCATGTGGACATGCTCATGGTGTGCCATCACCTCGACCCCGCGATCGCCGAAGACCTGGCATTTGCCGAGAGCCGTATCCGCCGCGAGACGATTGCCGCCGAAGACATCTTGCATGACCTCGGTGCCATCAGCATGATGAGCAGCGACAGCCAAGCCATGGGACGGGTGGGCGAGGTCATCATCCGCACGTGGCAAACCGCGCACAAGATGAAAGCACAGCGCGGCCAATTACCGGGCGACTCAGACCGTCATGACAACTTCCGCGTCAAACGCTACATCGCCAAATACACCATCAACCCCGCGATTGCACATGGCATCAGCCACGAAGTGGGCAGCGTGGCAGTGGGCAAATGGGCCGATCTGGTGGTGTGGAAGCCGGCATTCTTTGGCATCAAGCCCAGCATCATTTTGAAAGGCGGCTTCATTGCCATGGCGGCCATGGGTGACCCCAATGCGTCCATCCCCACGCCACAGCCTGTGCACTACCGCCCCATGTTTGGTGCGTATGGTGGTGCGCTGCACCGTGGTTCGCTCACCTTTGTGTCACAAGCAGGCATGGCGGCGGGCATTGGACAAAAGTTTGGTCTGCATAAAACACTGAGCGCGGTGAAGAACATCCGCAACGTCGGCAAACGTGACATGATTCACAACGACTACGCGCCACGCATGGAAGTGGATGCCCAAACCTACACGGTGCGCGCTGATGGTCATGTGCTCACCTGCGAACCTGCGGTGAGTTTGCCGATGACGCAACGCTATTTCTTGTTCTGATGCTCACCTGTTCTAAATTAATCCCTGGCGGCCAAGGCTTGGCCGCTGCCTTGATCAAACGCGCGGCGACCGTCGCGTTGGATTGGGATGTGCGCCAAAAGAGCCGCTTTGATGCGACCGACTCCACCGGGCGGGCGTTTGGCGTTTTCTTAGCCCGCGGTACCTTGGTGCGTGGCGGTGATGTGTTGGTGCTGGAAGACGGCGCGCTCGTGCGTGTGCAGGCTGCGCCGCAAGAAGTGCTGCGCATCACAGCTTGCACAGAACATGGTTCACCCTTTGATTTGACGCGTGCCGCCTACCACCTGGGCAACCGTCACGTGCCCATCGAACTCAAGCCAGATCATTTGAAGATTGAACCTGACCATGTGCTGGCCGACATGCTGCGCGCCATGCACATGACGGTGGTGACTGTGCATGAGGCCTTCGAGCCAGAAGGTGGTGCGTACAGCAGCCACGGACATTCACATGGACATGAGCACTGACGTAACCAGCGCAGCGCAGCCTTTCACGCCCGCGCTGATCCAACTTATTTGGCTCGCGTCACCCGCATTGCCGATTGGTGGCTTTTCGTATTCCGAAGGTCTAGAAGCGGCCATCGACCATGGCTTCGTGCATGACGAACACAGCGCAGCCGATTGGCTAGTCGATCAACTCCACCTCACCCAATCGCGGGGTGACATGGCGGTGCTAGGTCACATGGTGACCGCTTGGCAAGCACATGACCATCCCCGCCTAGAAGCACTCAGCCAATGGGTGCATGCCACCCGCGAAAGCGCTGAGTTGCGTTTGCAAAGCGAGCAAATGGGACGCTCCATGCTGGAGTGGCTGCGCAACCAAGACGCCATTGACGGCGACACCATCGCCTTATGCAACCGCTGGGTGCCCACCTACCCGCTGATGTTTGCCTTGGCCTTGTCGCGCACTGGTGCGTCGCTCGAACAATGCTTGCAAGCCTATGCTTTTGGCTGGGCTGAGAACATGGTGCAAGCCGCCATCAAGTCGGTACCGCTGGGTCAAAACTCGGGGCAACGCATCTTGACTCAACTCGCCCAACACATCGCACCTGCAGTGAAGCATGCCTTGCAAGTGAATGACGAGAGCCGCCAAGCCTTCTCCCCCATGTTGGCCATTTTGTCGGCCCAACACGAAACCCAATATTCCAGACTGTTCAGATCATGAGCCATTTACACACCATCGCCCACCGTACCAAAAAGCTCCCCCCCTTGCGCGTGGGCATTGGCGGCCCCGTGGGATCGGGCAAAACCACCTTGCTTGAGATGCTGTGCAAAGCCATGCGCGAGCAGTACGACCTAGTGGCCATCACCAACGACATTTACACCAAAGAAGACCAGCGCTTGCTCACCGTCAGCGGCGCCTTGCCTGCCGAACGCATCATGGGCGTAGAGACCGGCGGCTGTCCACACACAGCCATTCGCGAAGATGCCTCGATCAACCTTGAAGCAATTGACCGCATGTTGGTCGACTTTCCCAACGCCGATGTGGTGTTCATTGAGAGTGGTGGCGACAACTTGGCCGCGACTTTCAGCCCTGAATTGAGCGACCTCACCATTTACGTGATCGACGTCGCAGCGGGCGAGAAGATTCCACGTAAAGGTGGTCCTGGCATCACCAAGAGCGATTTGTTTGTGATCAACAAAACCGACCTCGCGCCCCACGTAGGCGCTGACTTGGCCGTAATGGAAGCCGACACCATCCGCATGCGCACCCATGCGCAAGGTTTGAAACCTTTTGTGATGACCAATTTGCGCACCTTGGACGGCTTGCAAGCAGTGATTCGATTCATCGAAACCAAAGGCATGTTGCGCGCATAAACTTGCGGGGGTGAACTTGCCCACCCTCCATCAATTACGGACTGCGCTGCTGTTTTCGTTGGCATTTTTTGCCATCGATTGGTTGAGCTACATCCATCCGCTGGGGCACCTCAACATCACCCCCTGGAACCCACCTGCCGCGCTGGAGGTGCTGTTTTTGTTCTCAGCCAGTATTTCCTGGTTGGCATGGGTCTACATCACCCTGGGTATTTCAGACTGGTTGGTGCGGGGTTCGTTTATTTTTTCGCCTGCGGTGGTGTTGGGCAATGCGCTGTTGGTGCTTTGTTATGCAGGCATTGCCGCCAGCTTGCGCAGCGTGTTGCACGGCAAAGCCCATTTGCGCGATCCGGTGGAAGTGAGCTCTGTGAGCGCCATCACCTTTGTGGGGGCTGTGGTCACGGCGTGTTTGTACATCAGCTTGCAAACTTGGATTGGCGCCTTGCAAGCGACAGACTATTGGACAGCGCTGCATCGCTTTGTGGTGGGCGACTTGCTCGCACTCATGATTGCCTTGCCTTTGTTCTTTGTGGCCACCGATCGACGTCGCAAACACCAGTACCGACAGATGTTTCGGGCCC
>Ga0228700_1001999_pt1 | contig 11593 bp, 12 predicted proteins | sample McNCre317_Aug_MG_FD_178019 | JGI IMG/M metagenome (GOLD analysis project Ga0228700, IMG submission 178019) | Freshwater microbial communities from McNutts Creek, Athens, Georgia, United States - 3-17_Aug_MG | ecosystem: Environmental > Aquatic > Freshwater > Creek | place: USA: Georgia...
ACGGTATCTTGGCCGTGACCGAAGTGTTTGCGGGCAACGTGCCTGAGGCGTTGGCCAGCCAAGCCATCACCGCCGCCAAAGCCGTGGCGCAAGAGCTGAACTACGTGGGCGTGTTGTGCGTGGAGTTCTTTGTGTTGGCGGATGGCAAGTTGGTGGTTAACGAAATCGCCCCACGTCCTCACAACAGCGGCCACTACAGCCAAGACGCGTGCGACATCTCGCAGTTTGAGCTGCAGGTACGCACCATGGCCGATTTGCCTTTGACGCAACCGCGCCAACACAGCCCTGCGGTGATGCTTAATTTGCTGGGTGACTTGTGGTTCACACGCGGTGACACGCAGATTGAGCCCGCATGGGCGCAAGTGCTGGCGCTGCCCGGCACACACTTGCACTTGTACGGCAAACGCGAAGCGCGCAAGGGCCGCAAGATGGGGCACCTGAACATCACCGCTGCTACGCCAGAAACCGCCCGTGCTGTGGCTTTACAAGCCGCGGCTATTCTTGGCGTTGCGGCATTTTGATGATGCAAATTTCAACCTTGCAAATTCAAGCCTTCGCTTGAGGGTGCAGGTTTTCACATAGCCCAGTTCCATGATTCTCGACGGTCAACTCCCCAGCTCTATCGCCGCCGCTGCGCAAGCTTTGCAGCACGGTGAGTTGTTGGGCTTGCCGACCGAAACGGTGTATGGCCTTGCCGCAGACGCTGGCAACGACCAAGCGGTTGCCAAAATTTTTGAAGCCAAAGGCCGTCCTACCAACCACCCGCTCATCGTGCACGTGGCCAGCGCCCAAGAGGTGGCGCGTTTTGCGTCAGCCGTGCCCGACTTTGCGCAGCGTTTGATGGATGCGTTTTGGCCCGGCCCGTTGACGCTCATCTTGCCGCGTCGCCCCGAAGTGGCGGCCGCTGCTGCGGGGGGACAAAACTCGGTGGGTGTGCGTTGCCCTTCGCACGCGACAGCGCACGCTGTGCTGCAAGCCGCCCAAGCTTTGGGCGTGTACGGCGTGGCCGCGCCCAGTGCCAACTTGTTTGGCCGCGTCAGCCCCACCACCGCCGCGCATGTGGCGGGTGAGTTTGGTGATGGCCTGCTCATCATCGATGGCGGCGCGTGCGAGGTGGGCATTGAATCCACCATCGTCGACTGCACGCGTGGCACGCCTGTGTTGCTGCGCCCTGGCGTGTTGACACCCCAGCAGCTCAGCGAAGCGTGTGGTGCGACGGTCATCACCCCCAACACGCCCGATGCCGATGCGCCGCGCGCTTCGGGCACACTTGAATCGCACTACGCACCCTCTGCCAAAGTGCAGCTGATGTCGGCAGCTGATTTGCAAAAGGCGATGGAGGGTCATGCCCAAGCCCATTTAACGGTTGCCGTGTGGGCGCGTAGCCCGTTACAAGTGCCCGCCACCAATGCGCGTCAGTTCAAATGCCAGCCCATGCCCACATCTGCGCAAGACTGTGCCCACCAACTTTTTGCCCAGTTGCGCAGCTTCGATGCCCAAGGCGTTGCGCAAATTTGGGTCGAGACCCCACCCCTTACCCCCGAATGGGATGGCGTGCGAGACCGCTTGACGCGGGCCGCCACACCAACTCGTTAAACTAACGTGGTACTCAAAAGAGAGCCTGTGATGAACCCAATTTTTAGCCGAACCCTCAAAGCCCTGTGCACCGTTGCAGCTGCCGCCCTCTTGTCTGCTTGCGGTGGTGCGAGTAGCACGGTGAAGCCGTTGACGGAATACGTCACGCCCACGATCTCCGGTTCTCGCATCATTGCTTTTGGTGATGCTTTGAGCGATGCGGGTCAAGCGGTGAACAATGGACAGCGCTTCACGGTGAACGATGGCACTGCTGCGAGTGGCATGACATTGGCCGAACGTTTGGCATTGAACTTTGGATTCGCCAGCATGACATCAGTGCCTACAAGCTCGACGAGCATCTTGACGGGCGGCGCCTACAGCTACGCCTATGGCGGCGCATTGATCAACAGTGGCACAGGCTCTGTCGCCTCTCAAATTGATGCCTTCGTTAGCGCAGGTAATCAACTGACGGACAATGACTTGGTGATCATCACAGCAGGTGCGCAAGACATTGTGGACAACGCGACTGCATATTACGCTGCCACCATCACGGGCACTCAAGCCAAAGCTAATGTTGCGACAGCAGCAGCGACGCTTGTCACAAAAATTCGTCGATTGACGGATGAAGCCAATGCCAAACACGTGCTGGTGATTGCGCCGTTGAATGTGGCGCGTACGCCGTGGGGCTTGTCACGAGGGGCGAATTACCCTTCTTCTTCTGCAAACTACACATTTTTAGAGCAGCTGAGCGTCGCCCTTGAGGGAGATAACAGCATGGGTTCGTTCGGGTCCCAGTTGTCGTTGAACATTGGGCGTGGATATCCTTCGACCTCTTCTGGCTTGAAGGTGTTGCTTTTGGACCTGTCTAGTTATTTCAATCTGATGACGGGTACAGGAGCCGGATATTCAGATGTGTATGGTCGCGTATTTCCGCATCCCACGGGGAGTCTAAGCACCTACGCTCAGTACCCCACGGCAGCAGGTGTTAGTTTGACAAACCCCGATGTCGCCGTTTGCTCTTCTGTCACGATTCTGAGCTGCACGGCCAGTACGATTGTTACTAACAGTGCGGGACCCAATGGCTATTGGGACTACAACACCTCTGTCTTCGCAGACGATCTGAACTTGACGCCAGCAGTGAATCGCATGTTGGCTGATTACATTTTCAATTCATCGTTGCGCGGCGCTGGCTGGCGCTAATCAAGCGTTAATTATTCCGCAGAGGCCTTGCGCCCAAAGCGCAAGCGCATGACCAAAATGCTGGCCGCCAACACCAAGGTGATGATGTTGGCAATCACTACGGGCCAGGCTTCGATCAGCAAGCCGTAGGCCAACCACAGCGCGATGCCGAGGGTGAACGCGCTGTACATCCCCAGTGAAATACCGCTCACGTCGCGTGTCTTGAAAGTGAGCCACGCTTGCGGCACAAAGCTCGCGGTGGTCAGGCTGGCGGCGGCGTAGCCGATCCATTCGGTGTAGTTCATTCGGGTCTTTCTAATTCGGTGACAGCTCTTGCAAGCTGGTTAGGGTTGCTTACCTGCCCAATCAATCATCGCGTCCAGCGCAGGACGTGCCGCATTGGCATTGGCGTGGTGCAAGATGGCCACCACCACCAATCGTTTGCCGCTGGCCGTGTCCACATAGCCCGCCACGCCTGCGACATCGCGCAAGCTTCCCGTTTTCAAATGCGCACTGGCTTGTGCCTTGCTGCGCTTCATCGTGCCGTCTAAGCCCGTGACGGGCAGCGAGCTCATCAACTCAGACATGGTGGGCGAGGCCCAGGCCACTTGCAGCAAGCGCGCCAAGGCTTGGGCGCTGATGCGCTCTTCGCGGCTGAGGCCCGAGCCGTTGTCAAACGTGGGCACGTCGCCGCCCACACGCTCGCGCCACCAGCGCTGCATCACCTCACGTGAGGCATCAAAGTTGCCCACGCCGCGCTGCTGTTGGCTGAGTGTGAGGAACACATGCTGCGCCATCACGTTGTTGCTGTATTTGTTGATGTCGCGGATGGTCTCGGCCAAGCTGGCGGAATCCAATTGGAACACGGGCTGCAAATTGGCGGGCACGTTGCCTTCGCGCACTTGGCCGCTCAGGTGGCCGCCGATGTGTTGCCACATGCCGGCCACGGCGCGCTGTGCAAATTGCTGTGGCGCGGCGTAGGCGATGGGCCACATTTTTTCGCCGCATACGGCCGGAAAGTTGCCGGCGAAGCGGATGCGTGTGGGATCTGTCCAATCGGCACGCAAAGCGCTGCGGTAGTCGCTGCAGTCGCCGTTGCTCAGCGGCACAGTGGCGGGGAATTGCACGCCTGCCAAGGGCGGCTCAATTTGCACACGCGCTACGTTGGCAGCGCGGTCGGGCACGAACTGAATGAGCAGCGATTTGAAGTTGAGCAGCAGCGCATCGGGCGCGGCGTTGTAAGGGCGCAAGGGTTCGCCATCAAAGCTGGCGGCATCGCGCGCGGGCACGTCAAACGCGCTGCGGTCGAGCACGATGTCGCCCTGAATTTTGTGGATGCCTAAGCCTTGCAAGCGGCGCATCAGCAGCCACAAACGCTCCACCACCAAGCGCGGGTCGCCGCTGCCTTTGATGTAGACATTGCCTTGCAACACACCGTCGCGCACGGGGCTATCCACGTACACCGGCGTGCGCCAGACAAATGCGGGGCCGAGGGTGTCGAGTGCGGCGGTGGTGGTGGCGAGCTTCATCAGTGAGGCGGGGTTCACCCGCTCTTGCGCTTGATGGCTCAGGCGCGGCGCGCTGGCCGCTTGCGTGTCGACCACCATGACATGAAAGTTCTCGCTCGGCACTTTGGCGCGTTGCAGTGCGGCCAGCACATCGGGTGGCAATTGGCCGATGTCGCCCGCTGTGTGTTTGGGGGGCTCGCTGCGCACGGCTTTGGAGCTTGGGGCCGCGTGGGCGTTTAACGAGGCTGCTATTAAAGCCAAGCCAAGCCACCCGTGCCAGCCCAATGTGCGTGACTTGCAGCGTGACATTGAACCTTGGCCGTTAGGCGGTATCAAGCGTGCGGTTGCTGGTTTAGCGTGTGGCAAGCGGCGGGTGTGCAATGTGTCCATCGGCAAATTATCACGGCTGGGATAATCAACACATGCACAACAACCAGTGGCTGGCTTTAGAGACCAGCACCGACACCCTTTCCCTTGCCGTGTCACGCGGCATGCAAACGTGGACGCACACCAGCGCAGGCGGTGCGCTCACGTCCACGCACATGATTCCGCAAACCTTGGCGCTCTTGAAAGAAGCAGGCTTGGCCTTAACGGATTTGCAAGCCGTTGTGTTTGGCCGTGGCCCCGGCGCGTTCACGGGTTTGCGCACGGCGTGTGCGGTGGCGCAAGGCTTGGCCTTTGGCGCAGATTTGCCCGTGTTGCCAATCGACACCTTGTTGGCTGTGGCGGAAGAGGCGCGTGTCGCAGCGGCAGCCACGGGCACTGCCCCCGTGACCCGTGTGTTGACCGTGATGGATGCGCGCATGGAGCAGGTGTATGTGGCGGCGTATGAATTCACGCCCAACGCCACGAAGGCAGCCACTGGCGATGCGGAACACATGCAAGGCACGTGGCGTTGCGTGCAAACGCCTGAGCTGCACAGCCCCGAGTCTTTGCCGTGGCCTGCCGATTGGTCTCAAGATAGTTTCATCGCCGCTGGCAATGCGTGGCCCGTGTACGCAGGCCGATGGCCCGCCGCGCTGACTGCGCCTCAAGTGCTGGCCTTGCCTACCGCTGCCGCGCTGCTTCGCTTGGCTTCCGCTGCGTGGGCCGCCGGTTTAGCTGTGCCGCCCGAAGAGGCGCTGCCGCTGTACATCCGCGACAAAGTGGCGCAAACCACGGACGAGCGCCTACAAATCAAAGCGGCACAACTTGCGCAAGCCGCATCAACATCAAGCCTGCCTTAATTTTTCGCACATCCCTCTTTCGATGACCACTGTTTCAAAACCCGAAGTTCGCCTAGAGCCGCTCACCGACGCGCTGCTCGACGACGTGGTGCGCATCGAAAACAGCGCTTACGCGCATCCGTGGACGCGTGGCAATTTTGCGGACTCCATCAAGTCGGGCTATCAGTTGCTGGCCCTCTTGGGGGGCGACACCTTGATTGGCTATTTTGTGGCCATGGAGGGCGTGGAAGAAGCGCACTTGCTCAACATCACCGTCGCGCCTGAGTTTCAAGGGCAAGGCTACGGCGTGCTCATGCTCGACGCGCTGGCGCTGTGGGCGCGTGGTCGCAACGCGCAATGCCTGTGGCTGGAAGTGCGCGTGAGCAACACCCGCGCCATGCAGGTGTACGAGCGCTACGGTTACCGCCGTGTGGGCGAGCGCAAAAATTATTACCCCGCCGACCACGGCCAACGCGAGCACGCGGTCGTCATGTCGATGACGCTGTAAGCTATCGCCCCATGACAGACACCTTGCACTTGGACAAACGCCAACGCGCCATGCTCGCCGAAATGGGCGTGCGCGTGTGGTCGCCGATGTCCGAGGCTGCGGTGATGGGCGCACCGGCGGTGGAAACCTTGGTGGTCGACACGTCTGCTTCGGCCCCAGCCGAAGTGGTGATGCAAGCCCACGCCGACGAGGCGCAAAGTTTTGCCGCGGCCAGCGAACTGGCGACGCAAGCCATTGCCAACGCTGCGGGCTACGAAACCGCCGCCCGCCATGTGCCTGCGCCGGTGGCCAAAGCTGAACCTGCACCCATCGTCATCCAGCGCCCCGAAGGCATTGACCAAATGGATTGGGCTGCCTTGCACAGCACGGTGTCGGCTTGCCAAGCGTGCACGCTGTGCGGCTCTCGACAAAACACTGTGTTTGGCGTGGGTGCCTCCGCTGCTGAGGGCCAAGCCCCGCAGGTCGATTGGCTCATCGTGGGCGAAGCCCCGGGCGAAAACGAAGACGTGCAAGGCGAGCCGTTTGTGGGCCAAGCCGGCAAGCTGCTCGACAACATGCTGAGTGCGATGAAGCTCTCACGCACGGGTGCGCGCACCGAACAGGGCGGCGGTGTGTACATCGCCAACGTGCTCAAGTGCCGCCCACCCGGCAACCGCAACCCCAAGCCCGAAGAAGTGGCGCAGTGCTTGCCCTACCTTGAGCGCCAAGTGGCGTTGCTCAAACCCAAAATGATTTTGGCGATGGGCCGCTTCGCCGTGCAAGCCTTGCTGCGCGAGACCCAGCCCGATGTCGAAACAACGCCGCTGGGCAAACTGCGTGGCCGCGTGTACCAATACCAAAACGTGCCGGTGGTGGTGACCTATCACCCCGCGTACGTGCTGCGCAACTTGCCAGAGAAAGCCAAGGTGTGGGCGGACCTTTGTTTGGCGATGGCACATCTCAAGGGCGCTGAGTAGCTTCTTGCGATTGAGCCTTCTAAAATCACCCCATGACCTTTCTTGACATGCTGCGCGCCGCCGAGCGCCAAAACAATTCCATGTTGTGCGTGGGCCTTGACCCAGAGCCCACCAAGTTCCCCGACCACATCAAGGGCGACTCGAACAAGATTTACGATTTTTGTGCAGCCATCGTCGACGCCACGGCTGATTTGGTGAATAGCTTCAAACCTCAAATTGCCTACTTCGCTGCGCACCGTGCCGAGGGGCAGTTGGAGCGTTTGATGGAACACATGCGCCGCGTCGCGCCCCACGTGCCGATCATCTTGGATGCCAAGCGCGGCGACATTGGCAGCACCGCCGAGCAATACGCCATCGAAGCCTTTGAGCGCTATGGCGCAGACGCCGTGACTCTCTCGCCCTTCATGGGCTGGGATTCGGTGCAACCTTATTTGAAGTACCACGGCAAAGGCGCGTTCTTGTTGTGCCGCACGTCTAACCCCGGTGGTGACGACTTACAAAACCAACACCTCGCCTCCGTCGACGGCCAGCCGCGCGTGTACGAACACATTGCCAAATTGGCCCAAGGCCCTTGGAACCTCAATGGCCAACTCGGTTTGGTGGTGGGCGCGACCTACCCCAAAGAGATTGAACGTGTGCGTGAGCTGGCACCTACTGTGCCTTTACTTATTCCCGGTGTGGGCGCACAAGGCGGTGATGCGGTGGCGACTGTGAAAGCAGGCTTGCGTGTGAGCGGTGACACGACCACAGGCCCCATCATCGTCAATTCATCACGTGCGGTGCTGTATGCGTCCAAGGGCGCAGACTTTGCGCAAGCGGCGCGTCACGTGGCCGAGCAAACACGCGCCACGTTGGAAGCGGCGAAGGCGGCCTAACGCTTTTGATTTGAAGCCTCGCTCAGTGGCGCGAGGCTTGGCCCCACAGCGCCATGCCGCGCTGTGCTTTGCTCGTGTCTGATGGTGTGAGCGCAATCACCCCACTCGGCGTTTCACGCAGCGCCTGTGCCAATGCGTGCAGCGCATCGTCTGGCCCACTGAGTAATTCAAGCTCCAACTCCAAAATATCTTCGCTCAACGCTGTGCCGGGCACGGTGATGTGGCCTTGGTCGAGTGCCACTTCAATGCTGGCACTTGCGTGTGTCAGCACCCAGCTGTGGCGTTCAAAGTCGGTGCGAAACAGTGGCTTTAAATCGGCGCGAAACGCCATCAACGTAGCAGCCAATTCGGTGTCATCCACCAACGCCGCAAAGTTCAACGCGCCCGGTGTGGTGGGTGCTTCCCACTCTTGGCGACGCGACAAACCGTTCTCGCTTTGGCCAGCGGTCTTGACGGTGAGTAACAAAAGCTCGCCCGCCAGACGTTCGCGCACAGCCATGCGGCGTTGTTTCAAATCGAGCGCAGGTGTGTCGAAGTAAGTGTTGAGCAGGCGCTGCACTTTGGCTGGCGTGGTCAACAAGGGATGGGCCAGCAAGGCCGGTACATCCGATGCACGCAGCGAAAGTTTGAGTTCGGTTTCCATCCGCTGCGCCTGCTGTGTTTAACCGCGTGGAGGCAGCATGGACAACAGTACATCGTCCTTCAACACGATGTGGTGATAAATCGCGGCGACAGCGTGCAGGCCAGAGAGCCAGATGATGGCATTGCCCAACAGCTCATGCACCTCGCCCCAATCGGCCAAGCTGGCCAGCGGCGACTGTGCGATGACGGGCATTTCGTCCACGCGAATGCCGCCCAACAAGGTCAAGGGGTGGCCTTCGCTCCCCAAGGTCAGCATGGCTGAAATGGGTACGAGCAACAGCAGCAACCACAGCACGCCGTGCGTGGCTTTGGCGGTCAGGTGCATCCACGAGGGCATGTCAAAGTTGGGCGCAGCAGGTCGAACAGCCACCCACAGCAAGCGCAGCAAAGTCAGCGCCATGACCAACACGCCGAGCGTTTCATGTAGCACGATGTCGAGGCGTGTGGCTGGGTCTAAGCCATCGCGCATTTGGCGACCGAAATGCTCAGGCGCAAGGATGAAGGCCGCGATGACCGCGATGGCGGTGAGCCAATGGAATGCGCGGCTCAAGGTGTCGTAGTGGGTGTGTGGTGTGTTCATCGTGGTTCCCGAAAAAGGCGATTGTGCAAGGAAAGAATGACAACTTGATGAGGCGCTTCAAGCAGCACTTGCTGCAAAACGCTCACGCAAGTAGGCCACGATGGCGTTGGAATCTTGCAGCCAGCGTGTTTGGCCGTTGTTGTCTGTGATCTTCAAGCAAGGCACTTTGGTAGCGCCGCTACTTTGAAGAAGCTCTTCACGGTTGGCCGCATTGTGCTGTGCATCGCGTTTTTCAATGGGCAGCGACAAGCGGCGCATCTCTTGACGCACCTTGATGCAAAACGGGCACGTGTTGAACTGGTACAGCGCCAAGCTTTGGCATTGCAGGTCCACCGCTGCTTGGGCCGCAGCGTCACGCTGCATGCCCTTGGGGTGGGTGAGGCGCTCTTTGAGCAACAGGACGGGGCCCAGCACAAGGCGCAGGGTTTGGAAGAAGGCACGGATGACGGGTTTCATGGGGGTGAATGGTAAGGCTTGATGACGCGCCATCGCAGAGGTCGTGGACAATGGTGTTTTTCATTCAGAGCCTCGCCATGCAAATCACTCAAGACACGGCTGTCACCATCAAATACCAAGTCACCACACCCGCAGGCAAGCCTTTGGACTCGGGGCATTTGTCGTACCTGCACGGCGGTTACGAAAACATTTTTCCAAAGGTCGAAGCCGCCCTCAATGGCCAAGCCGTGGGCTTTGTTGTGGCGTTGGATTTGAGCGTCGAAGACGCCTTTGGTGCGCGCGATGAATCGTTGGTGCGCGTCATCCCGAAAGCTGAGTTTCCGCCCGGTGTGAAAGTGGGCGGCCAGTTGCAAGGTGCTGGTGACGATGGCCAGCCACGCGTGTTCAACGTGGTGAAGATCAAAGGCCCCGAAGTGCACCTAGATGGCAACCACGAGTTGGCCGGACAAGCCCTGAAATTTCGCTGCACGGTGACGGATGTGCGCGCCGCCACGGCAGAAGAAATTGCCCACAGCCATGTGCATGGCGTGCATGGGCATCAGCACGGTTAAGCGAATCAGCTTGGCAGCAAGCGCTTCAAGTACTTGCCGGTAAAGCTGGAAGGGTTAGCCGCCAAGTCTTCAGGCGTGCCCACGCCCACCACCGTGCCACCCCCGCTGCCGCCCTCGGGGCCCATGTCGATGAGCCAGTCGGCGGTTTTGATGACATCTAGGTTGTGCTCAATGATGACGATGGTGTTGCCCGCATCGCGCAGGTGTTGCAGCACTTTCAAGAGCAGCGCAATGTCGGCAAAGTGCAGGCCGGTGGTTGGCTCGTCCAAGATGTAGAGCGTGCGGCCCGTGTCGCGCTTACTCAGTTCCAACGCGAGTTTCACGCGTTGCGCCTCACCGCCTGAGAGGGTGGTGGCGGCTTGGCCGAGTTGGATGTAGCTCAGACCCACGTCCATCAAGGTTTGCAGCTTGCGCGCAATGTTGGGCACGGCGTTGAAAAACAGCAAGGCGTCTTCCACCGTAAGGTCCAAGATCTGCGCGATGTTTTTGCCCTTGTACATCACCTCTAAGGTTTCGCGGTTGTAGCGCAGGCCAGCGCACACATCACACGGCACGTACACGTCGGGCAAGAAGTGCATTTCCACTTTCACCATGCCATCGCCTTGGCACGCTTCGCAGCGGCCACCGCCCGAGCCTGCGACCACGTTGAAGCTGAAGCGCCCTGGGCCATAGCCGCGCTCGCGGGCCATCGGCACTTCGGCCATCAGTTCGCGAATGGGCGTGAAAAGGCCCGTGTACGTGGCGGGGTTGCTGCGCGGTGTGCGGCCAATGGGCGACTGGTCGACGTTAATCACTTTGTCGAAGTAGTCGAGGCCGGTGATTTCGTCGTGTGCCGCTGGTTCGTCGTGTGCGCGATGAATGGCGTGCGCGGCGGCGGTGTACAGCGTGTCGTTGACGAGCGTGGATTTGCCCGAGCCCGACACGCCGGTGACGCAGGTGAGCAAGCCCACAGGAAAGTCGGCGGTGACGTTTTTGAGGTTGTTGCCGCGCGCGCCGCGAATGCGAATCACTTGGTGCTCCGACGCGTCTTTGTGCAGCTTGCGCTGGAACTTCAATTCGTCCGTCTCAACGGGGGTGAACGCGTGGCGTTTGGCGGGCACTTCAATGCGCAGCGCTTGTGCAAGGTATCGACCCGTGAGCGATTGCGGGTTGGCTTCAATCTCGGCGGGTGTGCCGCTGGCCATCACGTGGCCGCCGTGCACGCCCGCACCGGGGCCCATGTCCACGCAGTAGTCGGCGGCGCGAATCATGTCTTCGTCGTGCTCCACCACGATGACCGAGTTGCCAATGTTGCGCAGGTGCTTGAGCGTGTCGATGAGTCGGTCGTTGTCGCGCTGGTGCAAGCCAATGCTGGGCTCGTCCAGCACGTACATCACGCCGGTGAGGCCTGAACCAATTTGTGACGCGAGGCGAATGCGTTGCGCCTCGCCGCCCGAGAGCGTGTCGGCACTGCGGTCGAGGCTGAGGTAGTTCAAGCCCACGTCGTTGAGGAACTTCAAACGTGAGGCAATTTCGCGCACCACTTTGTCGGCAATTTCGGCTTTGGCGCCGTGCAATT
>Ga0228700_1002000_pt1 | contig 11593 bp, 10 predicted proteins | sample McNCre317_Aug_MG_FD_178019 | JGI IMG/M metagenome (GOLD analysis project Ga0228700, IMG submission 178019) | Freshwater microbial communities from McNutts Creek, Athens, Georgia, United States - 3-17_Aug_MG | ecosystem: Environmental > Aquatic > Freshwater > Creek | place: USA: Georgia...
CTCTGAGCCATTCAACCTGTCTAGCTTGGATGACGGTCTGAGTAACAGAGCGAGCTCGTGGCCCGCTTGCTGTAGATGCTTGGCCAACGCGCTCCCTAGAAAGCCGCTAGCACCGGTTAGAAGGATACGCATTGAGCCACAGTTTTAGAAATTGACGCCAAAAAATGCTTCCAACTTCTCAGCGATGTAATCCAAATGCTCCTCGCCCAAGCCAGGATACACGCCCAGCCAGAAGGTTTGGTTCATGACCACATCGGTGTTGGTCAAGTCACCGCTTACGCGGAAGTTGCGACCAGCCATGTAGGGCTGTTTGGTCAGGTTACCTGCAAACAGCAATCTGGTGCCGATTTTGCTTTGGTCCAAAAAGTTGATCAGGTCTGCACGCTTGACGCCACTGCTCTCTTTCACCACCAGCGGAAATCCAAACCACGAGGGTTCGGCATGGGGGGTGACTTCAGGCAGGTGCAAGAACTCGGCGCAGCTTTGCAAGCGAGCCTTCAGATAGGCAAAGTTGGCGCGGCGCTTGGCAATGAACTCCTCCAACCGATCCAGCTGCGCCAGTGCGCAAGCGGCTTGCATGTCGGTGATTTTGAGGTTGTAGCCGAGGTGGCTGTAGGTGTATTTATGGTCGTATCCATCTGGCAGGTCACCGCCCAGCTCTTTTTTGGTCCAGCAAAAGCGTTTGTCGCAGGTGTTGTCTTTGCCAGGTGGGCAGTAACAATCACGACCCCAGTCTCTAAATGACTCGGCAATGAGCTTGAGCTCGGGGTTATTGGTAAACACCGCCCCACCCTCGCCCATAGTCATGTGGTGTGCGGGGTAAAAACTGAGGGTGGCGATGTCGCCAAATGTGCCGACCATCTGGCCTTTATAGGTGGCACCCAATGCATCGCAACAGTCTTCCACTAACCATAAGTTGTGTTTTTTGCACAATGCGGTGACCACCTCCAAGTTGAATGGGTTGCCTAAGCTGTGGGCCAGCATGATGGCTTTGGTTTTGGGGCTTATAGCGGCTTCAATTTTGGTCGCGTCGATGTTGTGGGTGGCCAGGTCTACATCGACAAACACGGGCACGGCACCAAACTGCAAGATAGGGTTGACCGTGGTGGGAAAGCCTGCCGCCACGCCAATGACTTCGTCTCCGGGCTTAATGGCCCGATCTCCCAAACGCGGGCTGGTGAGCGCGGAAAACGCCACCAAGTTGGCCGACGAGCCCGAGTTGACGGTGAGGAAATACTTCACGCCCAAAAACTTGGCCATGCGCTCTTCAAACATGGCATTGAAGCGGCCAGTGGTCAACCAGCCGTCTAGTGATGCATCCACCATGTATTGCAGCTCTTTGGCACCCATGACTTTGCCAGACACAGGCACAGCGGATTGGCCTGGTACGAAGGGCTTGGAGGCATAGGCAATATCGGCGTATTGCTGTACCAGCTGGCTGATTTGGTTGCGCAGTTTGTCGAGCTGGGGTTCGAAAGTGACGTTGGTGGTGCTCATGGTGCGGTTTGGTAGCTGTTGATTTGTTGAAGACAGATATCGCGCATGTCCTGCCCTGCAAGCCAGGCTTGGTGCCATTGAGTGATGTGGCCCAAAGCGGTTTGCAGTGACCAGCGGGGTGCCCAGTGCAGGCGCTGACGGGCTTTGGAGATGTCGAGTTTAAGAAAGTGTGCTTCGTGCGGATGGTCGCCCGGCTGCACGGCCCAGGAGGCCCCGCTGCCCCAAGCTTGGCACAAGCGCTCAACAATCCATTGCACGGGTTGGGCGTCTTCGTCTCGGGGACCAAAGTTCCAACCCTCAGCGTCTTGCTGACCGTGCTGGTGCAAGCGCTCGGCCAACACCAAATAGCCCGACAAGGGCTCCAGCACATGCTGCCAAGGGCGAATGGCATGTGGGTTACGAATTTGCACAGACCGCTGCTGCTCAAACGCTTTCAAAATGTCGGGTACCAGTCGGTCCAGAGCCCAGTCGCCACCGCCAATGACGTTGCCCGCACGGGCGGTTGCCATGGCAATGCCAGCGTCTTTCATAAAGGACTTGCGGTACGCGTTGCTGAGCAGTTCAACACAGCCTTTGCTGCTGGAATAAGGATCGTGTCCGCCCATGGGCTCGTCTTCGCGGTAGCCCCAGACCCACTCTTTGTTGTCGTAGCACTTGTCAGTGGTGATATTGACGATAGCGCGCACGCTGCCCGCATGCCGCGCAGCCTCGAGCACATGTAAGGTGCCCATGACGTTGGTAGCATAGGTTTCAATAGGTTGCTGATAAGACAGGCGCACCAGGGGCTGTGCGGCCATGTGGATGACGATTTCGGGTTTGAAGCTGGCCACCAGGGGTTTGATGGCTTCAAAATCACGGATATCAGCAACCTGATGGTCCATGCCTTGGGCGACTTGGGCCACATTAAACAAAGCCGGTGTGGTGGGTGGATCTAATGAAATGCCGCGGACCACGGCTCCCATGGACTGCAACCACAAGCTGAGCCAGCTACCCTTGAAGCCGGTGTGACCAGTTAGCAGGACTCGCTTGCCTTGCCAGAAGGAAGGATTTGGCTTGACGGTGTCGTTAAGGTACTGTGCGTGCATGCTCAGTTCCATTTTTTCCAAGGGGCTGTGCCATTGGCCCACATTCTCTCTAGAGTGTTTTTGTCGTGCAGGGTATCCATGGGCTGCCAAAATCCGGTATGCGGGTAGGCCATGAGTTCACCTTGTTGGGCGAGTTGCATCAAGGGTTCTTGCTCCCAGATTGTTTGGTCGCTGTCCAGCAAAGGCAGCACTTTGGGCGACAAGACAAAAAAGCCGCCGTTGATGAAGGCACCATCGCCACGGGGCTTTTCTTTGAAGCTTTTAACTTGTCCGTTTTGAATGTCGAGTGCACCAAAGCGGCCGGGGGGGTAGGTAGCGGTGAGTGTGGCGGCTTTGCCGTGGCTCCGATGAAAGGCGATGCTGGCGGTAATATCGTTATCGCCCACGCCGTCGCCATAGGTGAAGCAGAAGGCCTCCTCGTCTTTGACATAGTCGGCCACGCGGCGCAGGCGGCCACCTGTCATGGAGTCGTCACCCGTGTCCACAAGTGTGACAGTCCAGGGCTCGGCGCGCTCGGTGTGCACTTTCATGCTGTTGGCTTTCATGTCAAAGGTGACGTCTGACATGTGCAAGAAGTAGTTTGCAAAGTACTCTTTGATCAGGTAGCCCTTGTAGCCGCAGCAGATGATGAAGTCGGTGATGCCGTGGTACGAATACATCTTCATGATGTGCCACAAAATGGGCTTGCCACCGATTTCGACCATGGGCTTGGGGCGGGTGGAGGTTTCTTCGCTTAAACGGGTGCCGAGTCCACCGGCAAGGATAACTGCTTTCATGATTTTTCTTCTGTTTGATATTGGTTAACAGGTTGCATTTCCGCTCAGGTGCCTGATGGCACGAAGGCATCGGAATAAAAACGTTTGTCTGGCAATCCGGCTTTAGTGAGTTCGTCCTTTGCGCATTGGATCATGGCGTCGGAGCCGCATGCGTAAACCACTGTATTGGCCCAATCGGGGTTATCGCTGAGCAAGGAATGCTGGACATGGCCGCGGGCACCAGTCCAATCAACAGGGGCACGCGATAAAACCGGGATATAGCGCAATGAGGCGTGCCATTGGCTAGGGTCTGTGTACAAGTCTTGCGGCTCTCGACCACCCCAATACACAGTGGCGCTCAAGGGCTGGTCGGCTGCCGGAGCTGTGGCAAGTTGTTCCAGTATGGCTTTGACTGGCGCAATACCAGTTCCCGTTGCCAAAAAGACCAAATGCAACCCCGTCAAAGGGCGTGTGAAGAAGGAACCCAAAGGGCCATTGATACGGAGCAAGTCGTTGACTTTGGCTTGGTTAAACCAGTATTGACTCATGGCACCGCCATGGACAGCTCGGATGTGCAATTGCAGTTGATTGTCAGATGCGGGCGCATTGGCTACTGAATAACTACGCCTAACGCCACCGGGTCCGATCACGTCAACATATTGGCCCGCCAAAAATGTAAACGGTGTATTTGGTGGAAATCTGAGCTTGACGCTAAGGACATCAGGGGCCAGCTTTTCTAAGCTGCTGATACGGGAAGGCAAAGTTTTGACTTCGGGTATGACTTGGTCGCCAAGATCCTCCACATCAATGAGCACGTCTGTTAGGGCGGTTCGCACGCAGCTAAGAATGAAGCCCTGCGTTTTTTCTTCCAATGTGAGACCCAGCTCATCGACATTCGCAACGCTTTGCCCATTGATCACTTTACATCTGCAAGTGCTGCAGCGACCAGTTTTGCAGCTGTAGGGCAGGCCAATGCCTGCCTTAGCGGCAGCGTCCAAGATCGTTTGGCCGGCAGACTGACTGAACGCCTTACCGTAGGTGGTCTGAATCTTCAGCATGGTGGCTGTTTGAAGCTTTACTCAATACTGACGTTGACGTTAAAGCCGTTGGCCTTTAACAGTGCATGCTGCTTGGCTTGTGCCAAATCATGGGCAACCATTTCTTTGCACATCTTTTGGGCGGTGATCACTGGCACCCAACCGAGTTTTTGTTTAGCTTTGCTGGGGTCACCGAGCAGTGTTTCGACTTCGGTGGGTCGGAAATAGCGGGGGTCTATGCGGACAACGGGTTTTTCATTCCAGTAGGCGACTTCATTGACCCCCTCGCCTTGCCAGCGCAGCACCATGCCTAATGCTTCTGCGGTCCAGTTAATGAACTGGCGCACGCTGTATTGCACGCCAGTAGCAATGACAAAGTCTTCGGGCTGGTCTTGCTGCAGCATCATCCACTGCATGCGCACGTAGTCTTTAGCGTGGCCCCAGTCGCGCAGGGCGTCGATGTTGCCCATGTACAGACAGGCCTCTAGGCCTTGGCTGATGTTGGCCATGCCACGGGTGATTTTGCGGGTAACGAAGGTTTCGCCGCGGCGTGGGCTTTCGTGGTTAAACAGGATGCCGTTGCAAGCGTAGATGCCATACGCCTCGCGGTAGTTGACACAGATCCAATACGCGTACATCTTGGCCACGGCGTAGGGGCTGCGGGGGTAAAAAGGCGTGGTTTCTTTTTGGGGAATTTCTTGCACCAGGCCATACAACTCAGATGTGCTAGCTTGGTAGAAGCGTGTTTTCTTTTCCAGACCCAAGATACGAATGGCTTCGAGCAAGCGAAGGGTGCCAATGGCGTCTACGTCAGCGGTGTATTCGGGCGATTCAAAAGACACGGCCACATGGCTCATGGCACCGAGGTTGTAGATTTCGTCGGGCTGCGTTTCTTGAATGATGCGGACCAGGTTGCTGGTGTCGCTCAGGTCGCCATAGTGCAGTTTGAGGTTGGCGTGCTCGATGTGCGGGTCTTGGTAGACGTGGTCAATGCGCTGAGTGTTAAACGAGCTGGCCCGACGCTTGAGGCCGTGGACGATATAACCTTTTTCGAGCAGGAATTCGGCGAGGTAAGAGCCGTCTTGGCCAGTGATGCCGGTAATCAGTGCGACTTTTGGGACGACTTTAGTTTGGGTCATGGAATAGCTGGATTGAAATAAATCGGACTACAGGGATTTGTCGGGGCCGAAGCCGCCGACCTACACAGATATCTTTGACAAAAAGTCTTGATAGGCTTGGGTCAGGCCTTGCAGCAGGGGCACTTGGGCTTGCCAGCCCAGACTGTTGAGTCGGCTGCTGTCCATCCACTTGCGTGGTGTGCCATCGGGTTTGTTGGTGTCAAAAGTCACCGCACCGGTGTACCCCACCACTTTGGCGATGGTTTGCGCGGCTTCGGCAATGCTCACGTCTGATCCATAACCCACATTGATGTGGCTGAGCATGGGGCTGGTGTATTGATCGTAAGTGGATTTGGGCAGATTCATGACGTGCACGCTGGCGGCAGCCATGTCGTCCACATATAAAAACTCGCGCTTGGGGGTGCCAGTGCCCCAAATGGCGACGCTAGGTGCATTGGCCAATTTGGCTTCATGAAAACGACGAATCAGTGCGGGGATGACGTGGGAGTTTTCTGGGTGATAGTTATCACCAGGGCCATAGAGGTTGGTAGGCATGACGCTGCGGTAGTCCACGCCGTGGCTGGCACCAAATTGGCGGTTGTAGCTTTCACAGAGTTTGATGCCCGCGATCTTGGCTATGGCATAAGGCTCGTTGGTGGATTCCAGCGTGCCGGTGAGCAGTGCGTCCTCGCGCATGGGCTGAGGTGCCAGCCTGGGGTAGATGCAGCTGCTGCCTAAAAACAGCAGCTTTTTGACGCCGTTTTTGAAAGCCGCATCGATCACATTGGCTTGCATCATCAGGTTGTCGTAGATGAAGTCAGCAGGATAGGTGTTGTTGGCGTGGATACCGCCAACTTTTGCTGCGGCCAGATAAACCTGGTCGGGCTTTTCTGCGACAAAGAAGTCTTGCACGGCGGCTTGGTTGGTCAAGTCCAGCTCGGCGTGCGTTCGGGTGATGATCTGGTCTGGTTGAACGCCAATGGACAAAAGATGGCACACGATGGCCGAGCCGACCATACCGCGATGGCCTGCGACGTAGATTTTGGATTCGTGGCTCATTTAACTGGCTCTGCCATAGGTGTCTTCAAACCGGACAATGTCGTCTTCACCCAAGTAGCTGCCCGATTGCACCTCGATGATTTCCAGCGAAATGCTGCCGGGGTTGGCCAAGCGGTGTACTTCGCCCAGGGGAATGTAGGTGGATTGGTTTTCTGTCAGGATCAGAACTTTGTCACCGTTGGTGATCTCGGCGGTGCCGGTCACCACGATCCAGTGTTCGGCACGGTGGTGGTGCTTTTGCAGGCTGAGGCTGGCACCGGGCTTGACCTGAATGCGCTTGACCTTGAAGCGGCCGCCTTCGTCGATGCTGTCGTACCAGCCCCAGGGGCGGTGCACCTTGCGGTGCAGGGTGTGTTCTTCGCGCTTTTGCGCTGTGAGTTGGTTGACGATGTGTTTCACGTCTTGACTGCGCGACTTGCTGGCCACCAGAACGGCGTCTGCGGTTTCCACCACCACCAGATCGCTCACGCCCACCAGGCTGACCAAGCGGCTGCTGGCATGCACCAGAGTGTTGTGGCTGTTAGTCTGAAGCACGTCGCCCACATGGGCGTTGCCCTGAGCGTCTTTTTGCTGGACTTGCCAAACGGCATCCCATGCGCCCAGGTCGCTCCAACCTGCATCCAGCGGCACCATTTGGATGGGGAATGGGCTGCCAGGGCAGTGCTCCATGACCGCGTAGTCCACAGACTCGGAGGGGATAGCTTCAAACTCGGCTTTGCCGGGGCGCACAAAGGCGCCGTCTGTTTTACGGGCATCCCACCCGGTGCGGGTGGCTTGCAAGATGGCAGGCGCAAACTGCTCGATGGCCGCTAGCCAAACCGAGGCTTTGAGCACGAACATGCCGGCGTTCCAGTAGTAGCAGCCTTCGCTGAAGTATTGCTGTGCGGTTTGGAGGTTGGGCTTTTCTACGAAAGCTTGAACGGTCAGTGGCTGGATTGCCGCGTCGCTGCGCTCCTCGCAATGACGGGCTGCCTTGATGTAGCCGTAGCCGGTTTCGGGTTTGTCAGGGGTGACGCCCAAGATGACGATGTTGCCCTGCTCGGCTTGGGCAATGGCTTGTTGCACGGCGGCGGTGAATGCCGCTGGATTGGCTATGGTTTGGTCTGCGGGGGTGACAACCAGCACGGGGTCTTGGCCGTTTTGCACTGCGGCCAAGGCCGCCAGGGTCAGTGCCGGGGCGGTGTTGCGGCCCGTGGGCTCCAGCAAGGCACTGCCCAGTGAAATGCCCACTTCGCGCAGTTGCTCTGACGCCAAAAAGCGGTGATCTTCGCCACTAACGATGACAGGGGCTGCGACCTGAATGCTGTCGTTGCCCAAAGCCTCCAGCCTTTGCGCAGCTTGCTGAAACAGGCTTTCGTTACCCGTGAGGCACAGAAACTGCTTGGGGAACCCCGTGCGTGACAATGGCCACAAGCGAGTACCGGAGCCACCGCAGAGGATGACGGGAGTAACTTGAATCATGCGTTTTGGGCTTTCTGGCCGTCGGTATCCAAGCAACTCATCTCGACTTTGAGTGCTTCAATTTCGGCCTGAAGCTGTTCGTACTCGGTCATTTTTCGCATCAGAAAACGACCAGCAAGCAAGGCTTTCTCGGCAATACCCTGTGGCGTGAGCACGTAGATATAGCCAAACTTGTTCTTGCTCTGGCTGAAGTTCTGCACCTTGACCCAGCCCTTGTCGATGAGCGCCTTGAGGCAGTAATTGAGCCCACTGGTGCTGATGCCCAGTTTTTCGGCAATCTCGCGCTGGGTCATGTCGGGGTTGTCTTGCAGCATGCGCAAGACCCGAAAGTAGGTGTCTTCCTGGAGCTGGGATCGGCGGCTGGTCATGTGGATTGCTTCGCTTCGCTCGCAATGACGAGCTTTAGGCACGCTACCGCCATGCCGTGTCACGATCAGCAAGCGCGCTAGGTGCTGTTCCATGGCGGAACGTTTGTGCGAATTCGCATAATTTTAGATTCTATTAAATGAATTTTTGATGACATGAAAAAAATATTTATCGAAACCATCAAGGTGCCGACACTTCACTGACGTCTGCTGAAGTGGTTTCGGCCTGCTGCTGCACCGCCTCTTCCATGCTGACGGTGTTCACCACCAGTTCAAACTGCTCCAAGATCTCGGGCTCGTGGCGTTGGACATAACTGTTGACCGCCTCGTTGGACAGCAGTTTGGTCAAGTAGCCCTTGGCCACCACCAGGTTGAGCAGGTCTGAGCCGTAGTTTTGCTCGGCGTCTTTGTATTGGGTCTGTACCTGGCTCATTTCCTTCTCGAGTTTGACAATCTGCTCGATGGGCGACGTCTTGTCACGCTCGGCGGGCTTGAGGTCAGCTCGCTGCTCGGGTGGCGTGGCTTTGAGCAAGGCTTCGGCATGGGCCACGGTGATGGTGTTGCTGGTCACCATGAGCTCCACCGCCTCCACCTGCCGGGCGGCCTTCATGTTGCGCAGAATGCGGGTGACGTCTGGCGTGAACTGTTTGTCTTGCAGCAGATCAATGGCTTCGGGGCAGATGCCTTCGAGCAGGTTGATGCGGCGGTTGATGGAGCTGAGGTTGACGTTAAATGCACGGGCCAGCCGCTCTCGGCTGACACCCCGGTCTATGGCTCGGCGCAGCATGTAGTGCTCTTGCACCGTGGACAGGCGGTTGATCCGATGGTTGTATGAGAAGGTCTCGTCGTCCTTGGCCATCAGGCATGGCGCTGTTTCCATGCCCAGTTCTTTAAGGGCCAGTACACGCAGGTGGCCGTCGAGCAGCAGGAACTCTGACTTTTTAGGGTCAGGCTGGATGACGGAAAGGGGTTCAATCAGTCCGATTTCGTGGATGGACGAGACCACCTGCTTGTATTTGCGGGTGCTCATGGTGCCGTCCATGATCTTTTTGCTAGGCAACAGGTGGTCCAGCGGCACCTGGTAGGTTTCCAGGTCAAAGCCCAGCAGGGTGTTGAGGGGCTGCATTGGCAGGTCTGGCCCACCCTCCCCATCTGCCTGACTGGCGGGCTGATAGATACCTGGATACATTTCCGCGATTTTGGGTTGGGCGTTGCTGCTCGGGTTCATGCGGGGGCTCCTTCAAAGTGGGTGATGCGTTCGGCCAGGTACTTGGGCAGGGTGTCCAGCCCCTCGGCGCGCAACAGGGTTACGAAGTTTTCGTCGGCAAAGAGTTTTTTGAGGCCCTGCACCACCAGCAACAGGCGCTGGTGCGCATGCTCGGCTTTGAGAACCATCTTGCGCTGGCGCTCCACCTCTTTTTGGTAGGTGCGCACCAGGCTGTAGCTGGAGGTGGGCGGTTTGATCTGCGCCGCATTGGGTGAAGACGGGCCCAATTGCTGGCGTTTTTCAATCAGGCGCTTGGCCTCGATGATCTGGCGGCCTTTGAGTTGGCCGTTTTCATAGGCCTCTTGCAGCAGGTCGCCCAGGTTGGATCCGCCGCCTTCGCCCTGCCCCTCGCCATTTCCGTTGGTATTGGCGTTGTTTGGGTCGTTGGCGCTGGCCCGGGCAATTTCAAGCGCGGTGGTGAGCGGGATGGAGCCGCGCTGCACACCTTCGATCAAGCGCTCTTCGCCTTGCTCCAGCAAAAAGACGATGTCACGCACGTATTTGGGTGACAGGCCCGTCTTTTGGATGATGACGTCGGCCGAGTAGCCCCGGTTGCGCAGCAGCTCGATGTCGGCCAGGATTTCCAGCGGCCGGTATCCCCGACGGGCGATGTTTTCAGCGAGGCTCATGATGAAGGCGTCTTCATCACTCACATCCACCACCAGGGCGGGGATGTGCGTCTCGCCCAAGATTCGGAAAGCGTTCAAGCGCCCTTCCCCACAGACCAACACATATTTGGGCTGACCATCTTCGCCCGGGCGCTCGGCCACGGTAATGGGCTTTTTGAGGCCAATGAGCTGGATGCTCTCGACAATCTCCTCAAAGACCTTCATGTTGCGGTCGCGGGAGTTGAGCACCTCGATGCGCGCAATGGGCACCAGGGTCACGTTTTCTGGGGTGTCGGTCATCATGACGGCCTCCGTGGTGTGTGGGTTGGGGTTGGCTTCATGGGGTGGGTCCTTTCAGGTTGTGGAGGGGGTTTAAAACTTGCGTTGCAAGCGTTCACGCTCGGACATGCCGTAAAAGAAGTTCAGGTCGTCAAACCGGAAGCACTCGAAGTTGGCGCTGTTACGGTTGCAGACCCGAATCTCCTGCTCGGGCAGGTCCAAACGGGGTAAGAGGTAGTAGTCGAGCTCGCTGGTGTTGTGCGCATCCAGCCGCACCGCCACCGTGAGGTCGGGATTGAAGCGTTCGGTGTCAAACCGGATGCGCCAGCGTTGCTGACCGTTGGGCAGGGTTTGACAGCGGGCCAGCACCAGGCTGATGACCAGCTCGTCATTGAGGGTCAGCAAATCGGTCTTACCGTCACGGCGCACGCTGCCGCCCAACTCGGCTATGGTCTCTTCGGTGCGGCGCACGATCTCGGGGTGGAGTTGGCGCAGCCGCCGGTTGACCTCAATGAAGCCTTGATCTCGTGAGGAGTGAAACCCCACCAGCTCATAGGCTCGGTTGAGGCTACCAAAGCGCTGGGCGAAGGTGATGGCGCACGGCAGCCCAGGGGCCTGGTCAATGATGAAGCCAGACAAGGTGCCACATTCGGCATAGAGCTGCTTGAGGTGCTCCAGCAGCTCTTCGTCGCTGTAGCGGCGGGTGCGCTCGGCCAGCACTTCTTGGGCTTTGAGGAAGGTGTCGAGCGGCACGACACCTTCAAACGCACCCTCCTTGCGGATCCACATGGGAGGTGGATTGTTGACGTGCTTTTTCTTGAGTTTGAAAGAGCGGCGGTTGTAGACGTTGTTGCCGATGTACTTTTCGTTGGTAAGGACCTGACGCACGGTGCTGTAAGTCCAGGGCCGCTGGTAGTCGGTGCGGATGCCTTGGGCGTTCAGGCGTTTGGCAATGTCACCCAGAGAGAGCTCGTCTTCGATGAACCAGGCAAACATCTGCAAGACGGTGGCCACCTCATGGTCAGGGCCGGGCATGAGGATGACGCGGTCGGTCTGAAGGCT
>Ga0228700_1002001_pt1 | contig 11574 bp, 11 predicted proteins | sample McNCre317_Aug_MG_FD_178019 | JGI IMG/M metagenome (GOLD analysis project Ga0228700, IMG submission 178019) | Freshwater microbial communities from McNutts Creek, Athens, Georgia, United States - 3-17_Aug_MG | ecosystem: Environmental > Aquatic > Freshwater > Creek | place: USA: Georgia...
AGCGAATCGGTTGCGCAGGCGGCTCCACTTGACGCGGTGGCCGCCGAACGCGAGGAACCAGCAACGTTTGCCAACCCTGTGGTTGCGGTGCCAGCCCAACCTGCGGTGCCGGCTCGACCTGCGGCGCCGGCCCAACTTGCCGCCCCACGGGTCGTGCAGTCGCCAAACCAGCTCGACGCGCAGGCGGTGCGCGCGGCGGCCGCATACCAGGCCTCAGAATTCGAGGCACTGCTAACCGGTGCCGTTCAGCGGGGAGCCGTTGACATCAAGCGCCGCCGCACTCGGCTGCTCTGGATCGCGATCCTCGCGCTGGCCCTTGCCGGCGCAGGCGCATACCTGGTCTTGACCTATGGTCAGGGCTTAATCAAATAGTCGAACGCCGCGCCACCGGCTCGGGTAACCTTGGTTAATCACCAATCAAAGGGAATCATGACCGCAACCGCCAACGCCATCAAGCTCGCTCACGTCGCCGCGAATGCCGCCGCAGACAAGCTTGCCGAGAACATCATCGCCTGGGATGTCACCGAGCTGACCCCACTCAACGATGTGCTCATCTTGGCTTCGGCTCGCAACGAGCGCCAGGTCAACGCGATTGCCGATGAGGTCGAGGCCAAGCTGCAGGAGGCCGGCGTCAAGTGCCTGCTGCGCGAGGGCAAGTCGGTTGGTCGATGGGTTCTGTTGCACTTCGGTGAGGTCATCGTGCACGTAATGCACGAGGAAGAGCGTGTCTATTACTCGCTCGAGCGTTTGTATAAGGATCAGCCGGTCGTCAAGCTCGAGTTGGCGGAACGTTCAGAAACCGTATAAACTGGGCAAGTTGTTTCGGCAACGCCCAATTCGGGCCTGTGGCGCAGCTGGTAGCGCACCTGCATGGCATGCAGGGGGTCAGGGGTTCAAGTCCCCTCAGGTCCACCAAAAGAATCCCTCTCTACGGAGAGGGATTTTGGTTTTAACGGCGACTTGTTGCGGGTTTATTAAGGTTTCTTTACGACCAACCGAAACGTTCAGACCCGAATGGTTTACCGACTTAGACTGAACCTCATCCAGACAGTGAGGTCAAAATGGCTGGCGGCACTCCCGCGATCAAGCTTTCGAAGCTAACTAAGAACTTTGGCGAATTCATCGCCGTGAATAACCTCGACCTAGAAATTGCCGAGGGCGAATTCTTTTCGATGCTAGGGCCTTCTGGTTCGGGCAAGACCACGGTGCTGCGCATGATCGCCGGCTTCGAACTGCCAACCAGCGGTCAGGTCTTTCTGGGTGAAGAAGACGTCACTAATAACGCCCCATTCGACCGCAACGTGAACACGGTTTTTCAGGATTACGCACTCTTTCCGCACATGAGCGTCGTTGAAAACGTTGCCTATGGCCTGCGGGTTCGGGGCATCGGTAAGGCCGAACGCACCGCCGAGGCAATCGCTGCCCTCGACACCGTTCGACTGGGTCACCTGGCACAACGCAAGCCAAACGAGCTATCCGGTGGTCAACGTCAACGAGTTGCGCTGGCCCGAGCCATCGTGGTCAAGCCCAAGGTCTTGCTGCTTGACGAACCGTTGGGCGCGCTCGACCTGAAGTTGCGCGAACAAATGCAGATCGAGCTAAAAGCGCTGCAACGCGAATTGGGCATCACGTTCATCTTTGTGACCCACGACCAAGAAGAGGCGCTCACCCTCAGCGATCGCGTCGCCGTGTTCAACAACGGTCGCATCGAACAGCTCGGCACGCCCGAGGAACTCTACGACCACCCAAAGAGCGAGTTCGTCGCGCGCTTTGTGGGCACCTCGAACGTGTTCGACCCTGCCGAATCGAAGGCCCTGCTCGGGCTCGATGGCATGACCTCGGTGCGCCCCGAAAAACTGCGCATGACCGCGGGCGACGCGACGAACACCCCGAGCGATTTGCGCCAGGCCAAGTTTTTGCTTGGCAAGGTCGAGGAGAGCGTTTATCTTGGCGTCGCAGTGCGAATTCTGGTTCGAGTTGCCGAAGGCAAACTCATCACGGTTCTAGAGCACGACGCACAGCAGCGCTGGCATCGCGGCGACTCGGTGCGGGTTTGGTATGAGCCACAAGATTTGGTTGCGCTGGGCTAACCGGCGCCACAAAGGGATTTGACGAAAGTCAAAAATCAAAGGAGATAAAGATGAAGTTCAAGTCGGCACTCAAAGTGTCGGTCTTGGCGACGGCAATCGCGCTGACCCTCAGCGCCTGTGGCACCGCAGCCACGCCATCGGCAAGCTCCGACGTGCCTACCAAGCTCGGCGCAAACGAGAAGACCCTGTCGCTTCTTGGCTGGCCTGGCTATGCCGAAGACGGCAGCACCGACCCGAAGGTCGACTGGGTTACCCCATTCGAACAGCAGACCGGCTGCCAGGTATCGTTCAAGCCATACGGCACCTCAGACGAGGCAATGACCCTGTTCAAGACCGGCGACTACGACGCGATTGCGGCCTCGGGCGATGCAACCCTGCGCCTGATTGCCGGCGGTCAGGTGGCTCAGCTGAACACCGACCTGATCCCGAACTATGCCGGTGTCTTCGACTTCTTGAAGAACCGCGACTGGAACACGGTCGACGGCAAGACCTACGGCGTGCCGCATGGCTATGGCGCGAACCTGCTGATGTACAACACCAAGGTGGTCAAGCCGGCCCCAACCTCGTGGGACGTAGTCTTCGACAAGGCAAGCGCATACAAGGGCAAGGTCACCGCCTATGACTCGCCGATTTACATCGCCGACGCGGCCGTGTACCTGATGGCCCACAAGCCTGAGCTTGGCATCAAGAACCCATACGCGCTCGATGACACCCAGCTTGCCGCAGCAGTCGACCTGCTCAAGGCACAGCGTCAGAACATCGGCGAATACTGGAGCGACTACCTGAAGTCGATCTCGGCCTTTGAGTCGGGCGACACCGTGGTGGGCACCACCTGGCAGGTAATCCGCAACTCGATGTCGGCCAAGGCCACCGTCGAGGCCGTGCTGCCAAGCGAGGGTGCTACCGGTTGGTCGGACTCGTGGATGATCTCGTCAACCGCGAAGAGCCCGAACTGCGCCTATGCCTGGTTGAACTACATCGACAGCCCTAAGGCCAACGCTGCCGCGACCGAATACTTCGGTGAGGCGCCGGTCACCCAGGCTGCCTGTGAGTTCATGTCGAGCGCCGACACCTGCGCCAGCTACCACGCTGGCGACGCAGACTACGCCTCGAAGATCTATTACTGGACCACCCCAATCAGCAAGTGCCTCGACGGCCGCACCGATGTAAAGTGCACCGACTACGCTCGCTGGACCCAGGCCTGGCAAGAGATCAAGGGCTAGTTAGCGAAACATGAGTATGAGTTCGAGACCCGACGCCATTTCGTCGTCGCAGCCACTCGGCGCGCAGGGATTTGCGCGTCGGGTCTCGACCTTGCTCTATGCCAAACCGCGGGCACGGCTTGCGCTGTTGCTCGCCGCGCCGCTGACCTGGCTGGTGTTGATTTACATTGCATCGCTCGCGGCGTTGCTTATCACCGCGCTATGGTCGGTCGACGAATACACAGGCGCGGTCAAAATGACCTGGAGCCTCGACAACATCACACAGGTGATCACCGGGGCCCTGTATCAGGCCGTGACCCTGCGCACGGTCGGCGTCGCCTTGCTGGTGACCGTCGTCGATATCCTGATCGCTTTGCCGATCGCCTTCTTCATGGCCAAGGTTGCAGGCCCGCGGCTGCAGCGCTTCATGGTCATCGCCGTTTTGATGCCGCTGTGGGCCTCGTATCTGGTCAAGGCATACGCCTGGCGCTCGGTGCTCAGCCACGAGGGCATCCTGGCCTGGCTGTTGCGCCCGCTCGGCCTTGATACGCCCGGCTACAGTCTCACGGGCGTGGTGATCACCATGGGCTACATCTGGTTGCCCTATGTGATTCTGCCGATTTACGCGGGGCTTGAGCGCGTGCCAAACTCGCTACTCGAGGCCGCATCCGATCTGGGTGCCAAGTCGTTCAAGTCGTTCCGCACGGTGGTTCTGCCGATGCTCATGCCGGCGCTCATCGCCGGTTCAATCTTTAGTTTTTCGCTGACCTTGGGCGACTACATCACGGTCAACATCGTGGGCGGCGCCAGCCAAATGCTCGGCAATTTGGTTTACACAAACGTAGGAACGGCCAATAACCTGCCGATGGCGGCCGCGATTGCCTTGATTCCGATCGCCATCATGTTTGGCTACATCGCTGCCGTTCGCAAGACCGGCGCACTCGAGAATCTGTAGGACGCGATGAGGATTTCTAACACGGCCCGCTGGACGCTCGGCGCGATCTCGTTCCTGGTGCTCACGTTTATCTATCTGCCGCTCTCGGTGGTTTTGATCAATTCGTTTAACTCGAGCAAGAACATGACCTGGCCGCCGCCCGGTTTCACGCTGGAGTGGTGGGCTAAGGCGCTCGGCAGTGAGGGGCTGTTGGCCTCGTTGAGCCTGAGCCTCACGGTGGCAACCAGCGCAACGCTCATCGCAGTGCTGCTGGGCACTCTGATCTCGCTCGCGCTGTCGCGCTATCGCTTCTTTGGTCGCGAGTCGGTAAGCCTGCTGGTTGTGCTGCCCATCGCCTTGCCCGGCATCGTCACTGGTATCGCGCTCAACAACGCCTTCAGAACCATCATGGGTGTGCAGTTGAGTGTGGTCACCGTGATCGTTGCTCACGCCACTTTCTGTGTGGTCACGGTCTATAACAACGTCATGGCTCGCCTGGCGCGCATGAATCGCTCGCTCGAAGAGGCATCGGCCGACCTTGGTGCCGGACTCTGGACGACCTTCCGGTTGGTCACCTTTCCGCAGCTTCGTTCGGCGCTGTTCGCGGGCGGATTGTTGGCGTTTGGGTTGAGTTTCGACGAGATCATCGTCACGACCTTTACCGCCGGCTCGGGCACGCAGACCCTGCCGATCTGGATTCTGACCAACATGTTCCGCCCGAATCAGGCACCGGTGGTGAACGTTGTTGCGGTCGCCATGGTCGTCGTTTCGGTGATTCCGATCTATTTCGCACAGCGTCTGGCAGGCGCCGAATCCAAGCGCTAGTCGAGCTCGGGCACGCTAACCCGCTTGATGCGACTGGTGTGACCCGATTCGATCTCGATGTCTGACTTGCGGCAGCCAAAGTGAGCGGCCAGCACCTTGATTAGGCCCTCGTTGGCAGCGCCATCCACGGCTCGCTCCTTGATGAAAACCACCAGGCTGCCGTCGGGCTGAGCCTCGACGAGTGGGCCCTTTTTGCTGCCCGGTTTGACCTGAACTGTGATTCGCACAAATCAAACTTAGACTGAGAGCATGAGCAAGACCTACCGCGGCTACACCCGCGAACAAATCGCAAAGACCATCGACCACAGTGTTCTAAAGCCAGACTTCAAGACCTCGGATGTCGAGGCCGGAGCAAAGGTGGCGCGCGAATACGACGTGGCTTCGTACTGCATTCGACCAATGGATGTGCCGCTCGCAGCCAAGCTCTTGGCCGGCAGCAACGTTCCGGTTTGCACCGTGATTGGGTTTCCGCACGGCACCACCACATCGGCAACCAAGGCATTCGAGACCGCCGATGCCGTGCGCAATGGCGCTACCGAAATCGATATGGTTATCAACATTTCGGCGCTGCTCTCGGGCAACTATGAGCTTGTCGAGGCCGACATCCGTTCGGTGGTTGAATCGGCCGCGAAGACTGCCGTCGAGGTCGGTGTTTCGGCGTCGGTCAAGGTCATTTTTGAGACCAGCTACCTGAACGACGAACTGATCGTAAAGGCGTGCGAGCTGACCGAGGCGGCAGGTGCCGACTATGTCAAGACCTCGACCGGGTTCTCGAGCGAGGGAGCGACCGTGCACAACGTTCGACTCATGAAGCAGACCGTTGGCGATCGTCTGAAGGTCAAGTCTTCGGGTGGCGTGCGCACGCTCGACCAGCTTTGCGACTTCATGGATTGCGGCGTGACGCGCTCGGGTTCGTCGAACACCGAGGCCATTTTGGCCGAGTTTGAGGCGCGGGCCGAGTAGCAGTTTTTCGCTTGGGGAGCCCCTCTTGACAAATAAGTCAAGAGGGGCTTTACTAAATTCATGACCAGCCAGATTATGCCAGCGTTGTACCTCTCGCACGGTGCGCCGCCGCTGTTTGAAGACCCAACCTGGATGCAACAATTGACCACTTGGTCGGCAAGCATCGAAAAGCCGAAGGGCATCGTCATTGTCTCGGCGCACTGGGAGAGCGCGCCGGTTTCGATCACCGCGACCGCAGCAAACACCCCGCTGATCTATGACTTTGGCGGCTTTGCGCCCAAGTACTACAACATGAAGTATGAGACCCCCGACGCCGGTTGGCTGGGCGACCTGGTGGCCAGTCTCATGCCCGACAACGAGCCGCTGCACCGACACCAGTCGCGCGGCCTCGATCACGGCGCCTGGGTGCCGATGAAGATCATGTATCCCGATGCCGACATCCCGGTTATTCAGCTGAGCATGCCGACCCACGACCCGGTGCGTCTGCTCGAACTCGGTCGACGCCTGCGTCCGTTGCGCGAGCAGGGCGTGCTCGTGGTTGGCTCTGGCTTTATGACTCACGGCCTGCCGTTCATTCGCGACTGGCGCTTTGAGGCCGCGGCCCCTGGCTGGTCGAAGGAATTCGACATCTGGGCTGGCGAGGCCCTCGACAAGGGCGACATCGAGAGCCTGATTCGCTATCGCGAACTGGCGCCTGGCATGCCCTACGCACACCCGACCGTCGAGCACTTCACGCCGCTTTTCGTGACGATGGGCGCCGTGGCCGATCCTGAGCAAAAGGCCGAGACCGTTATCGATGGTTATTGGATGGGCCTGTCGAAGCGCTCGTTCCAGGTGGCCTGAGCTCGTGGCCGCAAACTTGATCGCTGGCCTGCCGTTTGTTTGGCGACCCAGCCGTACTGGCAATGTTGCCGAGCAAAAGACGATTCTGCTGTTGCACGGCACCGGCGCCGACGAAAACGACCTGCTTGGGCTCGGCGCGGCGCTCGATGCCAACGCCAATCTGATTTCGCCTCGGGCTCAGGTGCGTGCCGCCATGCCGCCGGTCGGCGACGGCATGATTCGCTGGTTTATGCGCAACCAGGACGGCACGTTTGACGAAGACGGCATCGTGCGCGTCACGCAGCAACTCGCCGATTTTCTTGCGCTGGCGGCGGCCGAATTAGGCTTTGATCCGAGCAACGTCTGGGTGGCCGGATTCTCGAACGGCGCAAACGCGGCCGGGGCCCTGCTGCTGACGCATCCTGATGCGATTCGTGGCGTGATGGCATTCGGCACGACCAAGAGTTTCGTGGTGACTCCGGCCAAGCCAGACCTGACCGGCAAGCGCATTTGGATCTGTAACGGTGCACTGGACGGTTATTCACCGGCCGAGCGCACCCGAGCGATGGTCGACGAGTTCACCGAATTGGGTGCCGAGGTCTCTTTGCTCATGCACGGCGGAGGCCACACGATCAGCCACGAACACGTGCGCGAGGTTGCCGCAGAGCTGCTAGAGGCCTAGCCGGCAGACCGCCCCTGATTGGCCTGCCATTGACGCCAAAGGTCGCGGATATCCCAGGCGTTCTCGGCCATGATCGATACCCCTCGAATGCCGGTTCGCCTGGTTTTGCCGGCAATCACCAGCAGTTTGGTGTTGAACAGAATCGAGCTGCAACGCTTTTGAGCCTCGTCGAAGAAGGTGCTGTCGCTGCAGCCGTGCCCGTCGTCGAGACTGACGAACACGACTCGCTTTCCTGATCGCATCGGCGGTGTCTGCGTGGCCACTCGCACGCCGGCAACCAAGACCTCTGATTTATTGCGCAGGTTGACGAGTTCGTCGCTGAAGACCACGCCCATCTCGTCTAGCATCGGGCGATACAGTTCGAGCTGATGCTGGCTGATATCCATTCCGGTGTATGCGAGCTCGTTGCGCACTCGTTCCTCGGTTGAGAGCTCGGGGTTGCCGGTGGGAATCGACTCGAAGCTTCGGGCTGTGAGGCTGGCGAAACTTAGCCCCTCGAAATCGAGCATTGAGCTCGGGTCGTCGTTGCTGGGCTTCGACTTGATTGCGTTGAGTTCACGAACGCGAGCAAGGATGTCGCCTCGAGTGTGTTGACCGGTGCGGGCGGCGAGTTCGTCGAGTGCACCAATCAGCGCGAGCCTTTCCAGGCTGCGCCGAGACGGCCTCGCCCTTCGATAGAAGTCGGTGATGGTCTCGAACGGCTGCTCGGTCACTATGCGATCGAGTTCGGCCTCGCTGATGCCCTGAATCTCGGTTAGTGCCATGCGCACGCCGTGCCTTGGTTCGTTGGGGTCGGTGGTCTTTGGTGCCGCGGCCTCGACCCTGAATTCGCGCGAAGACCGATTGACATCGATCGGCAGAATGCGCACGCCGAGCCGCCTGGCCTCGGCCAGCAGCAATCGCCGCGGATACATGCCGGGGTCGTGGGTGAACAGCCCGGCCATGAATTCGGTTGGGTGGTGGGTCTTGAGCCACGCGCTCTGATACGTGGGAAGGGCGAAGGCGGCGCCGTGTGCCTTGCAGAAACCGAAGCTGCCGAAGCCCTCGAGGATCGCCCAGACCTCGTTGATTACCAGCTTGCTGTAGCCGCGTTCTGCCGCCTTGGCCCTGAAGAACTTTTGCACCAGGGGAGCAGAGCGCGGGTTTTCTAGGTTGCGACGCAGTTCGTCGGCTTTGGCCAGGGTGCATCCGGTCATGGTGTTCAGGATGCGCAGCACGTGTTCGTGAAAGATCACGACTCCGAAGGTTTCTTCGAGGATCGGCTTTAGGTCTGGGTGAATGTAGTGCGGTGTGGCAAACCCCTGCCGGCCATCGAGGTATGGGGCAATCATGTTGCCCTTCATGGGCCCTGGGCGAAACAGCGAGATCTGAATCGTCAGGTCGTTGAACTCGGTCGGCTGGTGTTTGCCGGTCAGTTCGCGCTGACCTGGGCTCTCGATCTGAAAGATGCCGAGGGTGTTCGTGGTGCGAATTAGCTCGAAGGTAGGTTCGTCGTCTTTGGGAATGCGGTCGAGGTCGAGCGCCTTGCCGTGCACACGCTCGATCTCGGCGACGGCATAGGCCATGCTGCTCTGCATGCGCACGCCGAGCACATCCAGCTTGAGAAACCCCATCGGATCCATGTCGTCTTTGTCGAACTGGCTCATTGGCAATCCGACCCCGCTTGGTTCGACGGGGGTCAACGAAAGCAGTGACGAATCGCCAAGAATCACGCCGCAGGGATGCATCGAAATGTGCCGCGGCAGCCTGTCGAGTCGCTCGGTGATGTCGACCAGCAGGTTCATGCGTCGATCGCGTTCGACCTCTTCGGCAAAGCGCGCGAGCTCTGGCTTTGATTCGAGTGCGCCTCTAAAGCTGCTTGCGCTGAATCGCCACATGTTCTTGGCGATGTCGTCAATCTGGTCGTCGTCGAGGCCGAGGGCAAGCCCAGAGTCGCGCATGGCTCCGCGGCCGCGATACGTGCTCTGCATCGACAGGAGCGTTACTCGGTTGGGGCCATACCTTTTGAAGATCGAGCGATAGATGTCGTGTCGGCGTGCCGATTCGACGTCGATGTCGATATCGGGCAGGCTGCTGCGTTCGGTGCTCAGAAAACGTTCGAACAACAGGTCGTGTTCGATCGGGTCGACCCCGCTGATGCCGAGCAGATAGTTGACCAGCGAGCCGGCACCAGAACCGCGGGCCGCGATGCGGATGCGCATGTCGCGAATCATTTGGGCCACGTCGGCGACCGTCAAAAAGTATGTGGCGAAGCCGAGCTTGTTGATGGTGATTAGCTCTTGCCCGAGGCGATGCTGAACCCTGGCCAGGCGTTCGCCCGAGATTGCGCCGTAGCGCCACTCGACGCCGGCCTGCGCCTTCTGCCACAGCACCTCGAACGGATTGCCCTCGATGCCCAATGATGCCTTTTCGGGGGTCTTTGGTTTGCCCCAGCCGCAATCGTTGACCGGGTCGAGCCGGCAGCGGTCGGCCAGCCGTTCGGTGGTTTCGAGCAGGCGACGCGCGCGTTCGGCGTCGTCGCAGATCTCGAAGGCAAGATTTTGCATTGCGTTCGGTGGTTTCAACCAGGCCTGGGCATTGGGTTGTGGTTCGAACATGCCCAACGGTTCAAGAAATCGTGCGGCGTCGAGCACGTCGGCGGTGAGTGCGTCGTCTGGGGTTAGGTAACGCACGGCATTGGTTAGCACGGTGGCAACGCCGAGTTCGTCGGCCAGCTGCAACATTCGACGCGCGTGCAGAGTGGAGCGTTCGGTGCCCGGTTTGGTCAGATGGCTGACCAGTTCGATGGCAAAGGTGCCTGGCTTGGCGAACATGGCTTTCCAGCCGTTTAGTGCCGCCTCGGCCATGCCGCGATCGCCTGCGGTAACGGCTGCGCCAAGGTCGCTGTCGCTGCCAAGCAGCACCGTGCAGCCGCCATCGGCCAGCAATTCGCTGAGTTCGCTGGCCCTGATGGCAACCGGGTTTTCGCGCTTATTGCTGACCCCGCGGGCGTTGCCGCGCCGGGCCTGCGCCGCAGACACGATTGCACACAGTCGTTGCCAACCAAAACCAGCTGCCACGCGCGAATCTTGGGCGCTGCCGTGCGCCAAAACCACGACTCGACCGCGCTCGCTGAAGCTGGTTCGGCTAGACAACGAGACGTGTTCGTCGATCACGACCAACTCGACCCCGACAATCGGAACGATGCCGAGTTTCAGGCAGGCGCCGATGTGCTTGACGGCGCCATAGAGCCCGTCGCGATCGGTGACGGCGAGTGCGTTCGAGCCATGCGCAACCGCGGCCTCGGCAAGCAGTTCTGGGCGGGTTACGCCAAAGTGCCCCGAGTATGCGGACGCGACATGAAGGTGAACGAAGCCGGTCATGCGGGTTATTGCCAGACGTGCACCAGCCGCCAGACGTTGTCGTCTGCGCTGTGAATCAACTCGAACTGCCCACCAGAAGACGCGCTGGCGGCCTGCGGGTCGACGTTCTTGGCCTGCAAGCGCCACATCTCGACCTCGACAACGCCCGCGCCAATGCCGCGATGCACACGCGATGCCTCGACCCACCACTCCCGCCGCGCAAACCAGCGCACGGGTCGCGACTTCACCAGATAGGCGATGCCGCGCCAATTGAAGCCAATCGGTTCGCCGCCCTGATTGGTTGCAACGAATACTGCCTCATCGACTCTCATTTCTAGCCCCAAATTTGCCGGGGCAGAGGCGCCATTTGCCGCTGCCCTAAAGACCAAACCCTAAACGTCTAGTAAAGGGTTATCCAAACGTTTGTTCGAACACTAGAAGTGTATGAATGGGGTCCGACATTTCAAGTCGAGAAATCTGAAAGGGTCGCCTAGAGCGGCAGAATCAGGCTCGAGCTATTGTTGCGAACCTGGCCAACCTCGGGGCCGACGCGATAGAACTCGGCCTCGGCGGCAACCACATCCGATTCGGCGGCAACCGCATCGAGCAGGTCTTGATCGCCCTCGATGTGTGGGTCAATCCAGGCCTCTAGCGAATCGGGGGTCAACAACACCGGATTGCGGTCGTGAATGTGTGCCAACTCGCGCGCCGAATC
>Ga0228700_1002002_pt1 | contig 11570 bp, 11 predicted proteins | sample McNCre317_Aug_MG_FD_178019 | JGI IMG/M metagenome (GOLD analysis project Ga0228700, IMG submission 178019) | Freshwater microbial communities from McNutts Creek, Athens, Georgia, United States - 3-17_Aug_MG | ecosystem: Environmental > Aquatic > Freshwater > Creek | place: USA: Georgia...
GATTTGGGCATGGCGGTGGCCAACTCTCTGGCTGGCGTGAAAATCGGTGGCGCTCGTCAGGTTGAGTGCACGATCAACGGCCTGGGCGAGCGTGCTGGCAACTGCTCGCTCGAAGAAGTGGTCATGGCCGTCAAGACCCGTCGTGATTACTTCGGTCTGGATGTCGGCATCGATACCAGCCACATCGTGGCCGCCAGCCGCATGGTCAGTCAGACCACGGGCTTTGTGGTGCAACCCAATAAAGCGGTGGTGGGTGCCAATGCTTTTGCACATGCTTCTGGTATCCACCAGGACGGCGTGCTCAAGGCACGTGACACCTACGAGATCATGCGTGCTGAAGATGTGGGCTGGACCACCAACAAGATCGTTCTGGGCAAGCTCAGTGGTCGCAATGCGTTCAAGCAGCGCTTGCAAGACTTGGGTGTGACGCTCGACAGCGAAACAGAAATCAACAACGCTTTTGCCAAGTTCAAGGAGTTGGCCGATCGCAAGAGCGAGATTTTTGACGAGGACATCCTGGCCTTGGTGAGTGATGAAAGCGTCACGGCCGAGAAGGAGCAGTTCGGCTTTGTGTCCATGTCTCAGCACAGTGAAACTGGCGAGCGCCCTCAAGCCTCGGTGGTCTTCACGGTCGCAGGCAAAGAAGTCCATGGCCAGTCCGACGGCAATGGCCCGGTCGACGCTTCACTCAAAGCCATAGAGTCCATCGTGAAAAGCGGTGCCGAAATGGTGTTGTATTCGGTCAATGCCATCAGTGGTTCGACCGAAAGCCAGGGCGAGGTGACCGTCCGTTTGCAAAACAGTGGTCGGGTCGTCAATGGCGTGGGATCGGACCCAGACATTGTGGTGGCATCGGCCAAGGCTTACCTCAGTGCGCTCAATAAACTGCAGAGCAAGGCTGATCGTGTTGCTGCACAAGGCTGAAATGAATTCTTAAGAAGTATTATTTCTCTTTACAAAAGTCACGCAAGTTATTGTTCTTGCGTGACTTTTTTATTTTTAGTACACTGCTAATTCACATCGAAACGAATACTTAGAAATTTTCTCAATGCACTTGATGTCCACCGTGCCTTTTTCACTTGCTGTCCCACTGACCCAGCGTTTCATGACCATGATGACGGCCGGTTTGATGGGGGCATTGATTTCAATGCCTGTGTCGGCTGCAGCCGCATCGCAACAGGGGCCATCAGCCAAGCGGGTTGTTGCCGTGTCAGGGACATCCGTTAAAAAGACCAGAGTCAGTGCGGCCCCGGTCAAACGTCTGGTGCATTCGCGCCAAACGGCTGCAGCCCCTGTGCGTGCATCTTTTGGCCAAATGGCTGGTTTGCACGCCGCCTCGGATCCTTTGGATTTGCGTTCTAGTGTGGCGCTGGTGATTGACCAGGACACCCGCGAAGTTTTGCTGCGCAAGAATGATCAAGCTGTTTTGCCCATCGCCTCCTTGACCAAATTGATGACCGGCTTGGTCATTTCAGAGGCTCAACTGCCGATGTCAGAGATGATTGCAATCACGCAGGCCGATGTGGATACCGAAAAGGGCAGCTCCTCGCGGTTGGCCGTGGGCTCGGTGCTCAGCCGTGGTGACTTGTTGCATTTGGCACTCATGTCGAGTGAAAACCGTGCAGCGCATGCACTGGGCCGTACTTTCCCGGGAGGCCTTGAAATTTTTGTGTCACGCATGAACGCGCGTGCCAAGGCATTGGGCATGAAGGATACGCGTTACGTGGAGCCAACAGGCTTGTCGAGCAATAACCAGTCCAGTGCGCATGATTTGGCGACCTTGGTGTCCGCTGCTTACAAAGAACCTGTTTTGCGTGAGCTTTCGACTTCACCGGGTCGCGAAATCGCTGTGGGTCACCGCACACTGCAGTACAACAACACCAACCGGTTGGTCAAAAGTCCACAATGGGACATTGGCTTGCAAAAAACAGGCTACATCTCTGAAGCGGGTCAATGCTTGGTGATGCAAGCGCAGGTCTCGGGCCGAAAACTGATCATGGTCTTCTTGGACTCGGCGGGCAAACTCAGCCGCATTGCCGATGCCGAGCGTGTACGCCGTTGGGTGGAGAAGTCGCCATCCATGTCCGGTACAAAGCATGTGGCTTTGGCTGATCGCATGCCAAGCTGAGATTTCCGATATCCATGAAAAAAGGCCTCAATCGAGGCCTTTTTTCATGAGCTTTCTGGGTTCAACGATCTGCGCTGTAGCCCAGCGTGGTCGAAATTTCACGCGCAGCGGTTTGCAGTTTGGGCAGCCAGCTTTCATCGAGCCGGTCGGCTGGAGCAGAGATGGACAGGCCTGCCAGCAATTTACCTTGGTCATCGTAGATGCCTGCGGCGATGCAGCGCACACCCAGTTCAAGTTCTTCATTGTCGCGAGCGATGCCGTATTGCTTGACGCGCGACAGTTCGCGCTCCAGCACCGGCAGTTGCGTGATGCTGTTACGTGTTTGACCGGACAGGCCGGTACGGGTGGCGTACGAGCGCACGCGCAAGGGGTCATCTGCAGCCAGGAAGAGCTTGCCCACTGAGGTCAAGTGCAAAGGGGCTCGGCCGCCAATGGCCCGCACCACCTGCATGCCCGAGCGTTCGCTGTAAGCGCGTTCGATGTAGACGATCTCATCGCCTTGCCGCATGCTCAGGTTCACGGGTTGCTGGATCAGCTTGTGCAACTCGCGCATGGGGGCCAGCGCCGCATCGCGCACATTCAGGCGGCCTTTGACCAGGTTGCCCAATTCCAGCAGCCGCATGCCCAGTCGGTAGTTGCCCGCTTCAGGGCGGTCCACGAAACGCCCAGTGGCCAAATCATTCAGGATGCGGTGCGCCGTGGAAGGGTGCAGTCCGGTTTTCTCGCTGATCTCTTTGAGCGAGATGGCCTCCTCGCGTGAGGCGAGTACATCGATCAGCGAGAACATGCGTTCAATCACCTGGATCGTGGGTGTGGGAGCGAGGGCGTGTTCTTTTTTCATGGGGTTCAGCAAGGAGAACCGATTTTATACTGTGAAAAATAATCAAGCGGATGTGAAGGCTTGCCATTGTCCCTCGACGCGGACGTCGCAGGGGTGAAAGCGTGATTTGTAGGCCATTTTCGGGCTGCTGTCGATCCAGTAACCAAGGTAGACATAGGGCAGAGCCAGTCGGGCGGCCTGTTCAATTTGCCAAAGCACGCCATAGGTGCCGTAGCTGGCTTTGTCTTCGGGTTCGTAGAAGGTATAGACCGCAGACAGGCCTTGGTTCAAGACGTCCACGATGCTGACCATTTTCAGTGCACCCAAGTGCTCATGGTCGGAGGGTTCACGGAATTCAACGATGCGCGAATTGACCCGGCTTTGCAGCAGGAACTGGCTGTACTGGTCGATGCTGTCTTGATCCATGCCGCCACCGACATGACGGGCGGTCTGGTAGCGCAAGTACAAGGCGTAATGCTCAGGGTCAAACTGCAGATCGAGCACACGGGTTTGCAGATGCTGGTGCTGTTGCCGCGCACGCCGTTGGCTCCGGTCGGGTGTGAACTCGTTCACCCGCACCCGCAAAGGTTGGCAGGCCTGGCAGCCATCGCAGTAGGGGCGGTAGGTGAACATGCCACTGCGGCGAAAGCCCTGGTCCACCAGCTCCGAATAGACCTCGTTTTGAATCAGATGACTGGGCGTGGCGACTTGCGAGCGTGCCATGCGCTGCGGCAAATAGCTGCATTCGTAGGGCGCCGTTGCATAAAACTGCAAGGCCTGCAGGGGAAGGTCGTTCAGGTGTGTCACGCCGCGTTGTCGATGGCCATCAATGCATCCCAGTATAGAGATTGATGGGTCCAATCGATGTCATGGTGTTGCCTGGCTTGTGTCACGCCCTGCACAAAGTCTGCGCGGGGGATTTCATGGGCCCCCAAAGCAGCCAGGTGGCGCGTGTTTTGCTGGCAGTCGATGAGGGGAATCCCGTGCTCCAGGCACACACTGACCAGGCTGGCCAGCGCAAATTTGGAGCCATCGGTGATGGTGGTGAACATCGATTCACCAAACACGGCATGGCCCAGTGCCACGAAATAAAGGCCGGCCACCAGCTGTCCGTCGAGCCAGACTTCCGCGCTGTGGGCATGGCCCAGGCGGTGCAGGTGTTTGTAGGCCGCGATCATCTCGGGCACGATCCAGGTGCCGTTTTGCCCAGCGCGTGGCGCTTGGGCGCAGCGCGCCATCACTTGCGCAAAGTCACGGTCAAAGCACAGCTCAAACGATGGATTGAGCAAGTTGCGTTTGAGGCTTTGCCGCAAAGAGCGGTGAAAGCGGAAGTTGCGGGCGGGCAAGACCATGCGCGGGTCGGGGCTCCACCAGAGCACCGGTTGTCCTGGGCTGAACCACGGGAAAATGCCTTGGCCATAGGCTTCGATCAAGCGGGCCGCTGTGAGATCCTGGCCTGCAGCCAACAGACCGGGTGCGGGCGAGTCGGCACCCCAGGCCAGGTGCACAGGCGGCAAAGGCTCTGAGTCCTGGATCCAGGGCAGTTCGGGGGATGGGGCGGGTCTGGGCATGTTGGGATTACACAATAAATGTGCCCATTGGCTGCAGACGCAGGCCGGAGCTTGGTCCTTTTCGGTTTATGCTGATGAACATGAAGTTGGGTGATGTTGGATGCCACGGCGCATGAAGCGCTTTGGATGTTGGAGTGCCATTTGTTGAAACCTGACTTGCCTTTGACCTGGCTGCAGCCCGAGTGGCCAGCCCCCACCACCGTCAGGGCGGTGATGACGGACCGCCACGGCGGCGTGTCTGTGTCGCCCTATGGCAGCATGAACCTCGGTGACCATGTTGGCGATCGTCCCGATGCCGTTGCCCACAACCGATCCCGATTGCAAGCGGTTTTGCAGCGCAGGCCTGTGTTCTTGCAGCAAGTGCACGGCGTGCACTGTGTGGCACTCGATGCGGCCACGGCAGATGGCATCGCAGCCGATGCCTGCCTGGCGACGACCCCAGATGTCGCGTGCACCATCATGGTGGCCGATTGTTTACCTGTTCTGTTTTGCGATGCTCAGGGCACTTGGGTCGCGGCCGCGCATGCCGGTTGGCGTGGCTTGGCGGGGCAAGGTGGTGTCGGCGTGTTGGAGCGCGTGCTCGCTTCGCTGCCTTCACGTTCAGAAACCAACACCGACATCCTGGCTTGGCTGGGGCCTTGCATCGGGCCTCAGGCGTTTGAAGTCGGCGAAGAGGTTCGCGCCGCGTTTTGTGATGCAGACGCACAAGCGGATGTGTGTTTTGTGCCCCACACGGAGGGCAAATACCTGGCCGATCTGGCCGGTTTGGCACGTCGGCGTCTGCACGGCATGGGCATCACCCGGATTTATGGCAATGACAGCCAGGCCGCTTGGTGTACCGTCAGCCAAGCTTCACGGTTTTTCTCTCACCGGCGCGACAGCCGGGTCCTCGGGCAATCCGGCCGCATGGCCGCCTGCATCTGGCTGGAGCGGTGATGCCGACGGTCCGCTTTGAACCTCTTGGGCTTGTTCTTGTCTGCGAATTTCTCTGCGTCGCAAAGGCGTGCCGCCCAAGTACACCACCAGCGACATCGGCAACACGCCATACAGCAAGAACGTGATGATGGCCCCCAGAACACTGCCTTGCGAACTAAAGGCTTCAGCCAAGGCCATGAGCAATGTCACGTACAGCCAGGCGATGACGATCAAATACATTTTGTTGTGGCCTTGTAATTTAAGAGACATCAAATTGACAGATACTGGAACCAGTAGAAGTCAATAAATACGGTAATTTCAGGAGACAAGAGATGAGTGCATCTGCCCCCGAATTCTGGACCCAAATGTCCGAAGGCTTTCAGCAAAACCTGACCAAAAGCTGGGGCCAGGCCATGCAGCATTTTCAGACCATGGATTTGGGTGGCTTGAAGCCCGCGGCCGATGCAGCCCTGCCAGAGCTCAAATTCTCGCCCGAAAAGCTCCAAGCCTTGCAGGGCCAGTATTTCAAGGACGCATCGGAGCTCTGGAACCAAAGCCTGCACAACAGCCTGCAGGTCAAGGACCGCCGTTTCTCGGGTGATGCCTGGATGTCCAATCCCGTGGCCGCTTTCAATGCCGCCACTTATTTGCTCAACGCCCGCACCCTGATGGGGCTGGCCGATGCGGTGGACGCTGACCCCAAGACCCGCACCCGCATTCGTTTTGCCATCGAACAATGGGTGGCTGCCGCAGCGCCCAGCAACTTTTTGGCTTTCAACGCCGAAGCGCAAAAGAAAGCCGTTGAGACCAAGGGCGAGAGCATTGCCAAGGGCGTGCAGAACCTGATGCACGACATGCAGCAAGGCCATGTGTCCATGACAGATGAAAGCCTGTTTGAAGTCGGCAAGAACGTCGCGACCACCGAAGGCGCTGTGGTCTTTGAAAACGAGTTCTTCCAGTTGATCGAATACAAGCCGCTGACGGCCAAGGTCTACGAAAAGCCGTTTTTGTTGATCCCGCCTTGCATCAACAAGTTTTACATCCTGGACTTGCAGCCTGAGAACTCCTTCATCCGTTATGCCGTCAGCCAGGGGCACCGCACCTTCGTGGTGAGCTGGCGCAACCCCGACGAGTCCATGGCGACCAAGACCTGGGACGATTACATCGAGCAAGCGGCCATCAAGGCCATCACCACGGTGCAAGACATCACCGGTGCGCCCAAGATCAATGCCCTGGGTTTTTGTGTCGGTGGCACGATCCTCTCGACCGCATTGGCCGTGCTGGCCGCGCGTGGCGACAAGCCGGTGGCCAGCGCCACCTTCCTCACCACCCTGATCAACTTCACCGACACCGGCATCTTGGACGTGTTCATCGACGAGAACTTCGTCAAGTTCCGCGAGATGCAAATGGGCCAGGGCGGTTTGCTCAAGGGCCAGGACCTGGCGTCCACTTTCAGCTTCTTGCGTCCCAATGACCTGGTCTGGAACTATGTGGTGGGCAACTACCTCAAGGGCGAAACACCGCCGCCCTTTGACCTGCTGTACTGGAACAGCGATTCGACCAATTTGCCCGGCCCTTTCTACGCTTGGTACCTGCGCAACACCTACCTGGAAAACAACCTGGTCAAACCCCGCAAGGTCACTGTTTGTGGTGAGGCCATTGACTTGGGCAAGGTCGACATGCCCGTCTACATTTACGGTTCGCGTGAAGACCACATCGTGCCGATTGGTGGCGCTTATGCCAGCACGCAAGTGCTGCCCGGTAAAAAGCGCTTCGTCATGGGCGCATCCGGCCACATTGCAGGCGTGATCAACCCGCCAGCGGCCAAAAAGCGCAGCCATTGGCTCAGCGAGGGCAGCAAATTCCCGGCCGATGTGAACAACTGGATTGCCGATGCCAAAGAACTGCCTGGCAGCTGGTGGACCGACTGGTCGGATTGGCTCAAGAGCCATGCTGGCAAGCAAATTGCTGCACCCAAGACGTATGGCAAAGGCACGAAATTCAAAGCCATCGAGGCGGCTCCCGGCCGCTATGTGAAGGCCAAGGCCTGATTGATTTTTTATTGGAGACAAAAAATGGAAGACATCGTCATCGTTTCAGCCGCTCGCACCGCTGTGGGCAAGTTCGGCGGCTCGCTCGCCAAGACACCGGCCACCGAGCTGGGCAGCATCGTCATCAAGGGCTTGCTGGCGCGCAGCGGTTTGCCCGTTGACGCCATCGGCGAAGTGATCATGGGCCAGGTGCTGGCTGCAGGTGTGGGCCAGAACCCCGCCCGCCAAGCCATGATGAAAGCCGGTGTGGCCAAGGAAACACCAGCGCTCACCATCAACGCTGTGTGCGGCTCGGGTCTGAAGGCCGTGATGCTGGCCGCGCAGGCCGTGGCCTGGGGCGACAGCGAAATCGTGATCGCCGGTGGCCAGGAAAACATGAGCGCCAGCCCCCATGTCTTGAACGGTAGCCGTGACGGCCAGCGCATGGGCGACTGGAAGATGACCGACACCATGATCGTGGACGGCCTGTGGGACGTGTACAACCAGTACCACATGGGCATCACCGCCGAAAACGTGGCCAAGGCCCACGGCATCACCCGTGAAATGCAAGACGCCTTGGCAGCAGGCAGCCAGCGCAAGGCCGCAGCCGCACAAGACGCAGGCAAGTTCAAGGACGAGATCGTGGATGTGCTGATCCCCCAGCGCAAAGGCGATCCGCTGGTGTTCAACACCGACGAGTTCATCAACAAGAAAACCAATGCCGAAGTCTTGGCGGGTCTGCGCCCCGCGTTTGACAAGGCCGGCAGCGTGACGGCAGGCAATGCCTCCGGCATCAACGATGGCGCCGCTGCCGTGATGGTCATGAGCGCCAAAAAAGCTGCTGCCTTGGGCCTCAAGCCCCTGGCCCGCATTGCGGCCTTTGGCACCAGCGGTCTGGACCCGGCCACCATGGGCATGGGCCCTGTGCCTGCCTCGCAAAAGGCTCTGGCCCGCGCAGGCTGGAAAGCCCAGGACGTGGACCTGTTTGAACTGAACGAAGCCTTTGCTGCGCAAGCTTGCGCCGTCAACCAGGCACTGGACATCGATCCGGCCAAGGTCAACGTCAACGGCGGTGCCATCGCCATCGGTCACCCGATTGGTGCATCCGGCTGCCGCATTTTGGTGACTTTGTTGCACGAGATGCAGCGCAGCAATGCCAAAAAAGGTCTTGCCGCGCTGTGCATCGGCGGCGGCATGGGCGTGTCCCTGGCCGTCGAGCGCGTTTAAAACCCTGCGCCGCTCACGCTGCGTTGTTTGGCGCACTGTCCAACCGTATAAGGGCAGCCAATCATCGCGGTTTGAGCGGACTTCATTGATCCCACAACACTCATAACCAGGAGACAAACCATGAGTCAAAAAGTAGCTTACGTCACAGGTGGCATGGGCGGTATCGGTACCGCCATTTGCCAGCGCCTTCACCAAGAAGGCTTCAAGGTCATCGCCGGTTGCGGCCCGACCCGTGACTTCAACAAATGGCTCGACGAGCAAAAAGCACTGGGCTACACCTTCTACGCTTCGGTGGGTAACGTGGCCGAGTGGGACTCCACCGTTGACGCGTTCACCAAAGCCAAGGCCGAGCACGGTCCGATCGATGTGCTGGTGAACAACGCCGGTATCACCAAGGACCGCATGTTCCTGAAGATGACCCGTGAAGACTGGGATGCCGTGATGAGCACCAACCTGGACTCCATGTTCAACGTGACCAAACAGGTCGTGCCCGACATGGTCGAGCGTGGCTGGGGCCGCATCATCAACATCTCGTCGGTCAACGGTGAAAAAGGCCAAGCCGGTCAAACCAACTACTCGGCCGCCAAAGCCGGTATGCACGGTTTCTCGATGGCCCTGGCGCAAGAGATGGCCACCAAAGGCGTGACGGTCAACACCGTGTCGCCCGGCTACATCGGCACCGACATGGTCAACGCCATCCGTCCTGACGTGCTGGAAAAGATCGTGGCTACCGTGCCGGTCAAGCGTTTGGGCAAGCCCAGCGAGATCGCTTCCATCATCGCCTGGCTGGCCAGCGAAGACGGTGGCTACACCACCGGCGCCGATTTCTCGGTCAACGGCGGTTTGCACATGGGTTGATGCCGTTTTCGGCCACCCGATTCAAACCCCGCTTCGGCGGGGTTTGTTTTTGGTGGGCGCGTTGCCTGTGGCGGGGATAATCGGGCCATGTCTGAAGTTACCTCGTCAAGCCCGTCTTTCAACCCCTGGCGCTTGTCTGTCGCCCCGATGATGGACTGGACCGATCGCCATTGCCGTTTTTTCCACCGCCTGCTGACCCGTCACACCTTGCTGTACACCGAGATGGTGACCACGGGCGCTTTGCGCCACGGCAGCGTGCAGCGGCACCTGCGTTTTAACGCCGAAGAACATTCCGTGGCCCTGCAATTGGGCGGTAGCGATGCCGCTGACCTGGCGCATGCGGCCAAGCTGGGGCAAGAGTGGGGTTACGACGAAATCAACCTGAACTGCGGTTGTCCTTCAGACCGTGTGCAGCGCGGTGCCTTTGGCGCTTGCCTGATGAACGAGCCGCGCACCGTGGCTGATGGCGTCAAGGCCATGCTCGACGTGGTGGATGTGCCCGTGACGGTCAAACACCGCATCGGCATCGACAAGATCGAAAGCTACGACTTTGTGCGCGACTTTGTCGGCACCGTGAGCGATGCTGGCTGCAAGGTGTTCATCGTGCATGCGCGCAACGCCTGGCTTGATGGCCTGTCTCCGAAGGAAAACCGCGAAATCCCGCCGCTGCGCTACGAGTTGGCCTACCAGCTCAAAAAGGATTTCCCCGGTCTGACCATTGCCGTCAACGGCGGCATCAAGACCAACGAAGAAATCGCTGTCCATTTGCAGCATGCTGACGGCGTGATGATCGGGCGTGAGGCCTATTACAACCCCTGGCTGCTGAGCACCTGGGATGCGGCGTTTTACGGCGACATCCACGAAATGCCCAGCCGTGAAGCGGTGGAGGAGGCCATGGTGGCCTACATGGAGCGTGCCTTTGCCGAGGATGGGTGCCCCTGGTACGCCATTGCCCGGCACATGCTGGGCCTGTACCACGGCCAGCGGGGCGGGCGTTACTGGCGGCAGGTCTGGAGCAACCACAAGCTCAAGCCTTTGCCGCCGCGTGAGGTGTGGCAGCAGGCGCGCGAGGCGCTCGCGCGTGGGGCCGAAGTGCCTGCTTGATCGGATGATGGGCGCGGCTTGAAGGCCGCCTGGCTCATTGGGCGGCTTGCAAGCCGCTCATGAAGTGCGCCGACATCCGCTCGGCGGCCACTTCGGCTTGCCTGTCGGCCAGGGCTTGAACAATGGCCTGGTGTTCGGCCAATGATTGTTCAATGCGGCCCTCTTTGAACAGGGAGCTGTGCCGGTTGAGCTTCATCACCTTGCGCAGATCGGCCACCATCTGGTCGCGCCAGCGGTTGTCGGCGATCTCCAGCAGCAGCATGTGGAAGGCTTCGTTGATTTCAAAAAAGCGGTCGCGGTTGTCAGTGGCCTTGGCCAGATCCTGATGCAGGGCACGGATTTGGGCCATTTGCGCATCGGTGGCGCGTTGGGCCACCACCCGGGCAGCATCGGACTCCAGCAAGGCCAACAGGTGGTAGACATCGCGCAGGTCTTTTTCGCTGACCTCGGTCACATAGGCCCCGCGGCGTACTTTCATGGTCACCAGGCCCTCGGCGGCCAGCACCTTCAGGGCCTCGCGCAAAGGCGTGCGGCTGATGCCCAGCGCCTCGGCAATCCTCAGTTCGTCGATCCAGCTGCCCGGCTCCAGTTCGCGCGCGAAGATGCGTTGCCGCAGCAATTCGGCAACTTCTTCGTACAGGGCGCGTGGGGCGAGGGACAGGGCGGACATGGACAAATTCAGGTCAGTTTCTTGCCATGGATTGTAAGCGGGTTAAAATATTCTGCATCAATAATTATGAATCACAGTACTTGTAAGCGGGTAGGCAGCCCTGGGCTGCCAAAATCAGCACAAGTTATTTTTGTCTCGAAAGTGGTGAGCCATGTCGTCGAAATCCTTTGAATTCAATGCATCCAACCTGGAAGCCTGGCAAAAAGCAGCGGTCAAATCAGCCCCTGGTGGCGATGTGTCAGCGCTG
>Ga0228700_1002004_pt1 | contig 11565 bp, 10 predicted proteins | sample McNCre317_Aug_MG_FD_178019 | JGI IMG/M metagenome (GOLD analysis project Ga0228700, IMG submission 178019) | Freshwater microbial communities from McNutts Creek, Athens, Georgia, United States - 3-17_Aug_MG | ecosystem: Environmental > Aquatic > Freshwater > Creek | place: USA: Georgia...
CGTGATGGCAGAACTTCATGTTCACGACATTCAAGCAAGCATTTCGCTTCCGTTCGTGTTCGGTGCGTTCGCCGAAGATGGTTCTATCAAAGACCCTTCGACCAGTAAGTCTGCTCAGGCCGTTCTTGATCAGCTTGAGTGGTGGACTAGTACCTTGAAATCTGGACGTGAGACAAATCCTTTCAACGCCTAAAAACGACAAAACCCTCTGATTTCTCAGAGGGTTTTTCACTGTCTCATTAGTGAACGTCTACTTTCGTAGAGCGCGGAGAATAGGTGGCACGCACTAACCCCGTTCTTCCGTTGTGTTTACTGGCTTGATGAAGTTCGAAATCACTTTCTACGCCAACTTTCTACGCCAAGTTCGAAGATTATCCGAGTTTGAAGTGGGGGTTGTCGATGAATCCGACGAGCGAGCCATCAGGCAATCTGACTGTTCCGGTGGTGATTCCATCACCAACATCGACAGCAGGTGCGTATTCCACAGCGCCCAGGGCAACGGCTTCGGCCATCGCTTCTTGAACGTTGGAAACTCCCCAGTACGTGGTCGAACCATCGGCTGGGTTTGCGTCAGGCAGAAGACCAAGTTCATAGCCTCCAACTTCGAACCCAACGTAAAAAGGTTGGTCGAAATACGGTTCAATGCCGAGAAACTTGACCCAATAGGCTTTCGATTCAGCCAGGTTTGGGGCCGGGTAGATGACCGTTCGCAGGCCGAGGATTGTTGTAGTCATGAGTTCATTTTCGCACTGAATAAAGCGAAAGCCCCCAGAGTTTTCTGAGGGCTTTTCGAGCGGAGAATATGGGATTCGAACCCATGAGGGCTTGCACCCAACACGCTTTCCAAGCGTGCGCCATAGGCCACTAGGCGAATTCTCCTCATTGCCCTAGGGCAACCTCACTAGTTTACTGTCAATCACACTGCTTCGGCTACGGGCAATGGCACAAGAAACAGCACATGGGCTGAAACCGACTAGTTCGGGAGACTTCGTGTCCTAGGTCGCGGCAGGCGAGTTCGGGGAAAACCCCTCTTTCCTTCAGTTTGGCAACCTAAAATTGAACCTGACACGGGGTGCGTAAAAGCGCTGAGATCAAACCCGTTGAACCTGATTGAGTTCGTACTTGCGAAGGGATGTCTTATTTTGCCTACTCAACAACTGTCCACTTTCACCGCTGCCGAAACCGTTCTGGAAGAACTGAGAAGACGGCAACCACTCACGCAGTGCATCACTAATTCGGTAGTTACTAACTTCACCGCCAACGTGCTTTTGGCCACTGGCGCCAAGCCGGCGATGGTGGACATCGTGGGGGAGGCCGGCATCTTCGCCTCTATCGCCGGTGGTGTACTGATCAACGTGGGAACCCCAAATCCGGAGCAGCGGCTAGCCGCATTGGAAGCCGCTGCGGCCACCGAATCCTGGGTTTTGGACCCGGTCGCAGTCGGCGCTTTGCCTATCCGCACAACTCTCGCCCGTGACCTACTTGTTCACCGACCAGCAATCATCCGCGGCAACGCTTCGGAAATTCTGGGTCTTGCAGGAGCCTCTGCTGGCGGTCGTGGTGTGGAAACCACTGATGAAGCTGAGTCAGCACTAGAGGCGGCCGGCGAACTTGCTCGCAACTACGGTTCCGTCGTTGCCATCTCTGGAGTGATCGACATAATCACCGACGGTACTCGTGTTGCACGCGTAACCGGCGGGCACACAGTTATGACTCTGGTGACCGGTGTTGGTTGTTCGCTCGGTTCGGTCATGGCCGCCATGCTTGGTGTAACCGACCCATTCAGCGCCGCCGTTGCAGCATCTGTTCTGTACAGTGCTGCGGCCGAACGTGCCTGTGAGGTCAGCGAACTTCCGGGCAAATTCGCAGTCGAGTTCGTGAATGCGCTGGCGTGCATTCCAAGCTCGGAGTTGGATTCTGAATCGCGGGTTGCTTTTGCCTAACTGGGCTTGGGACCTAAGTCTCCACCTGGTCACCGATGAACGAATGCCCTTTGTCCAAATTTGCCGAATCGTGGAGGAGTCCGTACTCGGCGGAGTCACTGTGGTCCAGTACCGCAACAAGGTGGCCGACTCCAACCTGTTCCGAGCGGAGTTGACACAGTTGAAAAGAATAGTCGGTAAAAAGGCCTCGCTCATTGCCAACGATCGACTCGATGAGGTCCTGGTGCTCAGAAGCGAGGGAATCGATATCGATGGCGTACACCTAGGGCAGTCGGACACCAATCCGATGTTTGCGCGCCATGTGCTTGGTCCGCATGCGCTGATCGGCTGGACTGCCAACACCACCGAGCACGCGGCGATTGCCTCGCTCTTAGGGTCCGACATAATCGACTATTTGGGCGTTGGAATCATCCACGCGACCTCAACCAAACTCGATGCCCCAGAAGTGATTGGCGTCACCGGATTCAAAGCATTCACGGAATCCGTGAACCTGCCGACTGTCGCAATCGGGGGCATCACCGCCATCGATGCCTCTGCCCTGGCCGAAGCAGGCGCCACCGGAATCGCAGTGGTTTCGGCCATCTGCTCGGCTGTGGATCCGCGTTCAGCGGCAAATGAATTGGCTAACGAATTTAGGTTTCAAGGAGCCGCAAAATGACAAATATTCCACGCGTACTCAGCATTGCCGGAACGGACCCGAGCGGGGGAGCGGGACTGCAGGCCGACCTAAAATCTATCCAAGCAATGGGTGGTTACGGCATGGGTGTAGTTACCGTTTTGGTGGCGCAAAACACACAGGGCGTGAGGTCGATATTCGTTCCACCGACCGAGTTTCTGGCCCAGCAGTTGAATGCCGTCTCCGACGACGTGCAGATCGATGCCGTAAAAATAGGAATGTTGCACTCGGCGCCGCTTATCAATGCTGTGGCGGACTGGCTGGGACAGGTATGCCCGGCCATCGTGGTGTTAGACCCGGTGATGGTTGCTACCAGTGGCGACCGACTGCTCGATTCCGCTAGCGAGAACGCACTGCGCAGTCTGTGTTCGGCCGCCACTCTTATCACCCCAAACATCCCCGAACTGGGCGTGCTTGTTGGTCAACCACCGGCAGGAGACTGGGAGGAAGCCTGCGCGCAGGCGAAACTCCTCAATGAGGCCACCGGGGCGACCGTGCTCCTCAAGGGTGGCCATTTGAAAGAGGAATTCGCGCGGGACGCCATCGTGGATTCTCGCGGTGTAAAGGAGTTTGTGGCCAAGCGTTTCGCTACGAAAAACACGCACGGCACTGGATGCTCGCTGTCTTCAGCCATGGCAACTCTTGCGGCCTCTGGGTTGGACTGGCCTAGCGCCTTGCGTCGCGCCAAGATTTGGATAGAGGGTGCCATCAACAACGCGGATGCTCTAGCGGTTGGAACGGGCAGCGGGCCAATCGACCATTTCTGGGAACTCCGGAAGACCTCCTCCCTGGAGCCAACTTGGTGCGACATCGCTTGGTCTCGCAACCAGTCACTTCGCCAAGCTGCAGACTCCACCGAATTTGTGAGTCAGCTTCGTAAAGGTGAACTTGAGGAGGAAACCTTCCACTGGTACTTGGCGCAAGATGCGCTCTACCTGCGCGGTTACGCTGATGTGTTGTTGAAGGCAGCGGGACAGGCGCCTACCGATGCCGAGCGCGAATTCTGGATCGGTCGCGCGGAAGGCGCTCGCATCGTGGAAACCGCCTTGCATCGCTCTCGCATCGGAGAGTGGGAGCCAAAAGCATCCTCGATCACGGAGGCTTATCTCAGCCACCTGCACTCGGTGGCCGATCAGGGCAACTACGCCCAGACGCTTGCCGCAGTGCTACCTTGTTTCTGGCTTTACGCGGACATTGGGGAGCGAATGGTTGAGCATAACCACGATGCACATGCCTACCGTGACTGGCTTTCCACTTACGCCGACCCAGATTTTGCCGACCGCACACGGCAGGTTATCGAACTCACCAACGTGGCTGCGAAGACTGCCAGCGACCTAGAGTTGGCACTTATGGCACAGGCATTCGGTGAATCCATGCTCCATGAGCTGCGCTTCTTTGAGGCGCCTACTCAAGCGGCGATTGCCGGTTTGTAGGGGTCGCCCCTAGCTTCGCGTACAATTGCAGCGGACTCCCCGTGCGGCGTCACCTCGGCCAACTCCCCCAGGATCGAAAGATAGCAAGGGTAACTGGGCTCTGACGGGTGTGCGGGGAGTTCTTTTAATTGCTGGTTTCGTCGCCAGACTAAACGCCCAACTAAATGTCAGTGGTGAAAGGTAGGCTTCAAGCGTGGTTACCGCCCTTTATCGTCGCTACCGTCCGGAGTCTTTCGCCGAGCTAATTGGCCAGGCTCAGGTCACCGCGCCGCTTATGACTGCCTTGCGTAATGACCGCGTGAACCACGCCTATCTTTTCAGCGGTCCGCGCGGCTGTGGCAAGACCACCTCGGCGCGTATTCTGGCGCGCTGCCTCAACTGTTTTGAAGGCCCGACCGACACCCCTTGTGGAGTTTGCCCTTCCTGCGTAGACCTTTCGCGCGACGGTGGCGGCTCTTTGGATGTTGTTGAAATCGATGCCGCTAGCCACAACGGTGTTGACGATGCCCGTGACCTGCGCGAACGCGCAATCTTTGCTCCGACTCGTGATCGCTACAAGATCTTCATCTTGGATGAGGCCCACATGGTCACTACCCAGGGTTTCAACGCGCTACTCAAGATCGTTGAAGAGCCACCGGCCCACGTCAAGTTCATCTTTGCTACCACCGAGCCTGAAAAGGTCATCGGAACTATTCGTTCCCGCACCCACCACTACCCGTTCCGCTTGGTTCCTCCGGCACAGATGCTGGAGTATTTGGAATCGGTTTGCGAGTCTGAGGGTGTAAAGGTTGCACCGGGAGTTCTGTCGCTGGTGGTTCGTGCCGGTGGCGGATCAGTTCGTGATTCGCTTTCGCTAATGGACCAGCTCATCGCCGGTTCCAACGACGCTCAAGTTGAGTACGAACTTGCCGCGGCACTGCTTGGCTTTACCCACGCAGAAGTGCTGAACGAGGTAGTTGACGCCTTCTCGCTTGGTGACTCAAAGGCGGTTTTCGCTGCGGTGGACCGTGTGATCCAGACTGGTCAGGATCCACGCCGCTTTGTAGAAGATCTGCTCGAGCACCTGCGTAACCTCATAATCATTGTTTCAACTGGGGACAACGCCAAGGCTGTGCTGCGCGGCATTGCCGCAGACGAGCTTGAGAAGATGACGATTCAGGCTTATCAGTTCGGTTTGTCTGAGCTAACTCATGCCGCCAACGTGGTCTCGGAGGCGCTCAACGAGATGAGCGGTGCTACCAGCCCCAAGCTTCACCTCGAACTCATGTGCGCCAAGGTTCTGGTGCCTTCGGCAGATAAAACCGAAGTAGGTTCGCTGGCACGCATCGAGCGTTTGGAACGTCGAATCGGCATGGGTGCCCCTGCTGAACCAGTTGCCAGCACCTCGGCCTCGACTACTCGCTCGGTCGCTGTTCCAGCGCCGGCTCCTGCCGCTAAGGCGCCTGTTTCAAGCCCTGCCCCTGCCGCTGCGTCGTCACCTGCCGCTGCGGTACCAGAACCAGAAGCCGCTGCTGAACAACCTGCTGTCATGGTTGGCCGTCCAGTTGGTGCTCTCGATTTGGCTCAGATCCAACAGCAGTGGTCCGAGGTGCTAAAGGACCTAGCCAAGATTTCCCGCTCAACCTGGGTGATGGCCCAGTCCATCAAAATTGCAGCCTTCGACGACGGAATTCTTACTCTGGAATTTGCAACCGCAGCCGACAGCGAAACCTTCAAGAAGGCGCCAAACGGCCCGGGCCAGTTGCGTCAGGCAATCCAAAATGTCTTTGGCATCAACCCGCAGTTCAAGGCACAGATTGCCGCCGCCGTTTTACCACCAAAAGTGACCTCGAGCTTGCCATCGATGCCGGCGCCAGGCCCTGCGATTCCGGCAATGCCGGAGCCGGGTCCGGCAATTCCTGCCGCAGCTAAGGTTTCCAAGGCTGCGCCGGCAAAGCCGCCCGTTGTTGCAGTGCCTGAGGCTGCGCCAGCCGAGACTGACGCGTCTGTTGCAGCAGCAGCGGCTACAGAGGCCGAACCCGCAAAGCCCGCCCAGCCGGCAGAGCCTGAGAGCACTATGGGCAAGGTCCACCAGGGTGCGTCTTATGGTGAGCCACTGCTTCGTGAAATCCTCGGTGCCAAGCCGGTGGATGACATCAAGGGCGGCCGCTAGTGTACGAGGGCGTTGTTCAGGAACTAATCGACGAACTTGGTCGTCTGCCAGGCGTGGGCCCAAAGTCTGCCCAGCGCATCGCTTTCTACTTGCTGCAGGCGGATGCCGACCAGCCACGCAAATTGGCCCAGATTCTGCTTGAGGTGAAGGACCGCGTTCGCTTCTGCGAGGTGTGCTTCAACGTAACCGAGGAAATCCGCTGCAACATCTGCCGTGATGCGCGCCGCAACCAGAACACAATCTGCGTGGTTGAAGAGTCGAAGGACGTTCAGGCGATTGAACGTACCCGGGAATTCCGCGGGCTCTACCACGTGCTCGGTGGAGCTATCAGCCCAATCGAAGGCATTGGCCCGGACAACCTACGCATCAAAGAACTCATGGCCCGCCTGGGTAACCCAAACATTCAAGAAGTGATCCTGGCAACAGACCCAAACCTTGAGGGTGAAGCCACCGCAACCTATCTGACTCGCATGCTGGTTCCACTTGGAATAACCGTGAGTCGCCTCGCCAGCGGTCTGCCGGTTGGTGGTGACCTGGAGTATGCGGACGAAGTAACTTTGGGTCGAGCATTCGAAGGTCGCCGACAGGTTCGCTAACCGACCGATTGCGGTCAAACTGGCACCAAGTTAACCCCGCATTTGCCATCCGGCTAGCACCGCGCTCGCCCTAGAGCCTCGCGGGAAGCAGGCTAAAAAGTTACCCGTTCACACCCCCAGTTTTTGGGCTAGACTTAAGTCTCTTGCCTGTGGATGGTCCAGGCAGCATTCCCCTGATTTACAAGGAGCAAAGCCTTGGCTCTTATCGTGCAGAAGTTTGGTGGCTCGTCCGTCGGAGACGCCACCAAGATTAAGCACGTCGCACGCCGAGTCATCGAGACTCAGAAGGCCGGCAACCAGGTGGTTGTTGTGGTCTCGGCAATGGGCGACACCACCGATGACCTAATCGATTTGGCGCAGTCGGTCTCCAGCGACCCATACGCGGCACCTCGCGAAATGGACATGCTGCTCACCTCGGGTGAGCGCATCTCGATGGCGCTTCTGGCCATCGCCATCAACGCAATGGGTGCCAAGAGCCGTTCGTTCACCGGTAGCCAGGCCGGCATCATGACCAGCTCTAAGCATGGCGATGCCCGCATCAGCGAGGTCACCCCTGACCGCATCAAGGCTGCAATCGACGCCGGCGACATCGCCATCGTCGCTGGTTTCCAGGGTTTCAACAAGGACTCCAAGGACATCACCACTCTTGGTCGTGGTGGCTCGGACACCACCGCAGTGGCACTTGCGGCGGCACTGGATGCCGACGTCTGCGAGATTTACTCCGACGTCGACGGTGTTTACACAGCTGACCCACGCATGATTCCGGCAGCACAGAAGCTGGACGCAATCGACATCGAATCGATGTTGGAGCTAGCAGCGGCAGGCGCCAAGATTCTTCACATTCGTGCCGTGGAATACGCCCGCCGTCACAACGTTGACCTGCGCGTTCGCTCTACCTTTAGCACAGACCCAGGAACCATCGTTTACTCAACCAAACCCGAAGGAACCAGCATGGAAGAGCCAGTAGTTTCCGGCGTAGCAGCCGACAAGGGCCAGGCCAAGATCACTGTTATCGGCATCCCGGACGAGCCAGGCAAGGCTGCCGAGCTGTTCAAGGTGGTTGCTGAGGCCGACGCCAACATCGACATGATCGTTCAGAACAACCCGACCGGTTCGGATGTAACCGACCGCGTCGCAGACATCTCGTTCACCCTGCCACTGGGCGACCTCGGTCGGATAGCCGGTGCCATCGATGCCGCAAAGACCACCATTGGCTTCCGCGAACTGGAGCAGGACGCAGACATCGGCAAGCTCTCGGTGGTTGGTGCCGGTATGCGCACCCACTCCGGTGTCAGCGCCACCCTGTTCAAGGCACTGTCCGAAGCCGGCATCAACGTTGAGATGATCAGCACCTCCGAGATCCGCATCTCGGTGGTCACTAGCAGCAAGCAGCTTGACGCCGCCGCCCGCGCAGTTCACACCGCATTCGGTCTGGACAGTGACACCGAGGCCGTCGTTTACGCCGGCACCGGCCGCTAGGAACCACCCAACCCTCGGCAATCATTTGCCGGACTAATCACAAAGAGTTTTACCGCAGCAACCGCTGCAACCACCCCGGAAGGAAATCGAATGAGCCGCAAGCCAAACCTCGCCCTCGTCGGTGCCACTGGCGCCGTTGGTACCGTGATGATCGACATCATCAACAGCCGCGAGAACATTTGGGGCGAGATTCGTCTGATTGCCAGCCCACGTTCGGCCGGCAAGAAGATTCAGGTTCACGGCCAGGACCTCACCGTGGTTGCGCTTTCGCCAGAAGCATTCGATGGCATCGACATCGCAATGTTCGACGTACCAGACGAGGTATCTGAGGTCTGGGCACCGATTGCCGCAGAGCGTGGCGCAGTTGCAGTAGACAACTCGGGTGCCTTCCGCATGAATGACCAGGTTCCACTGGTTGTGCCAGAGGTCAACCCAGAGCAGGCTAAGAACCGTCCGCTGGGCATCATCTCCAACCCAAACTGCACCACCTTGACCATGATGGCCGCAATGGGTGCACTGCACCGCAAGTGGACCCTCAAGGAGCTTGTTGTCAGCAGCTACCAGGCTGTCTCGGGTGCTGGCGCAGCCGGCATCGATGAACTTGCAAGCGAGCTTGCCGTCGTTGGCAAGACTGCCTCGCTTGGCACTGCAACCGGTGACGTAACTGCGGCACTTGCTGCGGCAGGTAACGACCTCAGCAATTCGCCTTGGGCCTACCCAATTGCGCTGAACGTGATTCCATTCGCTGGCTCGCTGAAGGCCGGCGGCCACAGCAGCGAGGAGATGAAGGTTCGCGACGAGAGCCGCAAGATCCTGGGCATCAGCGACCTCAAGGTTGCCGCCAGCTGCGTGCGCGTTCCTGTCCAGGTAGCTCACTCGCTGACTGTCCACGCAACCTTCGCCGAGAAGCTGACCGCCGACGAGGTCCGCGACCTTCTCAGCCAGCAGCCAACCGTCAAGGTAGTTGACGACCCAGCCAACAACCAGTACCCAACCCCAAACATGGTTGTTGGCCAGGACCCAACTTTCGTTGGCCGCATCCGTCAGGCACTCGACTTTGACAACAGCATCGAGCTGTTCGTCGTAGGCGACAACCTGCGTAAAGGTGCCGCGCTGAACACCTACGAGATCGCCGAACTGGTGGCCAAGGAGTTCTAAAGAATTTCTAGACCCCGCAACACCGGAAACCCTCTGGAGTTGCGGGGTTTTCTCATGCTGGGGGAGTAGCCTAGACCCATGCGTAAGGTAGTTGTTGTGGGGGCACTCCTGGCACTCGCGCTGGGTCTAACCGGTTGCTCGCCAGCCGATGGGGGATCTTCCGCGACGCCGTCAAATTCTTCTGATTCCGGTATTGATCCAAGTCTGATTCCACCGACGGCTCCGGCCTCGGTGATTGATGTTGCGGCCGATGGCTACAAGCAGGCAACCGGAGATTTCGTATTCAAGGTAGGCACCGGACCAACCTGGTGCACCATCAGCCCGCAGTTCAAATTGGCAATCTGCGAGCAGAGCGAAGTCGCGACTCAGTACGCGCCTGTCGCGGTGCCTGCCAGCTGCAACTACTCCTACGGCTACCAGGTGGAGATCAAGGATACCAAACCAACTGACGGCACCGATCAGGCTTTCTTCCCTTGCCTGGGCAGCACCTTCACCGATCCAACCGGTGCTCAGGTTTTGGCCGATGGGCAGCGCATCACCGTGGCGCCGTTCAACTGCTATGTGGCAGTAGACACCGCCCGCTGTGAAAACACGGATGGCTCTTATATCGTGCTTGGCCCGAAGGCTTGGGCTCTCGGTCAGCCAACTAAGTAGCTCCGTTTATCGGCCTGCTTCGCCCGGCGGGTTTTTTCTCCTGCTTCGCCCGGCGGGTTTGTTCGGATGCTCCTGAAGGCGGCTATTCGGCCACCAGGGTGACGATTCGCACCTCAGGTCGACAGGCAAATCGAACCGGCGCGTAGATGCTGTGACCAAGGCCGGCGCAAACGTTAAGCCACATCTGGCGGCCTCCACGGCTCCAACTGCTTAGGCCCTTGGCTGCCTTGCGCGGCAAATCACAATTTGTGACTAGTGCACCAAAACCTGGAATGCAAACTTGCCCACCGTGGGTGTGCCCGGCAAACACAACTTGCACACCGGCATCGTTCATTGCATCGATGGCCGCCAGATAAGGAGCATGGCTCACGCCAATGAGCACATCAACTTCACCGAGCGCTGCCTTCGACACCGGCACCGATTCCAGGTCCGCAAGCCCATCGTGCATGTCATCGATGCCGACAAGGCCAATCCGCACGCCGTTGACAACAAGGTTGGCACCCCGGTTATTGAGGTTTAGCCAGCCAAGGTTCTCTAGTCCGCTAACCAGTGTCTGGGTGTCCAAGGGAGTCTGTGAAACCCGCTCGGATGGCGCGCGCAAGTAGCTGAATGGATTTCTTGGCAGGGGAGCGTAGTAATCGTTTGAGCCGTTCACAAACGCTCCAGGCTTGCCAGCGAATCCGCTCAAAGCGGTCAATACTGCCGGAATTCCGGTGGTGTGCCCAACGTTGTCGCCGGTATCAATAACCAGGTCAATATCCAAGGCTGCAAGACGCGCAATCCAGGCCGCCTTACGACGTTGCCAGCCGGCCAGGTGAAAGTCGCTGATGTGCAAAACGCGGATTGGTGCAGAACCAGCTGGCAGAACCGCCAGGGTTTGTTCTTCGCGACGAATCACGCGCAGGTGACGCTCAATAAGGACGCCCCAAATTGCAGCAAGCAATCCAAGAGCCGCAATAAATACTGCTAAGCCGCCAATGGCAAACCAAAGGACAGTGCCCAGATCTGCGCCAACCATCAGAGCCTTATGGACCCTGGCTGATGATCAACAAGACGGCGCCAGTGCCAGCAGCAGGACTGCCCGCCGGTGGGTCGGTGCCAATCACGTTGCCCTTAGGCACGGTGGTGGAGTGCTGGAAGAACTGTGTCTGTGAAGGTTGAGGGGCGCTCACCGCGCTGAAGCCGGCAGCCAGCAGAGCAGCTGTGGCATCTGCAACAGTCTTGCCAGAAACATCAGGAACAACCGACTGGCCACCCTTGCTGACGTAGATCACAACGGTTGTGCCCGAAGAGACCACGGTTCCAGCGGCAGGCTTGGTGCTTGCAACGGTTCCGGTCGGCTGCCCAGAGGCAACCTGCTTCACCGAAATCTGACCATAGAGTCCAGCGGCCTGCATCGCACTGACCGCGGCATCCGGCGTCTGACCGGCAACGGTCGGGACCTGAATGCCAGAGGCGTCGATCATTTCCTGTG
>Ga0228700_1002005_pt1 | contig 11563 bp, 11 predicted proteins | sample McNCre317_Aug_MG_FD_178019 | JGI IMG/M metagenome (GOLD analysis project Ga0228700, IMG submission 178019) | Freshwater microbial communities from McNutts Creek, Athens, Georgia, United States - 3-17_Aug_MG | ecosystem: Environmental > Aquatic > Freshwater > Creek | place: USA: Georgia...
CTGATCACCTCGGGGGCCTTGCTCCCCATCGTCACCCTTGGGGCCGACAGGGATCAGCAGAACGTCCTTGACCTCTTTGCGGAGTTTCACGAACTCCTTGGCAAGAACCAGCAGGTTGGTGTCACTCATTTGCAGTGCCCTTTAGAACATCACCAAACGCTGCACTTTCGTTCATTTTCGCTTCCATCTGCTTGGTGGCGATACGCTCGTTGGAGGCAATGTCCTCGGCTTTCAGGTGCAGTTCCTTCTCTTTGAACATCATGTCAGCAATCCGCGCACGACGCTCAAAGTCAGCAGATTCTGCATTGTCGTCCAAGTTATTGGACAGTGCTGCCACCAACTTGGCTTGTGCGACTTGCGGGATAACCTGCGTCTCGGCAGCAATCTTCTGAGTCTCAGCCTGAGTTTTCTGCACATCAGCCTGTTTGGACGCCATCTCCATCTGAACAGCCTGCTGCTGCATCTGCTGCTGTTGGGGGTCTGGTTGCGCTGCCTTAGTCAGTTGAGCCAGCATTTCCTCACGATTGGACAGGCTGGAGTTCTTGACCACAGACTGCATCAGAATCGGAGTCAGTGGGCTGTTCGCACCGAGTGTCTGGATCAGGAAAGCCAGTTGCTTCTGCTCGTACTCACGCGCAACGATCCCCAAGGTAGCGGTTGGGATGAACTTCACATCAACCGATGGGTAACGCTCGGGGTCGAACTGCATGAAGCGCCACGCAGCCTTGTAGATGAACGGGATCAGGAAGTCCTCCTGGAAGTTCACCAGAACACGCTTGTACTTCTTGATCATGGTGGCAGTAGCCATGTCAATACCGCCCGCGTCACGCGATACCGCAGTTGGGCTACCAGCGGAGTCAACCGTAGAAGTTGCCATCAGCAGCATACGTTCGAATTCCTTGCTGGTCTGCATGGCCTGACCATCATTTGTGCCGAACTTGAATGGGAAAATAATCTCGTTGGGTGCACCGTTGGTCAGGAATGCCTTACCCGGCTTCACCTCAAACTTAGCCCCACGCGGTAGGCGCGTAGCGTCCAAACCGACCATCGGAGCCACTGTCAGGGCCAATGCGTCCATGTGGGAGCGCATTGAACCGTCCACAGCGGCCTGCATATTGAACGCTTTTTCAGCAGTTCCACGCCCAAGCAGGCGATTCGGGATCGTATCTGCCTGATAGGACAGAATCGGACGATCCTTCATCATGTAGGGGGATTCTTCGGCTTTCAGGAGAACTTCGCCGTTGGCGATGACGATGATCGCCTCAACCATGTCCTTGTAATCTTCGATTTCTTCGTCGTCGAAGTCCTCACCAAGAACATCTTCAACTTCTTCACCAGTTGTCAGGTATTCGCGGGGCACAAGACCGTAATAGGTCAGCAGAGTGACCTTGGAGTCCTCGAAATTCTTCTGCTCCTGCGTCGGTTCAAGCTCGTCGGACTCATACATCGACGAAATATCAGCGTTTCGGTACTTACCTGACGCAATACCAGCGGCAATCTTATGAATTGAGACATATTTCTCAATCGCCACCCCCATACAGTCGTCCACATCGACACCATTCGGGTCAAAAAGGAAGTTTTTGGGGTTCACCGGGGTAATCTTGACCGCAATCCGGTCTTTCTCAGTCGTACCGAACGCAGCAGTACCATCACCCATTGGAACAGTGGCTGGTTTGTACTGTTTTACCTCAGAAACTGTGATTTCGCCGATACCAGTGCCATAAATCTCAGCCAGGAGAGCAATCTGGTCGATGGATTTGCGAATCTTGTCCTGCGCGAAGTCGTCCATCAACTGCCGCTTGAGTGCTTCTACGTCGAGGCTTTTGGTGTCTTTGAAGTCATCTGCAATGTCAAAGAACTCGCCTTGCCCGAAAATGGCCTCCATGATCTCAGCATGGCGGGTTTCGATGGCTTGCTGGGTGGCTGGGGAGATAACCTTAGACCGTTCGCTGTCGCGGGACTTGTCTGTCGCCTCCCATTGGCCGCGCCAAGTACGCTCATAGCGATTCCATGCCGCCATGTGATTCTGGTCACGATATTCGCGCCATTTCTCGCAGTGATCTACGACAAAAGCAACGAGTTCCTTCTCAACTTCGGTCAGTTCTTCCGACTTTTCTTCCTGCTGGTTGGTCAAGTCGATGACCTCGCCCGTATTGCTAAAGCCTTGCATGGGTATCTCCGTGTTGGCGGTAGTTTACCTTATATCGGCAATCTGGTACACTGTCAATGTCGGGACAAGGACGGCCATCCCTGTCATGCTAGTACATGACTTACCGACAACCTATCAATTACCTTACTAGAGGTGTCTATGATCAAAGTATGCGTCAAGTGTAATATTGAAAAACCGTTTGATTCGTTCAGCAAACACCGCACAATGGCGGACGGCTTGCAGCAGAAGTGTAAAGCCTGCGTTAACGAATACAACCATGGATATTACCAGCGGAACAAAGACAAGATTAAAGAATCGGCTGCGAAATGGGTGTCGGATAACAGGGAACGGTCTAGGGTAATCAAAAAGAAGTGGGCTGAGAATAACCCCGACAAACAGTACATTGCAGTCAAACGCTGGAATACTGAGAACAAGGAACACCTTCGACAAAGACGCAGAGCGTGGTATGAGGCCAACAAGGAACTGGTCAGAACGTATTGTGTGAACCGCAGACTCAAATTATCAGAAGGGTCGCTGTCATTGAATATTGTTGACACACTGCTCCAATCGCAACAGGGCAACTGCGCTGGATGTGGACGACCATTGAACGGCGACTACCACATCGACCACATATTCCCAATCTCCAAAGGCGGGCCGAACATTGATTCAAATGTCCAGCTTCTCCATTCTCGGTGCAATATGTTCAAGTCGGACAAATACCCTTGGGACGTTGACTACAGCGTCATAGCCCCGTAATCTCGTCCATTGGCTCCCATTCCCTCTCGTTAGGGTCTGGTCGCATATAGCTCGTTACGCTTATATGTGCCAGTAGGGAAAGTGCGTCCAACAGGTCATCGTGTGCCTTCGTTGAAGGGAAGGCAAGCATTTCCCGTTTCAACTCACTCCAATCCTCCCTTGAGTTGAATGCTATTCGACCATGCTCCATCAGACCCTGTATACCCATGACAATACGGGAAACCTTAGAGGCTGATCCAATGGATACTGTCTCAATGTGGGTATACACACTATTTTTCCGCATCAAGTCCTGGAGGTAAGGAGCAAATGCCCGATGCAATGACCCGCGCTCAATTCCCACCATCACAGGCTTATACGTCCTGATCGCCATAAGTACGCGCACTGCTGTTTCTCTCACATCCCATCGACCATGTTCGATCTTCTTCACCCACCAGTGGCCATCGTCTGTCACCTTTGTCACAGCTATTGCAGTAAAGTCCAGGTGTTTCTTTTTTGTCGGGTCAGCAACTGACTCAAATCCTGCCAAGTCAACAGTTATCCAATAATCACCAATTTTCGGTTCATTATCATTGAACTTCAACCATTCCATTTTCAGCAAGTCGGAACCTGCAGTATCGAAGTTGGCGTTAAATTCCTGCTCAAACTGAGCAGTCGATAGGCTTCGTCTAGCTGCCTCAATTTCTTTCGGGTCGATCAATTCATTACATATCGTAGGAAACAACCAGCTTTTCCACTCAACGTCCTCACCATTTTGACCCATTTCGTACTGTGTGCGGAACTGACTTTCGCCGGGTTCAGGTGTTCCAATGATCAACGCCCCCCCTCTCAAGTCGGATAGCGCGGGTCGTATAACCAGCGGCCATACGTTCTCACGCATATCCTTACTTTCATCAAGAACTGCGTAGTAGAGTTTGTATCCGCGCAACGAATCGGGGTTATCAGCACCCCTGATACGGATTTTTACACCATTGATCAGCGTAATTTCCCCATCGTTGATGTTTGCCTTCGCCATCACCGGTCTAGCCAAGTCCTGAACCAAATCCCACATCAGGACTTTTGACATTGCAAACGTGGGTGATGCATATAGAACAGTAGCATCCTTATGCGTGCATTCAAGTGCTTTGATGATCAGCATTGCGGCAGCAAACCGAGTTTTCCCGGTTCGTCGTCCGGCGACAACCACCTTGAAGCGCGCATCGTTCTGAAACACTTCCCTCTGCCATTTGAGAAAGTCGAAGTTCAAACTAGACATTGATAGTGTTCCCATCAATCTCTATTGGGCGGGGATTAGCATACGGACTCTCCACCTGACCAATGTTGATCGTTATCGGCCCACCCCCACCAGATGACGCCCCGGTGATCGACTTCCCGTAGCGGTTAGGTGCCCAAGCAGCAGCTAGGTCGAACCTCGCCTTGATCCGCAGCTTAGACCTCTCAACGTCCTCCATCGGGTTGTCAGTACCATCGGCGATCGGCAGTACCTCGTCCAGTAGGGTATCTGCTCCTTCTGCCTTGGCTTCTCGCAGCATACGTCTGCGGTCACGCGGGGTAGTGGTGGACGTAGACGACGCCATCCACAGCTTGAAATCAGCAAGAGATAGGTTGCGAGGATCATCCTGGATGGTAGTCTCCAGAGATATGCCATTCGCTATGTTTTCCAGTATGCGCTCGAACAAGGGTTCGTAGATCGCATCGCGCAGGGCAATATCCCGCACAGTGGATGTGTACTGCGGGGAAAGATCATGTTGCTGCTCCATGTTGTCGTGGGTTGCCAGCCAAGAAGGTGTTTCCATGTTGGGGAGGGTAACACAACTTCCAGTAATGTCAAAGGACATTGATATTCGGTGGATAGATGTTTCACTGTTTCATAAGGGATTGTCTTTTTACCTTTTCGGTGTTTCCTGAGTGGGGGTGCATGCTGTAAATCTAAGAAAAGTTTCGCTTGCCCTCCCCCCCGTCATGCGCTGGTCAGCGCTGTGAGGATAGGTGGAGAGCGTGACACAGCGAGCACCGTGGGCCAGAGCACCACATGACCACCATCAACACACCATCGATCCCAGGCGTGCACCGTACCACCATACTTAGAACATCAGCGAACAGTGGATAAATGGAAATTCGATGTTTAGAACATCAATGGATCGCAGATGTTTAGAACATCGAATTACAGAACATCGATGAATCGCTGATGTTTTAAACATCGATGAATCGCTGATGTTTACTAAAAACCTGTATGAATATACAGTAAAAACATCGATGAATCGCTGATGTTTGAGGCGCGGCAAAACATAGAAAGTCCATTTTTGATACCAAACTGTGACAACTGTGACTTTACCCGCTGTCGGATTTTGGTATAACTACTTAGGGGGTAATCCCCCAATCTGTCTCTCCCGGTTTTCCGTCACAGTTGTCACACTTTGCCCTTATGCTAAAAACATCTGGATTTTGCTATGTTTCATGAAAACTCTGTATTTGCAATGGTAAGAGAATCCCTTATACTCTAATCACGCCGAACCAAATGGGATATGGCGAATGTTCTAACTTTCTGGAGTTCTTATGATCTACATTGCAATCGTCGCCACAGCTTATGTACTGTCTCGCCCCATCGTTCGCGCATTGGGAGTATGATCATGGCTACCCGCATCACCATTAAAGATTTGCGCGCAGTCTGTGACCGTCTTAACCGTACCACTGGCAGCCCTGTGGAATACGCACAACCACACAAACCCGGTGTGCCATTCTGCGCCAACATTGGCAACTACCATATATCGCAGGCTTACGGGGGCTATTGCCTGCACCGGGTCAGTAACACTGGTGGAGGAGTATCCACTCCGCTAAGTTCGGGTCATATCCCTGCACGTGAGTTGTACAACCTAATACACGCATATCTGAGGGGCTTTGATGCCGCTACATCATGCGCCGACTAGTCGAAGTATTGACGGTAGCCCTGATGCTCGCAATCCCTTGGATTTTCTATTTTTGGAGTATGAAGCCATGAAAACATTATTTTTCATTGAGATAACCGACACTTTTGGGGGCGAAGCTAACTACTCGTGGGTTACGCGCCACATTATCCGCGCCAAAAACGAACGAGGTGCGATCTGCGCATTGTCGCGTCGATCTGGCCTTAACTGGCGCAGTGCAGGTTGTGAACGGTATGACAGTAAATCAGGGGCGACTTGTGCCTTTATTCGGGAATACGACCCGGAAACAGACAATGACCGCATCCGATTAGAAACTGACGATAGGGGTACAAAATGAAACCCTTTATTTTTCAACACTGGCACGCATGGCAGGGTAACAACGGCGTCTTGCTATCGGACGAATCTAGCCGCACGGGCTTTAAATTCTCACGTTAAGGGGTAACTTATGAAATCAGGTTTTATGAACTCTAACGATGACGTTGAATGGTTGAACTCTACGCACCTTAAGGGTGTACCGTTACCTACACTATGGAAGGGTTTTAAATCCTACGTACTACAGGGTAATGAGGATTCACCATACGCTGTAAACCTCTACAAATCGGTTGACCCTGTGATGGACGATGACTTCTATAGGGTTCGGTTCGAGAATGAGTCCGGTGCATATGCGGAGGCTTGTCAATATGATGGGCGATCATGCCGACCTATTGGCGGACTTGTTGCATTGACGTAGGGGTAACCATGCAAATCAAACACCGATACACCAACGCGGTACTGTTCGAAGACGCAAGCGGCATAACTATTCGCCAAGCATTGGAAAATGCGACTGTCGCTAAAGCTAATCTGCGCGAGGCTGATCTGTACGGGGCTAATCTGTACGGGGCTGATCTGCGCGGGGCTGATCTGCGCGAGGCTGATCTGGGTGAAGATTTTGGAAAAATAGAAGGTGAACGTCCATTTTTTCAGTGTGGTCCTATTGGTTCACGTAGCGACTACCTGCAAGCATTTCGAACGGGGAAAGGTACGATATTAAAAGCAGGTTGTTTCACTGGCACCGTTGGCGATTTTGAAAAAGCCTTATTGACTACTCACTGTGACAATAAGCACAGTAAAGAATATATCGCCGCATTGGCAATGATCAATGCGCACATGGAACTATGGGCACAACCCGAGAAAGAATAACCATGCTCCACCTTATCCCCCTTATCCTTCTTATCGTCTTGATCTTGATTGAAAACGGATGGTAGAATCCCATCCGATCCCTTGGTCAAGCAATTGATCCTTGCCCCTAGCTAACCCCTAGGGGCTTTTTTATGCCTGCGTGTAGGGTAGTGAGGGTTAGACGTTAAAAAGGCCCCGTAGGGCCTATTCCGTGCGGCTAATCGTCTATTTCCGGGTCGTAACCCCTTGTAAACTGCCTTGGGGTATACTTTCCAGCCATTAGAACGATAGCGCGACTATCGTCCAGTCGCTTTTGCTTTGCCTGGATCACGCTGCGACGATAGTCTGAATTCACTTCAGCTATCGATGGATTGATAGCCCACTCTGTACGTGCATGGCTTTCATGGAGCTTGACAACCCAGTCGTTACGCTCCAGCAACAGCATGGAATACTTAAGGGCATCGTTAACCTGACCTTCTTTCATATCCTCCACCTTACGGCGTGCGGAGCGTTTTAAATCCGATAGGGTCACAGTGTGGGTAATGCCCGATAACTGCGCTATGTGGCGCATTACCCACACATCAAGGGATTCCTCTAACGATCCACCTATCTCGCTAAAAGCATGGCGCATAGCTGGCACCACATACCCACGCACGAACATAACCGCCGCTCTCATGGTTTTGAATTCCACTTCCAGGCATGTGGGGTTGTCAATCAGGTGCAGGATAAACGCCACCCTGCCTAGCAAGCCTTCCAGCTTTCCATAGGCTTGCAGGAACGTATTGGAGGCATCCAGTACCCGTTCCACCTGCCGCGCCTCGTTGTACCACTCTCTGAATGACCAGAACTCCTCATAGGCCGCAATCGATAATTTATACCGCTGTGTGGGAATATGGTAGATAGTGCGAAGTAGGCTTTCCCAGGAGGCTGTATCCTGCATAAACATGGGAATTGGTCGCTCTAGTGGCTTGAACTTAGGCGACACTATTCCAGGAATGAACCGTTGGACAAGTCCATCCGTCGATAGGGACTTGATGGCCTCCCGATAAACTGATGGTTGTACATTTCCGAATATGGCAACCGCATAGTTATCGACCATGATAGGGTCTTTCTCACCCACACGGTCAAGCGTATAGGAGCCGCATTCGATACCTTTTGTCCAACTGGAACGATCCTCGCCTGACTTACGATCGGTTAGTTTGTTGATCCAGCCTGCCATCTCGTCTAGGTGGCACAGTACCCCACGCTGTCTGTCGTGCACAAGTCGCACCAGCTTCTGACTGGTAATGTCCTCCACCACCAGTCGTGCGCTCACTGGCGGCGTTGGGGGGGTATCAGCGCATGGAGGGAGTTGTGAGAAGTCATCGCCACGCAGTAGCTGGTCGTTCGACGCTGCAGCTACCATGTACGCCTTCTTACTGGCTTGGTACATAGCGTCTTTGGCCTCCCATAGGAGCAGTTCCTTACGGTAGCGGGGTATGTCCTCTCGTTGAATTTCAGACAGCGGGGCCAGCATAGGCGCGGCTCCGGGTGACTTCTTCTCTGCTGGATCACCAATGGTCATAAGCCACAGGATAGGGGGAACGCTGAACCCATGGTCAAGGTCCAGTCGTGAACGTGCGTCCACTGCCGCGCATACTGCTCCCAGTCCTGCGAACAGTGGCACCAGTGGGTCACAACCCGTTGACTGTGCTACTTCTTCTGCGCGCCTACGCAGGACTGATGGGAAAATTGATAGGTCTACCTCGGGTGCAGGGTCACGCAGTTGGGACATGATCTGCGAATGGGACTGCGCATTGGCTTTGAACAGTGCAGTTACGTCGACTTCTGGTGGTTTCCACCCATGTTCGATGGCAATATGGAATAGTGACCCGATTGTGATGCCATCATTGCGGGTTTTGAACGACTTCCAGACCGTCCTGAGGTCGTTTTCACCCTTGTATTTCACCTTTGCCGTAGCACTCCACTCATTCCACAGGTCGAACGATGCTGGTTTATCCGTACTGTGCAGAGCCATACCCACCTGTAACCACTGCTCACGCGAACAGTCGGGGCTGATAGCGAACAGAGCAGAGCGTATGTCAGCACTGGTAGCCTCCCTATGCTCCGCTGTGATCGGTGCGGAATCCGGGACTTTGAGCATATCCATCCACAGGTTGATGACCTCGAATGGGATTGTTGGGAGGTTTTGCCACTTGCCACGCCCACCCCACTGATAGGGTTGCTTGGTGTATGGGTGGATTGATGGGGGCAAAACATCTTGCACAGTGGTGCCGTTTGAGGTGGCGCATCGCAGTTCATAGACCACCTGCCCACTGGCGTTGGTGATGCGCCGACTGGGCAAGGTCATACCGAACGGCATGGCGTAGAGTAGTTTTCCCCGCCCTGCCCTGCCACTGTTTATGGTTACAGCATCCGGTGCGTCGTACAGGGACTGTAGGTTGATCCCGTGGGTAGATAGCAGTGCAGCAGCCTCGTCCCAGTTGTCAATGTCCAGCGCCATCGTGCCGCTATAGGCGTGCGCTAGTCCAACTCCGTATCCAGGAGGGATACAAGTGCTGTCTTTTAGGGCGTTCTCACGCCTGTTCCAGCCTGTTGTGTTAGGTCCTTTGGTATTGGGTGGGATGGGGACTAGTGACCATCCGTGTCGTATGTAGCTGTCAAAACTGACAGGTAGGCCATAGACCTGATTAGGGAGTGCACTCATGTGATCCTTATAGTGAGTTTCGCGTCGAAATGGTAGCACAAAAACTATTTTCAACAAAGATAAGTTTTTTCTTGATAAGTTAATTCTTTGTGCTATAGTTCAGTCCAAGTGATGCGAGGTGTGTCACTTACAACCCTGAAAGAACTGAATTATGTCTATTGAACAAAATCTGTCTAGTATTGCCAAGTCACTGGAAATCATTGCTGCTGTTCTGTCTGCTGGTAAACAAGCTGCTCCAGTTGCTACTCCCGCACCAGTGGTGACTGCTCCGGTAGTTGCTGCTTCAGCGCCTGTCGCTACTCCCGCACCTGCTCCGGTAGTTGCTGCTCCCACCATGTTCGCTACCCCTGCTCCAGCACCTACCGTGGTGCCCCCTTCTAGCGTACCGTTCGCTGACCACGCTGAGATGTTATCATGGATAATGTCCAAATATAAAGTAATGGGGCCGATCAAAGGTGCCAAGATACAAAACGCATTAGAGTCCCTTGGTGTAAAGAACGTCAATGACGTAAAACCCGAAATGTATGCTGCACTGGTAGAAGGTGTGAACAGGATTGAATGATGATCAAATGGACTGAGGAAACAATTAGACTTGCTGCAAAAACTGTGCAGGATAGATCATCTTTTTTGAAAAAATATCCAGGTGCCGTTGACGCAACATATCGACGGTTTCCGAAGTTGCTTAATGAACTGTTCCCACCACTGGTACGCAAATGGACAAGATCGGATTTGGTGCGTGAGGCTTCAAAATATCAAACTAAAGTTGATTTTGTGACAGGGTCACGTTCCGCATATTTCACATTGATAGCGAGATATCCGGGTCTGATAGATACGCTGTTTACAAATCAAACAAGACGATGGTGTTTAGGTAGCGCACTGAGCGAGATTGTTAAATATAGGACGATATCTGAGTTTCAGATAAAAGGTAATAGTGCATACAAGTGGTTACGCAGGAACAGTCCCGCAGCAATAGGAGTGTTTTTAGCTGAATCAAATCGACGCAACACAAGAGATGTTATCTATATATGGCGCGTCAATCTTGCCCAACCTATCTACAAGATTGGTGTTACCAGTGAGACTTTAGGTAACACAAGATTGCGTAGAGTGATGTTGGGTAGTGGTTATAGGGATGCTGTACCTGTGTTGATAAGTCGCATAGGAAAACTAAGGGCGCACATTGTTGAGAGATTTGTTAAAAGTTTAGGAGAGAAAGTAATGTTTGATAAAAAGTTTGACGGTAGTACCGAGTTTCGATTACTCACGGATGATGAATTGGAAATTGCAAAAGGTGTTATTTCGTTGTGTGGAGAGTCAGAATGACCACTCACTCTAAACTGTCGCCTTCTGCGCGTCACCGTTGGGGTGCTTGCCCCGGCAGTGTGCGCGAAGAAGCTAAGTACCCCGAGCAGCCTAGCGGCCCTGCTGCCATCGATGGTACGCATACCCACACCCTGCTGGAGAAGTGCATCGAGTCGGGCAACAACGCCGAGAAGTACATCGGACTGGTCCTCAAAGACCACGATGGTGAGTTCATGGTGGACGCTGCCCGAGCCGAGCGTGTTCAGTTCGCACTCGACTACGTTGCTAAACGTAAGGCTGAACTGGGTGACTGCGAGGTCATTGCTGAACGTAGGGTATACCCTGACTCATTGGTGGGTCGTGATGATATGTCGGGAACTGTGGACATTCAGATTCATGCTGCCGATATGGTCGAGATCATCGACTACAAGGACGGTATGAACGTGGTGGAGTCTGATGGCAACCCGCAGTTGGAACAGTACCTTGTTGGGGTAGCTGCTGGACTTGGTGCACTTCCAAGGCGCTACCGTATGACCATCATTCAGCCCAAACTGCGTAACAAGGGTCTGTCAG
>Ga0228700_1002007_pt1 | contig 11531 bp, 10 predicted proteins | sample McNCre317_Aug_MG_FD_178019 | JGI IMG/M metagenome (GOLD analysis project Ga0228700, IMG submission 178019) | Freshwater microbial communities from McNutts Creek, Athens, Georgia, United States - 3-17_Aug_MG | ecosystem: Environmental > Aquatic > Freshwater > Creek | place: USA: Georgia...
ACGGTGGAGGACGTCGGCATCACGCTGGGCATGGCGGTGGCCCGGGCGGTCGGCGACAAGAAGGGCCTGACCCGCTACGGCCACGCCTACGTGCCGCTGGACGAGGCGCTCTCGCGGGTGGTGGTCGACTTCTCGGGCCGTCCGGGCCTGGCGATGGACGTGAAGTTCACCGCCGGCATGATCGGCGCGCTCGACACGCAGCTGGTGTTCGAGTTCTTCCAGGGCTTCGTCAACCATGCGCTGGTCAGCCTGCATGTGGACAACCTGAAGGGCCACAACGCGCACCACCAGTGCGAGACGATCTTCAAGGCCTTCGGCCGCGCGATCCGCATGGCGATCACGCCCGATCCGCGCTCGGCCGGCGTGATTCCGTCGACCAAGGGATGCCTCTGACATGAGCCAACGAACTGTCGCCGTCGTCGATTACGGCATGGGCAACCTGCGCTCGGTGTCGCAGGCGGTGATGCATGTGGCGCAGGGCTCCGGGCTGGAGGTGGTCGTCACCTCGCGCCCCGAGGAGGTGCGCGCGGCCGAGCGGGTGGTGCTGCCGGGCCAGGGCGCGATGCGCGACTGCATGCGCGAGCTGCACGACTCGGGCCTGAAGGACGCCGTGCTCGAAGCCGCCGCGACCAAGCCGCTGATGGGCGTGTGCGTCGGGATGCAGATGCTGCTCGACCACTCGGAGGAGCAGGACACGCCGGGCCTGGGGCTGATTCCGGGCCGGGTCATCCGCTTCCGCCTGGACGGCCGCCTGCAGCCCGACGGCAGCCGCTTCAAGGTGCCGCAGATGGGCTGGAACCGGGTGCGCCAGCTGGCGCACGACGGCGCGGTCCATCCGGTCTGGGCCGGCGTTCCTGACGGCGCCTGGTTCTACTTCGTGCACAGCTATCACGCCTGCCCGGCCGATGCCCGGCACGCCGCCGGCGAGACCGACTACGGCGACGCCTTTACCTGCGCGGTGGCCCGGGATAACATTTTCGCGACCCAGTTCCACCCGGAGAAGAGCGCCGACCACGGCCTGGCGCTCTACCGCAACTTCCTGTCCTGGAAGCCCTGAGCGGCGCCGACCGGCTCCCCGCGCCTTCTTTCCCCCTTCAACCGCAACCTCTGCGTTTCCAGCCATGCTGCTGATTCCGGCGATCGATCTCAAAGACGGCAAGTGTGTCCGCCTCAAACAGGGCGACATGAACGACTCCACCACCTTCGGGGACGATCCGGCCGTCATCGCGCGGCGCTGGCTCGACGCCGGCGGCCGCCGCCTGCACCTGGTCGACCTGAACGGCGCCTTCGCCGGCAAGCCGGTCAATGCCGGCGCGATCAAGTCCATCCTGGCCGAGGTGGGCGGCCGCATCCCGGTGCAGCTCGGCGGCGGCATCCGCGACCTCGACACCATCGAGCGCTACCTGGACGCCGGCATCAGCTACGTCATCATCGGCACCGCCGCGGTCAAGAACCCCGGCCTGCTGCGCGATGCCTGCGCCGCCTTCCCCGGCCACATCATCGTCGGCCTGGACGCCAAGGACGGCAAGGTCGCCACCGACGGCTGGAGCAAGCTCACCGGCCACGAGGTGGTCGATCTGGCCAAGAAGTTCGAGGACTACGGCGTCGAGAGCATCATCTACACCGACATCGGCCGCGACGGCATGCTCTCGGGCATCAACATCGAGGCGACCGTGCGCCTGGCGCAGGCGCTGAAGATCCCGGTGATCGCCTCCGGCGGCCTGTCCAACATCCAGGACATCGAGGCGCTGTGCGCGGTCGAGAAGGAAGGCGTCGAGGGCGTGATCTGCGGCCGCTCGATCTACACCGGCGACCTCGACTTCGCCGCCGGCCAGGCCCGCGCCGACGCGCTGGGCGGCGTGGCGGGCTGAGCACCATGCTGGCCAAGCGCATCATTCCCTGCCTGGACGTGACCGGCGGGCGTGTCGTCAAGGGCGTCAACTTCGTCGGCCTGCGCGACGCGGGCGACCCGGTGGACATCGCCGCGCGCTACAACGACCAGGGCGCCGACGAGCTGACCTTCCTCGACATCACCGCCACCAGCGACGGCCGCGACCTGATCCTGCACATCATCGAGGCGGTGGCCTCGCAGGTCTTCATCCCGCTGACGGTGGGCGGGGGCGTGCGCACGGTGGCTGATGTGCGCCGGCTGCTCAACGCCGGCGCCGACAAGGTCAGCTTCAACTCGGCGGCGGTGGCCAATCCGCAGGTGATCCGCGAGGCCAGCGACAAGTACGGCTCGCAGTGCATCGTCGTGGCGATCGACGCCAAGCGCCGGGTGGGCGAGGACCTCGCCGCCAAGGGTCCGGGCTGGGACGTCTACACCCACGGCGGGCGCAAGAACATGCACATCGACGCGGTGGCGTGGGCGGCGCAGATGGCGCAGATGGGCGCCGGCGAGATCCTGCTGACCAGCATGGACCGCGACGGCACCAAGATCGGCTTCGACCTCGACCTGACCCGCGCGGTGAGCGATGCGGTGTCGGTGCCGGTGATCGCCTCGGGCGGCGTGGGCAACCTCGACCATCTGGCCGACGGCGTGCAGCAGGGCGGGGCGGATGCGGTGCTGGCCGCCAGCATCTTCCACTATGGCGAGCACACCGTGGGCGAGGCCAAGGCGCTGATGGCCTCGCGCGGGATCCCGGTGCGGATCTGAGCGTGGCGCGACCGCCGGGTCGCGCTCAGACCAGCCCGTTGCGGATCGCGTAGACCGTCAGCTCGGAGTTGTTGGCCATGCCCAGCTTCTCCAGCACGCGCGCGCGGTAGACGCTGACCGTCTTGGGGCTGAGCGAGAGTTCCTCGGCGATGTCGGACAGGCGCTTGCCCGAGGCGATCATCGTCAGCGTCTGCAGCTCGCGGTCGGAGAGCTTCTCGTGCGGCGCCTCGGGCGCGGGCGTGGTCAGGCTCTCGACCAGCATCTGCGCCATCTCGGCGGTGATGTACTTGCGCCCCTGCGCGACCATGCGCACCGCAGCGACGATCTGCGCCGGGTCGGCCCCCTTGTTGACATAGCCGTAGGCGCCGGCGCGCAGCGCGCGCAGCGCGTACTGGTCCTCCGGGTACATCGAGACGATCAGCACCCGGATCGGCGAGCCCTCGTCCTTGAGTACATGCAGCACGTCCAGGCCGCTGCGCCCGGGCATGCTGATGTCGAGCACCAGCACGTCGCACGAGGTGCTGCGCAGCAGCGTGCGCAGCTCGCCGTACTCGCCGGCCTCGCCGACGATCTGCATGTCGGGCTGCTCGGCCAGCGTGTCGCGGATGCCACGGCGGATCAGCGCGTGGTCGTCGCACAGGATGACGCGCGTCATAGCGCTCCCCAGGTGGATGGATCGTGCGGACTGCCCAGGGGCAGGTCGATGTCGGTGTCACCGGGGCGCGAGCTGGTGCCGACCACGTCGAGCGGCACCGACAGGATCAGCGTCGTTCCGGTGGGCGAGCTGCTCAGGTCGATCCAGCCGCCGACGGTGTCGGCCCGCTCATGCAGACCACGGATGCCGAAGGAGCGCGCCTTGCCGAGATCCTGATTCGACAGGCCGCGGCCATTGTCGCTGATCTCCAGCGACAGCACCCCGGCGGCCACGGTCAGGTCGACCTGCACCCGGGTGGCATGGGCATGCTTGGAGATGTTGGTGAGTGCCTCCTGGGCCGTGCGGTAGGCCACCAGCGGCACGCCGGGGGGCAGGCGCAGGTGGTCGTGGCTGGTGCGGAAGGCGGTGAGGATGCCGTTGCGCCGCTCGAAGCGCTGCGTCATCCACTGCAGCGCCGCCACCAGGCCCTGCTCGAGGATGGCCGGGCGCAGGTTGTGCATGATGCGCTGGCTGGCCTCGATCGCGTGGTTGACCGTCTCCAGCGCCTGCTGCGCGCGCTCGGCCATCGGGCCGTTGGGCGCGTGGCGGGCCAGCCAGGCCAGATCGAACTTGACCGCGGTCAGCGAGCCGCCGACATCGTCATGGATCTCGCGCGCGATGGCGGCCCGCTCCATCTCGATCGAGGTCTGCAGGTGCTGCGCCAGCTCCGAGAGCCGCTTGCGCGAGCGCGCCAGCTCCTCGTCGCTGCGCTGGCGGGCCCTCAGGCCCTCGCAGACCTCGACCGCATGCAGCAGCGCCGGCACCAGCCGCGCCAGGTTGCTCTTGAGCAGGTAGTCGGAGGCGCCGTTGCGCATCGCCTCGACCGCGGTGTCCTCGCCGATCTCGCCCGAGACCAGGATGAAGGGAAGCAGCGTGTCGCGCTCGCGCAGCAGCTCCAGCGCCACCAGGCCGGAGAAGCCCGGCAGGTTGTAGTCGGAGATCACCGCATCCCAGCGCTGCTCCAGCGCCGCCAGGAAAGCGCCCTCGGTGTCGATGCGTTCCATCGAGGGTTCGATGCCGCCACGGCGCAGGTGGGCCAGGACCAGCTGGTGATCCAGTTCCGAGTCCTCGAGGTGGAGCACGCGCAATCGGCGCAGCTGAGTGGGTCGGGGCATGGGCGGTTGATCAGAGGCGGACAACGCTTTTTCACATGTCAGGAACTGGGCTGGATTTTGATGCGTGATCCCTGCACCAGCGACAAGGGGGTTTGAGAAAAATTGATGCAATCGACACCGTTCTGTGTCCCCCAACAACGCCGAGCTGCTGCCGGAGAGATTCATGCCATCCATCCTCGCTGTCGACGATTCCCCTTCCATGCGCCAGATGGTCCAGTTCACGCTCAAGAGCGCCGGCTATCAGGTCGTGGAGGCGGTCGACGGAGCCGACGCCTGGGAAAAGGCGGGGCGCCAGCAGTTCGATCTGGTCCTGACCGACCAGAACATGCCCCGCATGGACGGCACCTCGCTCACTCGCAAGCTGAGAGAGACCTCGCAGTACCGCAGCACGCCGATCCTGATCCTGACCACCGAGTCGGGGGACGACATGAAGAAGGCTGGCCGGGAGGCGGGGGCGACGGGCTGGCTGGTCAAGCCCTTCGACTCGATGAAGCTGCTCGAGGTCATCCGCATGGTCATCCGCTGAGCCTGATCCAGGGCAGGGCATGCCCTTGCATGCGCGGGCACCGGCGGGCCGCTCAGGCGCGCTGCCCTGTGCTCATGGCCCCGCCGTCATTCGAATGATCTCCGCCGCCCGCACCGGGCCCGGGCACCGGGCTCACTGAGGAAGCACCGACACCATGGCCGATCGACTCTCCCAAGGCTCAGCCTCTTCGCGCTCCAGCGACGGCGGCCTCGACCTGCAGCAGTTCCACCAGACCTTCTTCGAGGAGGCGGCAGAGAACCTGCAGAGCATGGAGCAGCTGCTGCTCGCGCTCGATCCGGCTGCGGTCGACGACGAGACGCTCAATGCGATCTTCCGGGTCGCGCACTCGATCAAGGGCGGTGCGGCCACCTTCGGCTTCACGGCCGTGGCCACGCTGGCCCACGAGATGGAGACGCTGCTCGACCGGCTGCGCCGCCATGAGCTGGCGCCCACGCCGCCGATGGTGGATGTGCTGCTGCGTGGCGGCGATGCGCTGTGGGGTCTGCTGTCGTTCCAGCAGGGCCTGACCGACGAGGCGCCGGAAACCGGGGGGCTGGTGGCCGACATCCGTCGGCTCGCCAGTCTGGATGCGGCGGAGAGCGCCCCTGCGCCCGCTGCTGCGGCGCCGGCGGCGCAGTCCGTGCTCGCGGCCAAGCCCAAGATGGCGGGCGCGCGCGAGCTCGAGGTGCGCATCGGGCCGCTGGAGCTGCCCCAGACGGCCAGTCATCTGCATGAGCTCTTCGAGGAGATTCCCGGCATCGGCGAGATGAAGCCGCTGGACTTCGGCGAGCCGGTGGATGGCATGCGCCGCTTCACCGTCACCACCAACTGCACCGACAACGAGCTGCTCGACCTGTTCAGCTTCCATGTCGATCGCAAGCTGGTGCACCTGATGGAGTCGGGGCCGGGGTTCGGCTTCTACGAAGGCAATCCGGGGGTGCCTTCGGCTGCACCGGAGCCGCCGCCCGCCGGGTCTCCGGCCCCGTCGGCGCCACCGGCCGCTGCAGCGACGGCGCCGGCCAAGAGCGGTGGCAGCCGCGCACCGGCCGCGCCGGATGCGGCGACGCTGCGCGTCTCGGTCGAGAAGGTCGACCAGCTGATCAACCTGGTGGGCGAGCTGGTCATCACCCAGGCGATGCTGATCCAGGGCAGCCGCTCGCTCGACCCGGTGGTGCACCAGTCGCTGGTCAGCGCGATCAACCTGATGGAGCGCAACTCGCGCGACCTGCAGGATGCGGTGATGTCGATCCGCATGATCCCGATGTCGGCGGTCTTCAGCCGTTTCCCGCGCATGCTGCGCGACCTCTCGGGCAAGCTGGGCAAGCAGGTCGAGCTGGTCACGCACGGCGAGGCCACCGAGCTCGACAAGGGCCTGATCGAGAAGATCACCGACCCGCTGACCCACCTGGTGCGCAACTCCTGCGACCACGGCATCGAGCTGCCGCAGGTGCGGGTGCAGGCGGGCAAGCCGGCGGTGGGCACGATCACGCTGTCGGCCTGGCACCAGGGGGGCTCGGTCGTCATCGAGGTGCGTGACGACGGCAAGGGCCTGTCGCGCGAGAAGCTGATCTCCAAGGCGATCGAGCGCGGCCTGCAGGCCTCCGACTCGATGACCGATGCGCAGGTCTGGAACCTGATCTTCGAGCCGGGCTTCTCCACCGCCGAGCAGGTCACCGACGTCTCGGGCCGCGGTGTCGGCATGGACGTGGTGAAGAAGAACATCCTCGGCCTGGGCGGGCGGGTCGACATCGAGTCGGCGCCGGGCTGCGGCATGAGCGTGAAGGTGCGCCTGCCGCTGACGCTGGCGATCATGGACGGCATGAGCGTGGCCGTCGGCGACGAGGTCTACATCCTGCCGCTGGGCTCGGTGGTCGAGAGCGACCTGATCGGGCCGGACCGCATCCGCTCGCTGGGCAACAACAACCGCGTGGCCAAGGTGCGCGAGGAGTACCTGCCGGTGGTGGATCTGGCGCAGCATTTCGGCGTCTGGCGCGATGAGCCGGCTGCGCAGCCGATCATGGTGATCGTCGAGTCGGAAGGCTCGCGCGCCGCGCTGATCGTCGACGAGCTGATCGGTCAGCAGCAGGTGGTGGTGAAGAACCTCGAGACCCACTACAAGCGCATCCCGCATGTGTCGGGCGCGACGATTCTCGGCAACGGCCGGGTGGCGCTGATCCTCGACATCGCCACGCTGGTGCAGGCCCGCTGAGGCGGCCGGCATCACCTCAGGAAAGAACCAAGGAAAAGCGATGCAGGATCTGTTCTGGAATTTCAAGATCCGCTTGCGCATGGCCGCCGCGGTGGCCATGCTGATCGGGCTGTTTGCGGTGATCGGCGCCATGGTCTGGACGGGGGCGGACCGGATGCTGATCCTCGGCACCATGGGCGCGATGCTGGCGGTGGTCGTGCCGCTGACCTTGCTCAATTCGTCCTCGATCGTCGTGCCGATCGCCCGCGCCCAGCAGCTGACGGATGCGATCACCCAGGGCGACCTCGGCACCCGCCTGGAGGTGCAGGGCGATGACGAGGCGGCGCAGCTGCTGCGCGCGCTGCTGCGCATGCAGGATGCGGTCGGCGCGATCGTCGGCAGCATCCGCGAGTCGACCGAGGCGGTGGGCACCGCCAGCACGCAGATCGCCGCGGGCAACCAGGAACTGTCGATGCGCACCGAGCAGACCGCCGGTTCGCTGCAGCAGACTGCCAGCTCGATGGAGCAGCTCAGCGAGACGGTGCGCCAGACAGCCGACTCGGCGCAGCGCGCCAACGAGCTGGCCGTGCAGGCCTCGGGCGCGGCGCAGCGCGGTGGCGACGTGATGACCCAGGTGGTCACCAACATGGAGGAGATCAGCGCCTCCAGCCGCAAGATCGCCGAGATCATCGGCGTGATCGACGGCATTGCCTTCCAGACCAACATCCTGGCGCTCAATGCGGCGGTGGAGGCGGCGCGGGCCGGCGAGCAGGGCCGCGGCTTCGCGGTGGTCGCCGGCGAGGTGCGCAATCTGGCCCAGCGCAGCGCGCATGCGGCCAAGGAAATCAAGACCCTCATCGGCGCCAGCGTCGACAAGGTGGGTGCGGGCACGCACCTGGTCCATGATGCCGGCCGCGCCATGAGCGACATCGTCGGCGGCGTGCAGCGGGTCAGTGACCTGATCAGCGAGATCACCGCCTCGACCAGCGAGCAGAGCACCGAGCTCGGCCGGGTCAGCGCCGCGGTCAGCCAGCTCGATCAGATGACGCAGCAGAATGCTGCGCTGGTCGAGGAAAGTGCAGCGGCGGCAGACAGCCTGCGCCGCCAGGCGGCGACCCTGGCCGCGGGCGTGAAGACCTTCCAGCTGGGTTCGGGCGGAACGTCGCATCGCCTGAGCGCTGTGCCCGCACCGGTGGCCTCCCCGCGGCCCGCGGCCTCCGCGGCCCGACCTGCGAGCGCGCCGGCCCCGAAGGCGGCGGCAGCTCCTGCGCCGGTCAGCCGCCCGACTCACGCGCCTGCTCCGGTGGTCGAGCGCAAGGCCGCCCCGGCGCCAGCGCCCGTGGCCGAGACCGGCTCGACGGAGCAGTGGGAATCCTTCTGAAGGTGTCCGCTGCGAACCGAGGGCCGCATTCCTGAACCCAGGGGATTCAGGTGGGCGAGGTCAGTCCGGCTTCGGGTTCATCTGACGCGAGACGATCGCACCAGCTGGACAATGTTCCAAGCCCGGGCTCGCGAGAGCATCGGTTCAAGGAAATATAAAACCCCCGCGGACGCAGCGGACGGGGCTCATTCTAGCGGCATTCCTGGCGCGCCGAGACTGGCCTCGATGCGCCGAACGAGCCCGTCGACGTCGATGGTGATCGGGGGTGGCGCGGGCGGCGGCGGGGGGGGCAGCGGCATGGGCGTGCCCCCGGTGTGGCGCAGCTCGCTGAGGGCGTAGGCGATGTTGAGCGCCGCCAGCACGGCGATGCGCTCGCGGGCCTTGACCCGACCGGCGTCGCGGATCGCGCACATCTCCCGGTCCACGCGCGTGACCGCCTCGGCCAGGACCGCATCGCCCCCTTCCGGGCAGGCCAGCATGTAGATCTGGCCCATGATGCTGACTTCCATCTGCTGCATGCTCATACCCCTCCGCCGGAGGCGCCGCGCTCGTGGGTGTCGACATCTCCGGCCGGCAGCCTCTCGATCAGCGCATCGATGCGCGTGCGGGCGGCGGCGTAGCGCGAGCGCAGGTTGTCCCGTTCGGCCGCGACCGCGGTGAGCTGCTGCTCGAGCTGGGCATTGGCCCGCTTGAGCTCTTCGTGGCGAAGGATCAGCCGTTCGATGCGGTCGGCGAGGTCTTCGAGTGTGGACATTGCGCGGCAGTGTTTCGGGTTTGCGCGAACGCCACAGGCGCGGGCGCAGGAACAGCTCCGATTGTAGTGGTGCACTGCCGCAATGTTTACAATTGCCCTTGTTGGTGCCTGAACCGCCGGATCCGGGGGTCGGGTTGAACGGGAAACAGGACGGTCAAGGCCCACCGGGTCGGCCCAGCCTGTGCTGCCCCCGCAACGGTAATCGGACGGGAGTCGATGACTCTCCACCCCCTGCAAGCAAGGGCCACTGGTGTCGAGATGATGCCGGGAAGGCCGCATGGGGCACGTCCGTCAGCCCGGATACCGGCCAACAGGGGGCCGTCCGATGTCATGTCGCTCGGCCGTGAGGTGCCAGGCCTGCGGGGAAGCGGGCCGCACGTTCCTGCATTGTCTTTCCATGTCTGACCTTTTCCTGGGCACTCGCCTGCCCGAATCGCCCCTGCGTGCCACTGCCGCGGCTGCCTGTGCCGTGCTGCTGGGGCTGCCCCTGGGCGTGGCCGCCCAGACGACCGCTCCGGCCGAGGTGTCGCTGCCGGCGGTCGTCGTCACCGCCACCCGCACGCCGGTGCAGGTCGATCGCACGATCGCCGACGTCACCGTGCTGACGGCCGAGGACCTGGCAGTCCAGTCGGGGCGCACGCTGACCGAGGTGCTGGCCCAGCAGGCCGGCCTCCAGTTCACCTCCAACGGCGGGCTGGGCAAGTCGAGCGCGCTGTTCGTCCGCGGCCTTGGCGCGACCCATGTGCTGCTGCTGGTCGATGGCGTGCGCTACGGCTCGGCCACGACCGGCCAGGCCGATTTCGACAACCTGCCGCTGGGCGACATCGATCACATCGAGATCGTGCGCGGCCCGATGGCCAGCCTGTACGGCAGCGACGCGGTCGGCGGCGTGGTGCAGGTCTTCACCCGCCGTGCCAAGGCGGGCCAGGGCGTGCGCGGCAACGGCGCGCTGACGGCCGGCAGCCACGGCTACGCCCAGGGCAGCGGCGGCCTGAGCTTCGACGACGGCCTGTGGAACGGCGCCGTCCAGCTGGTGCACACCGAGAACCGCGGCTTCTCGTCGACGAACGAGCGGACCAATGTTCGCTATGGCCCGTACTCGGCGGATTACAACGCGGATCGCGACGGCTTCAACCAGAAGGCTGGCAGCGTGCAGCTGGGTCTGCGTCTGCCCCAGGGCTGGCAGATCAACACCCGGCTGCTGCAGTCGGAGGCCCGCACGGGCTATGACGACGGCGAGGGCGCGACGGCGCTGGCCCGTCTGCGCGCGCAGGTCGCCTCGGTCGATGTCGCCGGTCAGGTGACGCCGGGCTGGAGCACGCAGCTGCGCGTGGCCCGCAGCGCCAACGACTACGAGACGCTGGCCGCGGCCGCGTCGTGGGCCGAGCTGGGCACGATCGCCACCGTGCAGCAGCAGATCAGCTGGGACAACACCTTCGCGCTGCCGGTGGGCTCGCTGCTGGTGGTGGCCGAGCACCTGACGCAGAAGGTGTCCAAGCCGGCTGACAACTACGACGTCACCGAGCGCACCATCCGCAGCATCGCGCTGGGCTACAACGCCGCGGTGGGTGCGCACACCGTGCAGGCCAGCGTGCGCCATGACGCCAACTCGCAGTACGGCGACCAGACCACCGGCAACCTGGGCTACGGCTATGCGCTGACCCCGGCGCTGCGCCTGACCGCGCAGGCCGGCACCAGCTTCGTCGCGCCGAGCTTCAATCAGCTCTACTGGCCGTCCTACGGCAATTCGCTGCTCGAGCCGGAGACGGGCAAGCACGCCGAGATCGGCCTGCGCTATGTGCTGGGCGCGCATCAGCTCTCGGCCACCGTGTTCGGCAACCGCATCCGCGGCTACATCACGGCCGGCAGCAATCCGGTCAACCTGCCGTATGCGCAGAGCCACGGCGTGACGCTGGCGTATGACGGCCGGATCGGCCCGGTGCGCCTGGCCGCGGCGGTCGACCACATGAACCCCCGCAACGACACCGAGGGCAGCGCCAACCAGGGCAAGCTGCTGCCGCGCCGCGCGCGCAACGACGCCAAGCTGTCTGCCGATGTCGAGCTGGGCGCCTGGACGGTCGGCAGCGCGCTGCAGGCCTACAGCCACCGCTTCGACGATGCCGCCAACACCTTCCGCCTGGCCGGCTACGCGGTGGCCGACCTGCATGCGCAGTGGCAGTTCCAGCGCGACTGGTCGCTGGCGGCGCGTCTGAACAA
>Ga0228700_1002008_pt1 | contig 11527 bp, 11 predicted proteins | sample McNCre317_Aug_MG_FD_178019 | JGI IMG/M metagenome (GOLD analysis project Ga0228700, IMG submission 178019) | Freshwater microbial communities from McNutts Creek, Athens, Georgia, United States - 3-17_Aug_MG | ecosystem: Environmental > Aquatic > Freshwater > Creek | place: USA: Georgia...
CAGCACGTGGCGATGTAAGGAGCCAAAGCGCCGGGCAAAGGCCTTGTGCTGCTCCGAGGTGATGGACTGCCCGCGAAAGGCGATCACCAGATTCTCGCGCAGGGCACGCTGCACTTCGGCGAACTGCTGCTCGGGCACTTCCCGGGACAGGTCCACGCCGTGCACCTCGGCGCCCAAGGTGGGTGCCAGCCGTTTCAGGGTGAAGGTTTGGTAGGGCGCGCGGGGCGACTTGCTCCACGCCTCGATCGCGTCTTTGTCGTTGAAGTCTTGGTAAAAGCTCATGGTCGTTTTCTATTGGGTTGGCCGTCCGGGGTCGAAGAGGTATTGCATAGCAGCCACTAGCGTAAGCACGCTGCGCCCTCTTGCGAACGACCGGATCGGCCATTGAATCCATGCAAAACGCATAAGCAAGCAAGCGCCAACACGGTTTGTTGATCTGTATCAGAACGCTGTTTTGCAGCACTGCCTCAGAGACGTGGCAAGCCGCCGTGCCATCGGCTGCCGTCTCGTCGTGGAGCCACAAATACCGAGTAAGCACATGCGAGGCCTCTGCGTATTCATATGCAAAAGCCTTTGTTCTTTGCAAGCCCCAAGCGCCCTAAATTTGCGGCCAAGGCAGTCGACCGGCTGCCTGCTCATTGAAATCAACCTGTTCTATTGGAGGAAACATTTATGCGTATGCCTACACTCTTCAAAACGCTTGCCGCCGGCCTGATTGCGCTTTCGGCCGTGTCCGCGTTCGCCGATCAACTCGCCGACATCAAGAAGAAGGGCGAGATCGTTTTCGGCGTCTTGGGCACCGATGAGCCCAACAGCTTTGTCGATCCCAGCACACGTGATTTCATCGGCTACGAGATCGATCTTGCCAAGGCGATTGCTGCCAAGATCGGCGTCAAACCGGTGTTCAAGCAATTGGCGGTGGCCGCACGCATTCCCGAACTGACCCAGGGCGGCGTGGATGTGCTGGCTGCATCGCTGACCCACAACAAGGAGCGCGAGTCACAGATCGATTTTTCGCTCACCACCTTCATCACCGGCCAAAAGGTGCTGGTCAAGACCAGCAGCGGCATCAAGGATCTGAGCGCCCTGGCCGGCAAAAAGGTGCTGACGGTCAAGGGTGGCACCCAGGAGCCCAATATCCTGAAGGCCGTGCCCACCGCCAATGTGGTGACCTTTGAGACCACGCAGCAGGCCTTCCAGGCCCTGCAGCAAGGAAAGGGAACCGCCTTTGTGAACGACGAGGTCAGCCTGATCGCCGACTATGCGAAATTGGGTGCTGCCAAAAAGGACTACGTCATCCTGCCGCAGAACCTGAGCGTGGAACCCCTGGCTCTGGGCATCCGCAAGGGTGAAGCCAGCTTGAAGTCAATCATCGATGACACCCTGCGCGGCCTGGAGAAGTCGGGCGAAGCCGACAAGGTCTTCGTCAAATGGTACGGACCGGCGACCAGCCTGAAGTTCGACAAGCGCAGCTTCAAGATCGAGTCCGACAAGGTGGACAGCTAAGTATTGCCAGGTGGTGAGTGGGAGCGCCCTTGGGGAAGGGCGCAAGGGAGGAGCAAGGCCGCACTGCGCTTGCAGTGCGGCCTTGCCATATTGAATGCATGCTCTATGCCAAGCCATCTTTTTGACTTTTCTATCCTGGCCAGCGGCCGCTACCACGACATGCTGCTGTCGGGTCTGTGGCTCTCGCTGCAATTGCTCGCAGTGACCTTGGTTCTGGCTTTGCCGCTGGCGGTTGCCGTGGCGCTGTTGCGCCTCTCGGGCGTGCGGATTTTGCAGGCACTTGCCTGGACCTATGTCGAGGCGGTGCGCAACGTGCCCCTGCTGGCCCATATGCTGTTTTGGTATTTTGGCGCACCCGAACTGCTGCCTGAGGACCTGCGCAGCTGGCTCTATGAGCACAATTTCGAGGCGCTGGCGGCCACCATCGCGCTCACCTTGTATGCCGCAGCCTATATGTCGGAAGACGTGCGCAGCGGCATCCGAGCCATTCCTCGGGTGCAACTCGAAGCGGGGCGGGCGCTGGGATTCGGCTTTCTCGCCAGCATGCGCCTGGTGGTGCTGCCGCAGGCCTTGCGGGTGACCGTTCCGCCCCTGGTGTCACAGGTGCTCAACCTGTGGAAAGACACCAGCATCGCCACCGTCATCGGAACCGCGGAACTGATGTACCAGGCGGCCAAGGTGGAGACCGCCACCTTCCGCAGCTTCGAGCCCTTTGCCTTTGCCACGCTCTCTTATCTGCTGGTATCCCTGCTGATCACCGGGCTGGGTCTGTGGTACCAGCACCTGCATCCCGCCCGCGCATCATGAGCTACTGGGACATGCTGGAACAGTACGGCCTGTACTTCCTGGTAGGCCTGTACCCCAAGGGCCCCTTGGGCGGCCTGGCGCTGACGCTGCTGTTGGCCAGCGCTGGATTGCTGCTGGCCATGCCCCTGGGGCTGTTGCTGGGGCTGGGCCGCATCAGCCCCTGGAGGGCACTGCGCTGGCCGGTGACTGGGCTGGTTTTTGTGGTGCGCGCAACGCCGCTGCTGATGGTGGTGTTCTGGGCCTATTTCTTTCTGCCCAGTCTGACGGGGGTGCGCACCGACCGTTTCAACACCATGCTCATCGCCTTGGTGGTGTTTGATGCAGCCTATCTGGCCGAGATCGTGCGGGCAGGCATACAGGCTCTGCCCAAAGGCCAGATGGAGGCCGCCCGCTCCCTGGGTCTGGGCTACGTGCAGGCCATGCGGCTGGTGCTGCTGCCGCAGGCATTGCGCCATATGCTGCCCTCGCTGGTGAACCAGTTTGTCTCCACCATCAAGGAAACCTCCTTGGGCTACATCATCGGCCTGGCGGAGGTGTCCTTCATCGCCACGCAAATCAACACGCTGGTGTTTGTATTGCCGACCCAGATTTATCTCACGCTGGGTTTGACCTATTTTGTGATGTGCTTCGGACTCTCGCGCCTGGCCTACTGGCTTGAGCGCCGTCTGTCCACCAGCCCTCATCGCCCAGCAAAGGAAGTGACTGCATGATTGCCTTTGAAAACGTCAACAAGTGGTACGGCAAGTACCAGGCCTTGGTCGACATCAACGAAACCATCGCCCAAGGCGAAGTGGTGGTGGTCTGTGGCCCTTCGGGCTCCGGCAAGTCCACTTTGATTCGCACCATCAACCGCCTGGAGCCTATCCAGGGGGGACGCATTCTGCTTTTGGGTCAGGACATCCATGCGCCAGAGCAGAGCGTGAACACCTTGCGCGCAGGCATCGGTTTTGTATTCCAGCAATTCAACCTGTTTCCCCATCTGACAGCCTTGCAGAATTGCACCCTGGCTCCGGTGCGCTTGCACGGCCTTAGCAAGAGCGCGGCCGAGGAACAGGCGCTTTCCCTGCTGGAGCGCGTCGGCCTGTCCCACAAGGCCCATGCCTATGCCAGCGAACTCTCGGGTGGGCAGCAGCAGCGGGTGGCCATTGCACGTGCGCTGGCCATGCGACCACCCCTCATGCTGTTTGATGAACCCACCAGCGCACTGGACCCGGAGATGGTGGGCGAGGTGCTGCAAACCATCAAGGCCCTGGCCCGTGACGGCATGACCCTGGTCGTGGTGACCCATGAAATGGGCTTTGCGCGGGAGGTGGCCGATCGCGTGCTCTTCATGGACCACGGCCGGGTGCTGGAGCGCGCCACACCCGAGGAATTTTTCACATCACCCGAGCATCCGCGGGCCCAGCAATTCCTGCGAGATATCCGGTCCCCCTTTGTGGCGGCAGGCGTGGCCCCATGACATCGGCCCTGCCCCAATTGGACTTGCGTGCATTCACCGCCGGTACGCAGCGGCAACGTGCCGATTTTGTAGAAGACCTGCGCCAGGCGGCCCATGGCGTCGGATTTTTCTACCTGCGGGGCTACAGCAGCAGTGAAGCCCTGCCCCGCGCGCTGCTGCAGGCGGCCCGGGTCTTCTTCGCGCTGCCCCAAGAGCAAAAGAACGCCATTCACATGGTGCATTCTGCGCAGCTCCGCGGCTACACCGCGGCCGGAGAAGAAATCACGCGGGGAGCGCGTGACTGGCGTGAGCAGCTGGATACCGGTGCAGAGCGCCCGCTCATCGAACAAGGGCCCGGCGTCCCGCCCTGGACGCGGCTGCAAGGCCCCAACCAATGGCCGGCCTCCCTGCCGGCGCTCAAGCCCCTGGTTCTGGAATGGCAGGACGCCATGACCCAGACCGGGCTGGCCTTGCTGCGCGCACTGGCGCTGGCCTTGGGCCAGCGCGAAGACACCCTGCTGCGCCACTTTGAGGGCCAGCCAGTGCAACACACCAAACTCATTCGCTACGCCGCGCAGGGTCGCGGCACCACAGCACAGGGCGTTGGACCCCACAAAGACTCCGGCTGTCTCACCCTGTTGCTACAGGATCTACAAGGCGGCCTGCAGGTGCTGGACCGCGAAGCTGCGGCAGCACGATGGATCGATGTGCCGCCGCTTGAGGGCACCTTGGTCATCAACCTGGGGGAGGTGCTGGAGATGTGGTCCGACGGTTTTCTGCGGGCCACCACCCATCGCGTCGTGAGCCCTCAAGGCGGCAAGATCCGCTACTCCGCTGCGTTTTTTCTGACGCCCCGGCTGGAGTCCGAGCTGCATCGCCTGGAGCTGCCGGCCGAGCTCGCCGGCCTCGCCCGCGGGGTGGAGCGTGACCCCCTGAATCCATTGATCGCCCACACCGGCAGTAATTTGCTCAAGGGGCGCCTGCGCTCCCACCGGGACGTGGCGGCTCGCCATTACAGCGCCCTGCCGGCCTTGGCATAGCTGGCTTCAGGGACCGCTCGCAAGCCAGGGGAGGGCAGGGCCTTACAGCCCATGGGCGCGCTGCTTGTCACGTGCAGACATCCAAGAACATTAAATGGACGCATCAAAGGATGCCAAGGAAGCTATATGCAAAACCTTGTACGAAATCCGCCTTTGCACAGCGCTACGCTTCCAACGTATATCTATGCGATGCATGGCTTTAAATATTTATTCACTGCGAATCAGCCAACAGAAGCTGCTCGGGCAGCCTGCCTGCACGCACCGGTTCAACATCCCTCATGAAGAAAGATCTCCGCATGAAGCAACCTATCCATGCTCCCCTGCTCGCGACAGCCATTTGCTTACTCACCATCGGCTTCAGCCACGCCGAATCGCCCAACGCAGAGCAGGTGATTGCCACAATGGAGGGCATCAACGGCATCACCCCCGGTGCACGACGCAACCACATACGTGGCATCTGTGCCAGCGGCCGCTTTGTGGGCTCCAAGGCATTGCAAAGCTATACGCGCTCGGCACTCTTCAGTGGACAGAGCCTTCCGGTGCTGGCGCGGTTTTCCCTGGCCGGTGGCAATCCCAATGCACCGGACACGGCGCGTTCTCCCCGCGGTCTGGCCATCGAACTTCAATTGCCGCAGGGCCAGGCACACCACTTCACCTTTCTGAACCTGCCGGTTTTCAGTGCCTCCAACCCGCAGACCTTTCTGGATGCCCTGCTGGCGAACGCGCCCGACCCACAGACCGGAAAACCCGATGCCGCAAAGGTCCAGGCCTTTCGGGAATCTCATCCCGATGCCAAGCCCGCCGCGGAGTTCATGGCAAAGAACAACCCGCCCGCCAGCTATGCCAACAGCAACTACTTCGGAATTCACACCTTCCAATTCATCAACCGGGATGGCAAGACCACCCTGGTGCGCCTGCGGTTTGAGCCACAGGGCGGCGTGCGCAGATTGAGTGATGAAGAATTGAAGACCGCGCCGCCGCGTTTTCTGGACGAAGACCTGCTCAGCAAGGTGCGCAGTGGCCCGCTGCAATGGAAGCTGATCGTGACGCTTGGCGAGCCCGGTGATGAACAAGCCAACCCCACGGTTTACTGGCCTGCAGATCGCAAGGAAATTGAGGCGGGCGTGCTCAACCTCACTACGGCCCAGCCCCAAGCCGGCGCGCCCTGCGAAGGCATCAACTTTGACCCGCTGGTGCTGTCGGACGGAGTTGCGCCCACGGATGATCCAGTCCTGCTGTTTCGCTCTGGCGCCTATGCGAGCTCCTACGGCCGACGCATCACGGGCAGGTAGCGGTTTGGCGCGGCTTTATTGCGGGCTGGTGAGCACTGCCACGCGCGTGATGCCGGCGCGTTCAATCAGCGCCATGACCTTGGCCACGCTACCGTAGTTGACCGCTTCGTCGGAGCTGAGATGTACATTCACATCGGGCTGCGCCGCGTGCAGCAGCTGCAGCCGGCTCTCCAGTGCAGGCAGCGCAACCTCTTCACGGTCCACATACACCAGACCCTTGGCATCCACGCTCACGTTGACCGGCTTGCGCGCCTCGGGCGGCTGGGTGGCAACGGTCTTGGGCAGATTGAGTTTGATGGCGTTGTTGAGCAGGGGGGCAGTGACGATCAGTGCCACCACGAGTACCAGCATCACGTCCACCAAGGGGGTAATGTTGATTTCCGAGAGCACATCGCCGTCTTCAGCGCTGGTAGAAAAAGCCATGGTGAACTCCTCGCTCAGGCGGGTTGGGTGCCGACGGGCAGCACGCTGGTGTCGGCCACAGCACGGCTGGCTGTTGCATGGCGATCGGGCTGCACTGCGACCACCGGCTTGCCGCGGGCGATACGAAAGCGACTCTTGCGGGCCAGCGATATCAGGTTGGCTGCCAGTTCGTCCAGGTCGGCATTTGTGATCTTGAGGCGGCGCAGGAACACGTTGTAGGCCAGAACCGCGGGCACTGCCACCGCGATACCGATGCCAGTTGCCACCAAGGCCTCGCCAATCGGGCCGGCCACCACTTCCAGGCTGGCAGAGCCGGCCTTGCTGATGTCGGTGAGCGCATGCATGATGCCCCAGACAGTGCCGAACAGGCCGACAAAGGGCGAGGTACTGCCGATGCTGGCCAGCACGGCCAGACCGCTTTCCAGTTTGCGCCGCTCCTTATGGATCTGTTGACGCAGAGCGCGCTCCAGAAGGTCCTGGCGCTCACCCGTGTGCTCCAGATCAGCGGCTTCGTCAACCGCATCGTCACGCAGAACCTGCAGACCGGCAGCGCTCAGCCGGGCAGCCGGGCCCTGTGACTTTTCCGACAGCTCGGCCGCGGCCTGCAGATGGGGCGCATGCCAGAAGGCTTCAGAGAAGCGCCTGTTGTCTCGCACCAGGCGGATGTGCTGCACCAGCTTGATCAGAATGAGGGACCAGGTAGCCACCGAGAATGCCACCAGCGTCCACAAGGTGGCGGGAACGATTAGCTCATTGGGAATGGACATGAAATTGCCTTTGCTGAAGAGAAGAATGTGATTGGCGACGCAGCTACTGCGCCAGTTTGAATTCGATGGGTACCAGGGCCCAGGCATCGATGGCGATGCTGCCTCGTTTTGCCGGGGCGAAGGTCCAGTTCTTGACGGCGGCCAGAGCTGCCTCATCCAGCAGCTCCCGGCCACTGCCTTGCTTGACTTCCAGGGCGCCCACCTGCCCGCTGGCCAGGACCCGCACGCGCAGCAGAACGCGGCCCTGCATGCCCAGGCGCTGAGCCGCCTTGGGGTACACCGGCGCCGGGTTGTTGAGGTAGCCCGCATAGCCCGTGGGTTCGGTGACCGGTTCCTCCACGTGCACCGGCGCTGCAGGCGGCGGTGGGGGCGTGGGGACCGCTGCCACCGGGCCGCTGGTCTTAGCGGCGGTGAGGTTCTCGGCCACCGTCATGGTGTTGGGTACCGGTGCTTCGGCTGCGGGCGTGCGCAGGGCTGCCGGTGGTGGAACCTCGTTCTTCAGAGGCTGTACCGGCTTGGGTGGATCGGCGCGTTTGGGCGGCGGAGGTGGCTCCACACGACGGGGTTCCTGGACCGCGGGAGGCGGTCGCAGCAGTTCAATCTCCTGGGCTGTGCGCACAGCCCGCGGCTGTGCGTCACGGTTCCAGACACCGGCGACGATGGCTGCATGAAGGGCGGTGGCCAGGAGAACCCACAAGAGCGCCTCCCGCACACCCTGCACGCGCGGTGGCTCCGGATGGTGGGAAGGCAGAACACGCACCGGCAGGGCGGTCGAATGCAGCACATGCAGCTGCGCCCTGCGCACAGGGGATGGAGCAAGTGGCACTACCTGGAGTGCTGTGGCAGAAGTCATGGCGTGGCTTTCACGGTAGGTCGGAACCTGGGATCTGCAAATGCCATGCCACCCGAAACCCCTCCTTTTTTGGCTGTTTTCAGGCCTCGGATGGCGCCAAATCAACAGCGTTGTTGGAAATCAGGCAGTCCGCTGCGACGCTGTTGTCGGATTTGGTATCGCTAAGCAGGCCGAATCGTTTGAGCTGGGTACGCAGCACATTGCGCGATATGCCCAGCAGTGCCGCGGTGTGTACCTGGTTGCGCTGGCAATGCGCATAGGCCGCGTGGATGACCAGGGACTCCATGCGCTCGTACAAACCATCACCCGGATCGGCAAACAAGGCCGGCAAGGTTGCAGCCATTGCCTGCAGCGGGTCAGCAGAGGGCGGCTGTGGCAGCGCGGCAGCGGCAGGCTGCGGCGTCTCTGCCGGCACGGGTGGACTCACTGCTGCTGCAGCCCCAGCGGGCGTGCTGCTGGCTGCTGCGCTGGCCGGGGCAGGCGTATAGACCCCGCGCAAGCGCAGGTCGGATGGCGCAATCACCCCGTCGCTGTTGACGATGAGGGCGTAGTGCACCACGTTTTCCAGCTCCCGGATATTGCCCGGCCAGCTATAGGCCAGCAAGGCGCTGCGCCCAGCCTCGCTCAGGCGCACGCCACGCAGGCCCAGGCGCTTGCTGTAGACATGCACAAAGTGATCCGCCAGCGCCAGGATGTCGCCGGGGCGCTGCGCCAGCGGCAGCAATTCCAGCACCGCGACATTGAGGCGGTAGTACAGGTCCGAGCGGAAATGCCCGGCCGCTACCGCCTGCTCCAGCCGCACATTGGTGGCAGCAACCAGGCGCACATTCACATCGGTGGGCTTGCGCGCGCCCAATCGCACCACCTGGCGCTCCTGCAGCACGCGCAGCAGCTTGACCTGCACCGAGGTCGGCAGATCGCCAATTTCATCCAGGAACAGCGTGCCCCCGTTGGCAGCCTCAAACCAGCCCACGCGGGAACCGGTGGCACCGGTGTAGGCGCCGGCCTCATGGCCGAACAATTCCGCCTCCACCAGGTTCTCACTGAAGGCGCCGCAGTTCACCGCCACGAAGGGGCCGCTGCGTCCGCTCTGGTTGTGCACATGGCGTGCAATGAGTTCCTTGCCTGTGCCCGTTTCACCAATGATGAGGACGTTGGCATCGGTCTGGGCAATGCGGTCGGCCTGCTCCAGCAGGGCCTGTGAAGAGGGGTCGTCAAAGACAAGTGCTTTGGCCCGTATGGAGAGGATCTGGTTCTGTGAGTCGGGTAAGGTGAGTACGCGCGTCATCGTGCTTCCCTGTGCAGTATTTTCCCTGCACTGTAGTCAGGACAACGCGCGCTGTTAACGATGGTTTTGGAGTTTGAAAATTCGTAAAACGTTGCTGCGTGTCAAGACACGATTCAGGCCGCGTTGCGGAACGTTTGCTGCAGCCGGCGATGGGCCTCCTCCAGCGGGCGCGGATCGATCCAGGCATCGAAGTCAAAGTCACGATCCAGGAAGCCATGCACCAGTTGGAAGTTCTTCTGCTGGCGGAACAGCTCCACCCGTTCATGCGACAGGTCGGGCGCCAGCGTGAGATGGAAACCATCCCGGTAGGCCTCGGCCACACCGGCGCTGCCAGCGCGGGTCTCGCCTTGCAGAATCTGCAAGACCTCGTTCTTGTGGGTCTTGGCCCATTCGGCGGCACGCAGCGTCTGGACCAGAAAGCGCACCAGCAGATCGAAGTGCTTGTCGATCAGGTCTTGATGCACGGTGATGGGCCGCGGGGTGCCGTTGTTCACGCGAAAACGCTTTTCCGGCAAGCGGTCCAGGTTGATGCCGACCACGGCTCCGGCCTTGCGCGCCGCGTCCACGGCTGATGCGCCCTTGACATACACCGCATCGACCTCGCCCCGAATCAGCGGCTCCAGCCCTTCCCACAGATTCGTGCCCAGGTTGTCATTGGCTTGCGCAAGATGCCCGCTGCCCCCTGCGCCTGCCCGTCCGCCGAGCTCCACCAGATGCACCTCATCGAGCGTGCGCCCTACCGAGGCCAGCGCCCCCTTGTAGCCCGCCAGGCTCATGCCGCGTGCAATGCTGCGTCCGCGACGGTTCTGGGCAATGTCCTCGGCGCGGAATGCAGGCAAGGCCAGTCGCTTGCCCACCAGATGCTCGGGTTGGCTGATGTCCGAGCCGGGCCGCACCAGGATGGCCTGGTGTTCATCGATCCAGGTCAGCCCCACCAGCTTGGTGGGCGCTCCTTGAGCCCGGGCGGGCAAGGCCAGCAGATTGCCGCCTTCGCGCACCAGGGTCTTGAGTTCGTGGTCATAGTGGTGGCGGGCCAGTTCACCGCCCACTTCCTGCAAGGTCTTGACGGCAATCGCATCCTGGGCGAATTCCTCGTCCAGCCATCCGAGCTTGTACGCCAGTCCGGTGGCGGTGGGCACAGGGCAGCGGGTGAACCAGACCGTGTCTACGGATGCGTGGGTGGGGTTTGGGATCGTGGTGGGCATGGTTGTTCCTTGGGTTGTTGTACGGGATTAATTGACAGCAGCCAACGGTGTGCCCCTGGCACTGCTCCAGTAGTTGCTGAGTTCCAGCTTTTTGAGGGCGGCACGGACATAGCGAGGCTCCAGCAGTTCCTCGGCCTGGAGATCCTTGGCGATCAGCTTCTGGTTGCGCGCAAAGTCCAGCACACCCCGGTAGTGCCGGTACACCACTTCGTCATAGCTGGGGTTGAAGCGGTCCTTCCAGCTCAGCGAGGGGTCGTCGTAGCTGCGCCGCACCACGCTCTCGGGCACACCGCTGCGCGTTCCGTCCTTGATGACGGCTTCCCGGTTGGCATCCTGGGAGGCCCAGTACTGGGCCTTGAGCCAGGCGGTCACCACCAGATCGGTCACATCCGGGTTGGCCTGGATGTAGTCTTTCTTGGCCCACAGCTCAGCGCGCATTTTGCGATCGGGCCTGCCCTTGCTGCTCCAGATGATCTTGCCGATGCCCTTGTCCTCGATCGGATAGGCACCGATCAGGAAGATGGCATCCACCGCGCCGGTGGCCAGTGCGGCGGTACCGGGCTTGATGTCCATATTGACCAGCTTGAAATCCTTGGGCGAGAGCTTGTTGTCCTCGATCAGATGCAACAGGCCCAGCTCCCAGGGACGCCCGCGGTGTACGCTGATTTTCTTGCCCTTGAGGTCGGCAATCGACTGCGCGCTGGAGTTGGGCGGCACCATCAGAAACATGTCGGTTCCGCGCCCGGCGGGCACGACCACCTGGGTGCGCACACCGCCCGCATTCAGAATGACCGAGGGCAGATCGCCGTAGCTGGCAAACTGGATGCGACCGCTGGCAAAGGCCTCGTTCATCGTGGCCCCGGTGTCGCCGGTGACCGCAAACCACTCCAGCGCGATGCCGCGCTTGG
>Ga0228700_1002011_pt1 | contig 11510 bp, 8 predicted proteins | sample McNCre317_Aug_MG_FD_178019 | JGI IMG/M metagenome (GOLD analysis project Ga0228700, IMG submission 178019) | Freshwater microbial communities from McNutts Creek, Athens, Georgia, United States - 3-17_Aug_MG | ecosystem: Environmental > Aquatic > Freshwater > Creek | place: USA: Georgia...
GGGGCAGGCGGCTCAGGTAGGCCAGCGAGGAGTAGCCGGTGCCGAAGTCGTCCAGGCTGAAGCGCACGCCCATGGCGTTGAGGGTCTTCATCTTCTGGATGGTGGCGTCGACATTGCGCAGCAGCAGGCTTTCGGTGAGTTCGAGCTTGAGCCTGTGCGGGTCGGCCGCGGTGCGCTCCACGGTCTGCATGACCGAGACGACGAAGTCGCTCTGCTCCAGCTGCAGGGCGCTGATGTTCACACTGAGCACCAGGTCGGCAAAGGCGCTTTGGCTGGACCACCAGGCCAGCTGTTTGCAGGCCGACTCCAGCACCCACTGGCCCAGGGGCAGTATCAGGCCCGACTCTTCGGCCACCGGAATGAATTCGGCCGGCGAGACCAGGCCCCGTTCGGGGTGGCGCCAACGCACCAGGGCCTCGGCCGCAACGGTGCGGCCACTGGCATCGACCTGGGGCTGGAAGTACAGCACGAATTCATGGGCCAGCAGGCCGGCGCGCAGTTCGTCCTCCAGCTTGCGCCGCTCCAGGATGGCCGACTGCATGGCGTAGTCAAAGAAGCAGTAGCTGTTGCGCCCGGAGCGCTTGGCCTTGGACATGGCCAAGTCGGCATGCTGCACCAGGGTGTCGTAGTCTTCACCGTCGTCGGGGTAGAGCGCCAGGCCCAGGCAGGCGGTGGTGGCCACCTCCTGCTCCTGGATCAGAAAGGGCGGCGCGAAGCTGGCCAGCACCTTGTCGGCGGCTTTGGTCACGTCGCCCACTTCGTTGACATCGGTGACGCAGACCACGAACTCGTCGCCGCCGTGGCGCGACACCAGGTCCGAGCCGCGCATGGCCTGGCGCAGGCGCAATGCCACCTGCTTGAGCAGCGCATCACCCAGGGCCTGGCCGCGGGCGTCGTTGATGGCCTTGAAGCCGTCCAGGTTGAGCAGCAGCAGGGCGATGCGCCGGCCCTGGCGTGCGGCCAGGGCCAGGGCCTGCTCCACGCTCTGGCGTTCGAAATTGCGGTTGGGCAGATCGGTCAGCAAGTCATGCTGGGAGACGTGCGAGAGGTTGCGCTGCGACTCCTGGTACTTGTCGATCTGCTCGTTGAGCTGGCGCAGCAGATTGCGCAGGTCGTTGACGATGAACCACACCGACAGGCCGCCCACCACCAGGATGATGGAGGCATCGCGCCAGTGCTCCAGCGGGTTGTAGCCGGCGCGGTTCTGGCGTATGCCCCAGAACTCGGTGGCCAGCGTCATGAAGCCCAAAAAGGCGATCATGGACAGCAGCAGCACGACAAAGGTGCGCAGGCCCACCAGCATGCCGGCCAGGATGAGCACCACCGGAAAGGCCAGCACCGAGGCGTCGCGCAGGCCCTGGTCCAGCCACTGCAGCGCGCCCGCCATGACCGTGACCGACAGCACCAGGAGGCGGGCGGCATGCTCGATTTTTCCCAGGCGGGCCAGCAGCAGGCAGACCCCCATCATCAGCATGCCGCAGGCCAGCGGCACCACGGCAATCCACAGGCCCTCGACCCAGAAGACCGGGATCACCAGCAGCTCGGCCAACGCCACGAAGATGGCGATCTGCTGCACACGCTGCGCGCGTGTGGCGGCCAAGGGGTCGCTTTGCGCCGTGGCCTGGGCAAACAGGGCGCTTATTGCAGGAATCCCATGCTCCCTTTTTTGCTGCCTGCGCGAGGCAGGTCGCTCACCTGCACGTCCTCGCTGTGGTTCAGGCGCGCATTGCCAAAGCCGGTCATCAGGGCGCGGCGCATCTCGCGCGGGGGCATCTCGGCCAGCAAGTCCAGCACTGCCTCCAAAGGCTCCGGCGCGAAGCGCTCACCCCAGCCGTGCTCGGCGCGTATGCCCTGGTACAGGTTGCGCGCGATCTGGCGCGCTGCCTCGGGCGAAGGGGGCGGCACCTCGAACACATTCATGCGGTTCAGGATGGGCTCGGGGATGCTGCGTGCGTCGTTGGCGGTGGTGATCCAGATCACCTGGCTGGCGTCGATGGGCACCTCGGCAAACTCATCGGTAAAGCTTTGCGCGGTGTCATGCTCCAGCAGGCCGTAGAGCGCACCCAGGGGGTCGTACTGGGCATCGGCGCTGGCCTTGTCGATCTCGTCCACCACCATCACCGGGTTGGCATATTCGCCATCCACCAGGGTCTGGAACACGCGCCCCGGCTTGGCGCCGCGCCACTGCGATGAAGCGCCCGAGAGCAGCCAGCCCGCCGTCATCGAGCTCATGGGCAGCAGGGCCATGCCGGTGCCCAGCAGCTCGGAGAGCTTCTTGGCAAAGTGGGTCTTGCCGATGCCCGGCTGGCCCAGCAGCAGCATGGGCGTGACTTCCATGGCGCAGCCGCTGTCCTGGGCCAGCGCCACGTGGCGCTTCACATCGTCCAGCACCTCGGTGAAATTGGGCAGCGCCTGGTAGAGATCGGCCATGTCGGGCACGCCCGAGGGTTTGACCTGAAAGCGCTGCGGGCCGCGCTCCAGCATGCGCAGGTAGGTGTTGCGCAGGCTGTCCTGCTCGTCGCCCTGCAGCTTGGCCAGGCGGCGTTCCACGTCTTCCGGCGAGAAGACACGGCGCATCTGCGCCAGCGGCAGCATGAAGGGTGCGTTGGGGCTAAGCGGGTTGCGCGCGTCCATGGTGGCCTCCTGTGCAAAAGGGTCTTGGGCAATACTGTCATTCAAGCATAGGACAGAGCACTTTTTGGGCCAAGTGAGCAGGGTCTTTCGGGCTTTGTTGCTAAAAATCCACCGCCGGGCGGATTGCAGCCGGGTTCACATAGCGCCAGCGCCCGATCCAGCAGGCACTGCTGGCGGCCAGCAGGCAGGTCAGGGCGATCACCTGCATGGGGTGGTTCCAGGCACCGTCATAGGCGTCGAACATGCTGATCTTCATGGCCCGCACCACCCAGGTCAGGGGCAGCCAGGGGCTGATCTCGCTGAACAGGGTGCCGGTCAGCTCCACCGGCAGCACGCCGCCCGAGCTGGAGAGCTGCACCGCCAGAAAAATCATCGAGACCGCCTTGCCGGCGTCGCCCATGACCCGGGTGAAGGCCATCACGATGCACAGGAAGGTGATGGAAGACAGCGCCAGCGTGGCCGCAAACTGCGCTGCGTGGGCCAGCTGCACATGCAGGCCCCAGACCACGGTGGCATAGACCAGGCTTGCCTGCAGCAGCACGATGACCAGCGGAATGCCCATCTTGGCCAGCAGCTTGGCCGGCGCCCAGAAGTGCTGGGCGTGCTTGGGCAGCACCCGCACGTGGATCAGGAAGGCGGCCACGCCGGCACCCAGCCAGAGGGCGGCCGGAATGATGTTGGGCGCAAAGCCGCTGCCGCTGTTGGCCACCGGCGCCAGCGTCTCCAGCAACGGGCTGACCGAGTTGGCCAGGCCCTGGGCGCTGCCCTCGGGCTTGTCCACCCCGGCCGGCAGCGAGGCGGCCAGCAGGTCCAGCCCGGCGCTTAGGCGCTCAGCGCCCCGGCGCGCACTGTTGGTGCCTTCCTCCAGCGAGGCGGCGCCTTTGGCCAGCACGTCGGTGCCATGGTCCAGTTCTTCGAGCTGGCTGTCCTCGGGCAGCTTCTGCACCATGGTGCGCAGGCCCTGGTTCATGGCACGCACGCCGGTGGTCAGCGCGCCCACGCCGGTGCTGAGCTTGTCGGCACCGTCTTCCAGCCGGGCCTGTCCTTCGGCTGCGCTGTGCACGCCGGCGTCGAGCTGCACCACGCCATCGAGCAGCTGCTCCAGACCCTCATTCACCTTGGCCGGTACCAGGATGCTGTCACGGGCCTGGTCGCGAAAGGCACTGACCCGGGTGCGAATGGTCTGGCTGCCGTTCTGCAGCTCCGCCATGCCGTGGCCCAGCTCCGCATGGCCGGCGGCCAGCTGCTCGGCACCGGCCTTGAGCTTGTCCAGATCGCTGTTGCGCGGGCGCTTGGCATCCAGGGTTTTGAGGCCGGCACCGAGCTGGCGCATGCCGTTGCCCAGCTGGTCCACGCCGCTGTTGACGCGCTGGGAGCCGGCGGCCACCTGGTGCGCACCGCTGGTCAGCGGCTCCATGCCGCGGCTGAGCTCGCGTGCGCCGTTGCGCAGCTGGCTGACGCCGTCGCGCAGGCGGTCCACGCTGCGCTGCGAGCCGGCCGCATTGAGCAGCACCAGGCGCCAGCGCCGTTCGTTCAGGCTCTCGTTCACGTCATGGCCCAGCTCGCGCGCAAAGTTGCGGGCCAGCAGGGCGCTTTCGAAGTTGTTGCCCTCGGAGGTGACCACGGTGAGCTTGCCCGCGCCGGCCTGGTGGCCGGGGATGGCGTTGGAGCTGAAGTCGCGCGGGATGATCAGGGCAAAGGCCAGGGCGCCGCGGCTGACCGCTGCGCGCGCCTCGCTTTCTTCCTGCAGGTTCTGGAAGGCAAAGGTCTGGCGCTGGCGCAGGGTGTTGCTCACCTCCCAGCCGGCATTGAAGACCTGGCCGCGGTACTCCACCCCGGCATCCAGGTTCACCAGCCCCACCGGCAGGGTGTTGATGCGCGAAGCCGGGTCCCATACGCTGGCCAGGTAGATGAAGGCGTAGAGCGCCGGAATGCAGGCCACCAGCACGCTGGCGCCAATGAGCTTTGGAAAGCGCGCGAAGAACTGCAGCTCCAGCCGCAGCACGTAGAGAAACTGGCGTGGGGTGTTCATGGCCTACCCGCTGGGGCGCCCGGGCGGGCGGGGGTGGCGAGGGAGGCCTTAGCAAAAGGATTCATGTACACACCCCTGTTTCTCCTTGTGGCCGCGCCTGGCGCGGTGCTGCACATTGTTGTGCATGCATTGTGGCATCAGGCGCCGGCGATGCGGATGGCGCCCGTGCCGTCGATGTCCAGCGGAATGGGAATCAGGCCTTCGCCGACGCAGTCACCACGGTCACAGACACCGTCGCTCCAGCGGAATCGGGCGTAGTGCACATTGCAGGTCAGGCTGATGTGGGGTGTGAACTGCAGCATGTCCTGGCGCGTGGCCAGGGGCACGCCAAAGTGGGCGCAGCGGTTCACAAAGGCATGCACCCGCTCGCCACTGCGCAGCAGCAGGTAGCGAAACGGGGTTTGTGGCGCGCTTTCGCTGGCAATGAGTTCCAGCATCGCCACCTCACCATCGACCAGGCTGCTGCACTGGCCCAGCAGGGTCCCCACGGCAGGGGCCTGGGGCAGCGCATGCCAGGGCATGGGCGGCGCTGGCTTGGAGGGTGCGAAATCGGCAAATTTGTTCATGCCGGAATTGTGCCCACTCGCGCCTGCTCTGGGAATGCCCGGGTTCCCAGGCCGCAGCAAGTGGGTCAGCTGCTCCAGCGGGCGGCTGCGCCGGCGCAGGCCAGGCCGGCGGCCACGCCACCAAACAGGTTGCCGCTGACCAGCCTGGCCTGGGGCATGGCGCCTTGCAGCGCGGATGCCAGCGGCCGCAGGGCCGAGGAGCCGCCGGTGAGGTAGACCACATCCACCGCCGCCAGGCCCGAATCGGCCACGCAGGCCAGGGCACAGCGCACCACCTGGGCTATGGCGTCTTGTAGGGTGTCTTCCATGCCTTGCAGGGTGATCGTGGCGCTGGCGCCCTGCAGGAAGTCCAGCGCCACCGGGCTGGCCTGGCCGCTGCTGGAGCAGGCGATCTTGGCCCGCTCCACTTCGGCCAGCAGGCGGTGGCCGTGCTGGCCTTCGAGCACCTCCATCAGGCGCGTGTGCAGGCTGCGGTCGGCAAAGTCGCTCCAGAGCTCGCGTGCAAAGTGCATGGCCCGCCGGGTGTAGGCCTGGTGGATCAGATGCCAGGTGCTCAGGTCCAGGTACACGCTGTTGGGAACCGGCCGCTGGCCCGGGCCGATATGGCAGTAGCCCAGCTGGGGCATGACTGTGGCCAGGTCCAGCAGCCGGTCGAAATCGGTGCCGCCAATGTGTACCCCGGTGGTGGCCAGAATGTCGTCCTGGCGCTGGGCCAGCGCACTGCGGGCCGGGTTGAGGCGGATCACGGTGAAGTCGGAGGTGCCGCCGCCGATGTCCACCACCAGGGCCAGGGTTTCTCGGCCTACCCGCTGCGCATAGTCCAGGGCGGCAGCAATGGGCTCTAGCTGGTAGGCAATGTGCACAAAGCCGGCCTCTTGCGCTGCGCGTCCCAGCGTCTGCTCGGCAAGCGCGTCACGCTCGGGGTGCGCGTCGACAAAATGCACCGGCCGGCCCAGCATGGCGTGTTGCAGGCGCTGGCCGCATTGGGCCTCGCAGCGGCGCTTGAGCTCCTTGAAGAACAGCACCAGGATGTCGAAGTAGCGCAGGCTGCGTTCGCCCACGGCGGTGTGTTCGTCCATCAGGCTGCTGCCCAGCAGGCTCTTGAGCGCGCGCAGCAGCCGCCCCTCGGCGCCGCCCAGGTAGGCCTGCATGGCCGCGCTGCCGTAGAGCAGCTCCTGGCCCTCGGCGGCGAAAAACAGGGCGGTGGGCATTTCAGGACGGGCGCCGTCCAGCGCCATCACCTGCAGCCGGCCGCTGGCATCTACCAGGGCCGCAGCCGAATTGGAGGTGCCGAAATCGATGCCCAGTACCAGGGGCGCAGGCGCCCGGCTCACTGTAGGGCGGGCAGTACCTGGCGCAGGAAGGCGGCCATGTCCTGCACCTCATCGGCGGTGACGTTGTGCTCGGCGGGGTAGCTGTGCCATTGCACCGGGTGGCCCAGGGCCCGCAGGGCGTCACGCGCTTCTTCGCCACGGCGCGGCAGCACCACGCTGTCGTCCACGCCATGGGCCATGAAGATGGGGGTGTGGGCATTGGCCGGTGCGCGCTCGCGGCCCAGGCGCTCGGGCAGCAGCAGGTAGCCCGACAACGCCATGATGCCGGCCAGCTTGAACGGGTGGCGCAGGGCCGTGTGCAGGGTGAGCGCTGCGCCCTGGCTGAAGCCGGCCAGCACGATGTGTTCAGGTGCAATGCCGCGCTGCACCTCGTGCGCAATCAGGGCCAGCACCGCCAGCTCCGAGCGCTGGATGCCGGCCACGTCCTGTTCGCCCTGCAGGTCCAGGCTGCGGATGTCGTACCAGGCTGGCATGCTGTGCCCGCCGTTCACCGTCACCGGCATGACCGGCGCGTGGGGGAAGACAAAGCGCATGTCCTGGCAGCCGCCCAGGTCCAGGGTTTCAACCAGTCCGGCAAAGTCATGGCCGCTGGCCCCCAGGCCGTGCAGCAGGATGACGGCTGCCGTGGGGGCGGGGCCGGATTCCATCTCGAAGCGGGGCAGTAGCGGGCTGGGCATGGTGCTGGTTGGTAACGGGGCTGCGTGGCAGTGAATCAGGCCAGCAGCGCTTGGGCAAACTCGCGCGCCTGGAAGGTCTCCAGCTCATTGAGCTGCTCACCCACCCCGATGAAGTAGACCGGTACCGGCCGCTCGCGTGCAATGGCGGCCAGCACCCCGCCCTTGGCCGTGCCATCGAGCTTGGTGACGATCAGGCCGGTGAGACCCAGTGCATCGTCAAAGGCCTTGACCTGGGCCACGGCGTTCTGCCCGGTGTTGCCGTCAATTACCAACAGCACTTCGTGCGGCGCACTGGCCTCGGCCTTCTGGATCACGCGCTTGATTTTCTTGAGCTCTTCCATCAGGTGGATCTGGGTGGGCAGGCGCCCGGCGGTGTCGATCAGCACCACGTCCTTGCCGCGCGCCTTGCCGGCAGACACGGCATCAAAGCTCACGGCGGCCGGGTCGGCACCGGCCTGGCTGATGATCTCCACCGTGTTGCGGTCGGCCCAGACGCTGAGCTGCTCGCGCGCAGCGGCGCGGAAGGTGTCGGCCGCAGCCAGCAGCACGCTGGCGCCGTCTTCGGCCAGGTGGCGGGTGAGCTTGCCAATGGATGTGGTCTTGCCCGCGCCATTGACACCGGCCACCATCACCACGGTGGGCGTGTGCTGGCCGATGACCAGGGGCTTTTGCAGGGGCAGCAGCAGCTCGGCCAGCAGTTCGGCCAGCAGGTTCTTGAGAGCCTGCGGGTCGGTGACGCCACTGGCCTTGGCTTTTTTGCGCAGGGCGCTGGTCAGGAAATCGGTGGCGGCCACACCGGCATCGGCCATCAGCAGGGCGCCTTCGAGTTCCTCGAACAAGGCCTCGTCGATCTTGCTGCCGCCAAACACGCCTGACAGGCTGGAGGCGGTCTTGCCCAGGCCGGCCTTGAGCCGGGCCATCCAGCCCTGGCGCTCGGGTAGCGGTGCCGTAGGGGCCTGCGGGGGCTGGGCCGCGGGTGTCGCTGGGGCCTGGCTGGCAGGCGGGAGCGCCACCGCTGGGGTTTTTTTCTTGAAAAAGCTGAACATGGATGGGATTCTTAGAATCAGCCATTCTATGAAACACACCATGCACTGCTTGAAACGCCGCGCCTGGGCGCTGGTCCTGCTGCTGGCGGCCGGCGTTGCCGCTGCCCAGGACACCAGCACCAAGTCCTACACCCTGGCCAATGGCATGCGGCTGATCGTGCGCCCCGACCACCGTGCGCCCACGGCGGTGCACATGCTCTGGGTGCGGGTGGGCTCCATGGACGAGGTCGATGGGGTGAGCGGTGTGGCCCATGTGCTGGAGCACATGATGTTCAAGGGCACGCCCACGGTGAAAGCGGGTGACTTCTCGCGCCGGGTTGCGGCCCTGGGCGGGCGTGAGAATGCCTTTACCAGCAAGGACTACACCGGCTACTTCCAGCAGATTCCGGCCGATCGCCTGGAGCAGGTGATGCGCCTGGAGGCCGATCGTTTCGCCCACAACCAGTGGAGCGACGAAGAGTTCAGAAAAGAGCTGGAAGTGGTGAAGGAAGAGCGCCGCCTGCGCACCGAAGACAGCCCGCGCGCGCGCCTGTCCGAAGCCCTGTATGCGGTGGCCTATACCGCATCGTCCTACCGCCGTCCCATCGTGGGCTGGATGAATGACCTGGAGGCCCTGCAGCCCGACGATGCGCGGGCCTTTTACCGTCGCTGGTACACCCCGGCCAATGCCGCCGTGGTGGTGGCCGGTGACGTGGAGCCGGATGCGGTCTATGCCCTGGCGCAGAAGATATACGGTGACTTGAGCGGCCCTGCCGTGCCAGAGCGCAAGCCGCGCCAGGAGCCGCCCCAGGGCGGGCTGCGCCGGCTGGATTTCAAGGCGCCGGCCGAGCAGGCCAGCGTGACCCTGGCCTTCAAGATTCCCAGCCTGGCAGGTGCCGCCCTGCAGGGCCCGCCCGACGCGGCCAGCCAGGACGCCCTGGCCCTCACCGTGCTGGCGGCGGTGCTGAGCGGCTATGACAACGCCCGCCTGGACCGCACCCTGACCCAGGGCCCCGACCCTGTGGCCGACAGCGCCGGTGCCCATTGCGGGCTGGGCGACCGGGGGCCGGCCCTGTGCATGCTGTTTGGTGTGCCCGCCACCGGCAAGACGGCCGCCCAGGTGGAGGCCGCGCTGCGCGCGCAAGTGGGCTTGCTGGCGCGCGAGGGCGTGGCAGAGGCCGAACTGCAGCGGGTCAAGAACCAGTGGGTGGCCAGCGAGGTCTACCAGCAGGACAGCGTCTTCAACCAGGCCCGCATCCTGGGCACCCACTGGGCTGCCGGCCTGCCGCTGGATGCCGATGCCCTGCTCATTGCGCGGCTGCGCGCCATCACGGCCCAGCAGGTGCAGGACGTGGCCGCGCGCTACTTTGGCGACGATGAATTGACCGTGGCCACCCTGCTGCCCCAGCCTGTTGACAAGAACCGCAAGCCGCGCACCGCAACGCCGGGCCTGCGCCACTGAACCGCGAAGGAACGGCCATGTCTGGTTTTCACGCTTCTCTACGCGCCTGGGCCTTGGGCCTGTGCGCCCTGGCCTTGCAGGGAACGGCCCAGGCCACCTTGCCGATTGCGCACTGGAGCCTGGCCTCGGGTGCCCAGGTCTACCTGATTCACAGCCCGACCATTCCCATGGTCGATGTGCAGATTGACTTCGATGCCGGTGCCCGGCGCGACCCGGCCGACCAGTCCGGCCTGGCCAACCTCACGGCCAGTTCCACGGCCTACGGCGTGCGCGCCCAAGGCGGCAGCCCGGCCCTGGATGAAAACGCCTTGAGCGACGCCTGGGCCGATCTGGGCGCCAGCTTTGGCGGCAGCGCCGGTGCCGACCGCATGAGCTTCAGCCTGCGCTCGCTGACCGAGCCCGCGGTATTGGCCAAGGCCGTGGCGCTGGCGGCCCGCCAGCTGGGCACGCCCAGCTACCCCGAGGCGCCCTGGCTGCGCGACCGGCCCAAGCTGGTGGCCAGCCTCAAAGAAGCCAACACCCGGCCCGCCACGCTGGCCGCACGCGCCTTCAGCCGCGCCGTCTATGGTGAGCACCCCTACGGCTACGAGAGCACCGAGGCCAGCCTGGGCCGCATCAGCGTGGCCGACATGCAGCGCCTGCATGCCCTCAGCCTGCGGGCCTGCAATGCCAGGCTGAGCATCGTGGGGGCGTTGGAGCGGGCACAGGCCGAGCGGGTGGCGCAAGCGCTGCTGGCTTTGCTGCCGGCAGGCCCGTGCACGCCGGCGGCGGCCGTGCCGGAAGTGGCGCCGCTGGCGGCCGCCCACGAGGAGCGCATTGCCTTTGCCTCGGCCCAGGCCCATGTGCTGGTGGGTCAGCCTGGCGTCAAGCGCAGCACGCCGGATTTTTTTGCCCTCACGGTAGGCAACCACATCCTGGGCGGTGGCGGATTCACCGCGCGCCTGACCGAAGAGGTGCGTGAAAAGCGCGGCCTCACCTACAGCGTCTACAGCGCCTTTGCGCCGGGCCTGCATGCGGGTGCCTTCACCATCGGCCTGCAGACCCGCCCCGACCAGGCTGATGAGGCCCTGGCCCTGGTGCGCCAGGTGCTGGCGCAGTTTGTGGAACAGGGCCCAAGCCCGGCGGAACTGCAGGCCGCCAAGGACAACCTGGTGGGCGGCTTTGCCCTGCGTCTGGACAGCAACCGCAAGCTGCTGGACAACCTGGTCAACATCGCCTGGAACCAGCTGCCGCTGGACTATTTGGAGACCTGGGGTGCCCAGGTGGAGCGCCTCACCCCAGCCGACATACGCACCGCCTTTGCCCGCGCCCTGCAGCCCCAGAAGATGGTGACCGTGGTGCTGGGTGCGCAATAGGCCGCTGCCTTCTCCAGGGCAGCGCATCACGCAGGCCAGCGGCCGGAATGCCACTAAGCTATAGCCATGTCTACCAAAGCCCCATCCAAACCCCATTCCAAAGGTGCCGCCGCCGGGCTGCCCAAGCGCGCGCCCCGGCCGCGCGCCGTGCAAAGCCATGAGGTACGCATCATCGGCGGCCTGTGGAAACGCACCAAGCTCAAGGTGTCCGACAAACCCGGCCTGCGCCCCACGCCCGACCGCGTGCGTGAGACCCTGTTCAACTGGCTAGGGCAGGACTTGAGCGGCTGGCGCTGCCTGGACGCCTTTGCCGGCACCGGCGTGCTGGGTTTTGAGGCGGCCTCGCGCGGGGCCACGCAGGTGCTGCTGGTGGAGGCCGAATCGGCGCTGGTGGCGCAATTGCAAAAGACCAAGGAGCAGCTCAG
>Ga0228700_1002012_pt1 | contig 11496 bp, 9 predicted proteins | sample McNCre317_Aug_MG_FD_178019 | JGI IMG/M metagenome (GOLD analysis project Ga0228700, IMG submission 178019) | Freshwater microbial communities from McNutts Creek, Athens, Georgia, United States - 3-17_Aug_MG | ecosystem: Environmental > Aquatic > Freshwater > Creek | place: USA: Georgia...
CGCAAGGCGGGCTCTACGTCTCGCAGCTTCAACTCCAGAACATCCGCACGCCGCGCGTACTCGCGTATCACCTGCTGCTCGGAAGGCGAATTGATCAGTGCTTGTTCCAGGGTCGCAATTTTTTCCAGTTGCTGTCCGTACGAAAACGGGGCCAATGGATTTCCGACTTGTTTGTAGGCCAGCCAAGACACCGGTATCAAAAAGGCCAGGATCATCACCCAGTACTGCACGGCCTGTGTCCAGGTCACCGCACGCATGCCGCCCAGAAAAGAGCACACCAACACGCCCCCCAGTCCCAGCAGGATGCCGATCTCGAAGTGCACGCCCGTCAGGCGCGAGGTGATCAGGCCCACGCCGTATATCTGGGCCACCACGTAGGTGAAGGACACCACCACCGTGGCCAAGGCGGCTATGAGGCGCGGCCAGCGGCCGCCGAAGCGCAGTGAAAAGTAGTCCGGAACCGTGTACAGATTGAGCCGCCGCAAATAAGGCGCCACCAGCAAGGCCACCAGACAGAAGCCGCCTGTCCAGCCCATGATGTAAGCCAGCCCGCCTGGCTGGCTGCCGGTGCCCGAAAAACCCTGCAGGTACAGGCCACCGGCCAGGCTGATGAACGAGGCGGCACTCATCCAGTCCGCGGCGGTGGCCATGCCGTTGTAAAAACCAGGAATGCGCCGGCCCGCCACATAGTATTCCGAGGCTTCCGAGGTTCGGCCAAACACACCGATGACGGCGTAGACCACCAGGGTGGACGACAAAAAGATGCCGGCAATCCACCCTTTGTGCAGACCATGGCTTTCGGCCCAAGCCAGCACCAGCAGCAAGGCCACGATGCCCAATACCAGCCAGGCAAAACGCCGGTGGTAGCGCCGTGTACGGCGATCAAACGTGCCACGGTCAAACTCGGCAGCGCTGCCCTCCCGCCGGTTGGCGGCCCGCGCAAAGTACACCACGATGGCAATGAACACCAGCAAGGCCCCCTGCGCGGCGTACCAGAATGCAAAGGGCAGATGCGGCAACAACCCTTGCAGGTCGCGCGCGAAGAACACCACCCCGAACGAGGCGACAAACCAGGTCAGCAACAGCCCTGCATGCAGGCGCCATTGCCGACGGGGTGTCGCCCGGTCCATCAGCCTGCGAGTTGCTGCCAGGTGGCGATCACAGAGTCCGGATTCAGGGAGATCGAAGAGATTCCCTGGTCGGACAGCCAATGGGCAAAGTCCGGATGGTCACTGGGGCCCTGGCCGCAGATGCCCACATACTTGCCCTGGCGCTTGCAGGCCGCAATCGCCTGGGAGATGAGCGCCTTGACGGCCGCATCGCGCTCGTCAAAGTCGGCTGCCAGCACCTCCAGCCCGGAGTCGCGGTCCAGCCCCAAAGACAATTGGGTCAGGTCATTGGAGCCAATGGAGAAGCCGTCAAAGTATTCCAGGAACTGGTCGGCCAGAATCGCGTTGCTCGGAATCTCGCACATCATCACCACCTTGAGGTCGTTGGCCCCACGGCTCAAGCCATGCTTGGCCATCAGCTCGGTGACCTTGCGGGCCTGGCCCAGGGTGCGCACAAAGGGCACCATGACCTGCACATTGGTCAGGCCCATGTCATTGCGCACCCGCTTCAGAGCCTCGCACTCCATGGCAAAGGCCTCGCCAAATTCGGCCGACACATAGCGTGCTGCGCCACGGAAACCCAGCATGGGATTTTCTTCCTCGGGCTCGTAGCGGCTGCCACCGATGAGCTTGCGGTACTCGTTGCTCTTGAAGTCGGACAAACGCACGATGACTGGCTTGGGCCAGAAGGCGGCAGCAATCGTGGCGACACCTTCGGCCACGCGGTCCACATAAAAGGCACGCGGCGACGCGTGGCCACGGGCCACGGATTCCACCGCCTTCTTCAGGTCGGCATCCACATTGGGGTAGTCCAGAATCGCCTTGGGGTGCACGCCAATGTTGTTGTTGATGATGAACTCCAGGCGGGCCAGGCCCACCCCCTGGTTGGGCAGCTGGCAGAAGTCAAAGGCCAGCTGGGGATTGCCCACGTTCATCATGATCTTGACCGGGATCTCGGGCATGAGGCCGCGCTGCACCTCGGAGACTTCGGTTTCCAGCAGGCCATCGTAGACAAAGCCGGTATCGCCTTCAGAGCAGCTGACGGTAACCAGAATGCCGTCCTTGAGCTTGTCGGTGGCGTCACCGCAGCCCACCACCGCCGGTATGCCCAGCTCGCGGGCAATGATGGCGGCATGGCAGGTGCGGCCGCCACGGTTGGTGACAATGGCGGCGGCCCGCTTCATCACGGGCTCCCAGTTGGGGTCGGTCATGTCGGTGACCAGAATGTCGCCCGCCTGCACCTGGTCCATGTCGGCAATGCTGTGCACGATGCGCACCGGTCCGGTGCCAATCTTCTGGCCGATGGCGCGGCCATCCACCAGCACCGCCCCCTTGCCCTTGAGCTTGTAGCGGTACTCCACCTTGTCGGCGGCCTGGCTCTTCACCGTCTCCGGACGGGCCTGCAGGATGTAGAGCTGGCCGTCCACGCCGTCCTTGCCCCATTCTATGTCCATGGGGCGGCCGTAGTGCTCTTCAATCACCAGCGCATAGCGCGCCAGCTGCTCCACATCGGCATCGGTGAGCGAGTAGCGGTTGCGCATTTCGGTGGGTACATCGGTGGTCTTGACCAGCTTGCCGGTTGCGGCCTTTTCCTCGGGTGTGCTGAACTCCATCTGCAAGAGCTTGGAGCCCAGGCTGCGCCGGATCAGGGCGCGCTTGCCGACCTTGAGCATGGGCTTGTGCACATAGAACTCGTCGGGGTTGACGGCGCCCTGCACCACCGTCTCGCCCAGTCCGTAGCTGGAGGTGATGAACACCACATCGGAAAAACCGGATTCGGTGTCGATGGTGAACATGACGCCGGCCGCGCCCAGGTCCGAGCGCACCATGCGCTGGATACCGGCACTCAGTGCAACCACATCATGGGCAAAGCCCTTGTGCACGCGGTAGCTGATGGCGCGGTCGTTGTAGAGCGAGGCGAACACTTCGCGGATCTTGTGCAGCACATCCTCAATGCCCACCACATTCAGGAAGGTCTCCTGCTGGCCGGCAAATGAGGCGTCGGGCAGGTCTTCGGCAGTGGCAGAGGAACGCACGGCAAACGACGCCTTGTCATTGCCTGCGCACAGCACGGCAAAGGCTGCGCGAATGTCGCGCTCCAGGTCGGCCGGGAAAGGTTGCGCCTCCAGCATGGCGCGAATTTCAGCACCGGCCGCAGCCAGTGCGCGCACGTCTTCGGTATCCAGGGTGGCCAGGCGCTTGCTGATGCGTTCACCCAGGTTGTCGAACTTGAGGAATTCACGGAAGGCATGGGCCGTGGTGGCAAAGCCGGTCGGTACTTTGACGCCTTGGGGAAGCTGGGAAATCATCTCCCCCAGGCTGGCGTTCTTGCCGCCGACCGATTCGACATCGGTCATGCGCAGGTTCTCGAAAGGTACAACCAGGTCGGTTGGACGGTAAAGGTTCGACATAGCTAAAGCTCCAGAAGTTAAAACCTGCTTGCGACCACACTTTGCAGCAACGGCCCTGTTGTTCTGGTTATGGGGCGCCAGGCGCTATGCAAAATGCGCTAAATTGCGTGCATTGTAGGGCGCAGTCCCAGCCGTCCTCGTCAACTTCGAGCAACATGCCCCAACGCACCGTATTTTTTATCTCCGATGGCACCGGCATCACCGCAGAAACCTTTGGCAATGCCATCCTGGCCCAGTTTGAAATCAAGGCACACCGCGTGCGACTGCCGTTTGTGGATACGGTGGACAAGGCCCACCAGGCCATCCGGCAGATCAACCACACCGGTGAAGTAGAAGGCAGCCGCCCCATCGTGTTCACCACCCTGGTGAACATGGAAATCCTGCAGGTGATCACCCAGCATTGCAGCGGCATGCTGCTGGACATGTTTGGCACCTTTGTGCACCCCCTGGAGATGGAGCTGGGCATCAAGTCCAACCACCGCGTGGGGCGCTTCAGCGATGCCAGCAAAAGCACCGAATACAACAACCGCATCGAGGCCATCAACTTCTCACTGGCCCATGACGATGGTCAGATGAACCGCGACCTGGAGCAGTCAGACGTGATCCTGGTGGGGGTCAGCCGCAGCGGCAAGACGCCCACTTCGCTGTACCTGGCCATGCAATATGGCTTGAAGGCGTCCAACTATCCGCTGATTCCAGAAGACTTTGACCGACGCCAGCTGCCGCCCGCCCTGGTGCCCCACAAAGGAAAGCTCTTCGGCCTGACGATTCAGCCCGAGCGCTTGAGCGAGATCCGCCAGGAGCGCCGCCCCAACTCGCGCTACGCGTCGCTGGAAAACTGCCGCATGGAAGTCAGCGAGGCCGAGGCCATGATGCGCCGGGCCGGCATTCGATCGCTGTCGACCACCACGAAATCAATCGAGGAAATTGCCACCACCATCCTGCAAGAGATCCACCCGGACCGCCTGCAGTACTGAAAATGGCATGAAGTGGGGCTCTGAACGCTGTGGCCCCGCTCTGGAATTACAGACCGATGGCGGCGATGCCCGCCTTGGCAATCTGTGCATCTTCCGTGGACTTGACACCGCTGACCCCGACCGCGCCCAGGCATTGGCCGTCCTTGATGATGGGGACGCCGCCTTCAAGCATGGCATTGAGTGTGGGTGCGCTTAGGAAAGACACGCGGCCGCCATTGATCATGTCTTCATAGGCTTTGCTCTCGCGGCGACCCATGGCGGCGGTGTGCGCCTTGCCAGGGGCGATGTGGGCCGAAATGGGTGCTGCGCCATCCAGGCGCTGGAACCACAGCTGATGGCCACCGTCATCAACGATGCAAATGCTCACGGCCCAGTTGTTCTTGAGTGCCTCGGCCTCGGCGGCGGCGGCAATGGCTTTGACGTCTGCGGCTTCGAGTGTGTATTTGGTCTTCATGGCTGCCTGTTAGGTTGCAAAAAGCTTCGAGCATAAAGCACCCGGCGCCGGCCATTACCGCGCCAAACTGCAAATCAGCCCCACAATAAATCGGTGCAATGGCGCCCGGGCACCGGGTGGCTCTCTTGATATTGCCTAGAATTGCCTTATCTGCACGGCAGGCTTTTTTACCTGGAGGTTGACTATGAATGATCGCATTACCACGCTAGGCACCGGTTTTGGCTATGGCCTGTCGGCCCAGGAGCGCAACAAGGTGCTGCGCAACACGTACTGGCTGCTGTCGCTTAGCCTGGTGCCCACGGTCCTGGGCGCCTGGGTGGGCGTGGCAGCCGGCTTGGGGCAGCTGTTCAGCGGGGCCTTGGGCATGATCTTGTTCCTGGCAGGCGCCTTCGGCTTCATTTTCGCCATTGAGAAGACCAAGAACTCGGCCACCGGTGTACCGGTGCTGCTGGGCTTTACCTTCTTCATGGGTCTGATGCTGTCCCGCCTGATTGAAATCACATTGGGCTTCAAGAACGGCCCCGAACTGATCATGACGGCTTTTGGCGGCACGGCCGGCGTGTTTCTGGTGATGGCCAGCCTGGCCAGCGTCATCAAGCGCGACCTGTCCGGAATGGGCAAGTGGTTGTCCGTCGGCGTGGTGGTGCTGCTGGTTGCCAGCGTGATCAACATGTTCGTGGGTTCCAGCGCAGGCATGCTGGCCATGTCGGTGATTGCCATTGGCATCTTCAGCGCCTACATGCTGTATGACTTGAAGCGCATCATCGACGGCGGTGAGACCAACTACATCAGTGCCACGCTGGCCCTGTACCTGGACATCATCAATGTGTTCCAGAATTTGCTGGCCCTCCTGGGCATTTTTGGCGGTGAGCGCGAATAAGGTCCCTGGGCCTTGCGCTTGAAAAGGGCCCTTTTCGGGCCCTTTTTGTTGTTATGCTGAAATTTCAAGCGCTCACAATGCATCTCACCCTGCACCCACAGGCTTACGTACCACCAAGTATTTCCATGATTGCACGTGCCCTACTCTTCGCCCTGACGCTGTTGCTGGCGGGTTGCGACCTGGAAGCCTTGCTCGCCGACCCCAAGGTGGCGCAGCGGGAGGCGGACTCCAAGGCCATCGGCGGCGCCTGCCGCTATGGCCTGCGCAGCATCGAAGACTGCTACGCCATGAACGAGAAGGCGTCCAAGTCCGCCGTTTTCAACGGCTGGAAAGAGATGGACCAGTACATGCGAGACAACAAAATCGAAGGCGTGGAATCCAAGGTCAACAAGAAGGAACCTACTGCCTCGGTGGCAAGCGACGAAGAGGTGGTCGCTGAAAGCAAGGCCAGCAAGGAAGCCGCCAAGCCCGCCAAGAAAGCCTCCGAGGCCAAGGGCAAACCCAAGGCCAAGTCCGCCGAGGCTGAGGCGGAAAAAAGCGCAGCCACTTCACACTGACCGCATCGACCGCACCGACCGCATAAATGCGGTCTTGGCGCTCGCGCCCCGCCGCGGCTAGCCCGTGGCGCGCTCAAATACCGCCATGCTCTCCACGTGGGCCGTGTGCGGAAACATATTCACCACACCAGCAGCCGTGCAGCGGTAGCCCGCCTCGCCCACCAGCACCGCTGCGTCGCGGGCCAGTGTGGCCGGGTTGCAGCTGACATAGACGATGCGCTGGGGCGGCGTCCAGGCCGGCTCGCCACGGTGCCCGCCCTGCCCGGCCTCTTGCTGCAACTCCTGGCAGAGTGCCGCCAGCGCCTGCACCAGTGAAAAGGCGCCCTCGCGCGGCGGGTCCACCAACCATTTGTCGGCACTGCCATCAGAACGCAGCATGGCCGGACTCATTTCAAACAGATTGCGCGCCACAAACTGGGTGGGTGCCAGGGCCGGATGCACCCCACTGGCAGCCTGGTTGAAGCGGTAGTTTTCACGCGAACGGGCCACCAGCGATTCAGCCCCCTCCACCCCCAGCACCTCGCGCGCCTGGCGTGCAAGTGCCAGCGTGAAGTTGCCCAGGCCACAAAACCAGTCGATGACGCGTTCATCACGCCCCACGGCCAACAGCCCCAGCGCGCGCGCCACCAGCACCCGGTTGATGAAGGGATTGACCTGGGTGAAATCGGTGGGCTTGAAAGGCATGCGAATACCAAACTCTGGCAGTGCATAGGCCAGTGCCTCGGTCTCATGACCTACAGCCTCTTCCATGCGCACAATGGTGTCGGGCCCCTTGGACTGCAACCACCATTGAACCCCCGGATGGCCCTGGGCAAAGGCGCGCAGGCGCTCAAGGTCGGCATTGCTGAGGGGCTCCATATGGCGCAACACCAGGGCGATCACCTGTGCCGTGCCAGAGGTGCCGGGAATGTCACCCAATGCCAGCTCGATCTGCGGCAGGGTTTGCACCGCGTCCATGGCGCCAATCAGCGCCCTAAGCGGCAGCAAGAGCTCGCTGACCACGCGCGGCAAGACCTGGCAGGATTGCATGTCGGCCACAAAATGGCTTTTGCGCTCATGAAACCCTATGAGCACCGCCCCTTTCTTGCGCACATAGCGCACCGACAGGCGTGCACGGTAGCGGTAGCCCCAGGCCGGCCCCTCGATCGGGCGCAGCATATTGCCGGCCCGTACCTTGCCGATATGCCAGAGGTTGTCTTCCAGCACCCGCTGCTTGACTGCCACCTGGGCACCCACATGCAGGTGCTGCATCTTGCAGCCGCCGCACGCCCCCTCGTGCAGCCCGAAATGGGCACACGCCGGTTGCACACGCTGCGAGGACTCCTGGTGGATTTCGCTGAGGGCACCCTTCTCAAAACTGCCCTTGCTGCGGTGGATGCGTGCGCTAACCACCTCAAAGGGCAAAGCGCCTTCGATGAAGACCACCTTGCCATCCGGCTTGTGGGCAACACCCTGGGCTTCCAGGTCCAGTGATTTCACGCGCAGCCACCCTTCGGGGAGCTGGCTTTCTGTAGGGGGGATCGTGGTGGTTTCTTCCATGCCCCGATTGTCTCAGGCTTGCGGCCATGCCTGACCAAAGCACCCGGCCCGGGCTTACATCAATGCGTCACGCTCTATGCCGCGTCGCTCCAGATAGCGCCTAAGCTTGTGCAGGGCTTCGTTCTGCACCTGGCGCACGCGCTCTTTGGTCATTCCCAGACGCACACTGATGACATCCAGGGTCTCTGCCTCGTTGTCATGCAGGCCAAAGCGGGATTCGATGATTTCGCGCTCGCGCACGCTTAGTGTGCCCACCCATGCATTGAGCAGCCGGTCCAGTTCATGGGCCTGCGCCAGATGCTCGGGCCCCAGGCTGATTTCGTCCACCAAGGTGTCCCCCAGGCTTGGCTCATTACCCGAGGAATCAGCGCTGGCGTCGAGCGAGCGCGGCAGCTCGGCCATGACCAACAAGGCACTGACCTCGCCGACTTCAATGCCCAGCAGGCCAGCAATGTCCTCAGCCCGCAGGCCCTGGCTGCGCTGTGCCATGAGCACGGGGTCATGTTCCAGCAAGCGCTTGGCCTTCAGCACATGCTGCACCTCCCGCACGATGTTGACCGGCAGACGCACGGCGCGCCCCTGGTACATCAGGGCCCGGTCCATGGATTGGCGTATCCACCAGGTGGCATAGGTTGAAAAGCGAAAGCCGCGCTCGGGCTCGAACTTCTCGATGGCATGCATCAGCCCCAGGTTGCCCTCTTCAATGAGGTCGGTAAGCGGAACACCGCGACCGCTATAGGCCTTGGCAATGCTGACTACCAGGCGCAGGTTGTGCTCAATCATGCTTTGGCGAGCGACAAAGTCGCCGGCACGCACCCGAATGGCACAGGCCCGTTCTTCTTCTGCGGTGAATAGCGTGGTGCGCCGCACCGCGCGCAAATAAACCGAAAGCGCATCGGCAGAGTCGTCACGGCTCTGCAAAGCCAGCAAATCCTGGCCCAGCGAGGCCTCCATCCCCGGCCCGTCCGCCACAGGCCCATTCAAGCGATCACTGTCGTCTTGAAGGCCTTTGGTCATGGTTGGCGGTGCTACTTGTTGGGAAGGTACTTCAAGGGATCCACCGGCTTGCCCTGGCGGCGTACCTCAAAGTGCAGCTTGACGCGGTCAGCATCGCTGCTGCCCATCTCAGCGATTTTCTGTCCGCGCTTGACGGTCTGGTCTTCTTTGACCAGCAAGCTTTGGTTGTGTGCGTAGGCTGTCAGGTACGTGTTGTTGTGCTTGAGGATGATGAGGTTGCCATATCCACGCAAACCCGCACCGGCATAAACCACCTTGCCATCCGCCGCTGCCACCACGGGATCTCCCGCGTTGCCAGAGATGTCTACACCCTTGTTCTTGACCTCATCAAACTCGGCAATCACGCCGCCTTTGCCAGGCCAGATCCAGCCCAGGTCGTCCTCTGCGCCAGCGCTGGTTGCAGCAGCTGCAGGCGCAGCCTTGGTGGTTGCCGGTGCAGGTGCAGCCGCCGGAGCCGTCGCGGTGGCTGAGGCCGCTTTGGCAGGTAATGGCGCACTGGCCGCAGCCACCGAGCCGCTGGCCGCTGGTGGCGCAGCGCCAATGGCGGTTGTGGTCACACTGCCGCTGGACACGGGTTTGACAACCACCGCGGACTCACCCGAGGGCGGTACCACGCGCAGCACCTGACCAACCTCGATCTTGTTGGGGTTGTCCAGCGCATTCCAGCGCCCGATGTCCTTGTGGCTCTGGCCGGTTTCCAGACCGATGCGAATCAAGGTATCACCGGGCTTGACGGTGTAGTAGCCCGGCTTGCCGGCGTTCTCAATACCCGGTGGCGGCTTCACGGCAGCGGCCGAACCCACGGTTGATGCCGGCTGCGTACCAGAGCTGCGGTCTTCCACTGGCGCATGGCTTAGCGGTACCGAACCGCAACCGACCAGAGCCAGCGCGGCCATGCCCACCAACCACCCACCAACGCGAGAAGACTTACCGTACATACTGAGAGTTTCCTTCTAGGCAACGCCTGATTTTAGAGGCACAAAATGCACCGCCTCCAGCAGGGTCTGTCGCAAACCTTGCGGGGTCTTGTCCAACACCAGCAAGGCCTGGGCGGAGCTGCCAGAAGCTCCACCACCTTGCACCGGCGCGACCAGCCGTCCGCCCATGGCCAGTTGGTCGATCCAGGCCGTTGGCACGGCCTCACCGCCCGCTGCAGCGATGATGGCGGCATACGGCGCGCCCTTGGCATAGCCCACCATACCATCGCCAAACAGCAAATGCACATTGGGCAGACGCATGGGACGCAAGTTTTCGCGTGCCTTGTCATGCAAGCCGCGCAGGCGTTCCATGCTGTAGACCTCTGTCGCCAGGCAACTCAGCACTGCCGCCTGGTAGCCACAACCGGTGCCGATTTCCAGGACGCGCCCCAAAGGAGCCGACGTGGCATTGCGCAGCAACTCCAGCATGCGCGCCACCACACCCGGTTTGGAAATGGTCTGCCCAAGACCAATGGGCAAGCTGGTGTCTTCATACGCCTGGTTGACCAGTGCGCTGTCGACAAAGCGGTGTCTGTGCACGCTTCCCATGGCCGCCAGCACGGCCGCATCTTGAACCCCCTGCTTTCGCAGCAGCTGCACCATGCGTTGCCGGTGGGCCTCCGAATCCAAACCCAGCCCCTGGGGACTGGCATTTGCCAGCGGAGCCGGGATGGCATGCGCTTTGGCGCGGGCAGGGCCGGGAGTGGCTTGCAGACGGGCCGGAAAGGACGGCCGGGATTTCATTGCGCTGCAGACCCTTCGCCCAGGCGCGCTGCCGATTGCGCCCAGTAACCCAGGTTGGCATGGTCGGTGAGGTCCACTTGCAAGGGCGTAATGGCAATATGCCCGGTTGCCGTGGCATGAAAGTCCGTGCCTTCTGCATCGTCTTTGGCACCACCGGCAGCACCGATCCAATACATGGTTTCACCACGGGGATTGTTTTGCTTGATGACCGGCTCCGCTGCGTGGCGGCGCCCCAGCCGGCACAGCTTGGCGCGGCGGATCTCTTCATACGGAAGGCAGGGAATGTTGACATTCAACAGCCAAGGCTTGGTCCCGATCATCTGCTGCTGTTGCATGGACTGCACCAGTTCTCGCGCCTTGCGGGCCGCGCTCTCCAGATGCAGCCAATCGCGTTGCACCTGCGAAAACGCAATGGCCGGGATGCCAAACAAGTACCCCTCCATGGCGGCACCCACCGTGCCGGAATAAATGGTGTCATCGCCCATGTTGGCGCCGTTGTTGATGCCCGACACCACGAGGTCAGGCCGGTAGTCGAGCAGCCCGCTTAGGGCCACATGCACGCAGTCGGCGGGTGTGCCATTGACGTAGCGAAACCCATTGCTGGCGCGGGTTACGTACAAAGGGGAATGCAGGGTCAACGCATTCGACTTGGCGCTGTTGTTTACTTCAGGCGCAATGACTTCAACCTCGGCCAGGTCTTTCAGTGCATCGTGCAGCGCCTGCAGGCCCGGAGCCTGAAATCCGTCGTCGTTGGAAATGAGTATTTTCATGGTGTTGGCTCGGTGTGGCGCATTGTAGGTGGGACCCCGCTCGGCAACGCACCACGGGCGT
>Ga0228700_1002013_pt1 | contig 11495 bp, 12 predicted proteins | sample McNCre317_Aug_MG_FD_178019 | JGI IMG/M metagenome (GOLD analysis project Ga0228700, IMG submission 178019) | Freshwater microbial communities from McNutts Creek, Athens, Georgia, United States - 3-17_Aug_MG | ecosystem: Environmental > Aquatic > Freshwater > Creek | place: USA: Georgia...
TCGCCCTGCTGGTTGTTCGCCAGAGTGAGAGTAGGTTCCAGAGTGCCAACGCCGGTGCCATAGCTTGGGTACACCTTGCTGTTGATCAGGATACCGGCAAATGGGCCAGTACCACCGGCTTGGGCTTCGCCCTCAACACCGGTTTCGGTGAAAACACGACCGATTACGTTGTTGGCAGCATCCGGGCTGTTGAGGATGTAGGACTTGGCGCGCAGCGGTCCGAGGAACGCCAAATCACCAACGACACCACCGGCAATGTTGTTTCGTACTGTTGATTGAAACATGTTGTTTCCCCTTAAGACTTGTAGTGGTCGTTGATAGCGTCGGCAGTCTTGCTTTTGCCTGCGCCAGTGTCGGCAGAATCTTGAGCATGGGTCACGACACGTGTGGCCTTACCCAATTTCTCGGTTGCGGTCAGATAACCATCCAGTACGGCAGCTTCCTGACCTTTGGCAGCTTTCAGACCGAGTTTTGCAATGCCATATTTGGCGACATCTTCTGCGGTCATTTCAGCATGGTCAAAAGTGCCAACCACAACAGAAAGGCGACGTGCCATTCCGTCACGTGCTGCGATAGCAGTGATGACATCTTTCTCGTCCATTGCCGCCACAACTGGCTTGGTTTTGGCTGCTTTCAGCTCACCGCGCAGAGATTTGATTGTTGCAATTGCCTCGTCCATGGTAGCAGGCATCTTATCAACGCATGCTGGATCTTCGGCATCGATAGGCATTGCGTCGGCCTTGGCTGCTTCAACAGCGGCCTCACCTGCTTCTTCACCAGCTTCGCTCTTGGCGAGGGTGGCTTTAAATTCGTTGATCATCTCGATAACTGGACCGAGTTGCTCGATTGCGGCTTTGATAGCTGCCAGATCCGGGCCAGCGGCTGCGGCATCTTCGTCTTTTGCTACTGCTGGTTTTTCTACTGGATCAGCCATGCTGAACTCCTTAGCGTCGAATGTTACTGTTAGGTGGTCGAGTACCGCAACTTCCGCGCCACATCTCCCGTTTTCAACCAAGGCCAAATGATTGCCCCTAATGTTCCTCTGGATGTAGTCGTAGGGTTGCCCCTGCCACACACCCGGTGAATACTCGTATCTGCACCGGTACCCCAATGAAAGCTCGTTGATATCGCCGTCGATCAGGGTGGTCATTTTCTGGGTGAACGCTTTTATGTTGCCCCGAAGAAATTCGCCATCGAAGTATAAATCCTCACCCACTATTCCGTCAATACCTTTCTGTTCAGCGGGGGTGAACCCGTTGCCAAGCATGGTGTGACCGGCTATCCATGGGGTGAGCTTGAAAGAATTAATGCAAGCTGGGTCGGCCAGCTCTTCTGGTGGCCGCAATACCATGTACACGGCCTTCGGATCTGGTGCACCGGGAATGCTTTTGCCAAGATACGGGAACACACCGGCTTTAGATAACGGGTTGCCTTTGATCTCAGGCCAACCATTGGTATCCGTGACACGTGCGGTCATAGCGTCTTGGGCAATACCGGCCAGATGAATCTGTACGCCGGGGTGGATAGGTTGTGGTGGGTTTTGTGGGTCGGCCCACTGGTACTCGGTGTGTTCATCGTTGAGCTTTGGTGTGAATTGTTCACTTGTATCATCAGTGAACAAGGCAAACCCGTCATGGCTCAAGGAGTGATACGTTGGTTCTGTGGCCGGGGCTGTGCCAATTTCTTCAATTGATTCACGGACTGCGGCCATTACTGGTGTTTCACCATCTTCGATACCGCCAGCAGGAAAACCCCAATGTTCAGCATAATCCTTAGATGCTACCGAACGCTTGAGCAGCAACACTTTGCCACCAGACTGGTACATGATACCGGCTGCACGTGGCGCAACTTCTGCAGAATCTTTACCAGCTTTTGAATAAGCAATGGCAGCGGCTTGGTCGGGTTCCTTACCGGCACGGATCTCGGTAGCAATGTTCTTGCTGATGGTTTCTTGTGAAGAGCCTTCTTCGAGCGGCATGCTACAAACTCAATAGGTCAATGGTGCCTATTGTACGCTCAGGAATCCTTGTTGTCAATCAATGATTCTTCCGGTTCATCCTCTACAACCGGAAGCATGCGGCAGGAACAATTGATAGCTTGGCCCGGTATGCCACGTTCACCAGTTTTCTGGTCGATGATTGGCAAATCATCAAACCGGTAGATGTTGCCAGACATAGCAATATGATCTTTACGGGGTTCAGCGGCACCACCTGAATGGAGCCACTCAAACTTCTTGACTCCTGCCCCGGTCAGCTTGGCATGGTTGAAACCTGCATATGCCTTGCGGGTCTGGTCATAGGCGATCAATTTGGCCCGGCGATCTGACATGCCCTCAATATTCTTCAACGCTGGCAGCAGGTCGGCTAGTCCCCGGCCCTTGGTGATTGAATCATGGACCTCGTTTGATATGCGCTCATAGTATTGGCCGGGCATGGACTTTATGAGATTAACACTTGCTGCGACATGCTCATCCCATAAACCGGCTATGGCCGGGCTGCGCAACACGTTAGTGGGAACGGTGATATTAGCGGATGCTTCCTTTAGGCTTGATTTTACAGCCACAGTGCTGGCCTTGTCCGCACCATCTGCCATTTGACTAGCTATTTTTTCAGCTTGTGAATCAAACATCTTTTGAAACCGACTGAGCAATCCTTTCATGGCGCTATTCATCGGTCCGGGAATATCGGCGTCCATGCTGACAACTACTCCTCCTATTGCGGCATCTTCGGCCACGGGTTCTGGGTACGAGCGTTTGATTTCGGCAATTGTGGCTGCGGCCATCTGCCTAATCATTACTCTCAATTGTGCACGGTATCTTTCCGGGACAGCGGCGGGGTAAGCCAGAGCATGGCCCTTTGATTCACCCTTCGTGATTCTGGCTACACGGGGTTTTCTTCTTACACGGGCCATCTATGGTTACTCGGTCGGCTCTTCTGTCTCAAGCTCAGTGGTTATGAAATCACGGGCCTGTTGGTCTGTCATGCCAAATGCCTGTTGCAACATCTGCACTCCCTGAGCCTCGGTCAATACTTGCTTCTTGACCTTGCGCAAGATCCGCTCCAGATTCTGGAACTGCTTGCCAGTCAAGTTTGTAATGTTCTGATTGGCCGCTACATCTGCAACCTTGGTGGCGGTTGCGTCTGCTGGGTCCTCCAATTCAGGATCAGCCTGCAGGCCAGTATAACCTGAATCTGGGTCATTAATCAACCGGTCGCGCTCGTCGGTTCCATCAATAGCACCTGACTGAGTGAGGGCAACACCGGCCTGTGCTTTGAGCAGGTTAACCTCGGCAATCTCTTTCGATGTCGGTGCATCAAGCGGTCGCCATGAAACCTCTGTGCTCAGATTCTTCATCTCCGGGAACCGTTCAACCACAGCGGACTTGATCAGGCACAAATGGTGGCGCTCAAGCAATGGGGTGAGGTCGTGGGCCTGTATTGATTCAAGCTCTTCATGGTAGCTGGCCTCCTCATACTCACCAGTCGCATTAAAACCCTTGGGTGCTGTGCCAAGAAGCTTGGTTGACGGCACATTTGCAGCAGCGGCTACAATCTGGTACTGTGTCATTATCACTGCATCTAGATCGGCCAGACTGGTATCAAATTGCTCAACCGTATCGTCGGCACCTTTGACCTTGATGCCAAAATTGTCCCGGAAGAACGCCCACTCGGTCATCTTGTCAATGAATTGCTTGCCAGCGGCAATAGCCTTGTCAAGGTCCAGACCCAACACAGTCAATCGTTTGGTCATTGCCAGTTGCGGGGCCTCATTCGCCGTGCGTTCAGCAGCATAAACCCGCTCATAAATCTTCTGTGGAATAGACACGCCAGCGTACACATACGATGGCTTTAGCACATCAATCACTTCTTCAGTGCGGAATATGACAAGATGCGACCAGTGATAACGCTGGCCATTGCAATTCCAATATTCAGGCTCGTAATAGTGCTTGCTCATTGGGTCACTGGCTGTGGTAACTGCCAATTCTGGTAGTATCCAGTACGGGTCCACCTGCACAATGCCTTTATAGCTGCCCGGTGTGATGCCATCCGGGTTGAATGGCTGACTGTAATCAATACCATCAATCTGAAACAAGGCAATGCGGATTCCAAAAATGCGACCCTTGCGGATGAAATTGTACATAGTGCGGTTCAGGTTCATCCGTTTATCGCATTTCTTGATGTATGCCAGAACATCCGGTGGCAATTCCTTGCCGTCATCCCTGAGGATGTTGTAACCGTTCCTGATTGCGTCCTTTGCTGGCATAGAACATGCTTTATCAACCAACCAGTGTTGAGCAAGGATGCCACAAGTCTGGAACCCGATGAAGCTCTGGGACGCATACCACATCAACTGCGCATCAGGAACACCGGCAGACCCCAACCGATACGCACCTTTGATGGTGTTGATATCAATATCACTATCCATGACCACGGCATTGCCGTCCGCATCTTGGAAAGTCCAACTATCCGGGGTCACTTTGAAGTTGTTGGACTCGGCCCATTTGATGATTGCTGCCCGGCTTGGCATCTTGACCGGGAGATCCGAGGAAAAGAACCCAGACCGGGCCATGTTGTCATGTGGTTGTTGGTCCTCAACCGGGGCTGCTGGCTGCTGGTTGGTCCTGCTGGTAAATGGCCACATGGTTATTTCCTCAAGTGTCAAAGAAGGACCGACCCTTCTTCCTGATCAATGGTTCAAGTGCGTATCTCAACGCGTCGATGTAGTGATTATACGCGTCCACGATGTCCGTGAGAATATCCCCATTCAATCGGTCCACCTTGTAACTGTACATCTTGAACTCATGGGCGGTCTTTGGACAGCGGGTGTGAATGTACACCTTGCCATAATTGCGGATGTGCTCGATGCCATCTTCAACACTACCTGTTCCTTTGACACAAGCAACGATTCCCGGTATGCCGCCTTTCTGCTTCTTGATATGGCTTATTGATTCAGGTCGCGCACAATCGGCCCTGACTATTGCTTTCTTGATTCCGGGTATGTGCTCCTCAAGGAACCCGGCAGTATCATCAAGGTCCAGCTCGATTTGCCCGGCTTCATGGCTGATGTACAAGTCACCTTTGTACACCCAACACCTTAGGCCAGCAGTTGGGTCCTGTGAGAAACCAAAGTCCAAGCCATGGTACGGGCCGTCCCAATCCGGGCCGGGTTCAAAATCACAAACTTGCCATTTGCCGCTGAATATTTGTGCCTTGCTGTTCTTGAGGTACGCGCCTTCCCAAATATGCTCATATTGGGCCGGGTCACGTGTGCGCTGGTGGTGTTGCCGTTGCTCTTCCAGTGGTGTCAATTCAAACCACGGGTTGTCCCGGTAATTCATTTCAATGATCATTGACCGGGGCGGTGGTTCATTCTGCCTGAACATATTGTCAACAGCACTGCCCTCAAGCTTAGGGTTCCAGATCCACCAGATCTCAGAGTTGTGCTTACGTATTGTTGGTTCAAGCTCTACGATTGAGGAATCCTGCACATCCTCTGCTTCCTCCACAATGCACAGGTCGATGCCGTGTGTGGATTTGATCGAGGACATGTTGTGGCGTAGACCCTTGAACAGGTACTCGGTGCCATTCCTGCCCCTGATGTAATTCTCACCGCAATCATAAAACAGATTGAGCCACGGTATCGAGGCTATTGCTGCCTTGACCTCTGCATGGAACGAATCTTTAATGGACACTTGCAAGTCACGTGTGCAGAGTATCCGCAATGGTTCTATTGCGCCCATGATGGCAGACATCTTGGCCATAGATGCTGATTTGGCTGAACCCCGGCCACCGTACACGCCCCGGTGCCGCAATTGGCCCCTAGGGATTGCGAACATGGGTAACAGTTTTGGTGGTAATTCAACCCTTGCTGTTGACATCTGGTGCCACAAGCTCTATGCGGGATGGCATGAACGCTGCCCCATCAGCCCCGGTCACTTCCAATTTGCTCTTCTCAAGCCCGGTGATCTTGGCCTTGCCCATAGTGGCCGCAACAGCAGCAGATGCTTGCGCGGTTTCAGCATTGAGGGCTGCTTTCCGGGCTTCTTCCAACTCCTTCAACAGAGACTCAATAGTGACATCGTGCTTTTCCCGGATGTTGGCTTTCAACCGCTCGATTTCCTTGAGTATGCGCGGGTAGGTGAGTAACCGCTCCACACGTCGCCATATTACCCGGTCGTCTGGGTGGTCAGCTTCAAATGCTTTCCTATATGATGGTATCTTGTGGCCTGTTTCCACATAAGCAACACAAAATCGCTCCTCACTGGCAGTAAGGTTCTCGCCCATAGAAGGCGGGGTTTGTGCGGCCTTTGATCGACCCTTTAGCTTGGCAGGTTTGGAGTCAGTCATGATTGCTCTCGGTAGTTGTCTATGTCAGCATTTTACCATTTATCTATGCCACATGGCAACGTCTATTGTGCCACACTTGATGTCTATGGTACACTGGCCATCCTCGCTGTCGGACGGTCCAACCTTCCAACAAGGGGTTTCGCCCTGATTCCCCGGACCGTCCGACCAGCACCAACCCCCCCTATCTGCAATACAGCAGCTCCTGTTGTAGGCTACAACATATACTACTACGCTCACAGCCCCCGTCCTTCGGGGCTTCTGGCCATTTGTGCTTTTTCGCGTAAAGTCCGAAAATGTGTCCAACGTGGACAATATTGTGAATAACCTACTACAACTACTACAACTACTACACAATATACTCAAATGCCCGAAGGACGGGGGTTTTGGACGTTGTAGGTTGTGTAGTAGGTTCTATGTATAACCTACTACAGATTCAGATTCTTTTAAAATCGCACCGGCCCTTCCCAAATTGTCTACCTTGGACAGTTTTTCCGGTTCTACGCGAAAAGAGAAATCAACCAGCACATGTGGCAATTGATCCTCGCACAGTGGGAATACATCGTCGTGACAAGGAGTGGTGTCTTCCTTCGCTTTGAATAACCGGGTGGCTATATCAGTGCCGACTGTACCTTTTCCTGTAAAGGAAGCCCGTTCCTTGGCTCTTGCGCGGCTTAAATAGTAGCTGCTATCAGTTGCGCCAAAGTTTTGCCTATCAGCTCATGACCCGCTGACGATGGATGTGTGCCATCGCTGCATACGATCAAGTCACAGTTACCATAGCCAGTTGTTGCGCCGACTCTGCCAGTGCCTGACCACAGACAAGACCCGACTTGCTTGACGACATCGCCGGAAGTGTGCGCGTAAGTTAGCGCTTTGACTGCTATTGTGTATGGACCAGCGCCTGATACGCCATCAACTACTCTACGCTCGACATTTGCCGTGCCTGTTCCGATTTCAATTGTCGAGCCTATGGCATAAGGCAGGTTTACAGATATTGTGGTCGCCGCCGCACTGCAATTAGCCGCAAGTGTTGAAGCCGTATTCGATTGCAGCAGTGGCATTTCCAGCGTGTCAACAAACGCTATTCCTGCTGTTGCTGCTGATGCCTTGATTCCATCGCGTACCTGCAAAGCATACGGCGAAAACCCTTCGACTCCCTTATTCGACATCGGCGACGTTGTGATGATTTTTGCAGTCGGGAATGTTGATTGCAGAGTAGCAAAAAGCGAATCCGCCTCTGTCGATATTGCTGCCGCGCCTGCTGCTGATATGTCATTGACGCTGCCCTGCACGATGATGTAGTCGAAAACTTCACCGGCAAAAAATCCCACGCGAGTAGCATACTTTCCTGTATACGCACCTGCCGCATAAAACCCTGAGCCGCCCTGAGCTGCTAGTATGCAATCCCAGCCAAGAGCATTGCCGAGGTGCATTGCATAGCCATCAACTTTGTACGTGCTGCCAGTGGTATCACAGAATGAATCACCGAAAATCAAGCAGCGCGGTTTTGTTTTACCTGCTGGAGTTATTGAGTCGTTAGGGCCAGTAACAAAACCACCAAAGCAGAAATTATGCGCGTCAATCATGATGTGACGGACTGCGCGTGTAGCGAATGTTATAGGACGAAAATGAACAAGGCCGTCGTTAGGGATTGTCAATGGAGTTCCTGAAACCAACTCGCCATCCACCCACAGATTCTGATAGCCGATAACGCCTTTATGCATCAATTCCAGCGTTGTGCCGTCAAACAAAAACTCGATGCGGGCGATGCTTGACCCTGCACCTGACGTTGGCGACGGCGGAAGAATGTAGTTGTACTGCGGGAAAGCAGTACCCAAAACAGTCCAGTTTCCAGGCGAGGAGCAGCGGAAAAACGATGTGTTGATTGAATTGGCATTGTTAAGTGTCGGGTTTACTTTCCAGTATTTTGGAGAAGCAATCGCCGTCGCTGTAGCAAGCGCCCCGATAGTCGGGGGCGATGCCATCACGCGAGGATAGTTGATTACCATCGGCACAATTCTACCTCATACCATTCAAGCATGTACGTATCGGTGGCATTGGAGCCATGTTGTCCTGTAATTTTTGGCGTGAATGCTGCACTAGTGTCTATGTCTGTAGTGGCAAAAGCTGCCGCAGATGCCGCATAAGGGAATACGCCGCCAGAAAATGCCTTCTGCTTTGTATAACTGCCAACATTCTGCCAGATAAACCTATTTTGAAGGCTCACTGAAGTTGTGCCTGATAGGTTAAGTGCTTGTGTGCCATCCAGTCGCAACCGCGTAGTCTTCGCTCCAGCACCGCTGTTGTGTGCCTGACCGTAAGTTATAGTCAGACCGCCATCCAACCCTAGTGCATAGCCGGGTAATGGTATTGGCACCAGATCAACTTCTGTTGTGACTCCGGTGAAAGCAGCCCCAGCCGTGAAATTAATAGGAGATCCGCCCTTGCTTGAGTACACAGTGCCTACTGTGGTTGAGGACATTACGCACCAGTATTTGCCTGCGGTTATTGCAGGGGTGGTAGCGATAGCTGGCAACTCAAGATAACAACCTTGGTCGTATATTCGTGACAGCGCAGTGCCTAACGTGATGTTTCCACTACTGCCTGTACCGATGGTTCCAGAAGGGGCAATACCTGTCGCAATTGACGACTTAAGGATTATCGACCTGCCACCCATGATCGTCCAAAGCGTGCCATTGTTCTTCAGCATCACATTGCTTATTGCTGATAGGTTTGAGCAACTGACAAGAGTATCAACGGGTGTAGATGCTGGCGGTAAGGCTGCTTCGATTGCCGCAAGCGTTCCCGTCATTGCGTACAGCGCAGAGGGGGAGCCATTGATTGATTGCGATGTTGACAGATCAACACGCGACAGATATGCATCCTCATAGTACACAGTAATATCGGGCGTGCCACTTGTAACTGTTGCTTTTATCTTGACTACAATCCTGTCAGTTGAATTCATAGTCTGGATTGCACTGTTCAATACTTCAATTGTGTACGGTGATGATGTATTTGTCAGTGCTTCAGTTTCAGTGGTTGTCAACAACAGGGTTTCAGTGCCGCTGGTTGTGCGCTTGTATATTTCAGCATATAAAGTCGCCGCTCCATTCGATGACTTTTTGGCATGTATATGGACACGGTTCCATCCGGTAGACAAATAAGTTTTATTCGGATAATTCGGATTTGTCGCAAATGTGACAATTGTCTGCCCGTTAGTGACATTATTGACAACTGTGCTTTGTGATCCACCAGAGCTTGGAGTTTGCATCATTTGCAAATAAGTCGCAATGTCGCTTGCATTTGAATAAAAGAAATATGGTGCAATGGAAGAAGATGACGCCGCTATCCTGTCTTCTACAGCTTCAACACTCGGATAAAGAGCGTTGCTGATAGTTGAAAAATCTACAGCCTTGTTCGACTTGTCTTCTTTGCTTGACTGCAATGCATCAATCTCAGCTTGCAAATGTGGATCGTTGTTTGGGTACAAATTGCCACTCATAATGATCGCTCCAATTTATGCCAATACAACGGAACCGATACCACCAGCACTTCGTGCGAATAGGGACTCTGACTCCCCTATTAATATCGGTATCGGTTGTGAACAAATGGCAAACCCACCAGCGCCCTGAGCCGGTTGAGGGTTGTCTACGGTTGGCGTGTGGACAATCCCCACTAAAGGTGAGTGGCTAACGTTTTGGATGGCACCGGAAAACTCGGTGCCGCTCAAAACAACAACCCATTGCCCATCATCTGGTATTAACACTGGTGTGTCGGTGGACATATCTGATCACCCTCATTTAATAATCGGTAAGAGGGGGGCTTGCGCCCCCCAATGTCCCAGCCTCACGGCCTGCCCTCCGTGAGAAGGACACACCATTTTAACATCAACAGCAATTAACCGTCTACTGCTTGCGCCGTATTAATTGCGGTCAACCGGTCCTCAAGTATCGAGATCTTCTGGTCGCGCACACCATCTTGTGATCGCTCAATCCTTGGTGGTGTATCACAATCACACAGTCTTGGCTTTAGTGGCTGCGTCAATGCTGCGCTGCATGTCGGCCTTGGTCGGGGTCTGTCTATAAGGACCATTCAGCAATTCAATCGTCACTTTCATCATCCTGCTCCTCTTCGTCGTCGGGTTCCTCGGCTTCTGGTTCCTCCTCGGAATAATCCTCTTCAAGGGTTTCATCATAGTCGGGGTCGCGGGGGTCCAACATGGCGTTCCTGCGTCGACGGTTGGCCTGTCTGCGCTCCTCGAACGGACTTGGCCCATCATACCCGGCATCACACGCTTCCTCATAACTCATTCTGCTCATGTCATTTACCCTCAAAAATTCGGTCGTGGTCGTCCGGGAGGCTTGGTCGCATGACCTCCGCGCATTGGGCCAGTTTGTATTGCAGGCGCTCAATTTCATCGGCTGCTTGTTGAAACACCCCAGCAGTGAAATACTTGTTGTTGCGCTCCTGTTCTTTGGCCTCTTCCCGAAGGATTGTTAAAATGTGCTTTGGTTTGGTACTCATCTGTCAATCCTCACGTTGGTGGCGTAGTATTGCTTGCCTGATGGTGATGTGATCAGTTGGGTCGGGCTTGAGCCTCTCAACTTCTCAACCATCAACTCGGTTGATACCGGGCTACGGGTAACTACCGAGTCCGGGAACGATGGGCCACCGGTCACTGGGCGGCGTGTGAAAGTGATCATCACAGGCACCATTAGAACGCACCTGCAAAACGGTTCATGGTGCAACGAACTTGGGCCATGTATTGCTCGATCTCGTACAGGTCCTCAGAACGGCCAACACCAGTGGTACGGGCTTCGTGGTCGATCTGGTCGTGTTTGCTGATCAGACGGTTCAACTCAGCACTCAACAAACGGGTCATCATGTCCGCTTCGGCTTGGTTGACGTTTACTGCTACCACTACGTTAGGATTGCTCATGTCATCTCTCTCTCTATGGTGGCCGGACCCCGTGCCTCGACCATGGAGTTATTAAAACACAACTCCCCCATGGTCGTCAATATGTTAGGCTATTGTGTGGTCAACCCGGTTGTCGCCCAGCGCCGCTGCCCACAGTGTGGCCCAACGAGCATGACGGCTACCGCTACCAATGGTGGTCCATCTATCACGATTTGAAACTGCACGGCCAA
>Ga0228700_1002015_pt1 | contig 11489 bp, 11 predicted proteins | sample McNCre317_Aug_MG_FD_178019 | JGI IMG/M metagenome (GOLD analysis project Ga0228700, IMG submission 178019) | Freshwater microbial communities from McNutts Creek, Athens, Georgia, United States - 3-17_Aug_MG | ecosystem: Environmental > Aquatic > Freshwater > Creek | place: USA: Georgia...
GGGCATCCCCCGCATCCAGGACGAGCCTGCGTTCGTGGTGCACCGCTACGACTGGAGCGAGTCCAGCCTGATTTTGGAAACCTTCACCCGCCACTTCGGTCGGGTGGCTTTGGTGGCCAAAGGCGCCAAAAAACCCAGCTCTAACTTTCGCCCGGTGCTGCTGCCTTTGCAGCCGCTGTACGTCAGTTATTCAGGCGATGCCGAAATTCGCACCTTGAAGGGGGCAGAGTGGGTGGGCGGCCACATCATGCCCACGGGCGAGGCGCTGCTGTCGGGCTACTACATCAATGAGTTGTTGTTGCGCTTGCTGGCGCGTGATGACCCACACCCCACCTTGTTTGACCTGTACCGCCAAGTGGTGCAAGTGCTCGCCTCGGGCCACGAGGGCACCATCGCCCCCGCGCTGCGTGCCTTTGAACTGCTGCTGTTGCGCGACATTGGTTTCTTGCCCGAGCTCAACGCCCAAACCCTCACCTTGAGCCCCTTGCAACCCGATGCCTTGTATGTGTTGGTGGCCGAAGGGGGCTTGCGCACCCACAACGCGCAAGACCGTGCAGGCTTGGCTGGCAGCGTGTGGCTGCAGCTGCACGACAGTTTGTCCACAGACACACCATTCACCGCCACACTGCGTTTGTGTGCCGAGATGCCTCCCGAGCAACGCAACGCCTTGCAGGGCCAGCTACGGGCCTTGCTGCACTACCATTGCGGGGTCAACACACTGCGCACTCGGCAGATGATGATTGACCTGCAATCCCTTTGATTCACGCCATGCTCCAACACACACACACCGCCTTGTCGGTGAACCTCAACAAAGTGGCCTTGGTGCGCAACACGCGCCATTTGGGCATCCCCAGCGTCACACGCGCAGCCACCCTGTGCCTCGAGGCGGGCGCTGCGGGCATCACCGTGCACCCACGTCCTGACGAGCGTCACATCCGCGCTGGCGATGTGCACGACTTGGCGGCGTTGCTCAAGGCGTGGCCCGACCGCGAGTTCAACATCGAAGGCAACCCCTTTCATAACCTGATGGACTTTGTGCGCCAAGTGCGTCCCCATCAAGTGACCTTTGTGCCCGACAGCGAAGGCCAATTCACCAGCGACCATGGTTGGACGTTTCCGCAAGACGCCGAGCGCTTGCAGCCTCTTATCGCAGAAGCCAAAGCCCTTGGCGCGCGTGTGAGCCTGTTCATGGACCCATCCCCCGACGCCATGGCAGCAGTGGATGTGATGACTGCCGTCAAGGCCGTCGGCGCCGACCGCGTCGAGCTGTACACCGAGACCTATGCCTCGGCCTACGGCACCCCCAAAGAGGCCGAGGTGCTGGCTGCTTTCAAAGCCACGGCCCAAGCCGCTTTGGCAGCCGGCCTGGGCATCAATGCGGGCCACGACCTGAACCGCGACAACCTGCACACGTTCTTGAGCACCGTGCCTGGCGTGCAAGAGGTGTCGATCGGCCACGCCCTGATTGCAGATGCGTTAGAGCTGGGCTACACCGAAACTGTTCGCGCGTACAACGCGTGCATGCCCGCATGATTTACGGCATTGGCACCGACATTTGCGACATTCGCCGCATCCGTGCGTCCTTAGACAAGCACGGCGAACGTTTTGCGCAAAAAGTGCTCAGCGACAACGAACTCACCACCTACCGCGCCCGCAGCGAGCGCTGGCCTGAACGCGGTGTGCGCTATGTGGCCACCCGCTTCTCGGCCAAAGAGGCGTTCAGCAAAGCCATTGGGTTGGGCATGCGCATGCCCATGACGTGGCGCTTGTGCGAAGTGGCCAAGCTGCCCAGCGGTCAGCCCACCCTCGTGCTGCACGGCGTGCTCAAAACATGGTTTGAAGCCAAAGGCCTCACCGCCCACGTGAGCGTGAGCGACGAGTCTGACTACGCCACGAGTTATTGTGTTGTTGAAAAGAACAGCGAAACAAACACCTGATTTATGTCCCACCACGCCCCCCTCATTCTTGACATCGCAGGCACCCAGCTCACCGCAGCGGATCGCACGCGTTTGAAGCACCCGCTCACTGGCGGCGTGATTTTGTTTGGCCGCAACTGGGCCAACCGCCAGCAGCTCACCCAGCTGTGCGCCGACATCAAGGCTGTGCGTGAAGACTTGCTGATTTGTGTGGACCACGAAGGCGGGCGCGTGCAGCGCTTTCGCACCGATGGCTTCACGCACATCCCACCCATGCGCGCCTTGGGCGAGCTGTGGATGAACGACAAAAAGCACCAACCCGGCAGCGGCGCCATGGCCGCCATGGATGCGGCCACAGCCTGCGGCTACGTGTTGGCCAGTGAGCTGCGTGCGTGTGGTGTGGACTTCAGCTTCACCCCTGTGCTCGACCTCGACCATGGCGAGAGCGGTGTGATTGGCGACCGTTCTTTCCACCGCGACCCACGTGTGGCTACCACGCTGGCTAAGAGCGTCATGCACGGCTTGTTGCTGGCAGGCATGGCCAACTGCGGCAAACACTTCCCCGGTCATGGCTTTGTCAAAGCCGATTCGCATGTGGATATCCCGGTCGACAAGCGCAGTCTCAAAGCCATCATGGGCGACTGCGCCTTGCCCTACCAATGGCTCACCACCACGCTGACCAGCGTGATGCCCGCGCATGTCATCTACCCCAAGGTCGATGCCTTGCCCGCTGGCTTTTCGCCGCGTTGGTTGCAAGACATCTTGCGCGGCCAGCTGCATTTCAAAGGCGCCATCTTCAGCGACGATTTGTCGATGGAAGGCGCACGCCGCATCGAAGGCCGCTCGGTCAGCTTTGCCGAAGCGGGCGTGGCTGCCTTGAATGCAGGTTGCGACCTCGTCCTCTTGTGCAACCAAAGCATGGGCAACAGCCATGCGGTGGACGAGATGCTCGACGGCTTGACCGAGCGCCTTGTGAAAAACCAATGGCATGCCAGTGACGCCAGCGAACAACGCCGTCGCGCACTGCTGCCCCACACTTCGCCGCTAGCTTGGGATGCGCTGATGACCCACCCCGCCTATGTGCGGGCTTTGGACTTGTTGCCTTAACCCGCACACAGATCCCTCACTCTTCACGAAAGCTCACATGGCAACGCCCAATTACAACTACGAAAAACGCCAACGCGAGTTAGCCAAGAAAAAGAAAAAAGAAGAGAAGTTGCGCGAACGTGATGCGCGTAAAAATTCGCCTGAAGGCGAGTTTGGCCAAAACCCAGACATGCCACCCGAACAAGACCCTGACCACGCCCAAAACCCAGATGGCGTGGCCCCCACTGATAACCCAGATCAAGTGTGATCTATTTGTTTTTAAAAAGGAGTTCCGCCATGTTTCCTTCCCGTCGTCACTTTGCCGTCTTCGCCTTGGCCCTGAGCTGCGGCTTGGCGGGTGCGCAAAATACCAAGCCCATCAAGCTGATGGTGGGCTTTCCACCCGGCGGTGGCACCGATGCGGTGGCCCGTATCTTGGCTGAAAAGCTCAAAGACGAGTTGAGCACCCCGGTGGTGGTCGAGAACAAACCCGGCGCGGGCGGCCAGTTGGCCGCGCAAGCCTTGAAGGCAGCCCCTGCGGACGGCACAGTGCTGTTCCTCTCGCACGACCACACCATTTCTATTCTGCCCTTGGTGGTCAAGAACCCAGGCTATGACCCTGCGCATGACTTTGCACCGGTGGCAGGCTTTGCCACCTTTGTGAACGCCTATGCCGTGTCGGGTGGCACACCGGCCAAGTCATTCACCGACTACGTGGCTTGGGTCAAAACCCAAGGTGGCAAAGGCGCGGTCGGCATTCCTGCCCCAGCCTCGACGCCTGAGTTCTTGGTGAAAGTGGTGGGCGACAAATTCAAACTCGATTTGGTCTCTGCACCGTACCGCGGCAGTGCGCCCATGATGGCCGACATGTTGGGCAACCAAATTGCCGCAGGTGTGGGCTCAGTGCCCGATTTCATTGACAACCACAAGGCTGGCAAAGTGCGCGTGGTGGCGGTGTTGGGTGCTAAGCGTCAAGCGGCGCTGCCCGATGTGCCTACGTTTGCAGAACTGGGTTTGAGCGGGTTGGAAGACATGCCTTACTACGGCATCTTCGCGCCGGCGGGCACACCACAAGCCACCATCAACCACTTCGGTGCGGCCTTGTCCAAAGTGTTGGCCATGCCCGAGGTGCACGACCAGCTCACCAAAATGGGCTTGACCGTGGGCTACATGAATTCCCACCAGTTGGAGCAACGCGAACGCGCTTACACGCAGGTGTGGACCAAGATGATCAAAAACAGTGGCTTTCAGCCTCAGTAACTCAGCCTTGTGCTGATCAGTCCAGTTTCGCGCCGGACGCCTTTGCAACTGCCGCCCAACGCGGCAGTTCTGCATTGAGGAAGCTGGCAAATGCGTCATGCCCCAAGAAGGCCGGGTCTGCGCCTTGCGTGACCATCTTGTTGCGCACCTCGGGTGTGCTGAGCACTTGGCGAAACGCATCGCTTAGCTTGGCCACCACATCGGGTGGGGTGCCTGCGGGCGCTAGAAACCCATAGAAACCAACGACCTCAAAGTTGGGCACACCAGATTCGATCACGGTGGGCACATCGGGCAAAGCGGGGTTGCGCTCTTTGCTGGTCACCGCCAAGGCCTTGACCTTGCCTTGCTTGTGATAGTTGGCCGCTTGTGGGATGGACTCGGCCATGAACTGCACTTGGCCCGCCATCAAGTCGGTGAAGGCCGGGGCGCTGCCTCGGTACGGGATGTGCACCATGAACAAGCCTGTGGCTGTTTTGAACATCTCTGGCACCAAGTGGCTGATGCCACCATTGCCTGCCGAGCCGTAGTTGATTTGTCCTGGTTTGGCGCGTGCGTAACTGATGAATTCTTTGAGGTTCTTCACCGGCACATTCGGATTCACCAAGAGCGCCAACGGTTGCATGGCAGTGCGTGCCACAGGCACAAAGTCTTTCAGCGTGCCGTAGAGCAGCTTGCTGTAGAGCGCGGGATTGATCACCATCACGCCGGTGTTGGCCAGCATGAGGGTGTAGCCGTCGGGGGCGGCTTTCATCACGTCTTGTGCGCCCACCGTGCCGCCTGCACCGCTTTTGTAGTCAATGATGATGGGTTGACCGAGTGCCTGCTGCAAACGCTCGCTCAGTAGCCGTGCATGCTGGTCCAAGGGGCCGCCCGCTGGAAAACCGATGACGATGCGAATGGGTTTGGCGGGGAATGTTGTTTGCGCGCTTGTGAAGCCAGATGCAGCCACCAGCAAGCAGGATAAGAAAAAGCCAGAGATCTTCATCAGTGTGTGCATCCGTGTGAAAGTGTCACAAGCATAAACACAAACGCCTCCCGAAGGAGGCGTTGGAGGGGGTCGTTGGGTGCTTAAGCTTCGCGGCGCAATGCGGGGAACAAAATGACGTCGCGGATGCTGGGGCTGTCGGTCAACAACATCATCAAGCGGTCAATGCCAATGCCACAGCCACCGGTGGGAGGCATGCCGTATTCGAGGGCGCGCACAAAGTCGTGGTCGTAGAACATGGCTTCGTCGTCGCCGCTGTCTTTGGCTTCGACTTGCGCATGGAAGCGGGCGGCTTGGTCTTCTGCGTCGTTCAGCTCGCTGAAACCGTTGCCGAACTCGCGGCCGGTGATGTAGAGCTCAAAACGCTCGGTCACCTCGGGCTTGCTGTCGCTGGCGCGGGCCAAGGGGGAAATTTCCACGGGGTGCTCGCAGATGAAGGTGGGCTGCCACAGTTTGTCTTCCACGGTCTCTTCAAAGTACATCACTTGCAAGCTGGCCAAGCTGCGTGTGCTGAGTTTGTCTTTGTCTTCTCTGAAGCCGAGTTTTTGCAACGACTTGATCAACCAGGTGGTGTCGTCCACGTTGTCGCCCGCGTCGGTGTGTTTCAGAATGGCTTCACGGATGGTGAGGCGCTCAAACGGTTGGCTCAGGTCCACAGGCTTGCCGCCATAGGTGAGCAGCAATGTGCCAGCCGCTTTCATGGCGGCGTCGCGCACGAGTTCTTCGGTGAAGTGCATCAGGTCTTGGTAGTTCCAATACGCAGCGTAGAACTCCATCATGGTGAACTCGGGGTTGTGGCGCACCGAGATGCCTTCGTTGCGGAAGTTGCGGTTGATTTCGAACACGCGCTCAAAGCCACCCACGATCAAGCGCTTCAAGTACAGCTCGGGCGCGATGCGCAAGAACATTTCTTGGTCCAACGCGTTGTGGTGCGTGGTGAATGGTTTGGCGTTGGCACCGCCAGGGATGGGGTGCAGCATGGGCGTTTCCACCTCCAAAAAGTTGTGCTGCACCATGAACTCGCGAATGCCGCTCACCGCTTTGCTGCGCGCCATGAAACGCTTGCGTGCAGTTTCATCCGTCATCAAATCGACGTAGCGTTGGCGGTATTTGATTTCTTGGTCAGCCACGCCGTGGAACTTGTCGGGCATGGGGCGCAGGCTCTTGGTGAGCATGCGGATGCTGGTGGCGTGGATGGACAACTCACCGGTGCGGGTTTTGAACAACTTGCCTTCGCAGGCCACGATGTCGCCTAAGTCCCAGTGTTTGAAGTCGGCGTAGAGCGCTTCGCTCACGTCATCGCGTGTCACGTAAATCTGGATGCGGCCGGTGCTGTCTTGCAGCGTGGCAAAGCTGGCCTTGCCCATGACGCGTTTGAGCATCATGCGGCCCGCCACTTTGGCGAACTGGCCTTCTTCGGTCAACACCTCGGCGGTCTTGTCACCATGCAGCTCGTGCAAGGTGGCGGCGTGGTGCGCGGGCTTGAAATCGTTGGGGAAGGCAACGCCTTGGCCCGCGGCTTGACGCTCGCGCATGACCTTGAGCTTCTCACGGCGCTCCGCCATGAGTTGGTTTTCGTCGATGGGGGCAGCTTCTGGCGTGGCGGGGGTATTGTTGTGAGTCATCTCAAGGGACGTGAGTAGGGAGAGGGGCTGCCTAAAAGGTGAAAAGCAGCAAACCGCTTATTTTAAGTGGAAGCCCTAGCTGTTTATGGCTCGCACAGAGCGTCGCACGCACTACCCTTGGACTGTTCGTCACACAGGCCAATCCCAACCGCTTATGTTCACCCGTTTCACTCCTCTGCGCACCGCCTTGCTCATCCTTGTGACGATGATTGCCTTCGCTGGCAATTCGGTGCTGTGCCGGATGGCGTTGAAGCACACCACGATGGATGCCGCCACGTTCACGTCGATTCGCTTGGTGTCGGGTGCGGTGGTGCTTGGGTTGATGGTTCGCTGCGTGCGAGTGGGGCGCACAGGCGATGGCAACTGGGGGTCGGCGTTGGCTTTGTTTGTGTATGCGGCCGGGTTTTCGTTGGCGTATATCAACCTCAGTGCGGCCACAGGGGCTTTGCTGTTGTTTGGCGCCGTGCAGGTCACGATGATTGGCCGTGGCATTTGGCAGGGTGAGCGTTTGGCGCGTTTGCAGTGGCTGGGCCTTGTGCTGGCGCTGGCGGGTTTGGTGGGGCTGATGTGGCCGGGCTTGGCTGCACCACCGTGGCTGGGTGCCGCGTTGATGGTGTGGGCCGGTGCGGCGTGGGGCGTGTATTCGCTGCGGGGGCAAGGTGCGGGTGATCCGATGTGGGTGACCGCAGGCAACTTCTGGCGTGCGGCGGTGATGAGTTTGGCACTCAGTGCGGTGATTCCAGCCCATGCAAGTTGGGATGCCGAGGGTGTCGCCTACGCCATGGCATCAGGTGCGGTCACGTCGGGCCTAGGCTATGCGCTTTGGTATTCGGTTCTGCCTGCGCTCAAAGCCATGCAAGCCGCCACGATTCAGCTGAGCGTTCCTGTGATTGCGGCTTTGGGGGGTGTGGTTTTGCTGGGCGAGGTGATGACCGAGCAGTTTGTGTTGGCGTCCGTGGCCACCTTGGGTGGCATTGCGTTGGTGATTTGGGGCAAGCGCATTTGAAACGTCCCAAAGAAAAAGCCACCGCTTTTCAGCGGTGGCCCATCCAACTTAGCCTAGCACCCAATGCAATCATCCAAGGCTACAAAGTGCATCAACCAAGGATTTGATAATATTTCAAAAACATCAAGATATTGACAATTCGAACCATGAAAAAGGCCCCTCAGGGCCTTTTCACGTGAGACATGTGACTTGGATCAAGTCACGGCGTCTGCAGGTTGGCGCTGCAGCATGGCCAGTGTGCTGGCCACGGTCTTGCGCAGTTCACGGCGGTCGCAAATCATGTCGATGGCGCCTTTTTGCTGCAAGAACTCAGAACGTTGGAAGCCTGCAGGCAAGGTCACGCGCACGGTGTTCTCAATCACGCGAGGGCCTGCAAAGCCAATCAGGGCGTTGGGTTCGGCGATGACCACGTCACCCACAAACGCAAACCCGGCTGACACGCCGCCCATGGTGGGGTCGGTCAACACGGCGATGTAGGGCAACCCTTTTTTGGCCAAGCGGGTGAGTGACGCGTTGGTTTTGGCCATTTGCATGAGCGAGAGCAAGCCCTCTTGCATGCGCGCGCCACCCGTGGCGGTGAAGCAAATGAACGGTACTTTTTGCTCAATGGCAGTGTGCACGCCGCGCACAAAGCGTTCGCCCACCACCGAGCCCATCGAGCCGCCCATGAAGTCGAATTCAAAACAAGCCACGACCACATTGATGCTGTGCACGGCGCCACCCATGACCACCAAGGCGTCTGTTTCGCCGGTGTTTTGCATGGCTTCTTTGAGGCGCTCGGGGTACTTGCGGCTGTCCTTGAATTTCAAGGCGTCCACCGGCAGCACTTCTTGGCCGATTTCGTAGCGGCCTTCGGCGTCGAGGAACATGTCCAAGCGGTCGCGCGCGCTCATGCGGTGGTGGTGGCTGCAAGTGGGGCAGACGTTGTGGTTGGCTTGCAAGTCGCTCTTGTAGAGCACGGTCTCGCAGCTGGGGCACTTCACCCACACGCCTTCAGGCACGCTGCGGCGCTCAGACGGTTCGGTGTGTTGAATTTTTGGGGGAAGCAGTTTTTCGAGCCAACTCATGGTGAGCCTTTCGTCAGTTCTTTTGGAATTGATGGATTTTAACGGGCGGGGTAGGTATTGTTTTGAGAGGCGTTTAAGCGTCCAAAGCCTGACGAATACCCGTTAAAAACTCATGCGCAGCAGCCACTTCTTGGCCTGCTGGCGCTGCCTCGAGCAGCTGGATGATGCGGCTGCCAATCACCACCGCATCGGCCACGCGGCCCACGGCGGTGGCGGTGGCGGCATCGCGAATGCCAAAACCCACACCCACGGGGATGTGCACATGTTGGCGAATGCGCGGCAGCATGGCCTCCACCGCATCGGTGTCGAGGTTGCCTGCGCCCGTCACGCCTTTGAGCGAGACGTAATACACATAACCGCTGGCAATGCGTGCCACTTGTTCCATGCGTTTGTCGGTGCTGGTGGGCGCGAGCAAGAAAATCAGGTCCATGCTGTGGGCACGTAGGGTGGCGGCAAACGCTTCGCACTCTTCGGGTGGGTAGTCCACGATGAGCACACCGTCCACACCTGCGGCAGACGCGTCTTTGACGAAGGAGTCTGGGCCGTGCTTGAGGTTGTAGCACTCCACGGGGTTGGCGTAGCCCATCAGCACCACGGGAGTGGTGGTGTTGGTTTGGCGGAACTCGCGCACCATGTCCAGCACTTGGGTGGTGCCAATGCCAAAACGCAGCGCGGCTTCGCCTGCTTTTTGAATCACAGCGCCATCGGCCATGGGGTCGCTGAACGGTACACCCAGCTCGATGATGTCAGCCCCTGCATCCACCATGCCGTGCATGAGGGCGGGCGTGATGTGGGCGTGTGGAAAGCCCGCCATCACATAGGGGATAAGGGCTTTGCGGCCTTGGGCTTTGAGATTTTTAAGGGTGGTGTCAATGCGGCTCATGGTGCGGCTCACTTCACAATTTTCACGGTTTGCTCGGCAGGGCCACCTTTGACCGATTGGCCTTGGCAGCTGGGGCGGCAGAAGAAGTCAGCGCCGCTCAGGTCTGCCACGGTGCCAATGTCTTTGTCGCCACGGCCCGATAGGTTGACCAAGATGGATTGTTCGGGCGTCATGGTCTTGGCCAGCTTCATGGCGTAGGCCACGGCGTGGCTCGATTCCAGCGCGGGGATGATGCCCTCGGTGCGGCACAGGTAGTGGAAGGCGTCCAGCGCTTCTTGGTCGGTGATGCCCACGTACTCGGCGCGGCCAATGTCTTTGAGGAAGGCGTGCTCGGGGCCCACGCCGGGGTAGTCGAGGCCCGCGCTGACGCTGTGCGTTTCGGTGATTTGGCCGTTCTCGTCTTGCAAGATGTAGGTGCGGTTGCCGTGCAACACGCCCGGCGCGCCCAACTGCAACGAGCAGGAGTGGCGGTTCGTGTCCATGCCTTCGCCGGCCGCTTCCACGCCAATGAGGCGCGTGTTGGCGTGGTCGATGTAGGGGTAGAAGATGCCCATGGCATTGCTGCCGCCGCCCACGCAGGCGACCACGGCGTCTGGCTGCTGCTCGGCCATCTTCAGGCTCTTGAACATCTCGGGCATTTGCGTGAGGCACTCTTCGCCAATCACGCTTTGGAAGTCACGCACCATCATCGGGTAAGGGTGTGGGCCCGCCACGGTACCGATGATGTAGAAGGTGTTGTCCACGTTGGCCACCCAGTCGCGCATGGCTTCGTTGAGCGCGTCTTTGAGGGTGCGGCTGCCGCTCTCTACGGGCACCACGGTCGCACCCAAGAGCTTCATGCGGTACACGTTGGGGCTTTGACGCTTCACGTCTTCTGCACCCATGTAGACCACGCATTCCAAACCGTAGCGCGCGCAGATGGTGGCGGTGGCCACACCGTGTTGGCCTGCGCCGGTTTCGGCAATCACGCGGGGCTTGCCCATGCGCTTGGCAAGCATGGCTTGGCCAATGGTGTTGTTGATTTTGTGAGCGCCCGTGTGGTTCAGGTCTTCACGTTTCAAGAAGATTTGCGCGCCCCCCATTTCGCGGCTCATGCGGGCAGCGTGGTAAACGGGGGAGGGGCGGCCCACAAAGTGCGCCAACTCGTTTTTGAACTCGGCGATGAATGCGGGGTCGTGTTGGTATTTGGCGTAGGCTTCTTTCAGCTCTTCAATCGCGTGGGTCAGCGTCTCGCTGATGAAGCTGCCGCCATAAATGCCAAAGTGGCCTCGTGAATCGGGTTGTTGGTAGTTCGACAAAGAAGTAGACATACAGGGCCTGCAAAAGTTGACTTGACGCTTGGCGTCAAGTGCTTCAAACAAAAAAGGGGAGAGGGCTTAGAGCGGGTGCTCTGCGTCAGCTGCGCGAACGGCTCGGACAAATGCGTGAATCTTGGCCGCATCTTTGATGCCTTTGGCCGACTCCACGCCAGAGCTCACGTCCACGGCCAATGAATGGCCGTGTTTACGCAGTGCGCGAATGCCATCGGTCACGTTGGCAGCGTTGAGTCCACCAGACAAGACGAGGTGAGCGTTGACGTTTGGAGGAAGCTGTGACCAATTGAATGTTTTGCCGCCGCCGCCGTAGCCGTCGACATGGGCGTCGAGCAGCACCGCTTGGGC
>Ga0228700_1002017_pt1 | contig 11464 bp, 10 predicted proteins | sample McNCre317_Aug_MG_FD_178019 | JGI IMG/M metagenome (GOLD analysis project Ga0228700, IMG submission 178019) | Freshwater microbial communities from McNutts Creek, Athens, Georgia, United States - 3-17_Aug_MG | ecosystem: Environmental > Aquatic > Freshwater > Creek | place: USA: Georgia...
TGACGAGATCACGCCCGAGCGCGTGGTGGTCAGCATCCGCAACCGCAAGCCGGTGCAAAACCACATCAAGGGTGTGCACGCCGCCGCCATGGCCCTGCTGGCCGAAACCGCCACCGGCTTTTGCGTAGGCATGAACCTGCCCGACGACAAGTTGCCCCTGATCAAGACGCTGAAGGTGGACTACCTCAAGCGCGCCAGCGGCGACATGCAGGCCGTGGCCCAGCTGCGCCCCGAGCAGATCCAGCAGATCCTCACGCAGGACAAGGGCGAGGTGACCGTGCCCGTCACCATCACCGACAGCTCGGGCCAGGCCCCCATCGCCTGCGAAATGACCTGGGCCTGGGTGCCCAAGGTGCGCAAAGCCGGCTGATGGCGGCAGTACATGCCACGTTCAATGACATTTGGGCGTGACATAAGGAACACAAGCCGCTTTTTCAAGGATCGCGTCTGCCCAATCCCGCCTAGACTTGTCGGAAATTCATCCTTTGCGTGAATTTCCAGTTCTGGCTGGTGCCGCCCAGGCACCTGAGGAGACATCAGATGAAGCGATTCCATTTCACGGCTGCGGCCGTGTCGGTCGCCTGCGCGCTCACCGCGTGCGGCGGCGGTGGCGGCAACGACGACACCCCACGTGTCGGCATCACCGCGGTGAAGGTGGCGGGGGCCAGCCTGGCCGATTCGGGCACCTTCGGCTACAAGTTCACCGTGCAGCCGTCGTCGAGCGTGCAGCTCTACACCGAGCGCATCGCTTCGGCGTACGGGCTGCCGGCGTTGTGCAACGTGTTCACCTTCGCCTCGTCCACCTTCTCGTTGAACACGAGCAAGACGGGCTGCACCAACTACGCCGTGGCGGGTGCATCGGTGGGCAACTACTCGCTGACCGCACACGCCTACCTGCCGCCCAGCTCGCCCACGTCCATGCTGATGCAGCTGGGCACCATGGCCAGCCAGGCGGGCACCGCCTTCAAGAGCACCGACCTGATCCTGGTGGGTGAAGGCCCGGCCAACGACATCGCCACGGTGGTCTCGGCCTACCTGAGCTTCGTGGCCTTTGCCCAAAGCAACGGTGCCATCGGCTCCACCACCGACTTCACCAACCTGATGTCGTCCAGTGGCGGCCAGACCATCCTGGGCCTGGACGCCGGCACGATCGGCACCAAGCTGGCCGACACCACCGGGGCAGGGCAGTACTACCTGGCCAACCTGTACATGCAGCGCGTGGCCACGCTGCTGGCCGCGTCGATCAAGACCAACCTGCTGGACAAGGGCGCCCAGCGCGTGGCCGTGCTCAACCTGCTGGACGTGACCTACACGCCCAAGCTGCAGGCGGTGCTGGCGGCCAATGCCTCCAGCGCGGCCACGATCCGCTCGGCGGTGCGGGCCTGGACGGCGACGTTCAACACGCAACTCGCCACCGAGGTGGCGGCGCTGAACACCAGCAAGGTGGTCATCGTCGACTTCAACACCAACTTCACCGCCGAGATGACCGACCCGGCGCAGTACGGCTTGACCAACGTGTCGGCCACGGTGTGCGACGAGATCGTCAACGCCAGCGCCACCACGACCACCGTGGCCACAGCCGGCACCACCTCGCTGAGCACGGTCGTGAGCAACGTGCCCACGGTGGCGGTGGCCTGCACGACCTCGGCCGCCTCGGCCCTGACGCCGAAGCACGACGCGGTCAACGGCACGAACTGGTGGAAGACCTACCTGTTTGCCGACAACTTCCACCCCACGCCCTACGGCCACCAGCTGCTGGGCCAACTCGTGGCCAAGCGTCTGACCGAGGCCGGCTGGCTGTGATCAAGGGAGCCTGACATGAAGCAACACATCAAGCACATCGCGCTGGCTGCAGGCGCCGTGGCCCTGGCGGCCACCACCTCGGCGGCGCACGCCCAATCGGCCGGCAACTGGCTGGTGCGCGGCGGCCTCGTCACCGTCGCGCCCAAGGTCAAGAGCGGCGAGCTCTCGGCCCCCACGGTGCCCAACACCCGTGTGGACGTCACGCCCGACACCGTCTGGGGCGGCGGCGTGACCTACATGTACACCGACCACTTCTCTGTGGACCTGCCGCTGGCCATGCCGCTGCACAACCGCATCGTGGGCGACGGCGCGATCAAGGGCTCGGGTGACATCGCCCGCACCAAGTCGCTGCCGGCCACGCTGTTCGCGCAGTACCGCCTGCTGGACGCGGGCAGCACCGTGCGGCCGTATGTGGGCGCCGGCCTGACCTACGCCTACTTCTACGAGACGACCACCAACAACACGCTGACCTCGCTGACCAACCCCGGCGGCGAGCCCACCACCATGAAGATCCGCAACAAGCTGGGCTACACGGTGCAGGCGGGCATGACGGTGGCGCTGGGCGAGCGCTGGTTTGCCGACCTGATGGTGGCCAAGACCAAGCTGAAAACCTCCAGCAAGCTCAGCACGGGCCAGTCGATCGACGTGACGCTCGATCCGCTGACCACCGCCTTCTACATCGGCTACCGATACTGAGCGGTCACAGGCAGAGGGCGCCCTGCGCCCTGCGCCCGGCCCTCAGGCCCTCTGCCCCACCCAAGCCCCGCCCCGAGCGGGGCTTTTTCATGCGCCCAACCCTGATACCCGAAAGGCATAAATTCCTGTAACCAAGCCTTGGAGCGTGAACAAGTCACAGCCCGCGAGGGCGGCTTCGGGTTGAATCTGCGCCACGCGAGAAACATCTTTTTTACAGTCTCTCCATCGTAAGCAGTACTGGAGCAGACATGTCGTCCCTTCGAAACATCGGCACCTTGGGTGCCCTCGCCCTCGCGGCCACTGGCGCCTTCGCCACCCCCATTTACAACGCCAGCGGCTTCACCGCGGCAGACAAGACCATCAATTTCACCGAGGTCTCGGTCACCAACAACTCGGCGGTGACCAACCAGTTCCTGGCCTATGGGGTTCAGTTTGGCAAGGCGGGGGGCGCGAGCCCCTGGAAAATGACCACGTCGACGACGGTGACGGGCACGGGCTTCTCCGGCAAGTTCATCACCTCGACGGGTGCCACCAACAACAACAGCACCAACTACCTGAGCATCCAGTTCACCAACGATGTGGACGCGGCCGGTGCGTACTTCGAGTTCAACAACGAAGACCCTCTGATCAAGATCTCGGCCTTCAACAACAACAATTTCGTTGAGTCGCTGAACTACACCAACAACAACTGCTGCGCCACCTCGGCCTTCCTGGGCTTCAACAACATCGTGTTCGACGAGCTGCGCATCAGCAACCTCAAGGACCGCATCGTTTACCTCGACACCTTGAAGTTCAGCGGCGTCAACGCGGTGCCGGAGCCGGCCTCGATGGCGCTGGCCGGCCTGGTGATGGGGGGCTTGTTCACCACCCGCAAGCGCTGGATCCGCTGATCCGGCTCACGTCCCATGCGTGACAAAGCGGCCCGCGGGCCGCTTTGTGCTTTCCGAGGCGCCCAGCGCCCAGCGCCCAGCGCCCGCCGAACCTGTGTGTTTGTAACATTTCGCCGGGTGGCAAATGGGCCCGCCGGATGGCCTGGGCAGCAGGGCAAACCACGGCCTGCCAGCGGGGTGGAAAGCCTGAAGTGCCGATCAACATTGGGCTAAGCCGCATTCTGGGGGGGTGATCCGTGAGGAAATCACGTTTGACAGGGCCCTCATTCAGAGGGCAGGGCCTCCCGCTTTTGAAACGTTTCCCTTACATTCTCGTTACAGTTTGAGGTAACGGAGTGTCCATGTCGATCACACAGTTGAAGCAGGGTTTGGGTCTGGTGTCCGCGATGATGCTGGCTGGCGCAGCGTGGGCCGGCCCCATCGTCACAGGCGTCAGCAGCCAGGGTGACCTGGGTGTGACCGAGCATGTGCTCACGTTCAGCGAGGTCTCGGTCAACGGCCAGGCGGCCATCCAGAACCAGTTTGGCAACTACGGCGTGAACTTCGGCAAGTCGGCCGGTGCGGGCGTTTGGCGCCTGGCGAGTGCCCCCACCGGGCAGAGTGCGCGTGCCGGACTCAGCGGCATGATGCTGCAGTCGGTCACCGGCAACTCGGGCACGTCGGCAGACTACCTCAGCATCAAGTTTGGTGCGGGCGTGGACGCTGCGGGCGCCAACTTCTTCTTCAACGTGTCGTCGCTGCCGTTGACCTTCCAGGCGCTCAACGCCGGCACCCTGCTGGGCTCGTTCAACTACACGTTCACGAACAGCACGTCGGCCTCGCCCTTCCTGGGCTTCAAGTCCTCGCAAGCCTTCGATGAGTTGCGGATCGTGAACTTGCGCGGCCGAACCGTCGCCATGGACAACCTGCGCTTCAGCGATGTGAATGCTGTGCCCGAGCCGTCGTCCATCGCCTTGGCTGGCCTGGTGCTGGGCGGCCTCTTCACCACCCGCAAGCGCTGGCAGCGTTGATTCAGCGTGGATCCTCAGCGGATCCAGCGCAGTCGTGCAACACAAAAGGGGCCCTCGGGGCCCCTTTGTCATGGCGGCGGCAAGTGGTGTGGTGCCGCCTGTGCGCGGCTTCAGGCCGCCTGCACCTTGGCCGTGACGGCCTTGCCGCTTTGCAGGCCCAGCTTGGCCATCAAGGCCTGGTCCTTGTCGAAGTCGGGGTTGCCGGTGGTCAGCAGCTTGTCGCCATAGAAGATCGAGTTGGCGCCGGCCAGGAAGCACAGCGCTTGCACGGCCTCGCTCATCTGCTGGCGGCCGGCCGACAGGCGCACGCGGGCCAGCGGCATGGTGATGCGGGCCACGGCGATGGTGCGCACGAACTCCAGCGGATCGAGCTGCGGCGTGTCGGCCAGCGGCGTGCCGGGCACGCGCACCAGGTCGTTGATGGGCACCGACTCGGGCTGCACGGGCAGGTTGGCCAGCTGGGCGATCAGGCCAGCGCGGCCTTCGCGCGTCTCGCCCATGCCCACGATGCCACCGCTGCACACCTTGATGTTGGCGTTGCGCACGTGGGCCAGCGTGTCGAGCCGGTCTTGCATGTCGCGCGTGGTGATGATGTCGTTGTAGAGCTCGGGCGCGGTGTCGAGGTTGTGGTTGTAGTAGTCCAGGCCCGCATCCTTGAGCGACTGCGCTTGCGTGTCGGTCAGCATGCCCAGCGTGCAGCAGGCTTCCAGGCCCTCGGCCTTGATCACGCCGATCAGCTCAGCCACCTTCTCGATGTCGCGATCTTTGGGCGCACGCCAGGCCGCGCCCATGCAGAAGCGGCTGGCGCCGGCATCGCGCGCGGCGATCACGGCCTCGCGCACGGCTTCGGGTGCCATCAGCTTGCCGGCCTCCACGCCGGTGTCGTGGCTGGCCGATTGCGGGCAGTAGCCGCAGTCTTCGGGGCAGCCGCCGGTCTTGACCGACAGCAGCGTGGCGTGTTCGATCTCGTTGGCGTTCCAGTGCTCGCGGTGCACCTGCTGGGCGCGCCACAGCAGGTCGTTGAAGGGCAGGTTGAACAGTTCGAGCACCTGCGGGCGCGGCCAGCGGCCTTCGAGGAAGTCGGGGTCGGTGCAGTCACCGCCGCAGCCGTGGCTGTTGAGCACCGGCTTCTTGATGAGCTGGATGGGCTGGGCGGCAGGGGCCGTGGTGACGGGCGTCGAACAGGAAGACATGCAGGGCGTGCGCGCCAGGGGCTTGTGGCCAGGCGCGTGGGGTCGTTCAAACAACCGCCAGTGTAGTGCGGATGCCCGTGCAACGCCTTGCGGATGGCCGCAGCGCCCCTTCAACACTGGGGGCGCCGTGGCCGGGCGGCGTTGGGCGATGCGCATTTTGCATCTGGCAAAAAGCACACAGTTGAGGCGATCTGGTGTGTTCTGAGGTCAGATGGGTGGCGGCTCGGGTTAAGCTGAGCGCATGCGTTTCGAACATCTCATCGAAATCAATGCACCGCAGTCCTCCGTGGACATGGTGGTGCCTGGTTTCACCGTCGAGCAGTTGTGGCGGGGCCTGATGATCAAGGTACGCGAGCCACAACGATTTCCCATGGGCCCGGACCGGTGTGACATCACCGCGCAGGGCGACGACCTGTTGCACCGTGTGCAGACCTTCGGGCCGCACCGGATGGTGGACGAGATCCGTGTGATCCCCCACCGGGAGCTGCAGTTCACGCCCGAAGCACATGGGGGCACCACCCCCATCCGCCTGACCATCCGCCTCGAATCCCCACAGCCCGGCACCCTGGTGCTGCGCTATGTGTACGAAGCGATGGGCGCGCAGTCGGACGAAGAGTCCTACTTCAACGAGTACCGCCACAGCGCTTGGTTGGCCCACGACCGCGACACCATCCGCACCTTGCGGCAGTGGTTGACCGAGGGCGCGCTCGACGCCTGAGCGCTGGCCCCCGGCTGGGGCTGTGGCGCGTTGGCTGGGTGCTTCAGTGGCTCAGTGAGGCAGCACCGCGTGCAACAGGGCCGCGCGCAGCACCTGTGTGGGCTGCGCTGGCTGCAGTGCGCCTGATGCTGCACGTCCGTCTTGCACCGCCTGGCGCAAGGGCGGCAGCAGGCGGGCCATCTCGTCGGCGGTGTGGCCGAGGCCACGTACCACGCACAGGGTGGCCGGGCCGCAGGCGGCAAAGCGCTGCACGTCATCGGGCGTGAGCAGGCCGCCAATGGCCACCACCGGCACGGGGCTGTGGCCCACCCACCAGCGCAGGTTGTCTTCGCCTTGCGGCAGCCAGGGCATGTCTTTGGTGGTGGTGGCTTGCACCGGGCCGCAGGCGATCAGGCTCGCACCACAACCGGCGGCGCGGGCCAGCTCCCACAGGCTGTGCGAGCTCAGGCCCAGGCGCAGGCGGTGGCGGGCCTGGCGCAAGCGCGCCTGGCCGGCGGCATCGAGCGCCAGCAGGTCTTCTTGGCCCAGGTGCAGGCCCAGCTGGAGCGTGGGGTGGGCGTCAGCGGGCAGCAGGTCCAGCGCCAGGTCCCAGTGGTCGTTGACGAAAAAGGTGGCGCCATGGCGCGCGCAGGCCGCAGCCGAGGCAACGATGTGCGCCTCGACCCCGGCGCGCGCCTTGTGGCGCAGCTGCAGGCAGGCCACGCCCGCCTCGGCGGCGGCTTGCAAGGCGGTGTGGTCAGCGAGGATGCCGTAGAGCCCATCGGCCGGCGGCGCAAAGGGGGCGAACAGCGTGGGGCCAGCGGGCTCACCGCTGTCGCGCCAGCCGAGCTGCCAGGGCAGCGCGGTGCCGATGCCCAGCCAGGGCAGGGGGCCGAAGGGCTGCGTGCCTGCTGCGGCCGCGGCGCGCACGGGGCCTGCGCCTTGGCCGGCGGCGTGGCCTTGCACCAGGGCCTGGCGGGTCACCATCTTGGCCAGCGTCAGGGCGTCGGCGGCCACATGGCCCAAGGCGAGCGCGGCGGCCGTGGCCGATGCGAAGGTGCAGCCCGTGCCGTGGTGGTGGGGCGTGGGCACGCGCGGCGCGCACAGCCAGCCTTGGGCATGGGGGGTGTGCAGCCAGTCGATGGCCCACTGGTCATCTTGGGTGGCCACGTCCGGGGCTTGCTGCAGGCCCACGGCTTGGGCGTCGCCACCCGTGATGGCCACGGCTGGGCAGCCCGGGTGGGCGAGCTCGGCCAGGGCCTGGGCCAGCTCGGGCAAGGTGGCGTGGGCATCGGTGCCGGTGCGCAGCAGCGCCAAGGCCTCGTGGCGGTTGGGCGTGAGCACGGTGGCGCGCGGCAGCAGCCACTCGCGGTAGGCGGCCACGATGGCCTCGCTGGCAAAGGCCGCGCCACCCGCACTGGCCTTGAGCACGGGGTCGACCACCAGGGCCACGTGGCGGTGCGGGTCGGTGCCGGCGGGGGCTTGGGCGCGCAGGTGGTCCACCCACTGCGCCACGGTGCGGATCAAGGCGACATCACCCAGCAGGCCGGTTTTGATGGCGCGCGGGGGCAGGTCGGTGGCGAGCGCTTGCAGCTGGGCGTGCAGCACCTCGGGGCTCACCGGGTGCAGGCTTTGCACGCCCTGCGAGTGCTGTGCGGTGAGGCAAGCCGCCACTGGGCACAGGTGCACGCCCAGGGCGTCGGCGGCGCGCTGGTCGGCGCTCAGACCCGCACCACCGGCGGTGTCCAGGCCGGCGATGCTCCAGATGACGGGGGGGCGGGGCGCGCTCATCAGCCCAGCAAGAAGGGCTGGCCGCCCACGGGGGTGGAGGCAATGGCCACATCGCTCGTGGGCATCAGGCCGGCCAGGTGGCCCAGGCGGCCGCCTTCAACGGCTTGGGCAAAGGCGCGCGCCATGCGCACCGGGTCGGCCGACTGCGACACGGCCGAGTTCAGCAGCACGGCGTCCATGCCCAGCTCCATCGCGGCGGCGGCGTGCGAGGGCGCGCCCAGGCCCGCGTCAACGATCAGGGTGAGGTGGGGCAGGCGGGCGCGCAGCGTGCGCAAGGCCCAGGGGTTGAGCAGGCCCAGGCCAGAGCCGATGGGCGCGGCCCAGGGCATGAGGATCTGGCAACCGGCATCGGCCAGGCGCTGGCAGGTCACCAGGTCGTCGGTGCAGTAGGGCAGCACCACGAAGCCATCGCGGTTCAATTGCCGCGCGCCTTCGACCAGCTCGAAAGGGTCAGGCTGCAGGGTCTGCTCGTCGCCCACCACTTCCAGCTTGATCCAGTTCGTGCCCAGCAGCTCGCGCGCCATGTGGGCCAGGGTGATGGCCTCTTTGGCGCTGCGGCAGCCGGCCGTGTTGGGCAGCAGGTGGGCGCCACGCGATTGGGCCGTGTCGCGGATGATCTGGACGAAGCCGTTGTCGCCGCCCACGGCCAGCGTGCGCTTCAAGCCCAGCGTCAGCACCTGGCTGCCCGAGGCCTCGATGGCCTGTTGCAGCACGGCGGGCGAGGGGTAGCCGGCGGTGCCCAGCAGGAAGCGGCTGGTCAGCGGGGTGTCGCCAATGCGCCAGGTGTCGGGGGCAGTGTTCGGTGCGGCGGTCATGGGGTCAGCCTCCGGTGATGGGCGAGAAGCACAGCACGCTGTCGCCATCCTTCAAGGCATGGGTGATGCGGGCGCTGCGGGCCACGAAGTCGCCGTTGACGGCGGTGGCCACTTGGTCGGCTTGCACGTCGCGGTCCGCCAGGATGCGGGCCACGGCGTCGGCCAGGGTGCTGCCAGCGGGCAGCTGCAAGTCGCCCTGGTCGGTGCGGATGGTGATGTCGGTGGACATGGTGAACGGCAGGATCGGCAGGATCAGCAGGGCGCTCAGCGGCTGCCCAGCAGCAAGGGGGCCGGCGCGGCTGCAGCGTCGATTGTCGCAGGCGCGGCCCAGGCGCCGGGCAAGCCGGCCCAGCCCATGGCCAGGAGGCCTTGCTGCGCCAGCGATGGGCCCAGCAGCCAGCCGTGCCGGTACAGGCCATTGAGGCGCAACAGCCCAGGTTGGGCGATGCACACGGGGCGGTGGTCGGGCGTGGCGGGGCGCAGGCTGCGGTCCAGCCGCAGGATGCGGGCCTCGGCCAGGCCGGGCACCACGCTGTGCGCGGCGGCCATCAGCTCGACGGCGCTGCGCAGCGACACGGGCGAGCGGTCTTCCGTCTCGATCTCGCTGGCGCCGATGAGCACGCGGCCATCGCCACGCGGCACGATGTAGACGCGGTGGCGGGGGTGCAGCAGGCGCACGGGGCGCCGCAGCGTCACCTCGGGGGCATCGAGCCACACCACCTCGCCGCGCACGCCGCGCACCGCCAGCGCCGGGCGGGCGCCCACGCCACGGGTGTCGATCACGGCGTCAAACGTGTGGGTCTGGCCATCGGCCGTGGTGAGCCGGCCGGCATCGGCCTGTGTCACGGTCTGGCCCCAGTGCCATTGCACGCCCGAGCCGTGGGCCTGGTCGTGCAGCGCCATCAGCGTGGCCTGGGTGTCGATCTGGCCTTCACCCGGCAGCCACCAGCCATGCAGCGTGCCCTGGCTGCTGTGCAGGTCGGGCTCCAGCTGCTGCAGCCGGCCGGCTTGCAAGGGGTAGGCGTGCACCGCACCATGGCCAGCGCTCAGGTCGATACCGGCCAGGGTATCGTCAGGCAGGCCAGCCTGCGAGCGGTGGGCCTCGGCCTGGAAGGTGGCGTCTCGTGCGGCGGCTTGCAGGCGCACCAGCACGCGGTTGGCCGAGCCCACGTCAGAGCCGTGCGCCACCAACAAGCTGCCCCGGCGTTGCACCAGCTCAGGCCGGCCCAGCTCGGCGGCCACGGCGGCCCAGCAGGCCAGGCCCACCCAGCCACGCGCTGCCACATCGGGCTCGGCATTGTCCAGCTCGGCCAGCGGGCTCAACATGCCCGCCGCCGTGAAGCCGGCTGCGCCCTGGCCGTCCCATTGCGGGGCGGCTTCGGGGGCCGGGTCGAACACGCGCACCGCCAGGCCTTGTCGGCCGAGGTGCCAGGCCAGCAGCCGGCCCAACAGGCCGGCGCCTGCGATGCCGATGTGAGCGGTGGCCATGGGCGGTGTCCTTTCAGCGTGTGTGGGGGGTGGCGACAGGGGTCAGGCCGGTTGGATGGGGATGTAGATCTCCCCGCCCACCTGCTTGAACTCTTGCGATTTTGCCGCCATGCCTTGGGCCAGCGCATCGGCCTCGCCCACGCCCTGGGTGGCCGCAAAGTCGCGCACCTCCTGCGTGATCTTCATCGAGCAGAACTTGGGGCCGCACATCGAGCAGAAGTGCGCCACCTTGGCGGCGTCCTTGGGTAGGGTCTCGTCGTGGAAGTCGCGCGCGGTCTCCGGGTCCAGCCCCAGGTTGAACTGGTCTTGCCAGCGGAAGTCGAAGCGGGCTTGCGAGAGCGCGTCGTCGCGGGCGCGGGCACCGGGGTGGCCCTTGGCGATGTCGGCAGCGTGCGCGGCGATCTTGTAGGCGATCAGGCCTTGCTTCACATCGTCGCGGTTGGGCAGGCCCAGGTGCTCCTTGGGCGTCACGTAGCACAGCATGGCCGTGCCCATCCAGCCGATCATGGCCGCGCCAATGGCCGAGGCGATGTGGTCGTAGCCCGGGGCCACGTCGATGGTCAGCGGGCCCAGCGTGTAGAAGGGCGCCTCGTGGCAGTGCTTGAGCTGCTCGTCCATGTTGGCCTGGATCATGTGCATCGGCACGTGGCCCGGGCCCTCGATGATGGTCTGCACATCGTGCTTCCAGGCGATCTGCGTCAGCTCACCCAGCGTTTGCAGTTCGGCGAACTGCGCTTCGTCGTTGGCGTCGCTCAGGCAACCGGGGCGCAGGCCATCGCCCAGCGAGAAGGTCACGTCGTACGCCTTCATGATCTCGCAGATCTCTTCGAAGCGCGTGTACAGGAAGTTTTCCTTGTGGTGCGAGATGCACCACTTGGCCAGGATCGAGCCCCCGCGCGACACGATGCCCGTGCGGCGCTTGGCCGTCATGGGGATGTGGTGCAGGCGCAGGCCCGCGTGGATGGTGAAGTAGTCCACGCCTTGCTCGGCTTGCTCGATCAGCGTGTCGCGGAAGATCTCCCAGGTCAGGTCTTCGGCGATGCCGCCCACCTTCTCCAGCGCCTGGTAGATGGGCACGGTG
>Ga0228700_1002019_pt1 | contig 11457 bp, 24 predicted proteins | sample McNCre317_Aug_MG_FD_178019 | JGI IMG/M metagenome (GOLD analysis project Ga0228700, IMG submission 178019) | Freshwater microbial communities from McNutts Creek, Athens, Georgia, United States - 3-17_Aug_MG | ecosystem: Environmental > Aquatic > Freshwater > Creek | place: USA: Georgia...
CATGAGTCACGCAAGGGCCATGACACTTGCAGGGCCATGACATAAGGCGTAGGATTCCCCTCAGCGTTAACTTTTTGAGGGGCTTGCTATGATTTCTGTAGCTGAACTGCTTGCACGTGCCAAGCAAAATGCCGCGATAGATTCTGACTATCGGTTGGCCCACGTGATAGGAATAAATACTTCCGCACTCGCAAATTACAGGGCTGGTCGCTCAATGCCTGACGACAAGACTGTTCTGAAACTCTGCGAACTTTCCGGCGATGACCCAGCATTGGTGGTGGCCGAATTCCAGGCCATGAGGGCCAAAGATGAAGGGGTGCGCGCCCTATGGGCCGCCATTGCCCAGCGCCTCGCCCAGGTGCCCGCTCACGCGGTAGCCGGAGTGCTGCTGCCGGTGTTCGCTGCTATCAGTTTGCTAGCAGCCGAGCCCGTGGATGCTGCCGCAACCACTGCCCTACCCTCTTTTTCTGGCAGCTCTGGAATGTATATTATGTTAAGTGTGCTGGGTATTATTTACGCCCTGATGCACCGTCCCCACGATGAAAACCGGGGCTTTTCTTTCTGACAATGTTGTCAGGAAGGTTTCAGGATGATTCACAAAACGCCGTCGCAGCTCCCCGCCTTTGGGGTGCTGGTCGACGATATGCCGGGTTCACGCGCAGACGTGGCCCGCTACCTCGGGTGCAATGCCCGGGTTCTTGGCCGCTGGGTGGACAGTGGCAACGCGCCGCGCATGGCGTCGCTCTCGCTCTGGTGGGTGTCGCGCTGGGGTATGTCGGTGCTGGAGGTCGACGGGCGCAACATGGAGGCCATCTTGCGCCGTCAGGTGGCCTATTGGCAGGCCGAATGCGTCAACTTGCAAAGCCGCATCAAGCGGCTGGAGGCCCTGCGCGATGCGCCGGGGGTGCGGTCTGGCAATGAGGCGTTTTACCAGCCGGTGGCCACGCCCCGCGTGCGCTGGTCTTAACGCTTGCCCTTGCGCTTGCGAAACTGGCCGTTGGCTTTGCGCGGTGGGGTTTTGTGCTTCTTGGTGCTCATTTGAGTAGGCCTCTCAGGGTGGATGAATGTTTGATGGCGATGGCAATCACCACTGCCGCCAGGATGTTGGCGATCAGGGCTTTGCCGAGCTCTGCCTGGGTGGGTATCAGGTCGCTCATGGCCGCTGGCGCTCCAGCATGGAATCAATGCGCGAGTGCGCCCGGTTGGCCGAGCTGCTGGCCACGGTGGCTTTTTCCATCGCCGCAGATGCCGCAGCCAGGGCTTGCGACAACCCGACCTTGACGGAGACCCATGCCGCGATGGCCGGGCCCAGCAATTGGGCCACTTTGGACAGGGTTTCCAGGTCCATCACGCCGCCTTTTGCTCGGGCAACAGGATGCCCGCCAAGCCGACGACGCCCAAAACAACCTGGTGAACCAGGTCCAGGGTGCCAGGAGGCAGGCCAGCCAGGGTGCCGATGACGCCCAGGGCGGTCCAGGTGGAGGGTTCGCGGATGCGGTCAAGAATGTATTTCATGGTGTTGCCTTTGGAGTTGATGGGTTACCAGCCTGCATTGGGGTCGGTGATGCCGAAATCCTGGGGGATGACGTAGGGCGTGGGTGCTGGCACGGTGCTGGGGTGGGTCCAGTCGTAAATTCGGCTGCCCAGGCTGGTGTCGCTGCTGCCCCCGGTGGCCCAATTGGCCGCCCGGTAGATGACGTTATTGTTGTTGGTGGGGCTCACGGCCCAGGCCGCATTGCTGGCCGCCTGCCCTGCTGCCCCGCCGACGCGCCGCGCCGCCCAGGCCAGGGTTGCGATGGCCGCCACGGCAAGGCCGATTTTGAGCAACAGGTCGCCGCTGACGGGGGTGGTTTTCATGCGAAGAGCCCCAGGGCTGCGGTGGCCGCGTCATTGGCCGCCCGGGTTGCCAGGGCTTGCTGGTAGCCCGCCGCCTCGCTGGCCGATACGTAGTTGCCCGGTGCCCAGGGTGCTTCCACCAGCCCTTGCGCCCGGAACACGGCTGCCCGGTCCACGGTGGGGGCTGCGGCTGCTGCCTGGGTGCTGGCCGCTGGGGTGCTGCCCCAGCTTGCTTGGGCGGTGGTGTACAGGCTGCCGATGCCGCTGGCGTCCAGGCTGGTGGCCTGGGCACTGAAAGCCGGTGCCACCCGTGCCGCGTTGTTGGTGGTGCTGGTGTCGGTGACGCTGGCAGGGCTGGGCGTGCTGGCCGCTGGGGTGCTGCTGCGCCGTGACCAGATGACGTAGGCCGCGATGGCCGCCGCGCCGAGGATGATGGCTTTTTTCATGGGGTCAATTCCAGTATTGGTTCATGGAATAGGCCGCGTCCCAGGGTGCTTCACTCACGGGGTTGGCCGCCACCGAATCAGGGGTGCCCCAATCGAGCGGTGAGCCGTTCAGGTCGGGGTTCTGGTCGGCGTTGCTGGCATTGGCCGCCGCGTTGATGGTCTGCTGCGTGGGCCTGATGCCGCCGTACACGTTGGAGCCTGGGCGCACGGTGCTGGTCTGCGTTGGGTAGCTGGTGCGGAACAGGCCCGCCACGGCATTGACCAGCCCGCCGAGGCCGTTGTTCTGCTGTGCCGCCTGGGCCTGGGCGGTGGTGGCGTAGCGCCGGGGCTGGTTGCGAGAGACCAGCCAAAACAATGCCGCCGCGCCGATGATGATGAATTTTTTGTCAGACATGGTTAAGCCCAGGTGGTCCCGGTTGACGCGCTCACGTCGGCCAGGATGGTTGAGTAATAGTTGCGGGTTTCGGTGGGTGCGCTGGCAAGGCCGCGCCGCAGCACGTTGCCGATACCCCAGTTGTAGGCGGCCAGGGCCTGCGCCCAGGTGCCGGTCATGCGGTACAGCTTGGCAAGGTAGCGCCCTGCTGCCGGGATGGCTTGGAATGGGTCGAGCGGGTCAATGCCCAGCTCCCGGGCCGTGGCTGGCATGAATTGCGCGATGCCCATGGCCCCGACCGATGATCGAACCGTGCCGTTGATGATGTCCTCACGGTAGCGCGATTCTTGCCACAACAGCCGGGCCAGCATGTCGCGTGGGATGGCGTTGGCGGTTTCTGCCTGGGTGATGGCGTCGGCGTACTTTGCCGGTGGGTGCCAGGAGCCTACGATGTTTCTTGCTGCTGCCATGATGCCGTCTATGCTGGTGAGGTCGCCTGCTGGGGAGTCTGCTGGTTGATCTGCCTGGGGGTCGGTGCTGGTGTCGGTGCCGTCGCTGTAGGGGATGTAGTCGCTGCCCTGCTGCTGTGTGCTCAGTGCTGCCGCCAGAATGGCCGCAGCACCCACAACGCACACCAGAACAAGGGTTTCGCTGTCATTCATCCCCAGACCGCCATATGCACAGACCCGGCGAGGTCAATGTTCCCCAGGCCGGGCTGCGTTGATGTCAAGGTAAAGCCCGCCGTGGTGGGTGAGCTGACGAATTTTCCCGTTTGGCCCGTGGCACCGGACCGCTCGCCGCCCGCGATGGTCACCACATAATTTGCGCTTGCCACGGCTGCGGTGAAGGTCACCGCATACGAGCCAGACGTTGCGGTGTGCGTTGCCGCCGCGATGTTGTAGCCCTTGATGATGGCCCCGGTGTCGCCGTTGAACTCGGCCCAGGCCAGCAGGGTTAAACCAATCGGCCCGAGTGAGATGTTGCCTTGTGATACGGACATGCTTACCCCTGAACAACAACAGCCGCGCTGGTGACCGCGCTGCCGATGACGTTGATCTGTTGCGTTGTCACGCTGCCCGACAGCTCGAGGTTGCCGCCCGGGATGATGCGGACCCCGTTGGCTGCGGTGACTGCCGCCGCGCCGAACCCGACATAAATGAATGCGCTGGGGTCATTGTTTTGCAGCAGGAAATACTGCCGTGCCGCGTTGGCGGCCAGCAATTGCGCTGATGACATGGTGATGTTGGCCTGGGCGTTGGAGTAGCTGCCAGACTGGGGCACCTTGTTGGCAATGACTTGCACAGAGCCCGTCGCGCCGTCCACGAAATCTTTTTCGCCGACGACCACGGTTATGGTGTTCGACGCGCCCGACTTGTCGGTGAAGGTCAGTTCCTGAAACTCGGTGTCGCTGATGCCCTGGCCCACGACGAGGCTGGACAGGGAACCCCAGGAACCCCGGACGCTCACGGCTCCGGTGGCGGCCAGGATTTTGAAATACTTGCCCCCGACTGGCATGCGGTACGTGCCGTTTGCCGACAGGGTGAAGGTGTAGTCTTGTACGTTGATCATGCCAGTGCCACGATGGCCGCGCCCACGATCAGCACCAGTTCAAGCGGAAATCCCGCGATGGTGCCGGGTGTGCCCGGTGTTTGTTGTCGGAGGGTGGAGAGTGGCTGGGCCACGGTGCCGGTGTGCTGGCCGCCCTGGGTTGCGCCCAAGGCTGACGCCAGGACGCCCGCGCCGCGTGTCAAGGGTGCCATGGCTGATGTGGCCGTGCTGGCCGCCGTGCCTGTGACGGCCCCGGATGCCGCGCCTGCTGCCCATGGGGCAATGCTGGCCTCAAAGGCTGCTGCTTGGCTGGCCGCGTAGGCGCTGCCGCCGTCCACGCCCATGGCTCCAGGCAGGAAGGCATCGCCCGCTCCGCTGGCTGCTGCTGCCTCGGCTGCGCCTGCGCCGCCCGCCACGCCGAAGGTGTAGGCACCATAGGCCAGGGCTGGCAGGGACACGGCCCGAATTAAATCATTCCAGGAGTTGTCTGCCTTGTAGCGCCGCAGGAACCAGCCTTCGGCGTTGTAGGCGTCCAGGTAGCCGCCGCCCACGTCCTGATTGAACCCGATCAGGTTCTGCACAGGCCCATCGTGGGGGCTGACTTCTGCTCTCCAGGTCTCGCCGTCCACGGCCAGAACATAGGTGCCCAGGTCTATCCAGGCGCTCTGGTCGTAGCCTACAGGGCCTTTGGGCAGGGCATCAAATGCCGCCTTGAGGCGTGAGACTTTGGCCGCCGTGAGGTTTTGAGCCATGGGCGGTTTTCACTTGAGGACGAGGTAGGCCAGCCCGAGCATCAGCCAGACATTCCAGCCGCCCGCCCGCTGGGCTTGCTGCTGGGTGTCGGTGACGCCTGGGATGCGGATGGCGATGCCATTGGGTCCGATGATCTGATAGCCCGCGCCCGGTGTGTTGGCCGCGTAGCCGTCAGTTGTCACCAGGGTCTGGTCGCTGCCCTGCCCGGTCAGTGTGCCTACAAACTGCCTGAATGGCCGCATGTAGTCTTGGTAGTCGATCTGGGCTTGCGTGTCCATGTGACCCCCGGATTAGTAGGGGGCGAAGGGCAACAGCTCTTCCGTTTCGATGGTGATGGTTTCACCAGCAGAGAACGTTGCTTGCAACGATGCCGACTGAATGCCGGATTCCTTGCGGGTATCCCACACGCGTCCCGTCATTTGCAGGTCTTGGCAGGGGTCAAACACGACCAGACCGGCTTGTGGCGTCTTGCCGTTTTCCTTCTGGCTGTGTTCGTTGCCCAGCTTGGTCAGTTCGTGCTCGATATTGCCTTCACGAATCGTTTTGATGTTCGTGATGTTGGAGCTGAACAGGTAGATGCGCCGGAACGTGGACCCGCCTTCGCTGGGGTTCAGGTGAGGCACGGGCAGCACAAAGGTTCCTGCTGCGGGGGCCACGTAGGTGGCCGCATGGCGACGGGCGATCAGTGGGCGAATCAGCGCTTCGCTCGGGTCATTGGTGGGTGGCGACACGTCGCAGAACCCGGTAATGGCCGGCGTGGTGGCACCGCTCAAGGTGATTTCCAGGCGCAGGGTCTTGATGCCCGAGCCTACAGACAGGTCAATGGCTCCAGCCTGCTTGGCGTTGACCGTCATGGCCTTGCGGTCCATGAAATCAATTTTCAGGATGGTGGAGTCTGAAACGCCGCCGTTATACAGGTTGGTGAGGTCGCAGCGTGCGCCGCTGGATTCCCACAGAACCTTGCTGTTTCCCTTGAGCTGGATGGACGTGATCATGCTCTTTGTGAGCGCTCCGCCTGCCAGTTGCAAGGTGATTTTTTCCAGGACAGAGCCCAGAAACTTGTTCATGTCCACAAAGGCCGTGCCGGTGCCGGTCAGGCCTTGGAAGGCATCCAGAATAATTTGCTTGTTCATGCTGCGAACCCTCTATTACAGGTCTTGCACGAAGGGGATACCGGCTTGCTTGGCGAAGGGCACCACCACCACTTTGGTGATGACGGCCATGGCCAAAAAGAAACCGTATGCTTTGAGGTGAGCGTTCATGATGTTGTCCGTTCAGGGTTGAAAAAATGTCTGTTGAAACAGTGGCCTCAACTTTCTTTTTTGTTGGCACTTTGATCAACCCGCCACCCCATGCACCCCGCCCTATGGGCACCACCCTGCCCCGCTGGCCCGGTGTTGTTTTTTTTCAGCCTCGGGTGATTTTTCCGCTCAAAATGTGCCGCTCAATCCACTGGTGGCCGGTCAATTTGCTGACTTCTGCCCAGGGCACCCCCAGGGCAGGGGCCACTGCCTTGCAGTCTGGTTCGTAGGCCATGCGCCCCACGTTGATGCTGCTCAGGTTGCCCAGGAAGTTTTTGTCCACGCTGGACGGGCGCTGCGAGAGCCCGAAAATCTCGATGCCGTAGGCCCGCCCCATCATCACCATTTGTCCCCAGCCGTCAGGGGACCATGATGGCTTGGTGACGGTGTGAAGCTCGTCGGCAATGAAGGTGATGTTTTCCAGGGCGGTGACGATCTTGCACAGCGCCGAAAACTGTTTTTCATCCTGGGCACGTATCAACCTGGGCACAAACACCAGATGAAACTCCCCCTTGCCCGCCGCCCGCATGACGCGCAGGGCATCGGCCACGGTGTTGACGGTCTCGGTGCCGGGGTACAGGTCGGCGTATTTGTCCTGGGCCTCTTTGGGTGACCAGATGACGGTGCGCTTTCGCTTGCGCTTGTTCAGCCGTTGCACCAGCCGCGTGGTTTTGCCGCAGCCCGACGCGCCCATGATGGCTTCGATCATGGCTGCATTTGCGTTGCCTTTGCTCATGTCGGGTGCGCGTCTTGTGGGTCTGCAAATGCATCTGGTGCTGTGGCCGTGTCCTCGAATGTCTTGTCTTTGGCCTTTTTGGCTTCTGCCTTTGCCAGCTCTGCGTAGAGCTTGTAGGTCTGCATCATCGGTGGCACCAGGGCCACGGCCAGCCCCAGTTCTGGCGGTATGTCGCCCACGGTGAAACTGTGTTTCTCCATCACGGGTGCCAGCGCACCGGCTATCCGGTCTTGCACGGGCTGCGTCCACACGCTTGCCGCTGGTGGCACCATGCCCACTGTGATGGCGACGCACACCGACACGATGACGGTGGCCTCTTGCAGGTAGTCCGGGCCAGCCGGTGCCGCCTGGGCCTCTTCGCCCGGTGCCGTGGGGTTGTCAATCGCATGGATGCCGTCATCGGCCTGGGCTGCGATCATGTCCAGTTTGTCCAGGCCGCTCATTTCAAGACCTCCCAATCTTCTGAAAGCATGTCTGTTTGGCTTGCAAGCCATGGGACAAATTTCCCGTCAGCCGTTTTCATGCCTATCCACGGCAACGTTTCATAAATTTCTGACGGGTCAGAAGGTCCAAACTCTTTTTTCACCACATAGTTACAAGCCTTGACCAGCTCCAGATGCATGCCTTTTCCATTCCAGCCCGTCCGTCTGACTTTCATGTCATTTTTCAAGGCCTCAATGGCAACGCCGAAACAGTATGTTTTCATGCTGCCCCCAGTCCGTGCCAGATGCTGGCCGGTTTTTTGGCTGCCGGTGGTGTTGGCGTGGGTGCCGGTGGCTTGGCTGCTGGGGGTGCCGGGGCTGGTTCGGGTGCCCGTACAGCCTCGTCGACAGCGCCTGCAATGGGTGTCAACTTGCTGCCGATGATGGTGTGCGCCTTGGTGCCCGCTGGTGCATATCCTGGGTTCTGACACCACATGCAGGGGTAATGCAGGGTTCCTGTGTCGGTGCTTTTGCGAACAGGAATGTTCATGTTGCACACGGGGCAGTCAATGGTGCCCACTTCTACCTTGAGTGCGTGGCTTTTAGTTGCCATGGGCCCCCCCTTCGAGGGCTTCGATTCGCTCGGTCATCGCTTCAAGCAAGCCCAAAATAGGGTCTATGTAGCTCTTGCCCATCGCTTTGTAATAGGCCGGGGCTGAATCCCAGGCCTTTTGCACAGCTTCCAGCTGCGTCCTCAATGTATTGGAGCCCATTGGCCACCCCTTCGCGTACAGTTATTGACACAAGTCCAAGGCCCTCTTCGAGGGCGGACCCCATAGACCCCTCCCAGGGACGGGTCTGCTTTACCCATTGACGGGCAATCGTCCAGGTGTGCCGGACCGATTCAACAAACCAATGCACGGCCCGCTCAAACGAGGCCCCGACATTGGTCGCCACCCAGCTCGGGCGGTATTTCTCAATTCCCCATGTCTCCACGCCCACGGGAACGGGGGCTGCTGGTTCCCCGTATTTGTTCTTCATGTCGGGGCGCTCTTGCATGGCGATGCGCACCCGGTAGTCGCGGCCAATGAACACCCCGCCCTGGGCCTCGGTGTAGTGGCCCCAGCTCACGGACTGGTTTTCTCTGCCTTCGAGCTGGTTGGCCTTGTTGACCGAACGATGTGCAGTTGCAAGGTGGTCCGGGGCCCCGTTTGGGACAGCAGCAACCCGCCTAAGCTCTCGCCAGGGTCCAACTGGAGCACCACCGACCTGCTGGAATTGCCGGATACCCCAGGTGCTGGCCCAGGCTTCAACCCTTTGGCTGCTGGTGATGGTGTCGTGCCCATGCAAGTCCTTTTCTACGCCGTAGCCGTCAATGTTTTTGGCGATGTACTTTGCGATATAGCCTGCAGCCGTGCCCCGCGCCGTGTCCATGGTCTTGAAATCGCACCGGTGCAAGTGCGCCCCGGGTTCATTGGGTGATTCTTTGAGGGCCTGGGTGCGCACCACGTCCCTGATGGTCTCGCCGTGCTGCTGGGCATGAAAAACCAGCATGTGCCAGTGCGGTGTGCCGTCCTGCTGGGGTTCTGCCACCCGGAACCCATAGAGCTTGATGCCACGCCGGGCCAGGGCTGCGCGGATGCGAGACCAGACCTTGCCCAGGTACTTTGCTGCTTCGCGGGGGTCGGTGGTGGTGTCAAACCTGGGGTTCTCCACGACCTTCCAGCCGTTCACAGTGCGCCACTTGTGGAACCTGCTTGGGCATGTGATGGTCATGAACATCCCCGCATGGCCCAGCTTGTTGGCGATGAACTCAAAGCCGCTGATGCGTGTCATCAGCTCGGCCCGCCGGATGGCCTTGTTGGCCTGGCCTTTGGCGGCCAGCTCGGCCATGGTGAACTCTTCGCCGTTTTCGTTGGTCGCGGTGGTGCTCTCCAGGGTGGCCGCGTTGCGCAGGTTCTGCTGCTGCCTGCGCCGCACGGTCTGGTCGGACACGTAGAGCTGCCGGGTCTTGTTGACCTTGCCCAGGCGTATCGCCGCTTTTTCCACGGCCCGGCCATGCTGCACGCGCAGCTTGCGCCGCCACCATAGTGGGTCCGTCATGCGCCCGATAGCCCCCTCGGTGGTGGTCTTGATGCGGTCCGGTGGCTCAATTCCCATCGCCTCGCAAGCCCGCTCCATGGCCCGGCGCAGGTCTTGCGCCGAATGGAACACGCTGCCCAGGCCCAGGCAATGCTCTGCCATGTCGCTGGCCTTCTGGACAATCTCCGAATCCGACGCATCCAGCCGGATATGGACATGGCCCAGCATGTCGGTGATCTCGCGCAATTCAGCATTCGCCCGGTAGGGGTGCATGGGGTGGTATTTACCCCCCCACTGCTGCAACAGCTCGCCCGCCCAATTGGCAGGCAGGCTGGAGACACGGCCCCGCGCCCAATCGTGGTCTGATTCGATGCGGATGTAGGCCATGCTGCGCGGTCCTGGGTGACCTTAGTTCTTGGCTTCCAGCTCGGATTCTTCAAAGCCGAAGATGCCGTCCTGGGTATCCAGGCGCACCATCACCAGGGCTTTTCCGTCCTTGCGCTCGGTGCGCACCACGTAGCCGTATTGACCCACGTACTCACTGTTTTCGTTGACGACCTTGACGCTTGCAAGTGTTTGCATGATTGAACTTCTAGCCGGGTGAATTGATCGAGCCGCCCCGCCCCCAGGCGTAACGGTGCCGCCCGTTTACGATTTGCGCGACAACCTGGCAACTTCCAACAGCCACGCACACAATGTGACTGGTGTATGTTCCCGTTCATCTTTCCTGATTGAAGGCCTATAACCTGGCGTCCCTTTTCGCCTTCCAGTCGCCGGGCTCACGGTGTGCGAAGCATTCCCCAGCACCAAAGGCATTTGCGGAACCTCGCAGGCTTCAACACCACAGATATAAAGCAACGTTGCCTTGTCGGCCCGGTGCCCAAACCATGATTGCCATATCGGCAATGTGAACCCCCCGAAACCATCGACCGCCCCAGGCCTGGGCAGACCAGCCACAGGCCATAGGCTGCTGCCGACTGGATGCTCCAGCACCCCGCCGAATTTGCGCACTTGATCGATCGCAAAAAATGCCAAGTCTTTTTCGTCTGGCCTTGGCTTGGCAAAGGCCCGGAGCTTGCCCCACGCCCTGCACGGTGGATGCGCCACGACAGGACAGCCGCCGCGCCACGTCCGTGCATCGCGCTCAATGTCAAACACGTCCGTTCCCTGCAAGGCCTTGTAATGGCTGTCAGACCTGGCAAAAAGAACTGCAACTGTCCTCATTCCGCGCAGGCCTCAAACTGGCGAACCAGCCGCCGCGGCTGCACTGCGTTTTGCTGGCGAACCTGGGCCGCGATCAGGGCTTGCTTGCCCTCATGCTCGGCGTTCAGGCGCTCCATCTCACGGATGGCAATTTGCCGGTCTGACGTTTCGGTGACGGCCACCAGCTCGCCTTTTTGGTCGCGGAATGCGACTGCGTAGGCGCATGGAACTACTGTGTATTTCATGCCGCCACCTTTTTATGCTGCTCGGCAAACTGAAAAGGCTTCACGTTGCTGCCTCGGTTGGCTGCTGCCTCGCGGTCACGGGTCATGCGGTCGCCGATCTGCTCCAGGCTGGTCATCAGCATGCCGACTTGGAATTCATCCAGGGCCATGACCAGCTCGCCGTCTGCGTTCGCCATGGTCAGGATGGCAAGGCCTTGCTGCATGTGCAAGGAAATGCGCCCTTGAATCATGCCTTTGATGGTGGTTTTCATTTCAGTCCGTCCTTTGCATCGCCAGTCCTGGGTTCACCGCTGCACACGATGGCCGGACGGGTTGCGTTAACCTCGCTGGGGACTGGAGAACCATGCGGTGTTCCCGTCCGGCGATGCAAATGTAGCTCATGGGCCATGAGTCACGCAAGGGCCATGACACTTGCAGGGCCATGACATAAGGCGTAGGATTCCCCTCAGCGTTAACTTTTTGAGGGGCTTGCTATGATTTCTGTAGCTGAACTGCTTGCACGTGCCAAGCAA
>Ga0228700_1002020_pt1 | contig 11457 bp, 12 predicted proteins | sample McNCre317_Aug_MG_FD_178019 | JGI IMG/M metagenome (GOLD analysis project Ga0228700, IMG submission 178019) | Freshwater microbial communities from McNutts Creek, Athens, Georgia, United States - 3-17_Aug_MG | ecosystem: Environmental > Aquatic > Freshwater > Creek | place: USA: Georgia...
GACGAGTAGCCAGCGAAGTTGCTCTCCGTTTGCGCGGCAAACACAAGGCCACCTACACGCCTCACGTCGATACCGGCGATTTCATCGTCGTCATCAACGCCTCCAACCTCCGTGTCACCGGCGCCAAGCCGCTGGACAAGGTGTACTACCGTCACTCCGGTTTCCCTGGCGGCATCACTGCCACCAACTTCCGTGACATGCAAGCCAAGCACCCCGGCCGCGCTTTGGAAAAAGCCGTCAAGGGCATGCTGCCCAAGGGTCCCCTGGGCTACGCCATGATCAAGAAGCTCAAGGTTTACGGTGGTGCCGAGCATCCCCATACCGCCCAGCAACCCAAGGTTCTGGACATCCCCGGTGTTTCCCCTGCCGCAGTGAAGAGAGAGGCCGCCAAATGATCGGTGAATGGAACAATGGCACCGGCCGTCGCAAGTCCAGCGTCGCCCGCGTGTTCCTGAAAAAAGGCTCCGGCCAAATCACGGTGAACGGCAAGACCATCGAGCAATTCTTCGGTCGTGCAACCTCCATCATGATCTGCAAGCAGCCCCTGCTGCTGACCAACCACGCTGAAACCTTTGACATCATGGTCAATGTGGCTGGCGGCGGTGAGTCGGGCCAGGCTGGTGCAACCCGCCACGGCATCACCCGCGCGCTGATCGATTACGACGCCTCCCTCAAGTCCGTCTTGAGCCAGGCTGGCTTCGTGACCCGTGACGCCCGTGAAGTCGAGCGTAAGAAGGTCGGCTTCCACGGCGCCCGCCGTCGCAAGCAGTTCTCCAAGCGCTAAGCTTCTGCTTACAATTTGGCAAGCCGCTGGTACGCAAGTTCCAGCGGCTTTTTGTTTTGGACTGCTAGACTGCGCCCTCCATGCGCCTACGCCTGCTTCGACGCCGCCTTACCATCAGTGCTCCGCGCATGTCTGTGCGCAGTGCACTGCCGTGGCCTTTTCGTTGGGCAGCTGCCGCGGTGGTGCTGGGTTTCTGTGCGGCGATTTCCTTGTGGGCCTTTGAGTTTGGCAAAGACATTGCCGGCCTCGATCAAGGCAACAAGGAAGAGCTTGCCCGCCTGCACACCGAGGTGCAGAACCTGCGCGCCGAGCTGGAGAAGACCCAGGAGGCGCGCGACAAGGCCCAGTCCATCGCCAACACCGCCGACACCCTGGTGACGGCGGGCAAGGCCTCCGAGGAGCGGCTGCTGGCCCAGGTCAAGCAGCTGCAGGCCGAGAGCCAGACGCTGCGTGACGACCTGGGCTTTTTTGAAAAGCTCATGCCCAGCAGCGGCAGCGAAAGCGTGGCCATACGGGGCCTGCAGGCCGAGCTGCAGAACGGCAAAGACCTGAAATGGCAGGTGCTGGTCATCCAGGCCAGCAAGAACGCCCAGGCCTTCAATGCCAGGCTGGAACTCAACTTCAGCGGCCAGCAGGGCGGCAAGCCCTGGACCACTACGGTGGAAGGCCCGCAGACCTTCAGCGTCAAGCAATATGGACGCGTGGAAGGCATTTACGAAGTGCCGGCGCAGGTGGTGGTCAAGGCCGTCACCGCCCGGGTTTTCGAGGGCAGCGTGGTGCGAGCCACGCAGGCCCTGAAACTCTGATCAACCCCCTCACCCCAAAGCAAGGTACGCCATGTTCAACAAGAAAAAGCAAGCACCCATCAAGAGCCTGATTGCCGAAGGCAGCCGCATCACCGGCAACATTGCCTTCACCGACGGCCTGCGCATCGACGGTGAGGTGGTGGGCGACATCCTGGCCAACGAAGCCCACAGCAGCCTTCTGGTGATTTCCGAATCGGCCAATGTCGAGGGCTCGGTAACGGCCGACCACATCATCGTCAACGGTCTGATCCGCGGCCCGATCTATGCGCAGTACATGCTGGAACTGCAGCCCAAGGCGCGCATCGAAGGCGATGTGCACTACGCCGCACTGGAGATGCACCAGGGCGCCCTGGTGACCGGCCAGCTGCGCCCGCTGAAGGAGGGCGAGGAAAAGCCCACACTGAAGCTAGCGGCAAACAACCCGTAAGCAAATTCCCGAGCGCTTTGCTGTACTATTGCGCCCTTACCGATTTGAGTGGAGTCGCACATGAGCGCCGTTGCCGAGAATATCCAGACCGAAATGCCCGCCCCCATCCTGTTCACCGACAGTGCGGCGGCCAAGGTGGCAGACCTGATTGCTGAAGAAGGCAATCCCGACCTGAAGCTGCGTGTGTTTGTGCAGGGCGGCGGTTGCTCGGGCTTCCAGTACGGTTTCACCTTTGATGAGATCACCAACGAAGACGACACCACCATGAGCAAGAACGGTGTCTCCCTGCTGATCGACGCCATGAGCTACCAGTACCTGGTGGGCGCCGAGATCGACTACAAGGAAGACCTGCAGGGCGCGCAGTTTGTCATCAAGAACCCCAACGCCACCAGCACCTGCGGCTGCGGCTCGTCCTTCTCCACCTAAAGGCCCAATCCGGCGCCGGGCAGCCCCAGGCCGGATTCGCCCCCTTTTGGGCCGGAGCACCACCCGAAGTGGGTGAGCCTGGGAGCCCCTAATAGGCGGTGTAGATGGCTCCAAGGATGCGGGCGCCCCGGGCGCCCGTAACGCTTTTCAGACTGCCTGTCTGCCCCAGCACGCACTGGCGCGCCAGCCAGGCAAAGGCAGTGGCCTCCACCTGCAGCGGTGGCAGGCCGTGGGCCTTTGAGCTGCGGACCTTGCAGTCTGGCAGCAGGGCCTGCAGACGGCCCATCAAATAGGTGTTGAGCGCACCGCCACCGCACACGATCAGGTTTTTCGCCTGCCCCGCCTGGGCCAAAAAGGCCTGGGCGCAGCTGCGGGCGGTGAGCTCGGTCAGGCTGGCCTGCACATCGGCGGGTGCCAGCCCAGGAAATGCCGCCAGGCGGGTCTGCAGCCAGGCCTGGTTGAACAGGTCCCGCCCGGTGCTTTTGGGCGCCGGAAGGGCAAAAAAGGGCTCGTCCAGCAGGCACTGCAAAAGGCCGGCATGCACCTGGCCCTGGGCCGCCCAGGCACCGCCTTGGTCAAAGGCGGCACCGGTATGGGCCTGGCACCAGGCGTCCATCAAGGCGTTGCCCGGGCCGCAGTCAAAGCCCAGCAAGGTGTCAGGGCCCTGATCCTGCCACAGGGTGAGGTTGGAAATGCCGCCGATGTTGAGTACCCCGGCAGGCCCTTTGGAGCCGTCTTCGAGCGCACCGAAGAATGCCTGGTGAAAAGGCGGCACCAGGGGCGCGCCCTGGCCGCCGGCTGCCACATCCCGGCTGCGGAAATCGGCCACCACGGCAATGCCGCAAAGCTCGGCCAGCAAGGCTGGCTGGTTGATCTGCAGGGTGTAGCCGGTGCCGTCAAAGAGCTGCGGGCGGTGGCGCACCGTCTGGCCATGGGCGCCCACGGCCCGCACGTCAGCGGCTTGCTGCCTGCTGTCCTGCAGCAGTTGCGCCAGCACCTGCGCATAGACGCGTGCCAGTGCATTGCCTGCCAGGGCAGCGCGGTGCAACTCGTTGGGGCCTTCGCTGTTGAGCAGCAGAAACTCCTGGCGCAAGGCCGCCTCAAAGGGGGCGCTCACATGGGCCAGGACCTGGGGACGCGCCTGTGAAAAATCCACCAGCACGCCGTCCACTCCATCCAGTGAAGTGCCCGACATCAGGCCGGCGAAGAGATGCGACATGCTGGCCTGCCTTGCGTGGAACGCGCTGTGGCGCTCTATTCCACGCTGCTGTATTGCAGCTGGCTGGCCGAGGCCAGGGCCAGGCGGGCCTGCGCAGCCGCCCGCTCGAATACCGGGCGCACAGCGGCGCTTAGTGGCGTTGTGTCATGGCGCTGGGCCACTGCCTGAGGGTCCTGGTAGACGCCGTTGTGGCGGTATTCAAAATGCAGATGCGGCCCGGTGGCCCAGCCGGTGGTGCCCACGGCACCAATCACCTGTCCTTGCGACACGCTCTGGCCCGCACGCACCTGCATGCGGCTGAGGTGGGCATAGACCGTGCTCATGCCATTGGCATGGCGCAGCTTAACCACATTGCCATAGCCGCCCTGGGAGCCGGCAAACTCCACCATGCCCTCACCCACGCTGCGCACCGCAGTGCCCACAGGCGCTGCATAGTCCACGCCCAGGTGGGCTTTCCAGACCTGCAGGATGGGATGAAAGCGCATCTTGAAGCCGCTGGTGATGCGCGAGAAGGGCAGGGGGGCCGCCAGGAAGGCGCGCCGCAAGCTCTCGCCAGCGGGAGTGAAGTAGCCGCCCTTGTCGGCAGCTTGCGCTGCAGCGCCAGCGCCAGGGGCGGGCGGCTGCTGGAACCACAGCGCCTGGTGGGTCTTGCCACCGGTGACGAACTCGGCGCTCAAAATGCGCCCGGCATGCAGAGGCTCGCCGTCGCCTTCCAGCGATTCATACACCACCGAGAAGCGGTCGCCCGGGCGCAGGTCGCGGTGGAAATCGATCTCGGCAGAAAAGATGTCGGCCAGTTGGTTGGCCACGGATTCCGGAATGCGTGCCTCGTCGGTGGCGGCAAACAGCGAGCTCGCAATGCTGCCGCTGGCCATGCGGGTGCTGGCGCTTAAGGGCACGGTCTCCAGCCGGGTGACAAAACCACCCGTGCGCTTCTCAATATTCAGGCGCTGGAAGTTGCCCTCGTCGTCCGCGCTCCAGCGCACCTGCAGCTTTAACAGGCTGTTGGTGGCACTGGCCTCGGCAGTAACATGGCGGCCGGAGCGACCCATCACATGCTTTTGCAAAAGCGGGTCGCGGCGCAGAAAGGCGGCCGCCTCGGCATCGACAATGCCCAGGCGCTTGAGCAGGGTCTCGGCGGTGTCGGTGGAGCGGGTCTGCTCGGAACGGAAGAGGCTCAGGCTGGGTGCCAGGTTTTGCAAGGCCATGACCTGGGCGTCCAGACCCGGCGTGGCCAGGGCGTGGCTGATGGCTTGCACCGGCAGTTCGGCAGCGTCGGGGGCCAGGTTGACGATGGCATAGCTCATGCCGGTGGCACACAGCAGCAGGGCGGCCACTGCGGCGAGCAGGCGGCGCGGGTGGCGCAGCAGCACGGCAGCAAGAGAGGACCACAGCGGCGGCTCCGTGCCGCGCAAAGCTCTTTTCAAAATCGGGGCTCCAGGGGGTTGGGCGGCGCGACTAAAATTGCGCCCGCAGCTTCCAAGCGCTTTGCTGGAAGGAGCCTGGAGTATACCGGTAGCCGCTTTGCCAGCCCCAATAAAAACCCTTATGAATCAAGCCTCAAGCCCCCAGTACCCCGTCACCGACCGCACCCGAGAGGCCATGGCGGTGAGCCTGCGGGGCTCTGAAGAGCTCTTGCCCAAGGACGAGTGGCTGCAGAAGCTGGCGCGCTCCGAGGCCACGGGCAAACCGCTGCGCATCAAGCTCGGCCTGGACCCCACGGCACCTGACATCCATATCGGCCACACCGTGGTGCTCAACAAGATGCGCCAGCTGCAGGACCTGGGCCACACCGTCATCTTTTTGATCGGTGACTTCACCAGCATGATCGGCGACCCCAGCGGACGCAACAGCACGCGCCCGCCGCTCACTGCCGAGCAGATCAAGATCAACGCCGAGACCTATTACAAGCAGGCCAGCCTGGTGCTGGACCCCACCAAGACCGAGATCCGCTACAACAGTGAGTGGAGCGACCCGCTGGGTGCGCGCGGCATGATCCAGCTGGCCAGCCGCTATACCGTGGCCCGCATGATGGAGCGCAACGATTTCCACGACCGCTTCAAGGCCGGCACGCCGATTGCGGTGCACGAGTTCCTCTACCCGCTGATGCAGGGCTATGACTCGGTGGCACTGCACAGCGACCTGGAGCTGGGCGGCACCGACCAGAAGTTCAACCTGCTCATGGGCCGCACCCTGCAGGCCGAATATGGCCAGGAGCCGCAATGCATTCTGACCATGCCCCTGTTGGAAGGCACGGATGGCGTGGAGAAGATGTCCAAGAGCAAGAACAACTACATTGGCATCTCAGAAGAACCCAACACCATGTTTGCCAAGGTGCTGAGCATCTCGGACACGCTGATGTGGAAGTGGTACACGCTCTTGAGCTTTCAGAGCGAAGCCCAGATTGCCGCGCTCAAGGCCGAGGTACAGGCCGGGCGCAACCCCAAGGACGCCAAGGTGGCACTGGCCAAGGAGATCACCGCGCGCTTTCACTCGGCAGCCGCAGCCGATGCGGCCGAACAGGACTTCATCAACCGCAGCAAGGGTGGCATTCCCGACGAGATCACCGAGCTCAGCCTGCACCTGGGTGAAGGTGGCGCGGCCGTGGGCATAGGCGCGCTCCTCAAGTCGGCGGGCCTGGCGGCTTCCAGCGGCGAGGGCAACCGCCTGATCGACGGCGGCGGCGTGCGCATCGACAGCAATGTGGTGAGCGACAAGGGCCTGAAGCTGGGTGCCGGCACCTATGTGCTGCAGGTGGGCAAGCGCAAGTTTGCCCGTGTCACCCTGGCCTGAAGCCCTGCCGTGCTGGGCCTGTTGCAACGGGTGAGCCGCGCCCAGGTGCGCGTGGACGGACAGGTGGTGGGCGCCATTGGTGCAGGCTTTTTGCTGCTGCTGTGTGCCGAACAGGGCGACACCGAGGCAGAGGCCGACAAGCTCTTGGCCAAGGTGCTCAAGCTGCGTGTCTTCAGCGACGCCGAAGGAAAAATGAACCGCAGCCTGCAGGACCTGGACGGCCAGGGCACGGCCGGTGGCCTGCTGGTGGTCAGCCAGTTTACCCTGGCAGCCGATACCTCGGGTGGTAACCGGCCGAGCTTCAAAGGCGCGGCGGCCCCCGACGAAGGCCAGTGTCTGTACGACTATTTTCTGGCGCAGGCAAAGCGGCAGCATGCCCAGGTGGAGGCCGGCATCTTTGCCGCCGACATGCAGATCGAGCTGGTCAACGACGGGCCGGTGACCATCCCTCTGCGCTTCACTGCAGCATCACGTACATAGCAGTCGGCGGAAAACGAAAACCCACGCCAGCGGCACTGCGTTTGAGCTCCAGCGTCTGCACCGCCATGCCGTTCATGTCCAGCACGGTGGCGCTCTGCAGGCCGGTGTTGTTGATGGCCACATCGAGCTGGGCACGCTGCACCATCCAGGGCGACTGGCCGAAAGACTTGACTACATAGCCATCGACCCGCGAGCCATCGGCCAGGGCAATGGAGGTCGACAGATCGCTCCAGCCATTGGGCCGGCTCTGGGTGGCAAACTGCACCAGGACGCGCCGCGAGGTCTTGAGCGGCTCGCCGTCCATGGACACTGCCAGCGCGGCGCCAAAGCGGTTCTCCGAATCAAAGCGCACGTCCGCCAGCTGGTGCGAGGGCGCCCCCAGAAAATGCGCCGCCACGCCCTGGGCCCGGGGCGTGTTGATGGTGCAAAAGCCCCGGCTGGGGTTCCACAGCAGCTCCGAGGTGTTGGACTGCAGCACACCACCCGCCGTCCAGGGTGCCAGGTTTGCCACCTGGCTCTGGTTGGCCGGCTTGTCAAACACCAGCTGCACCGGCCCCACCTGGAAGGCATCGGGCGAGACGCCGGTCTTCACATTCGAGTCCTTGGCAATGTCGCCGGCATCGCGGTTGGGGTCAAAGCTGGGGTTCTCGGTGATCAGCGGTGTCTTGCGCTGCCACAGGTCGGCCAGCGTGCGGTTTTCCACCATCACCGGCGCGCCCTTGCTGATGTAGCCCAGGCGGTAGGCCAGGGCTGCGGCCGGAAAGCTGCCCAGGATCTCGGGCGTGGCAAAGATCCACTTGGCCTGCGAGGGCATGTAGCCGTTGGCCGACTGCGGCGGGGCCCAGCCCTCGTCGCCCGTGCTGAACCAGTAGTAGCCGTCCACGCCTGACAGCGAGGCATAGGCGGCAATCAGGAAAGGGCCCTCGGCGCCGTGGCTGTTGGGCATGATCCAGCCGCCCTCGGTCATCAGCATAGGCCGGCCCTGGGTCTGCTTCAGGTTGATGGGCAAGAGGCGCGGGTTGCGCAGCACGCTGTCGTCGGTGAACTGGTCGCCGTTCACAATCGCCCAGCCCTCATTGGGGCCCTTGTGGATGCCGCCGGTGTAGACATGCGACTCATCCACGTCGGCAGCGGTATAGCTCCAGCGCTCGGCATCGTCCAGGTAGGTGTTGCTGGCGGTCTTCCAGTTGCCGGCGTTGATGAGCTGCTTCACACCCAGCTCATTGCGCAGGTAGCTCACCATGGCCGTGTTGAAGGCATGCATGGTGCGGCTCAGAAACTCGGTCTGATCTGCGCGCCGCTTAGCATGGCCGCCCAGCAGGTCCTTAGGGTCCCCGATGATCGGCCAGGCGCGCGGCGGGGTGCTTAGCTCCCACAGGGGTAGCAGGGCCATGCGCCCGTCCTGGGGTGCGTCCTTGGAATCAATGGCGCCGCGCCACGCGTCTTGCGCGGCGGATAGTGCGCCGTACTTCTTCTGCAGAAAGCTGCCGTAGCGGCGTTCCAGTGCCACGCGCTGCGCGCCCTGGATGCGGTCGGCTGTCCAGAACAGCAGGCTGTCCTCGTTCTGCAGCTCAATGATGGCCAGGCTGGGGTCTTGCGCCAGCGGGATGCCGGTGTAGGGATTCTTTTCGGTGAGCAGCTTGCGCAGCCAGACCTTGTAGGCCTGCTGCAGGGTCTCGTCAAAAAACAGCAGGCCTTCGGCCGGCTGCTTGGCGCCGCCGGCAATGGCCCAGCTGGCGCTAAGCTTGGTAGCGCTGGCCCAGTAGGCCGAGAGCGTGGTGTAAATGCCCTCTTTGCGTAACGCTGCCACCGCGCGCCAGACGGCATCGCGCTCGGCGTTGTTGATGTCCGTGATCGCAGCCTTGGGATCGGCCTGCAGATCGGGGCTGAGCTGCTTGTGCAGGCGCACCATGTTGACGCCGCGCTTGGCCAGGAAGCGGGCATGGCGTGCCAGGTCGGGAGCACCGCCTTGCCACAGCGGGCGCTGCGGTCCGTTGGTGTTGTCGGCCACATTGCTGTTGACGGCCCACAGGCGCAGCGGCTGGCCGTTGCCGCGCAGCAGGTCGCCGCTGGGGCTGGCGCGCACAAAGCCGGTCTCACCGGCCACCCCTTCGTTGAGGTAGCGCAGGTCCAGCAGGGCGTCGGGGCTGAAGGTGTCGCGCGCCGGACTGAAGGCCCAGGTGGCAGGGCCCTTCTGCACTTGGGCACTTAGCCCAATGGATGCCAGCAGTGCTGACAGCAGCAGCGCCAAGGCCGCGCCGCGCCTACGCATAGGGGTTGGCCAGGCCCAGGCCCTGCAGAATGGCAATCTCACGCGCCTCCATGGCGCGCGCATCCTTGAGCGAGGTTTCATGGTCCCAGCCCTGGGCATGCAGGGTGCCATGCACGATCAGGTGGGCGTAATGGTCCTGCAGGCTCTTGCCCTGATCACGGGCTTCTTTTTCCACCACCGGTGCGCACAGCACCAGGTCGGCCGTGACCAGCGGTGCCTGGGTGTAGTCAAAGGTCAGCACATTGGTGGCGTAGTCTTTTTTGCGGTAGTCGCGGTTCAGCGCCTGGCCTTCCTCGCTGTCCACAATGCGCACCGTGATCTCGGCGTCCGCCTCCAGGGCATGGCGGATCCAGCGTGCCACCTTGTGGCGCGGCAGGGCGGCGCGGTGGCCGGGTGCGAGCGTGCGGGGCAGGCTGCTGAATTGCAGCGAGAGGGAAAGGGCGTTCATGCTTAGCGGGCTTTGGGGCTGCGGGTCTTGGGCAGGCCGATGCGGGGCAGTTCCGGATCGGCCTCGGGGGCCGCGATGGGCGGCAGGTCGGCCAGGCGGGCGGCGTCATAGGCGTCCACGATGCGGGCCACCAGGGGGTGGCGCACGATGTCGGCACTGGAGAGTCGGGTGATGGCAATGCCGGGTACGCGGCGCAGAATGCGCTCGGCCTCCACCAGGCCACTGACCTGCGCCTTGGGCAGGTCGATCTGGCTTACATCGCCGGTGATCACGGTCTTGGTGCCAAAGCCCACGCGCGTGAGGAACATCTTCATCTGCTCGGGCGTGGTGTTCTGCGCCTCGTCGAGGATGACGAAGGCGTTGTTCAGCGTGCGTCCGCGCATGAAGGCCAGCGGGGCAATCTCCAGGGCCTGGCGCTCAAAGGCCTTGTGCACCTGGTCGTAGCCCATCAGGTCGTAGAGTGCGTCGTACAGCGGGCGCAAATACGGGTCCACCTTCTGGTTCAGGTCGCCGGGCAGAAAGCCCAGGCGCTCGCCGGCCTCCACCGCCGGTCGGGTAAGCACGATGCGCTGCACCGCGCTGCGCTGCAGGGCGTCCACGGCGGCCGCCACCGCCAGGTAGGTCTTTCCGGTGCCGGCCGGGCCTATGCCAAAGGTGATGTCGAACTCGGCGATGTTGTCCAGGTACAGGGCCTGGTTCTGGCTGCGCGGCTTGAGCTCGGCGCGCCGGGTCATCAGGGACGGGCCCTCGGCGGCCTCGGCCGAACCATCGCCCGAGAGCATGAGCTGCACCGTGGCCGCGGAAATCGGGCGGGCCGCCACTTCATACAGGGCCTGCAGCATGTCCATGGCGCGCTGGGCCCGGGCCTTGGGGCCTTCGACCTTGAACTGCTCATGGCGGTGCGCGATGCGCACCTCCAGAGCCTGTTCGATGCTGCGCAGATGCTCGTCGGTGGGGCCGCACAGATGCGAGAGGCGCGTGTTGTTCAGCGGCGTGAACAGGTGTCTGAGAATCAAGCTGATAATTCCTGGCAGAAGCGGTTTGTATTACCCCATGATAGGCACAAAATGATTGGCAAGCTCACAGGCACCCTGAGTGACAAGAATCCCCCCCAGGTGCTGGTGGACTGCGGCGGCGTCGGCTATGAGGTGCAGGTGCCCATGAGCACCTTTTACAACCTGCCCGGCGTGGGTGAAAAGGTGTCGCTCCTGACCCATTTCGTGGTGCGCGAGGATGCACAAATTCTTTACGGCTTTGGCAGCGCACCTGAGCGCGAGGCCTTTCGCGAGCTGATCAAGATCTCGGGCGTGGGGCCGCGCACTGCGCTCTCGGTGCTCTCAGGCATGGGGGTGGCAGACCTCTCGCAGGCGGTCACCCTGCAGGAGGCCGGGCGCCTCATCAAGGTGCCTGGCATCGGCAAGAAAACGGCGGAGAGGCTGTTGCTGGAACTCAAAGGCAAGCTGGGCGCCGACATCGGTGCGCCCCTGGGTGCCGCCAGCGGTGCCCAGGCCGACATCCTGCAAGCCCTGCTGGCCCTGGGCTACAGCGACAAGGAAGCCGCCGCCGCCCTCAAGGCCCTGCCCGCCGACGTGGGCGTGAGCGAGGGCATCAAGCTGGCGCTTCGCGCGCTGGCCAAGTAAGCGTGGGGGCCCTGAACCCGGCGCTGGGCCGCCCCGAGCCGGGTTAGCCCCCTAGGGGGGCAGGGAGCTACACGCAGTGAATGAAAGGGACTTCCCCATACCGGGCACGCGGCTATAGCGCGAGCTGACACCAAAGTGCCACGATGGGGTTCTCAACAACTC
>Ga0228700_1002021_pt1 | contig 11453 bp, 15 predicted proteins | sample McNCre317_Aug_MG_FD_178019 | JGI IMG/M metagenome (GOLD analysis project Ga0228700, IMG submission 178019) | Freshwater microbial communities from McNutts Creek, Athens, Georgia, United States - 3-17_Aug_MG | ecosystem: Environmental > Aquatic > Freshwater > Creek | place: USA: Georgia...
CTCTTTGATGTTGACCACCGAGTGCATGGTGTCAGAAGCTCCAAAAGACGAAGCTGCTGGCGGTATGCCTGACATGGGTGGTATGGGCGGCATGGGTGGTATGGGCGGCATGGGCATGTAATTGCCACGCTGCTTTGCCTGAGCACCTCGGTGCTCTTGCCAAACAGATAAGCCTCACGAGAAATCGTGAGGCTTTTTCATTGGTCAATTGCGACACAATAGCGTCATGAATACCACGGCTATTCTTTCACTGCTGCAACAACGCCTCCCTGCGTTGATGGCGGCTTATGCATTTGGCAGTCGCATCAAAGATGCGGGGCAATTCGCCCATGCCCAAAGCGATTTAGATTTGGCCGTCTTGGTCGAAGGCTACGCAGAGCCTGTATCTCTGTTTGATTTGGCTGGCGAGCTCGCGGACATTGCACACTGTCATGTGGATTTACTCGATTTGCGCGCAGCGAGTGGCATCATGCAAGAGCAGATCCTCACGCAAGGGCAACGTCTCTGGGCCAAAGATATGCGAGCAGATCTTTTTGAAGCTGCCATGCTCAACGAAAAGATCTACCTCGACCAAGCAAGACAACGCTTGGTGCATGACGTGATGGAGAGAGGCTCGATCTATGGCCGATGATGTTTTGCTCAACAAAGCTGCCACGATTGAGCGCTGCGTGGCACGTGCCCGCGAGGAGTATGCGGCTGACCCCGCAGGCTTTGCCACCAACTTCACACGACAAGACGCCGCCATTCTCAACATCCAACGTGCGTGTGAGGCCGCTCTGGACATGGGGCAGCACATCATTCGCCGTCAGTCTCTGGGCTTGCCTCAAAGCGCTCGGGATGTGTTTGCGCTTTTAGCGCAGGCGGGTTGGATCACTGATGCGCTGGCCGAGTCCATGAAACGCATGGTCGGCTTTCGCAACGTTGCAGTTCACGAGTACCAGACCTTGCAGCTTCCCATCACGCTCAACATCATCACTGGTCATTTGGACGAATTTTCTGAATTCAGCAGATCCGTGTTGCGCAAAGAGGCCACCCTAAGCGTCTGACAGATCAAACTGTCATCAGCGCTTCCAGCTTCACCGCATCCACACAGAAAGCGCGAATACCTTCGGCCAGCTTCTCTGTGGCCATCGCATCTTCATTCAATGCGTAGCGGAATGAGGCTTCTGTGTGATGCACCACTGGCAAATCGAGCTGCATGGCCGCCGATGCACTGAGGGCTTGCGTCAAAGGCTCGGTAGACGCACCCAACTGCGCCAACAGCTCAGGCGCAATGGTCAGCAAATCACAGCCCGCCAAGGCGGTGATTTGGCCCACGTTTCTAAAGCTTGCGCCCATCACTTCGGTTTGAATGCCGTGGCGTTTGTAGTGGTTGTAAATCGCACGGACCGACTTCACGCCGGGGTCGTTGGCATTGGCGTTGTCGGCCTCTACCCACGCACTGCCTGCCGACTTTTTGTACCAGTCGTAAATGCGGCCCACAAACGGGGAAATAAGCTGCACCTTGGCATCGCCACACGCCACCGCTTGCGCAAACGAGAACAGCAAGGTGAGGTTGGTGCGAATGCCTTCGCGCTCTAACTCGGCAGCGGCTTGAATACCTTCCCAAGTGGAAGCAATCTTGATGAGCACGCGTTCGCGTTGGATGCCCTGCGCTTCGTACAAAGCCATGATGCGCTTGGCACGCACCACGGTGGCGGCTGTGTCAAAGCTCAAACGCGCATCTACCTCGGTGGACACACGCCCGGGGATGGTGGCCAAAATCTCGCAGCCAAAACGCACCAGCAAGCGGTCGATCTGCGCATCCATCGGCTCGTTGCCGTGCTCGGCTACCACGGCTTTGAGCAAAGGCAGGTATTCAGGTTTTTGCACCGCTTTCAAAATCAGCGATGGGTTGGTGGTCGCATCTTGCGGCTGAAACTGGGCGAGCTGCTTGAAGTCGCCAGTGTCGGCCACCACGGTGGTGAATTGCTTGAGAGCGTCGAGTTGGTTCATGCGGCCATTATCCTGCGGCGGCGTTTGCCGCTCAGTTGGCGCTACAGTCTATTCATGCAATCTTTCACGCCCAAGAAAATTCTCATCCTCGGCGGCAGCGGCTTTGTGGGCCGCCATGTGTGTTCGCGCCTCAGCCTGCAACACCACCAAGTGACCGTCCCCACGCGCCGCTTGCCTGCGCGGCACATCCAAATGATGCCGGGCGTGAGCGTGGTCCAAGCCAATGTGCACGATGCCAAGCAGCTGCAGGCGTTGGTGCATGGCCATGAGGTGGTCATCAACCTCATCGCCATCTTGCATGGCAACGAAGACGAATTCACCCAAGCCCACGTCACCCTGCCCGCCAACTTGGCGCGTGCGTGCCATGCTGAGAACGTGACGCGCCTCATTCACATCAGCGCCTTGGGTGCCGATGTGCACGGCCCCTCCATGTACCAACGCAGCAAAGCGCGCGGTGAGTTGGCCTTGCAATCGGCCGCACAAAAAGCGCCACTGGGTTTGACGCTGCTGCGTCCCAGCGTGATCTTTGGCAAAGACGATCAGTTCATCAACCTGTTTGCGAGTTTGCAAAAGGTATTCCCCGTCATGCCTCTGGCGGGTGCGCACACGCGCTTTCAGCCCGTGTGGGTGCACGATGTGGCGCAAGCCATCGTGCACTGCGTGAACACACCCAGCACCGAAGGCCAAGTCTTTGAGCTGTGCGGCCCCGACATCCTCACGCTCACCGAGCTGGTGCAGCTCGCTGGCCGCTGGGTGGGTAAACAACGCCCCGTCATCTCACTGCCCTACGCCATTGGTTGGCTGCAAGCCTTGCTCATGGAGTGGGCACCTGGCAAAACGCTGATGAGTCGCGACAACTTGGACTCGATGAAAGTGCACAACGTGGCCATCGGCCACCTGCCCGGCCTGCGAGCCTTGGGTGTGTCTGAGCCCAAGTCCATCAAACGTTTGTTTGTGGCGGGCAAGTGATGAAAACCTACCTCGTCGGCGGTGCCGTGCGCGATGCCCTGATGGGCGTGAGCGGCTCTGACCGCGACTGGGTGGTGGTGGGCGGCACGCCCGAGGCACTGGTGGCGCAAGGCTATCAGCCGGTGGGCAAAGACTTCCCCGTTTTCTTGCATCCCGACACGCACGAGGAATACGCCCTCGCCCGCACCGAGCGCAAAACCGCACGCGGCTACCATGGCTTTAGCGTGTACGCCGCCCCCGACGTAACGCTAGAGCAAGACCTTGCGCGACGCGACCTCACCATCAACGCCATCGCCCAAGACGAACATGGCCAACGCACCGACCCCTACGGCGGCGAGCGAGACATCGCCGCCCAAGTGCTGCGCCACGTGACCGAAGCCTTCCGCGAAGACCCCGTGCGCATCTTGCGCGTGGCCCGCTTTGCAGCGCGTTTCCCCGACTTCACCGTCGCCCCTGAAACCGTCGCGCTGATGCGCGCGATGGTGACCGATGGCGAGGTAGATGCACTGGTCAGCGAGCGCGTGTGGCAAGAACTCTCGCGCGGCCTCATGGGCGCCAAGCCTTCGCGCATGTTGCAAGTGCTGCGCGACTGCGGCGCTTTGCAACGCCTGTTGCCCGAGGTAGACAAGCTCTACGGTGTGCCGCAACGCGCCGAGTACCACCCTGAAATTGACACGGGCATCCACCTTGAAATGGTGCTCGACGCTTCAGCCCGTATGAACGCGCCGCTAGAAGTGCGCTTTGCCTGCCTATGCCACGACTTGGGCAAAGGCACCACACCGGCTGACGTGCTGCCCCGCCACATCGGCCACGAGCAACGCAGCGAAAAACTCACCCGCAACTTGTGCGAGCGCTGGCGTGTGCCGGTGGCGTGCAAAGAGCTGGCCGAGCTGGTCGCGCGTGAGCACGGCAACATTCACCAAAGCTTGGGCTTTGGCGCAGAGGCCGTGTTGCGTTTGCTGGTGCGATGCGATGCGTTGCGCAGGCCTGAGCGGTTTTTGTTGGCCTTGCAGGCTTGCGAGTGCGATGCGCGCGGGCGATTGGGCAAAGAGGATGAAGCTTATGCGCAGGGGCCTCGCTTGGCTTTCTTGTTGAAAGCGGCGCAATCCGTTGACAGTGCTGAAGTGAGTGCGCAGGCTTTGCTGGATGGTCTCACAGGTCCGGCTGTAGGTCAGCGATTAGATGCTGCAAGGGTGGCGGCTATTGCTGCTGCACTTTGAGTTTTCGCTTTAAGTTGGACGCTGCGAAATGGCAAGGACGTTAACCGCTCTTGCCACTTCGCGGCTTTGGGCTCGCGTCGTTTTTAAATAACCGAACGCGTCAAGCGGAGTTGGGTGTGCCTGCGGCAGCGACATCTAGCCGCTTTAGCGGCGTAGGAGCAGAGCAGGTACACCCAACTCCGCTTGACACAGAAGGGAAGTTCAAAGCACCTTCGAGACCCCAGCGCACACCAAGCTAAGAATGACCGTCGAAGCCAGTGGAATAAAAATCTCACGCCCAAAAATCTTGAACCGAATATCCCCAGGCAAGCGCCCAAACCCGAGCTTTTGCAGCCAAGGCGTCAACGCGTTGATGAGCAACAACGCGAGGAAAACAACAATCAGCCAGCGGGTCATGGCAGACGTTACAGCGCGTAAGTGCGATCACCGTGTGCAAAGCCCATCGGCTCCCACTCGGTCGTACCCAAGGCCACCACTTTGAACAGCTCGCCCATCTCGTGCTCGGTGATGAGCTTTTGCGCCATGGTTTTTTCATCCAACGGCGCATCCACCAAGGGCGGCAACAAACCGCAATTGATGAGGAAATGCGCTTGGCTGGTGTAGCCCAACACGTTCAAGCCCGCGTCTTGCGCGGCCAGCGCCACGCCCGTGAAGTTGACGTGCGCGGTGATGTCTTTGCCGCCCACGTCGACCAACGGATCAGGGTCTGACTTGTGCAGCTTGTGGCACATCAACGTGCCCATGCTGCGTTGGGGGTGGAAATATTCGCTCTCAGGAAAACCGTAGTCAATGAGGAATGCCGCACCGCCCTTGCCCGTAGCCGCTTCGCCCGCTTTGAAGCGGTCGGCCAAGGTGGCCACAAAGGCTTCTGCTTGGTTGTGAATTTCGGTGAGGTAGTCGTGCTCGCCCATCACCTCGACAGGGGGGCGGAGGTCGGTCACGCGGTCTTCCCATTGCAAAGCCGATGCCTCGGCCACGCCCTCGGCGCTTGTCTGGCTCGCAGCGTCTGCGTGCCACACCACGCCGCGCTCGTGCCACACACCACCTTTGCGCACCAACAGCTGCACTGGCATGGCATCTAACACTTCGTTGCCCACCACCACGCCGCTGAGTTGCTCGGGCAAGGCATCGACCCATTGCACTTTGTGCGCATGGGCCTTGAGCGTTTCTTGTTGTCGTGCACGCAAGCTGCCAGACAAATCGACGATGGTGTAGCGCTTGACGCTGTCGCCCAAACGGTCGAGCAACTGCAAAGCCAAAGCGCCAGAGCCTGCGCCAAATTCCCACACCTCGTCGGTGCATGTCACTTGCAAGGCCTCCGCCACTTGGTGGGCCAGCGTGTGGCCGAAGTGCTTGGACATTTCTGGCGCAGTGGCAAAGTCGCTGCCGCTCTCTGGCGTGAGGCCGAATTTGCGCAAGCTGTTGGTGTAGTAGCCCATGCCCGGCGCGTACAAAGCGAGCGCCATGAAGCGGTCAAAACTCAGCCAGCCGCCCGCATTGGCAATTTGGCGGTGAATCAGGGCGTACAAAGCCTGTTGGCTCGGGTCGTTGGATAATTGGGGGATCGTCATTGGGTGCTGATCGTAACTCGACCCACCCCACTCTTTTCACCACACACCACTCACACCATGCGCTCTTGGGCACTCATCACAGGCGGCAGCGTTCGCTTAGGCCGCGAAATCGGCCTCGCCTTTGCACGCGCGGGTTGGAATGTAGCCTGTCACTACAACCGCTCCGAGGCGCAAGCCAACGCCCTGTGCGCCGAGCTGCGCGCCTTGGGCGTGGATGCGCTGGCCGTGCAAGGCGACTTGGAAGACGAAGCCAGCTGCCAAAGCATTTTTGAAACGACCGTCGCCATCACCGGCAACGCGCTGCATTGCGTGGTGAACAACGCCTCGTTGTTTATGCCGGACGAGGGGGTTGACTTTGACGAGGCGCAGGCTTTGGCGCAAATCAAGGTCAACCTGATGGCACCGATGCGGTTTGGCAAGTGGATGGCGGCGCTGCACGGAGCATCTACGCAGAGCGGCGGCCCGTCGGCTGGCACAGCGCACGCACGGGCCTCAACCAAGCCCAGCGTCATCCACGTGCTGGACCAAAAGGTGTTCAACCTCAACCCCGATTATTTTTCGTACACGCTCTCCAAGCTCGCCCTCGAACGCGCGGTCAGCTTGCAAGCACAATCGCTCGCCCCCACTTTGCGTGTGAACGCCGTGGCACCCGGCCTGATGTACCAGAGCGGGCCGCAAACCCAAGACAACTTCAACCATGCCTCGCAAGTCAACTTGCTGCGCCAACCCATCAACCCCGCCGATGTGGCCAGCAGCGTGGTGTTTTTGGCAGGCAACGCCAGCATCACCGGAACCACGGTTCGCGTGGACAACGGCCAACACTTGGTCCCCCTCGCACGCGATGTGATGTTTGTGGTCGAGGAGCTTTTCAAATCATGAACGACACCCTATTGCTCAAATGCCGCCGCCTGTTTTTGCGCGGCCTCACGGTGCAAGCGCACATCGGTATTCACGACTTTGAGCTGCACAGTGCACAACGCCTCATCCTCGATGTGGACTTGTATGTTTCATTCGCGGGCACCAGCCCCAAAGACGACCGCATTGACGAAGTGGTGGACTACGACTTTGTGCGCGCGGTGGTACACGCTCGCATCGCACAAGGCCACATCAACCTGCAAGAAACTTTGTGCGACGACATCCTCACGCACTTGCTCGAACACACGGGCGTGATGGCCGCGCGCGTGTCCACCCGCAAGCCCGACGTCTACCCCGACTGCGAAGCGGTGGGTGTGGAAGTGTTCCGCGCCAAACCAGGAGTGCTGTGACATGGCCAGCAAAGGCACACAAATTTTGAACCTCACTGGCCTGCGCTTTGATGCCAACCTCGGCATCTTGGAGCACGAGAAGATTGACCCACAGCCCATTCAAGTGGACGCGGAGTTGAACCTTGGCACCCAGCCCCTGCTGCCGCATGACGATGACATTTGCCACGTATTGGACTACCGCAAGGTGCGCCAAATCATCATCAGCGAATGCACGGCCGAGCATGTGAACCTGCTCGAAACCCTCATTGGCAAACTCGCCCACCGCCTCATGCAACTGCCGGGTGTGTTGGGTGTGCGCGTGAAGATTGCCAAGCTCGAAATTTTTGACGACTGCGAAGTGGCCATTCGCATGGAAACTGGACAGTGGAATTGAACAAATGACGACCTTAGAAAAAGACCTCAACAAAGATCCGAAACAACTCAAGATCGAGCACGAGAACCACAAGCTCGAAAAGCGCCTGTGCCGCCAAGTCGGCCAAGCCATCGTCGACTACAACATGATCGAAGAAGGCGACAAGATCATGGTGTGTATGTCTGGCGGCAAAGACAGCTACGCCATGCTCGACATCTTGTTGATGATGCAGCAGCGCGCACCCATCAGCTTTGAGCTGATTGCTGTCAACCTCGACCAAAAGCAACCGGGCTTCCCCGCCGATGTGCTGCCCAAATACTTAGAGCAAGTGGGCGTGAAGTTCCGCATTGAAACGCAAGACACGTACTCGATCGTCAAAGAAAAAATTGCCGAAGGCAAAACCATGTGCAGCTTGTGCTCACGCTTGCGCCGTGGCATTTTGTACCGCGTGGCGGGCGAGTTGGGCTGCAACAAAATCGCACTCGGCCACCACCGCGACGACATCTTGCAAACCTTCTTCTTGAACATGTTCTACGGCGGCAAACTCAAAGCCATGCCCCCCAAACTGGTGAGCGACGGCGGCGACCACATGGTGATTCGCCCCCTCGCCTACGTGGCCGAGAAAGACTTAGAGCGTTGGGCCAAAGTGCGCCAGTTCCCCATCATCCCGTGCACGTTGTGTGGCAGCCAAGACGGCCTGCAACGCCAAGTAGTAGGCGAGATGCTGCGCGAGTGGGAAAAGAAACACCCAGGCCGCATCGAGAACATGTTTGCAGCGCTGCAAAACGTGGTGCCTTCGCACTTGATGGACCACACGAAGTTTGATTTCAAGTCGTTGGTGACAACAGGTGTTGCGTCAGAGGATGGGGACAAGGCGTTTGACCATGAGGAGTTTCCTATGGCTACCTTGCCGGGGATGCAGGTGGTGTCGCTTTAAGCTTTTGGCTTTAGGGAAGTTGGGCAGTTTTTTCTGAGCTCGCTTCGGGGAGGGACTTAGGGCAGGTTCCTCATGCTGGGGTACCAGAAATCGTCACCTGCCCTAAGTCCCTCCCCGAAGTCTGCGTATGACGTTGCTTCGCTCGTCTGGCGGCGTGCATACGTTTGTTATTGCGAGTACCCAAAGCGTTACGTACATGGGGTGTGGCGGCTGACGATTTCTGGTACTCCAGCATGAGGAAGCCGCCACACCCCATGTGCGCAACGCGACCTCCGTCGGAGAAAACAAAACAAAAAAGCCACCCAAACAAGGTGGCTTTTCAATGGCAACAGAGAAGGTCAGAGCTTAAAAGCCACCACCTTCTGGCACTGCTCACCCAAACCATCAATACCCAACGTCATCACATCGCCACGCTTCAAATACACAGGCGCAGGTTTGCCGTCTTTCTTGAAACCCATACCCACGCCAGGAGGCGTACCGGTGCAGATCAAATCACCGGGCTTCAGGGTCATGAACTGGCTCAGGTAGCTCACGATTTTGGCGACGCCAAAAATCATGGTCTTGGTGTTGCCGGTTTGCATGCGCACGCCGTTGACGTCGAGCCACATATTGAGCTTTTGGGGGTTGGCCACTTCATCACGCGTGACCAACCAAGGGCCAATGGGGCCAAAGGTGTCGCAGCCCTTGCCCTTGTCCCATGTGCCGCCGCGCTCCAATTGGTATTCGCGCTCGCTCACATCGTTGATGAGGCAATAACCTGCCACATGCTCAAGCGCCGCTTTTTGCGACACATGGCGCGCCTCGGTGCCAATGACGATGCCCAGCTCCACTTCCCAATCAGACTTGACTGAGCCTTTGGGCAACATCACATCGTCGTTCGGACCTTGGATGCAGCTGATGGCCTTGGTGAACACAATCGGCTCTTTAGGAATGGGCATACCCGCTTCAGCAGCGTGATCGGCGTAGTTCAGGCCAATCGCCAAGAACTTACCCACATTCGCGACGGGGCAGCCCATGCGAGGCTTGCCTTTGACCAAAGGCAACTTGTCGGTGTTGAGCTTGGCCAACTTCGCCAAGGCTTTGTCACTCAGCTGATCGGGCGTAACGTCTGAGATGACTTTACTCAGATCACGCAGCTTGCCCGCCGCATCAATGAGGCCTGGTTTTTCTTTGCCGGGGTTGCCGTAGCGCACGAGTTTCATAGTTTTGCTCTCAACGTGAATCAAATGGAAATAATGGCGTTCAAACCTTCGCAGGCTTCTTCAAAAACTGAAAGCGACAGCTGCTTCCAATGGTGGGGGCGAGCACCGCGTACACGCCAATCAAACGACTTGGGCTGATGCGTCAACACGTAGCCAACTTCACCTTTAGGGCCCGTGTATTTCACGGCAAATGGGTTGGAGTCGTTGTATCCAGCATGTGTCATGGGCAAGCCAATGACGATGCCAGTCCGTTCGTTGAACGCTTTGCCCGACAGCACCAACATAGGGTGCTCGTCTTTCATTTCTGAACCGACTTGTGGATTGAAATTAATCCAAATCATGTCACGCCGGTCTGGCACCCACGTTTTGGGAATAGTCGCCATCAAAAGACTTCTTTACCCACTCGGCCAGTGACCATCGCCTCACCGCCATGCACTTGCGGATCAAACTGCTTGAGCTTTTGTGCCAGAGACAGTTTGGGCTTGCCAGAAACGCGAACGAAAAATCCGCCTTCCACCACTTCCACTTTAATGGGCGTTCCCTGAGCCACATGGGCCGCCTTGGCAATGGGCGCAGTGATACGAACGCCAAGGCCATTGCCCCACTGCTGTACGGTTTGTTCTGCGGCGATTAGACCTTTCATGGGAACCTCCTAGATGTTTACACAAGTATAAACATCATCGACACATCAACGCAAGCGATGCATCCACATGGTCTAGTGGCGAACGTTTAAAGCCCGAGCGCGTAAAGCGCTGCAACTGCCCAAGCGCAAACGCCATTAACACTGCGGCACGCACTTGCGCATCGGCGGTGGGCGAAGCCGACTTGTTGGCCTCGGCAGCGGCACGCAGCACTTGGCGCAAGGCCGATTCGATGCGTTCAAACAATTGGTTCATGCGCTGGTGCAAACGCTCGTGTTCAAACACCAAGGCATCACCCACCATCACGCGGGCCATGCCTGGGTTTTTCTCGCCGAACTGGAGCAACACGGTAATCATGCGTGCAGCCTTTTGCGCACCATCGCCTTCGCGCTCGGCAATTTGGTTAACCAGGCCAAACACGCTGTGCTCGATGAAGTCAATCAAGCCTTCAAACATTTGCGCTTTGCTGGCGAAGTGACGATACAGCGCCGCTTCGCTCACCTCCAACTTAGAGGCCAGCAGCGCAGTGGTGATCCGCTCTGCGCCTGGCTGCTCCAACATGCCCGCCAGCGTTTGCAAAATTTGCTCGCGCCGTTGCCCCGGTTTCATCCGGTGGCGCACCTTGGGTGCTTCGCGATCGGCGTCTGCGTCGTCAGTCAAGGCGTTGTCGGACATGGCTTTGAATCGAAGTTAGTGCGACCGAATCATGGTGCCAAAGGCTTGCTCGGTCAACACTTCCAACAGCATGGCATGAGGCACGCGACCATCGATGATGTGCACCGCTTTCACGCCGCTGTTGGCAGCGTCCAATGCGCCCGCAATCTTAGGAATCATGCCGCCGCTGATGGTGCCGTCGGCAATGAGTTCGTCGATGCGGCGCGGGGTCAACTCGGTCATCAACTCGCCTTGTTTGTCGAGCACGCCACGGATGTTGGTGAGCATCAAGAGTTTTTCGGCGCTCAGCACGGTGGCCAATTTCGCGGCAACAACGTCGGCGTTGATGTTGTAGCTTTCATTAGCCTCACCAAAACCAATCGGGCTCACCACGGGGATGAAGGCATCGTCTTGCAAGGCTTTGACCACGCTGGGGTCGATGCTGACGATGTCGCCCACTTGGCCCACGTCGTAGGTTTTGCTGGGGTCTTTGCTGTCGTGCACAGTCAGCTTCTTGGCGCGAATCATCGCGCCATCGCGGCCTGTCAAGCCCACGGCTTTGCCACCGGCTTGGTTGATGAGGCCCACGATGTCTTGCTGCACTTCGCCGCCCAACACCCACTCCACCACTTCCATGGTTTCGGCGT
>Ga0228700_1002023_pt1 | contig 11438 bp, 8 predicted proteins | sample McNCre317_Aug_MG_FD_178019 | JGI IMG/M metagenome (GOLD analysis project Ga0228700, IMG submission 178019) | Freshwater microbial communities from McNutts Creek, Athens, Georgia, United States - 3-17_Aug_MG | ecosystem: Environmental > Aquatic > Freshwater > Creek | place: USA: Georgia...
TGTTACCGAAGATTGCTTTGCCAACAACCTTAACCTTGCCAAGAGCGCCGCCTGTGGTTGCGTCTTGCAGATCCTTAGCGGTTACACCCGCCGATGTAATAGAGGATTCAAAACCGCCTGTGGGTTTTACATTGTATAGCCGCTCAATTTGCGTGGCGTAATACTGCTGTTTGGTAACATCACCACCAACCGCGCCATAGGGCGCGAGTGCTTCATCTAGCATCTCGACGGCCTTCGTGGTATCAGCGGAAGTATTGGTAATGAGGCGGCGACTAAACTCTGACACTTTGCGATTCGTGGCGTCACCCTCATAGTTCTTCCATTGACCGCCTACCCTACGCCAGAAGTTATCCTTTGCCTCCAAGAGCGGTTGGATTTGGCGGCGGAGGTCGCCATATCCATCAACAGTTTCGTCGAGATAATCACCAACAGCGTTACGGATTTTCCCAGCAACAACTTCGCCTGGGGTAGACTTGCCACCGTTCATCTGCTGAACATATTGGTCAGTTTCCGATGCAATCCACTTTCTGAAATCGTGGGCTTGGAGCGGGTCTTTTACTTCCGAAGCTCGCTCAACGACCTTGTTTATAAAATTGCGGTCCGCGTCTGAGTACGCAGTCAGGTCATCTGGGAGTGCGGAGGCAATACGCTTAGAGAATAAAGCATGGTTAATAGTGGCATCGGATTCCTTTACCGTATCCCTAAGCGCTTTTCCCATCGGTCCAGCGATTTCCTCCACTTTGTCAATTTTAGCCATAACATTTTTTGCCACCGGCTCGTTCACTCGTTCAAGTGATGCTGAGGCTGGCGAACGCACACCCGCTTGGGCTTTTGCTATTGAACCCTTAACAGCCGTGAGATCCTCAGGTGACAGTTCCGAAAGGTCATTGAGGTCATTAGGGTCATAACCACCCTTTAATAGAGTCTGTACTGACTTCGTGGCTGGCTGGGCTTTTAGGTCTGGATTTGCATAATCGGCTGCTCCTGGCCCCATAGTTTTACGGTCAAGAACTTTGGCCTTTTGAGCAGCATGTGCTGCCGCCTCATCCTTCTGGAGTGCGGGCGGGCGCTTACCCCACCAGTCAGCTAGTGTGCCACCAGCATAGCCTGCTGCCGCACCTATTGCGCCCTCTTCAACGCCTGTCATAAGAACCTCGCCCGCCGCGTCAAAACCTTTCAGACCTTTTTCTTCGGCTTTAAGTGCACCTGTTCCAAGACCGTGGAGTAAGCCAGTGGTTCCACCGGCAAAAAGTCCCGTAGCAGCAGCAGGCGCACCAAGGCTCGCGCCAAACTTTGCCAGTGGTCCCGCGCCGAGTGTAGCGGCTATCTGCGCTCCTGTTCCAGCCACTTCAAGCGGCGTAGTGGCTGGTTTATAAGTGCCAAGTGCACCAAGGCTTACTCCGCCACGGGCCGTGTCTGCTGCCTGCGCCTGTTGTTCGGCTGCAATATTGCCAGTTGCCAGGTTGAAAATACCGCGCCCAGAAGCAACTGCATTTGCACCCGCCGTGAGGAACGGCTTAGCAACGGCTTTGGCAACTGGCGTGATGATGTTTTTTGCGCCACTTTCTACTAAATTACCAGCACCCTGCAAGGCTCCCACCAACATACCGCCCACTTTACCGGCGGTAGAGTCAGGTTTATAGGCTGGCTTAACCTGTGGTGCTGGGGTCAGCGTAACGTCTTTAAGGATTTCCTCTAAAGGTCGAGGCATAGGTTAGCTGATTTGAGTACCGGATTCTTTAGCTGCGATGGCGCGAGCTAATTGTTCACGGTTGATTTGGTTAAGCGGGGTAGAAGCACTCGCGCCTACTCGCGCAGTAATCTGTTGCAGGTAGAGGCTAGTGTTATTCTCCGTTGGCGGTGCGTACTTTGAGATAAATTGCCCGAGTGTTAGACCTCGGGAACCATCAAGAGCAATCTGGTTATGAAGCGCTGCATAACCAGCTTGCGGAGTTGAAAATCTAGCAAAGCCGCCCTCACCCTGACTTGCGCCAGCCTGTCCAGCGTAACGAAGGTTTCCTGGGTTATTGTTTACCGAAGCCAGTCGAGAACTTTTGGGAATACTAACGCTCATCGGGAGATGGTTCTGGGCGGCTCCCGTTCCGCCGTCAACTTTTGGGAGGCTATTACCTAAGCGACTCTTTAGCCATTTCCAAACCTCATCAGGATTTCCACCTAGCGCCTGAACTTGCTGCTTGTATATCTCATCACTGATGCCGAGGGCGCGAGAAACGTCAATGAGAGTACCTGTCGCGCCAGGCTTAGAGGAAAGTGCCTTGATAACTTCCTGTGGCGAATAGGAGTTTATTGCCTCACCGATAGCTGCTGATGAGTCCGCAGGAGCGGGCGCAGCGATGGCATCAAGATTTCGCACCACTAGGTCAACTGGCACACCATAGGCGTTAGCGCGCTGCGTATATATAGCCGACACTTTATCCTGCTGGGACTTGGCGGAATTGTAAATCTTCTGGGCTTGTCCTACGAAGTCCTGGCGAATAGCGTCGGAAAGTTTTTCGCCACTAAGAGCTGCGTTATACTGCGACTTTACACGCTCTGGGATAGAACCCGCGTTGGCTGCTGTTGCAAACTCACCTTCCCGAACCACGGAGGTGGGGTCAAGCAGCTTCATAAAGCTGAAGATGAGCGCGATGTCCCCTCCCGCTGATGGGTTTTGGGTAACCGCGTCGATGCGGGATTTGGCGGCTGCCTGCGTAACGAAACTCTTGCTTGCGTCATCAAAATCCTGCGCCAGCTTCAAGGCAAACTGTTTATCTTCGGGGGACAGGTCAGCGGCGTTAGTAATATCGCTCTTGTCGCGCTGGAAAATAACCTTACCCGTGGTTGGGTCAACAAGAACTTGGTCTTTACCGACAGCGATAGGTTTGGTCGAGTCAGCGGCATTATTTTGTGCAATAATGTTGCCTTGTGCGTCATATACCTTCTGCCCAGGGGACAAGGTATAAGATTTTGCCGCGGCTTCCGCAGCCTTCTTTTCAGGTGAGGCAAAAATAACCTTGCCTGTTGTCGGATCAACGAGGTAGCCGCCAACTTCCATCGGCTTATTGGCCTCCCGTGCGGCTGATGCGAGCGACTGGAGATACTGCGCGTACTGCCCTTGTGCCTGCTGGGCCAACTGCTGTTCCTGCTGGAAACGAGCATCGGCTTCGGCTAACCCCTTACCACGAATAGCAGCAGCGTCAGCGGCTTGTTTGGCTTGGAGTGCCTGTACCGCAGCGCGCTCAGCCTCCTGGGCGCGGCTCATCTGCTCACCCTGACGGCCAGACTGGATACTGGAACCACCAAGCCCCGCCAAACGACCAATACCAGACACCTGGCGTGCGCCGAGCTGAGCTGCTTTCTCCTGCCGACCACGTTCATCAGCGATGAGTGTGTTATAGGCATTGTTGATAGCCGCAATCTGGGTCTGAACATCCTGTTCAGCCTGGCTACGGAGTGCGGCGCGGCGAGCTTCGTCCGGCATCGTGGCCTGGTCTTTGATTTTACTGAAATAGTCGGCTACAGGGTCGGTCTTTGGTGCTTCTGGAGCGCCGGTATACCGCTGTCCTTTTCCAGAAAAATTAGTTACTTCGTCTAATGTAAAATCTCCAACTTTTTCTCCTGAGTCAAGATAATTTAAGGCGTTAAGAATCTTATTAGGGTCAGTCATGCCTTGGTTTACTAAGTCGGTAACGGCTGACTTGCGAGATGATGTTATTTGGTCTGGAGTAGGCGGCGCACCAGCAGCTTTAGCCGCAGCGTATTCCTCGGGAGTTGCCTTGACTATCTGGTTATTGTCTCCCTCCGCGAGAAAGCCCGCTGGTAGGAGGTCGGTGTATCTTCGTGTTGCCATAGGCTATTTCTCGTTAGCGTACCGAGCGCGGATGCTGGCTTGCGCCTTTTTCTTAGATGTACTCGTTCCGACCACCTCGCCCGTGTATCGCTTCTTTATCTTCCACGGTTTCTTGCCGCTACCTTTTCCAATGGAGTAGGGCATATCATCCTCTAATTTCAACCAAGTGGACACCATAGCGAAGGCCGCTATTGTTTCCAACCTTAGTAAAGGTGAAGGTAAACACCAGATCCGTTCCAGAGGTGGTGACTGAAACCAGCTTGAAAGTATTAGATGTGGTTGGCGGAGTGAGTGAGGTCAACCCCGTGGCAGCAGCGGTTCCAGAGCCGAACTGCAAGGTGGCTGATGTGGCGCGTTCAAACGGCACATAAGGGACCGTTGAGCTTGGTGTGGCAGTAAAACTACGCTGAACCTCTTGCCAGCTGACGTTTCCACCCACCTCGCCTTCAATCCATACGCCAGCTTGGGCAAGGTTAGCAGAGCTTCCGTAAGTCCAAATATCTCCATCAACAATACCGTAGCTTACGAAAGCCTTAAAGGTTTTGGGCGCAAAAGACTGCGAAACGGTAATGGTCTTTGATTGCGTTGATGAAGTTACTGCGCCATCGGTAGTAAGGCCAGGATTTCCGCAGTAAAAGTTGTGGGTGTGGAGGGAGGTCTTACCACCGTCCGTTAGGTCGGTCATGTTCGCGTCCGTAGTCTGAAGATAATTTTCTGCAATCTTAGAGCTTCCATTTGAGCGCACAATCTTAGAGGCCGCTGCGGTAGCAGAAACATCGTTGGCTGTCACAAAAGCGTTGGAAGCCGACGGTGTGCCACTAGTACCAGCCAGCGCATCCTGCTGGTCCTCCGTAAGCTGCTGATTATAGCGCGGCGCGAAGAACAGATAGCCGTCAACGTCGGCTTGCCCCACAGTTACTTCGGTAGTTCCCACCGAGCTAGAAATTGCACCGGCGGTGTTGCCAGCGTAGTAGGTGGAACCAGCGGTGAGGGCGGCGTTGTTGGTATCACGACCATAGACCAGAACGCCGGAAGCTACTGACGCGCCAGCGGTGCCAGCGCCCTGAGCAATACCCAGAACAATGTTGTCAACGGTAGCAGCGGTATCGGCATCGCACTTCCACCAGCGAGCGTCAGCGGCTTTGAGATAAACCAAGTTGCCAGCGGTTAGAGTCTCACCGGCCGTACCTGATACCACCACGCGGTTCTGTGACACCGGCGATCCGCCCGCAACCGAGAGGACATAGGCCTTGGTCGGGATGTCGTAGTCGTTGACCGGTGTCGGGTAGCCGCTGGTTACATATTTCAACTGGTTCGGGAAACCCTCCGCGCCGTTGAGCAGGCGATAGACGATATTTAGGAACGGTGCGGCGGTAATCTTAATCACCGCACCGCGCTGGTGAGCGGCTTTGAGTGCTGTTACTTCACTGGTGCCGTCCTGCGGATCTATGCCGCGCAGGAGTCCGGTAACAGACGTGCCGCTCTTGGTCCCAATCATCACCTCTCCATCACAGGTGAGGCCAACGACACCACTGATAGCGTTACCCGCGTCATCGGTTGCGGTTGAAAGAGTAAGCGAAGTATCCGTCGATTCAATCTTTGACGCGATGGTCGTTTCATAGAGGGTAATTGGACGCGGTATTGCTGATAGCGGCAAGCTCATATTTTTTCATTTACCGAAACTTAGTCGGAAGCCGTTTACCGTGATACTTGACTCCGTGATGCACGATGTCCTGTATCTCGATGTCGCCAGCGCCGGTGGCCGTGAGCCTCACTTTTGAAGTAGCGAAGCGGTCTGGCGTATAGGGGAAGGCGACACGGAAAGGTCTGAGTCTATCGCCATCCGAAGCACCTAGCTCCACCTCGCCTATCTGGTCGGCACCGATACTGCCGCTAGTTTCGCCGGTAACGTAGCTCCCATCACCTGATAAAGTTCCGAGCGTTGCGTAATCTCCGTCATCATTTGCCACCTCCACCGTTACTTCCTGCGAGGCGCTGATGGAGCCACCGAGCCAGAGGGCTTTGACACGCTTGAGTCCCGAGTAACCCAGCTCCGACTGGCCGCTGGTCCAGTTGTTATCGGGAGTGAAGTCATCTGCATCCGTGCCGTCAAAAGTTGTCCAGGCGTAGCCCGCGCTGTCGCCGTGTATCAGGTCATCGCCGTATTGAGTGAAGCAGGTCGCTGGGTATGGGTGTTTGCTCCATGAGCCAAGGCGACGTTCGAGGGCGAGGGTTCGCGCTACGCCATCTGGGTCAGTGGCGGCCACCACAATGCGGTCGTTGTACTTCCCCATCGCGTTAAGCGACCAGCCAGTAAGGTCAAGGTGGCTGTCAGAAACCGATGGGCAAATAACCTCGGACTGATTCTTGAGGTCAAGGGTAATGACGCGGATATTCGGCTTGTCTGGGTCGGAGTCGTCGAGGAAGTAGATGCCGTCAGAGGTCGGCACGGCACCCAGCACCTTGGAAGTGCCCGAGCCAGAGCGAAACACTAGGTTGGTGGTCGGATCGCCGTATTCGTCAAAAGTAATGCGCCAAACAGCCCGCTCGTGGACGCAATAGGCTTGGCCATTAAACTCATAAGCCTGCTTCATCGCGCCGCCAGTAGGCTGTGAGAGGTAGTGCGCCTTACCATCGCCAGCGGTAGTGGACAGTACAGAAAAGTCAGCCAAGCCCTCGCTGGCCTCATTTTCCCAAGTATAGCTTGAAGTGATAGCCGCGAGGTTAGCGGGTGCGGCTGCGAAGGTGACGGAAATTGCACCGGTGGCATAGTTAATAGTGCCGGTGCCGCCAGCGGAGCCTGTGAGAGTTCCTGAGCCGGTGTCCGCAAAAGTCTCCACGCCATCGGTAGCGGATACACTAAAACAGTTGCGGGTTGCGCCGCCCGCTTTGAAGTTCAGGGTGTCGGTAAAAGTTGTCTGCGCTCCTGTGCCCGTGCCAATAGACTCCGCGACAACATCGGTGTAGTGCGCGTCACCAATGTCCGCAGGCGGCTGGTAGGAGCCTTGGAAGCCCGTGAGGTCGGGAGAACCACCCGTTGTTGGCCAGCTCCAGACCCAGAGGCGCGACTTAATGAGTGCAAGATAACCCTTAAAACCAGCCGAAGGGTAGGCCACCACGCTCGCAGGATTCGCTACTGGTATCTTCCAGAGACTGCTGTTTGGGCTGCTGATCCAAACCCAAGAGCCGTTGAAGGACTCCCAGAGGACGAAAGAGCAAATGTCTGATGCCGCACTGGCACCAAAGAGGTCAGAGCCAACCTCCACCCATGCTGCGGTGCCGTCTTTGGAGAATAACTTGGCACCATTTTTCTTCCAGATGACCTTCGTGCCATCCGGCTTAGTGGCAGCAAAAAGGTTTCGAGTGGCTGCGGTTGGAGTATCAGTGCCGACCTGCTGAAAACCGCCGGAGAGCTTGATACGATCATCAAGACAAAGCCACGCCAGCACGTCCGAAGCTGCGCCATCTTTGATTTTTGTCTCAGAGAAAGCGTTGACCCAGCCGAGGTTGAAGTCGCTGATTTTATGCTGGCGGTGTGGCATATTTTATAAGTCCATTTGTGGAACAGGGGTGTTGTTCGCAGACTTGGCTTTCAGCCGTTCATCCCAAGCAACAAGTTGCTGCCTTAAGCGGTTGGCCTCGGCAGCCATTTCGGGGGACCAGCTAAGCTCTTTTTCGCCCTGGTCCGCGTAGAACCATGCCTTTGCCACGTCATAGGCCAGATAGCGACCAACGGTATTAGCGAGTGCGGTTGGCCAAGCAGGTGAGGTGCCCGAGGCAATATCATCGGTGGAACGCTTATAGAGCAGATAAATAGTTCCACCTCCTGTTGCTCCAGTCAGATAAAAAAGTCCGTTGGCCCAGTCGATGTAATAGAAGCCGTTGGCGCTGCGAAGAATACGGGAATCTCCCTGCGACACCAGCGAAAGCTCCTCATCCTGGGTGCCAACTGAAAGCCTGAGCGGTTCAACAAGGTCAGTGGGCAGGGTCTTTGAAGAAGTATCCGTCCCAGAGCTTGCCGAAGTGGAGCTGCTGAGCTTCTTCAGGTGCTCCCAAGCCCGCTCGCCTTCCAATGCGTCCTTGGCCGTGTTTACAGCACCGATAAAGAAGGTGTCAGGCATAGTGTCCTGCACGAGTGCGTCAGCGAAAGTTTTGATTTGTGCGCCCGTCATATCGTTTCTTGATTATCCGCTATATCGCATCCGCAGAGGCCGAGATCATTGAAGGGGAGGCCGCACTGGTCGCACTTAATCTCCTGAACAGCCATACTCACTTAGCAGCTCGCAGAGCGGCGATAGCACCAGCACCCAAGAGGGCTTTGAGACTGTCAGCCGTTTCCTTCGTGATGTATCCGAGGGCTTCCGCTGCAACTACGAGGCCGAGGCCGATAGCGCAGAGGTAACTCTTTTTGCCTTTCAGGAAGTCAATCAGTTTGCTCATATAAAGTGGTTAGAAGTTTACCGCTTCGCCTTTGAGGTTATAGGGCTGTACGCCGTTCAGGTCTTTGAGGGTCAGGACTCCGACCTTACCTTCGCCTTTTCCGCCGTTCCTGACTATCCACGATGCAAGGAGCTTGGCCACATCATCGTAGTAGAGCTTCCCAGCAGCGTAGAGAAAGAAGCCACCCTTTCCTTCTACAAGCTGATAAAGCGTATTTTCCTTGAAGTCGAACATCGGTTCTGGCTTAAGTTTCTTAGGGGAGAAAGGCGCGAGATAAGCGGCGTATATTTCGCTGGCGTATTCGAGTGGGAAAGAACCTTTGCCGCCGCCAGTCGGATTGTAGGTGTCAAAGACTCTAATGCGGTCGTCTATCCGGTAAATCATCATCGCGTGGAGGCTGTTGCAGAACCAGATAGGGGCTTTCTTTAACGCTTCCTTCAAGGCTTCAATCTTACTCGGCACCCAGACAAGCATTCCGATGTCCCACTCCGCCAGCATTTCCTTTGCGTCCTCTTTGGCGATGTCAGAAGGTTCGGTGCGGTGGTATTCGGTGATGTTCGCTCCGCCAAACGGCCAGAGGACTTCATCACAGACACCGTGCTGTTTTAGTCCGTAGTCGCAAGCCCCGAAAGTGTTACCGTGTTCAGTGCAGCCAGAGGCCCAGCCGAGGAACCTATCGGAACGGTTGATTTTCTTCCCGAAAAAGTTGGCGAGGGTTTCCGAGACATTGAGCCTACTGAACTGCACGCAGTTCATCGTTTCAAACGGCTTGCTCTGGGCTTCAAACTCCGGCAGATATGGCTCCCAGTCGCCGTCAGGCACGAGTACGGGCAAGTCCGGTGAAATACCGCCCACGAAACCGATGTCCGGCCTTAATTTTTCGTGGATTAACCCGTAGTTCATAGTGATAGCAGTTTATATAACGTAGACTGCGGAAGAAGTAATGACGTGAGGCAGACCACCAGTACCGACCAAAGGAAGTGCTTACGCATACCGACGGTCGTTATGTATTAGCGCTGTTCCATTCGGAGGATAGAGGAGCGAACATCGTCCAATTTTACTTCGACTCTCGCCATACGATCAGCGGTCATCAGCCGTTCGCGTTCCAGCTCCTTTTCCAGCGCCGTCACCTTAACTTCCAGTGCCTTATGGGATTCGAGCAGGTTTTCAATCTTGGTCTTTGTGATTCCCCAAGTAATCGCGCCGCCGATGAGGACACCGGCAAATGAAGATAAAAGGGGGAGAAATTGTAGGAAATGAGCTGCGTCCATACTAGCGTTTGATAATGACTTCCTTAACTTCTTCTTCGGCGGCTTCGAGGGCGACTGCTTCGAGCTTAGCAACACGCTCCGCCTTGACTTCTTCAACCGCGCTCTTGTTACCGTCTAGTTTTGCCTGCATCTCCGCTGCCTTAGCCCTGCACTCCGCAGCTTGGGCTTCCAGCGCATCAGCTTGGGCAAGCGCACCTGACACCTGGGCTTCTAAGAGTTCTGGGTCAACCACCTGTTCGACTGTTTCAACGAGCGTCTTTTCTCCGTTGATGATTTTTAGTTCCATATCACGGCCAGTATTTAATTAGTGGGTGGGACATATTAGCGGATATAAGAGGCGGAGCCGACGTAGATTGCAGAGTTTTCAGCTCGTGTTGCGTTACCGATGTTGACGACCACGTTGTTGTTCGCGGAAGAAGTTGACGGCATGTTGGTCGTCAGGTTTGTTGCTGACGAAAGCGTGCCGCCATTTTTACGCCAGTAGTAATCAACAGAGGATGAGCCGTTCATTTTTACAATTAGGTCAAGCACGTCGCCAGCAACAACGGTGGTGAGCGCAGATGAGGCTGTTTCGGTTCCAGCGTCAGCTTGTGTTGCATAAAGACTAACCGTACCAGCAGCTTTGACTAGCTTGAAACCAACGTGTTCGTTCACCCAGTTGTGTGAACCAGAGCTAAAAGTTACGTTGCCAATACCGGCATAGGCTTCCCAGTCGTTTGAAGCTCCGCTGACATCGAGCGCGATACAGAAGGTTGCCATTGGAGAACCTGCCCAAAGATTTGCTGTTGCGGTTGCACTGTTACCACGAACAACGGCCCAGGCAACGCTCTCATCGCTGTTGGCGGTTGCACCAGTAGCAACCAGTACACCACCTGTGCCGAATGTCGCTGTTCCGCTTCCATGAGTGTTGAGACTGAAACGCGCCGATGTTTCATAGGCGGTAACAGCAGTCATCGCTATCGGCGCACTAGCTGACGGCGTTCCCCAACTCAACCCTCCACTCCCATCGTTAGTAAGCACTGTAGAAGCTGCACCCTGCGCTGCTGGGAGGGTGTAGGTGAGGTTAGCAGACTGCGCCTGGGCTTTGAACGCAGTGTAGTTGGTGCCAGAGCCGGAGGGTTCGAGGAAGCGGAGTTCTGCGGCCGAGGCACCACCACCAAACGCCACATTTCCACTCTGCACCCAAAGCGCATAAGCATTTGTGATGGTAGCGTTCGTACCAGCAATCGGTGCGCCTGTAATTGCGAAGGTGGCAGCGTTAGTGATGGTGGAGGCCCCAACGAAGCCGTAGGTTGGAGCCTCAACCAAGACTTCGCGTTGAGTCGTGATCGCGCCAGTAGCCCACTGTTGAGTAACCGCGAGATTAAAATAAACATTGTTTATTTCGGTGCTGGCGGTCCTAGTAGTATCAGCACCAGCAACAAAAGTGGCGATGCCATAAGCTCCCGTGTCGCGTGCAACGTGAATAAACTTTGTGGAGGCTTGACCAGAGCTAATCTCAAGAATCCCGCTGTTATCCTTGAGGGTCTGGCCATTAGGGAATGAGTATGCGTTGGTAGTTACGGAGCCGCCCGTACCAATCTTGAAGCCGTTGGCCGCATGGACACCACCATCTTTAACAACCTTAAACTTTGACGTGCTGCCAACCTGGAGATCCATGAGGAGGGCGGTAGCAGCAGAAGTAGTATCAGTGACATTCAGTTTCCAGCCAGTGAAAGCAATCGCACCACTATTCCAGGTGACTTGTGAATAAATGGTGTTGATGTCTGTTGTTATTGTCCCCTGGTTGACGTTGAACTTGCCCGTAGTTAAGCGACTAGAGCCAATGGTCGTATCGGTGGGTGCCAAATAAAGACCACCAGAACCACCTTTGCCAA
>Ga0228700_1002025_pt1 | contig 11429 bp, 7 predicted proteins | sample McNCre317_Aug_MG_FD_178019 | JGI IMG/M metagenome (GOLD analysis project Ga0228700, IMG submission 178019) | Freshwater microbial communities from McNutts Creek, Athens, Georgia, United States - 3-17_Aug_MG | ecosystem: Environmental > Aquatic > Freshwater > Creek | place: USA: Georgia...
CGCTCATGGGCATCACAGCGCCCGTGGGGTTGCCGGGCGAGCACACAAACAGCAATTGGGTCTTGGCCCACACGTCGCCAGGCACGCTGTCCCAGTTGACGTTGAAGTTGAGCGCGGGGTCGCTGGGGGCGTAATAGGTGTGGGCACCGGCCAAGAGCGCCGCGCCTTCGTAGATTTGGTAGAACGGGTTGGGGCAGACCACCACAGCGTCACGCGTGGGGTCAATCACGGTTTGGGTAAAGGCAAACAAAGCCTCGCGCGAGCCGTTGACGGGCAGCACTTGCGTGGCGGCGTCGAGCTTCAAGCCGTAGCGGCGTTGCATCCAGTTCACGCACGATTCGCGCAAGGCTGGCAAACCTGCGGTGGCAGGGTAGGCGGCCAACTGCGCGGTGGCTTTGGCTAATGCATCAAGCACCAACTGTGGCGTGGCATGGCGTGGCTCGCCAATGCCTAGGCTGATGGGCGCATATGCGGGGTTGGGTGTAACAGTGGAGAAAAGTTGCTTCAGCCGCTCAAAAGGATAGGGCTGCAGACTCGAAAGAAGGGGGTTCATGGCTGCTATTATCCCCGCGCTCTGTGATCAATCTGAACCCTATGTCTACATCCTCTTTTCTTGACCTCACCCGTGCCAAAGAATTTGCTTTCGAGGCCGACCAACTGCGTGAGTTGGTGGTGACGTTTGAGCAAAGCTTGGTGCAAGAAATGGCCGTGATTCAAGCCGGTTTGGTCAGCGATGACGCGTTGAAGGTGGAGCACTCGTTGCATGCTTTGAAAGGCTTCATGCCTTTGTTTGCTACCGAGTCGTTGGTGCAGGCCATGACGGATCTTTATCAGACCAGTCGCGAGCAAGCTTTGAGCGTGACAGGTCCTGTGTTTACTGCATTAGTTCCTAGTTTGGAAGCCTTGTTGGCCGAAGTGCGCGCTTGGCTCGCCTTATGATTACACCCTCATAAAAAGAGGCTTTTCAGTGCGTCTGAATTCAATCAAGTTATCGGGTTTCAAGTCGTTTGCGGAACCCACCAATTTCATGCTGCCCGGCCAATTGGTCGGCGTGGTAGGCCCTAACGGTTGCGGCAAATCCAACATCATGGATGCGGTGCGCTGGGTGCTGGGCGAAAGCAAAGCCAGCGAGCTGCGTGGCGAGTCCATGCAAGACGTGATTTTCAACGGCACGACCACCCGCAAAGCGGCCAGCCGCTCCAGCGTGGAGCTGGTGTTCAGCAACGAAGACCACCGTGCCGGCGGCCAGTGGAGCCAGTTCCCCGAAATCGCGGTCAAGCGCGTGCTCACGCGCGATGGTGGTTCGAGCTACTACATCAACAACCAACCCGTACGTCGCCGTGACGTGCAAGACGTGTTCTTGGGCACGGGCCTCGGCCCACGCGCCTACGCCATCATTGGCCAGGGCACGATCAGCCGCATCATTGAATCTAAGCCCGAAGAACTGCGTTTGTTCTTGGAGGAAGCTGCGGGCGTTTCTAAATACAAAGAGCGCCGCCGCGAAACCGAAAACCGCCTGAGCGACACCCGCGAGAACTTGACCCGCGTGGAAGACATCTTGCGCGAGTTGAACGCCAACCTTGAAAAGTTGGAAAAGCAAGCCGAGGTGGCCCATCGCTACCATGCGCTCAACGCCGATGTGACCCTGAAGCAGCACCAGCTGTGGTTCTTGCGCCGTGCCGAAGCCGAAGCCGACCAAGTGGGCATCAAAACCCAAGCAGACAAAGCGGTGAACGACCTCGAGAGCCGCATTGCCGATTTGCGCCACATCGAAGCCGACCTTGAAACCGTGCGCCAAGCTCACTACGCGGCGGGCGATCAAGTGAACCAAGCCCAAGGCGCGCTGTACGAAGCCAGTGCTGAAGTGGGTCGCTTAGAGGCCGAAATTCGCTTTGTGGTGGAAGGCCGCCAACGCGCCGAAGCCCGCCTGATTCAAATCAAAGAGCAAACCGCGCATTGGGCAGCGCAGAGCGAACAAGCGCACCAAGAAATTGAAAACCTCGCCTCGATGGCGATGGACGGCGAAGAAAAAGCCGTCATGCTCGCCGCGCAAGTGGAAGAGCAGGCCATGCAATTGCCCGAGCTGGAAGAAGCCTTGCGCATCGCCCAACAGCGCAGCAACGAGCAACGCACCAGCGTGGCCCAAGTGCAGCAACAAATTCAGGTGTTGGCCGCTGACCAGCGCAACATCGAAGAGCAAAGCCGCAACCTCAACGCCCGCCAAGAGCGCTTGAGTGCCGACAAAAACGCTTTGGCCGCACCCGATGACGTGCGCCTGAACAACCTCAAAGAGCAGCTGCAAGAAGCGCAAACCCATGCTGAGGTGACAGCGGCTCAGCTGGAAGAGTTGCAAGCCAACGTGCCCGTGCTCGACGATGCACGCCGCACGGCACAACAGGCGGTGAACGACGAGCAAGCCAAGCAAGCCGATTTGTCGGCCCGTTTGGAAGCCCTCAAAGCCTTGCAAGAAAAAGTGCAAACCGACGACAAGCTCAAGCCTTGGCTCGCCAAGCACGGCTTGGATGGTTTGCAAGCGCTGTGGAGCCGCATCCACATCGAAGCGGGTTGGGAAAACGCGCTCGAAGCCGCTTTGCGCGAGCGCATGGCGTCGCTCGAAGTGTCGCGCTTGGACATCGTGCGTGCGTTCCAAACGGATGTGCCACCAACCAAGCTCGCTTTCTACACAGCACCTAGCGCCGCAGCGCCGGAATCACAAGGCAGCTTGCCTCGCTTGTCCGATTTGTTGCGTCTGAACGATGCCGGTCAAAAAGCCCTGTTGACCGATTGGTTGAGCGGCTGCTTCACTGCAGCCAACCTCGACGAAGCCTTGGCCAAGCGCAGCAGCTTGGCTTCAGGTCAAGTCATTTATGTGCCCAGTGGTCACGCCATCAGCGCGCACAGCGTGAGTTTTTACGCGCAAGACAACGAGCAGTCTGGCTTGTTGGCGCGCGCCCAAGAAATTGAAAACCTCGACAAGAGCAGCAAAGCGCAAGCCTTCATCGCCGACGAAGCGCGCAACGCGCTGGTGCGTGCCGAGGCAGCGTACAGCGAGTCGTCACAACGCTTAGTGAGCATCCGCGCAGAAGCCACTGCCGCACAAGCCGCCGCGCACGAGCTGCAAGTCGAAACCTTGCGCCTGAGCCAATTGGCCGAACAAACACGCGCCCGCAGCGAGCAAATCAGTGGTGATTTGTCTGAGGTGGAAGCCCAATTGGCCGACTTGCAAGAGCGTCGCGCTACGGCAGAAGCCCGCTTTGAAGAGCTGGACATGCAACTGGCCGACAGCCAAGAGCGCCACGCCCAGTTGGACGAAGCCGTCATCAACGCCGAGCGCCGCTTGAACGACAGCCGCGAGCAACAACGCAGCTTAGAGCGCCAAGCGCAAGAAGCGCAGTTCTCTCAGCGCAGCTTGGCCACGCGTGAGGCCGAACTCAAACGCATCATCGACACCGCCACGCAACAAGCCGCTTCGGTGTCTGCCGAAGAATCGCGCGTGCAAGAAGACCTCACACGCTTGACAGATGCCGCGGCACAAGCCGGTTTGCAAAACGCGTTGAACATCAAAATGGAGCGCGAAGCCGCACTGGCTGCCAAGCGCAGCGAGTACGACGACCTCACCACCAAGCTGCGTGCCAGCGACGAACGCCGCTTGCAGTTGGAGCGTGAGCTTGAGCCTTTGCGCCAACGCATCACCGACTTCCAGCTCAAAGAGCAAGCGGCGCGCTTGGGGCTGGAGCAATACACCCAACTCTTGACCGATGCAGAGGCCGACCTCGAAGCGGTGTCCGCCTCCATCCTCGCCAACAACGTGCGCTTGGGCGGTTTGCAAGGCGAGATTGACCGCTTGCACCGCGACATCACCGCCTTGGGCGCTGTGAACTTGGCAGCCTTGGAAGAGCTGGCCAGTGCCAGCGAACGCAAGCTGTTCTTGGACGCTCAAACCACCGACTTGACCGACGCGATGAACACCTTGGAAGACGCGATTCGCAAGATTGACGGCGAAACCCGCGAGCTCTTGGGCGGCACGTTCAAAGTCGTCAACGAACACTTTGGCCGCATGTTCCCCGAGCTCTTCGGTGGCGGTAACGCCAAGCTGGTGATGACTGGCGAAGAAATTTTGGACTCCGGCGTGCAGGTGATGGCCCAGCCACCCGGCAAGAAAAATCAAACCATTCACTTGCTCTCGGGCGGCGAAAAAGCGCTGACAGCGATTGCTTTGGTGTTTGCCATCTTCCAACTCAACCCTGCGCCGTTTTGTTTGCTGGATGAGGTGGACGCGCCACTGGACGACGCCAACACCGAGCGCTACGCCAAGCTGGTGTCGAGCATGTCCAAAGAAACCCAGTTCTTGTTCATCTCCCACAACAAGATTGCGATGGAAATGGCCGAGCAGCTCATTGGTGTGACCATGCAAGAACAAGGCGTGTCGCGCATTGTGGCGGTGGACATGGAGTCTGCCGTGTCGATGGCCGACGCTTGATAACAGAATAAAAACATGAGTACTCTTCAAATTGGTTTAGCCATCGCAGGTGGCGTGGTTTTGGCGGGCGTGGTGGCCCACAGCACTTGGACTTCACGCAAAAACAAACCGCGCCAAGCCGAGCCGCTGCCCCAAGAGAAAAACATCGAGCCCGCCGCCTACGCGCCTGACTACGGTCAGCCGCAAGAGCCATCGTTCGATGTGACCCCGAGCTTTGACGCCCACCACGAGCCAGAGGTGTTGACGCAAACGCTCAGCAGCATTGCGCCCACGTATGAGACCAGCGGCGGCCTAGACCCCGTGAGCGATATGGCGCGCAGCATGATGGAAGAAGCCACCGCCCACGCCCAGCGTGTGCCGGACGAGGCTGAACTAGCCCGCATCGCCGAAGCCAAAGCGGCGGCGGCCAAGGTGACCGCCGAGCGCGCAGCGCAACAAGCCGCGGCTGCGCCCGTGATGGCACCGACCGTGGCCAAGGTCATGGAGACCGCCACATCCGACTTGCCTCAACCTGAAAAACGCCCCAGCTTGGACGCTTTGATTGACGTCATTGCGGCGGTGGAAATTGATACCCCCATTTTTGGCGATGCCGCCTTGGCCGCTTTGCCCGCGACGCGCCGCGTGGGCAGCAAGTTGTTCAGCGTCGAAGGCCTGAATGCCGCGAGTGGTTTGTGGGAACAACCCCGCCACGGCCAACGCTACAGCGCGTTCCAATCGGGCGTGCAGTTGGCCAACCGCACCGGCCCCTTGAACGAAATTGAGTTCTCTGAATTCGTCACCAAAACACAAGCTTTTGCAGACGCCATCAACGCCGCACCTGAGTTTCCAGACATGCTGGAGGAAGTGGCCCGCGCACGCGAACTCGACAGCTTTGCCAGCGCCCACGACGCGCAACTGAGCTTCACCTTGAAGGCCACCAAAGCCGCATGGAGCCCCGGCTACGTGCAGCAAAACGCGGCACGCTTAGGGTTTATTGCGGGTGTGTTGCCGGGTCGCATGGTGGTGCCTTCACCCACCGCAGGCTTGCCGCCCATCTTGGGCTTGACCTTCGACTCGCAAGCCGCGATGTCGGAAGACCCCACGCAATCGGCGATTTACGAGCTCACCTTGTCACTCGATGTGCCGCAGGTGGACCGCAAAGAAGAGCCGTACGCCCGCATGATTCAAACCGCCTACGAGCTGGCACGTGTGATGGACGGCGCGATCTCAGATGACAACGGCCAGCCCTTGTCCGAAACCGCCATCGGCGCCATTGCCCGCGACTTGCTGGCTTTGTACGACACGCTCGACGCGCGTGACTTGTCGGCAGGCTCGCCGCAAGCGCGCCGCTTGTTCAGCTAATCAAAAGGTCAGGCAGCATGAGCACCGCTGACTTATTTGGCAGCGATGCCAACGACCATGAAGGCGGCGATGCCGCTAACCCCTCTGATGGCAGCGCCGCCCATCAAAATGACGTCGCCGCGCAAGCCGCTGCCTTGCGTGCGCAACTGCATGAGCACGGCCACCAGTACTACGTGCTGGACGCACCCACCATCCCCGATGCCGAATACGACCGCTTGTTCAAAGCGCTGCAAGCCTTAGAAGCGGCACACCCAGAGTTAATCACGCCCGATTCGCCCACACAGCGGGTAGGCGGCAAAGCGCTGGAGAGCTTTACCAGCGTCAAACACGTGGTGCCCATGCTCAGCATCCGCACCGAGACCGACACCGAAGCGAGCGGGGCCCAAGCCTTTGACACGCGCATCCGCAAAGAGTTGGCTCTGACCGATGCCGACCCGTTGGTGGACTACGTGGCCGAGCTGAAGTTTGACGGCCTCGCCATGAGCCTGCGCTACGAACACGGCGTACTGGTGCAAGCCGCAACAAGGGGTGATGGCGAAACCGGCGAAGACGTGACGCAAAACATTCGCACCATCGGCCAAATCCCTCTGCGCCTGCCTGCCAACGCGCCTGCGGTGCTCGAAGTGCGCGGCGAGGTCTACATTGCTCGCGCCGACTTTGAAGCCTTGAACGAACGCCAACGCGCGCGCATTGCCGCAGGCGAGAAGGGCGAAAAAACCTTCGTGAACCCGCGCAACGCTGCAGCCGGTGCTGTGCGTCAGCTCGACCCCACCATTGCCGCACAACGCCCCTTGAGCTTCTTTGCTTATGGCTTGGGCGACATCACGCCCGCCGAAAACGGCGGCCCATCGTTCCACACGCATTTCGATTTGCTCATGGCGCTCAAACAATGGGGCTTTCCCGTGGCCGCGCAAACCGCTTGCGTGCAAGGCGCTGCGGGTTTGGTGGACTTTCATCAGCGCATGGGCCAAGCGCGTGATGCGCTGCCGTTTGACATTGACGGCGTGGTCTACAAGGTCAACAGCTTGGCGGCACAACGTCAGCTCGGCTTCGTCACACGCGAGCCGCGTTGGGCCGTGGCGCACAAATACCCCGCGCAAGAACAGCTCACCACCGTGCAAGCGATTGAGGTGCAAGTGGGCCGCACCGGCAAGCTCACGCCCGTGGCCAAACTCGCGCCCGTGTTTGTGGGCGGCGTGACCGTGACCAACGCCACCTTGCACAACGAAGACGAAGCCCGCCGCAAAGACGTGCGCGTGGGTGACACCGTGGTGGTGCGCCGCGCGGGCGATGTGATTCCCGAAGTGGTGTCTGTCGTTTTAGAGAAGCGCTTGCAAGATGCGCAGCTCTTCACGATGCAGCACGAATGCCCCGTTTGCGGTAGCCCCGCTGTGCGCGAAGAGGGCGAGGCCGACTACCGTTGCACGGGCGGGCTGTTTTGCAGCGCCCAGCGCAAGCAAGCCATCCTGCACTTTGCGCACCGCCGCGCGGTTGAGATTGAAGATTTGGGCGACAAACTGGTGGACCAACTGGTAGACGCCGGCGTCATCAAAACCTTACCCGACCTCTACCGCATGGGCTTTACCGCCTTGGTCAACTTAGAGCGCATGGCCGAAAAATCAGCCAACAACGTGCTAGCCAGTATTGAAAAGTCCAAGCAGACCACGCTGCCGCGCTTCTTGTTTGGTCTTGGCATTCGCCATGTGGGCGAGGCCACGGCCAAAGAACTGGCGCGTCACTTTGGCAAGATGGACGCCATCATGGATGCCACGCTGGAGCAACTGCTACAAGTGGCCGATGTGGGCCCCATCGTGGCGCAAAGCCTGCGCACCTTCTTTGACCAACCTCACAACCGCGAAGTGGTCGAACAACTGCGTGCCTGTGGCGTGACGTGGACCGAGGGCGAACCCACCGCGGGTGCGAGCTTGCCGCTGGCAGGCCAAACCTTTGTGCTCACGGGCACCTTGCCCACCTTGAGCCGCGACCAAGCCAAAGACATGCTCGAAGCTTTGGGCGCCAAAGTGGCCGGCAGCGTGAGCAAGAAAACGCATTGCGTGGTGGCAGGGGCTGAAGCTGGAAGCAAGCTCGACAAAGCACAAGAGCTGGGCATCCAGGTGTTGGACGAAGCAGGGCTTTTGGCCTTGGTGGCCGCGTCTGGCGGTGCGGTGCCCAGCGCTGCTTGAGGAGAACACCATGGCCGTTCGTGACATTTTGAAAATGGGAGATGCCCGCTTGCTGCGCATGGCCCAGCCTGTGTCAGCGTTCAACACGCCCGAGTTGCACGCGCTGCTCAAAGACCTGAATGACACCATGCAAGCCGCCAATGGCGCAGGCCTCGCCGCACCGCAAATTGGCGTGGATTTGCAAGTGGTGGTGTTTGGTTCGGGCGAAGCCAACCCGCGCTACCCCGATGCGCCGGTGGTGCCGTACACCGTGCTCATCAACCCTGTGCTCACACCGTTGGACGATGAGGAAGAAGAGGGCTGGGAAGGCTGCTTGTCTGTGCCGGGCTTGCGCGGCGTGGTGCCACGTTTCAAGCGCTTGCGTTACCAAGGTTTTGACGAAAAAGGCAACCCGATTGACCGCACGGTGGAAGGCTTTCATGCACGGGTGGTGCAGCACGAGTGCGACCACCTGATCGGCAAGCTGTACCCCATGCGTGTGCGCGACTTCTCGCGTTTTGGTTACACCGAGGTGTTGTTTCCGGGGCTGGATGACGCAGACGATTAAGCAGCGAGCAAGCGGTCCATCAAATGACGTCTGAAATCACGCATGCTTGGTATGAACATGTAAATGGTCAAAAGCGAGCCAGAGGTCTGGTAAATCACATAAGCATTTTTGTACTGGTATTTTTTAAATCCGGTAAAGCCAGTGCCTTCAAGTTCTGTGATGTTGCTGCCTAGCTCTGGCGCTGCGGCTAATTGATTGATTTTGGTCTGCCATTCGCTATTGATGGCCAGCCAAGCTTCTGCTCCAAATTTCTGAGTGACGTAGCTTTTGATTCTTCGGTAGTCTGATTTTGCAGACTGAAGAACAACTACTTTTCTGATATCCGTCATTCTTCGCGCGCCATTTCGCTGAAGAAATCATCAGCGTCTTGAAATTGGCCTTGAGCCAACTCTTTGTTGCCCATGGCAATGAGTTTCAAGAGCGCCATCGTTTCTTGTTGTTGCTCGTAGGCTTGAATATCGAGCACCACCATCTTGGCTTCCCCGTTTTGCGTGATGATCAGCGGGTCTGGGTTTGTTGCGAAATCTTTGATGATTTCAGCGGCATGTGACTTCAAATAGGAGATGGGCTTGATTTGTTGAGCGAGTGACATAGCGAGCCTCAAAGTAGGTTTAGACCGAATATAAACCAAATTTGGTTTATATCAAACCCAATCAAGCCTGCAAGGCCGCCAATAGCTCTGTCTCAATCTCCAACTGCGCTTTGTTTTGCTGCAACGCCGCGCCGTCAATCAAGAAGGTGTCTTCCACACGCTCGCCCAAGGTGCTGATTTTGGCCAGCAGCAGGTTGACCTTGTGGTTGGCCAACACACGGGCCACGCTGTAGAGCAAGCCCACGCGGTCGCTGGCACTGATGCTGAGCAACCATTTTTGTGCCCGCTCATCGGGCTGCAACGTGACGCGCGGCGCGATGGGGAAGCTCTTGACGCGGCGTGACACACGGCCTTTGCCCACGGCGGGCAGTGGCTTGGCGTCGACGATGGTTTCGGTCAAACCCGTCTCCACCATGTTGATGAGGTTGCGGTAGTGCTCTTCAAAATGGCTGCTGACCACTTGGAAGGTGTCGAGCGCGTAACCGTTGGTGGCGGTGTGCACCTTGGCGTCCCAAATGTTGAAACCGGCTTGGTCAAAGTAGCCGCAGATGCGGGCAAACAAATCGGGCTGGTCAGGCGAATACACCATGACTTGCAAGCCTTCGCCCACGGGCGACAAACGCGCGCGCACGGTCACGTCCATGGGTTTATCTTGGGCTTTGGCAATCGACAAGCTGCGCGAGAGCTGGCGGGTGTGCCACGCAATGTCTGCCGCGTCGTGGCGCATGAAGTAGCCCACGTCCAAGGTGGCCCACAGGTCTTTGTGCGCTTCAAACGGCAAGGCGTAGAGCGCGAGCATGGTGAGCGCTTCGGTTTTGCGTTGCTCCACCGCGGCATCTGCGTCAGGCGCACGGCCACCTAAGGCGCGGGCGGTGTAGCGGTACAGGTCTTCGAGCAACTTGCCTTTCCAGGCGTTCCACACCTTGGGGCTGGTGCCGCGAATGTCGGCCACGGTCAGCAGGTACAACGCGGTGAGATTGCGTTCGTTGCCCACGCGTTTGGCAAAGGCTTGAATCACATCGGGGTCGCTCAGGTCTTGCTTTTGGGCGACGTTGCTCATGGTCAGGTGTTCGCCCACCAAGAACTCGATGAGCTTGCCGTCTTCTTTCTCCAAGCCGTGGTCGCGCGCAAATTTGCGCACTTCACCACGACCCAGTTGCGAGTGGTCGCCGCCACGGCCTTTGGCAATGTCGTGGAAGAGGGCGGCGGCAAACAAAATCCAAGGCTTGTCCCACCCGGCGGCGAGTTGCGAGCAAAACGGGTATTCGTGCGCATGCTCGGCCATGAAGAAGCGGCGCACATTGCGCAGCACCATAAGGATGTGTTGGTCCACGGTGTAGACGTGGAACAGGTCATGCTGCATTTGCCCCACGATGCGACGAAACGGCCACAGGTAACGGCCGAGCACCGAGGTTTGGTTCATCAAGCGAATGGCGTGCGTCATGCCGCTGGGCGCTTGCAAGATGCGAATGAACATCTCGCGGTTGGCTGGGTCTGCGCGGAATTTGCCATCCATCAAGCTGCGGGCGTTGTAGAGCGCACGCAAGGTGCGGGCTGACAAACCGCTGATGCCTACCGTGTTTTCGTACAACCAGAAGGTTTCCAAAATCGCATGCGGGTTGTTCTGGTAGACATCGTCGCTCGTCACTTCCAACATGCCGGCTTTGTCTGCAAAGCGCTCGTTGATGGGGTGCAGGCCTTGGGTGTTGCCGTTCAAACGCTCTTCGATGTTGAGCAACAAAATTTGATTGAGCTGCGTGACCGCTTTGGCTGCCCAGTAATAGCGCTTCATCAGCGCTTCGCTGGCGGTGCGGGCGTTGAATTGGCCTTGAGCGTCTTCGCCCAGCCCTAGGCTTTGGGCCACAGCGTGTTGCATGTCAAACACCAAGCGGTCTTCACGGCGCTTGGCCGCCAAGTGCAAACGGGTGCGAATGAGCGCCAAGGTGTCTTCGTTGCGTTTGAGTTGCTTGACTTCAAACTCGGTGGCCAAGCCTTTGCGGCCCAAGCTCTCCCAGCTATCGCCCAAGCCTGAGGCCTTGGCGACCCACAACACCACTTGCAAGTCGCGCAGACCACCCGGCGACTCTTTGCAGTTGGGCTCCAGCGAATAAGGCGTGTTTTCAAACTTGGCGTGGCGTTGGCGCATCTCGGCGGTTTTGGCCACAAAGAACGCTTTGGGGTCTAACGCGATGGCGTAGTGCTTTTGAAAGGTTTTGAAGAGCTTGACGCTGCCCACCAAAAAACGTGCTTCCAGAAGCGAGGTTTGCACGGTGATGTCGGCCGAGG
>Ga0228700_1002027_pt1 | contig 11415 bp, 12 predicted proteins | sample McNCre317_Aug_MG_FD_178019 | JGI IMG/M metagenome (GOLD analysis project Ga0228700, IMG submission 178019) | Freshwater microbial communities from McNutts Creek, Athens, Georgia, United States - 3-17_Aug_MG | ecosystem: Environmental > Aquatic > Freshwater > Creek | place: USA: Georgia...
TTCGGGATGCGACCAACGGCGACTGTCTCGCGCCTGCTGAAGTGTTGAGCGAAATAGGAAACCGCGTTGTTACCTACTTCATCACGTCGGGCGGTAACTTCGCATATGGGCAGGGGCTTATCTCAAGCAATGGCCTGACGCTAACCCGCGATGCCCGCGAAACGTCATGGAACGGTACGACCTACAGCCAAGCAACGCTCAGTCTGTCGGGAACTTCGACGGTGTTTATCTCGCCAGAAGCGAACGATCTTTCAGCAGGATCAGTCGGCATAACCAACGCTGTGGCGCGTGGCGCTGTAACTCTCTGAGGTAAATCATGGTAGCGAATATCAATCCCATTTACACAAGGCAGGGCGATTGTCAGGGCGTTCAGTTTCTGAACCTCACTGCCTCGACACCTGACGGAAGTGGCGCAAACTTGGTGAAGGCTTTTCAGGCTGACACTTCAGAAGGCGGGTGGGTCGATAGCATCACCTTTAAGCCGATTGGATCTCCTGCCGCTACGGTGCTTCGCGTTTACATTTGCACGGCAACGGGCACTTACACGGCGGGAACGACCAACACGACCTCAAATACGTTCTGTATCGGTGAGGCGACTTGCGCGGCGGTTACAGCGTCAACCACGGTTGCCCAAAATGATGTCGTTGTGCCTATTCGTGCAGCGCTTGGTCCCGGCCAGTTCATTCTGGTTGGAAATGGCACAGCAACTGGCGCGGCAACGGGTTATTCCGCACTAGTCCGGGCGGGCAAGTACTGATGATCCTCCCCGGCCTTCCCGCTGACGGTGTAACAAACTGGACGTTCTTCTCACCGCAGCAGGACACGACCACAACGCGCGGCTTCCAGACGTGGATTAAGCCTGCGGGTTGTTCGTGGATTTATATTCTGGCGCAATGCGCTGGTGGAGGTGGTGGTAACGGCTTCACGCGGGCCGCTGGTTCTGCGGGCGGTGGTGGCGGTGGCGGCGGGTCTGGTGCCATGACTCGGGTTATGATCCCGGCCTTCTGCTTGCCAGACGTTCTTTACATTCGCCCCGGTTCTGGTGGCGCTGCCGCAACAGCAGCAACTGCCTCTTATGTTTCAATAGCGCCCAACACTACAACTACTAATTCGTTATTTGCCGGTATAGCGGGCGGCGGCGCTGGTGGCACGGGAACTGGTGCGGCTGCGGGTACGGCAGGTAGTGCGGGGGTGGCTAGCGCCATATCTATAATGGCGTCTTATGGTGTTTTTCTAAGCACGCAAGGGCAAGCTGGTGGTGCAGGCGGCGCTCAGACAGGCGCAACTGGCGCGGCTATTACACCGACAAATACGGTGTCTCCGGCCACTGGTGGCGCTGGCGGTGGTGGTTGCACAACAACTGATTTTAACGGAGGCTCCGTAAATGCGGGCGGTCCTTTCCCATCAATAAGTGGGGGAATCGGGGCTGGTGTTTCTGGCGCTGCTGGTTTTTCTGCAAATTGGCATATTGATATGTATGCTGCGCGGAACATTCCCATTATTTCCACAGGCGGCGGCGGCGGCGCTTCTAATAACTCCGGCACTGGTGGCGCAGGCGGCATCGGCGGTTGGGGCTCAGGCGGTGGCGGTGGCGGTGCCGGAACAACTGGTGGCGCAGGCGGCAAGGGTGGCGACGGCTTCATTCTGATCGGGGCATTCTGACATGATGGGACTGCTTCACGACTTCACTGGCAACTGCTGCGGAAATTGGGAAGGCGATACGGTCCCCGATGGTTTCTGGCTGCGGGATTACGACCAGCCAACTTCAATGACCGCGTTGCAGTTTCTCGATAAGATCGGCCCGCAACGGTTCGGCGCTGTATGGGCTGCTGCTGTTGCCAATCCCGCACTAGCCTATTCGATGGCGCGGGGCCTTGCGGCTCAGGAAGTACTTATGGAGCAGTCCTTTCCCGACCTCTACGCATTGGAACAGGCTGGCTTGCTTCCTTCGGGGACGGCGGTTGAGGTGTGGCAGTGAAAAGCTACGTCAAGCGCGTTGCTTTAGCGTTTGACCAATTAGGAAACGCCTTTTTCGGCGGTTCTGAGGATGAGACGATCAGTAGCAGCGTCGGGCGTCACGCTGTTGCTGGCAAGTGGTGGGCGCTCATTCTCGAAAGGATAATCGACGCGGTAATTGGCAAGGGCCACTGCCGTTCAGCTATCGGGGAATAACGAATGGTCGGCTTTTCCCCGCTAGGCTTTGATGCACTCGGCACAACGCTAACGGTTTCTGCCGGTGGTCCTATTACCCATGCCGCTTCGGGCGCGCTTACGGGTCAAGGTTCCACTGTCGCGGGCAGTGCGGCCCATGTGGTCGTTCACGCCTCTAGCGGGGCCTTGGTCGGTCCTGGGACTACTCTTGCCGGTTCTGCTAACCGTTTCCGGGCCTTTGCTTCGACAGGTTCGCTAGTCGGGCAGATTGGTTCTGTTGTTGGTTCGGCTGCTCGCGCTTCGGGTGCAGTCAGCCACGACGCAACCGGCGCACTTGTTGGCCAGTTGGGTTCGGTTTCCGGCTCTGCCAATAGGTTCAGGGCTTTTGCGGCCACTGGTGCGCTAACGGGTCAGATCGGCTCTGTAGCAGGCTCTGCTAACCGATTTAGGGCATTCGCTTCTAGCGGTGCGCTGGTTGGGCAGTTGGGGGCCGTTGTCGGGTCTGCGGTTCATAATGTCCCGCACACTTCGACGGGCGCGCTAACTGGTCAAATCGGTTCCGTAGTCGGCTCGGCGGGGCGTAACACGTCTGCTGTAAGCCACGACGCAACTGGCGCGCTGGTTGGCTCTGGTTCCGTTGTTTCTGGTGCAGCGGTCTACAATGCCGCCCATTCGGCCACAGGGGCGCTTACAGGGCAACTAGGCTCTGTTAGCGGTTCGGCTTCCCGGTTCCGCGCTTTCGCGTCTACGGGCGCTCTGTCGGGCGCTGGCGCGGTAATTAACGGCTCTGCGGCGCGGGCTGCTGGCGTTGTCACGCATGACGCGACAGGTTCGCTAGTCGGACAGGGTGCAGTTGTTGCCGGTACGTCGGCACGGTTCAGGGCGTTCGCATCGTCGGGCGCTCTGGTTGGTCAGATCGGCTCTGTTGCCGGTATTGCAAATCACAATACGCCACACGCTGCAACTGGTTCGCTGGTTGGTCAGATTGGCTCGGTTTCTGGCAATTCTGTCAGATTCCGTACATTCTCGGCAACGGGCGCTCTAACGGGTCAACTTGGCTCGCTTAGTGGCGCTGCGAACCGGGGCAATACGCATAATTCCAGCGGCGTTCTGACGGGTCAGGGGTCAACTGTCGCGGGTGCGGCGGTCAAGACGCCAAATCATCAGGCTACCGGTTCACTGGTTGGACAGGGTTCGTCGGTTGCGGGTGCTTCTACCCGGTTCCGGTCGATGTCGGCGGTTGGACAACTGCTTGGCCAAGGTTCGATTGTTGTCGGCTCGGCGGCGCGGATTAGCCGGGTCAATCACGTTGCATCTGGTGCGCTGGTTGGTCCGGGTTCGCGGCTTTCAAATAGCCTTTGGACGGGTGACGCGGCTGGTTCTGGTTCGTGGGCTTCGGATGCTGCGGCAAGTGGCTCCTGGACCAGCGCAACGGCGGCAAGCGGAACGTGGTCTAACGTAACGAGTACGGGAACATGGATAACAGTGACACCGACACCGGGAAGCTGGAACTAGGTTTCCTTCCCGATCCGGAAAACTGGCATCTATGGCCTGACTTGCTTGCCCTCATTGATACCGCTGCAAAGCGTGGCGGGTTCAGGGCATGGGATGAAAACGACCTTGCATGGATCGCCATTGATAAAGGCGAGGTCATCGGGGTTGCAACGACTAGAATGCTTGTCGGCGGGCAGGCTGAATTAATGCACATCGCAGGGGTTCGGCACCGTGAATGGTGTCCGCCTCTTGAGGCTATGATTTGCGATTGGGCACGGGCTAACGATTGCGACTTCCTGATAAGTCAGGGGCGCAAAGGCTGGTGGCCGATAGCAAAACGATTGGGCTGGCAACAGGCAGGGAAAGACACCCTGCATTTTTACGAAAAGAGGCTTTGAATGGGCGGCGGATCAAAATCCGAATCCGGCAGCGCGCAGAAGTGGGCGCAGCCTATTGCGCAGTCTGCGGCGAATAATGCGACTGGCGTTTACAATGCCGCGCAGCCGGGGCTTGAAGCGCTTACGGCGCAAACTCAGGCGATGATGCCTAACCTTCAGAAGCAGTACGACGCGACGGCGGCTAGTAATATGGGCCTGTCGAATGCGTTTACAAACATGCTTCCCGGCCTCGCAAATGCAGCCAATAATTCCTATGCCAACGGGCAAGGCCTTTCTCAGCAAGTCGGCGGGCTGGCTCAGGGTCTGTTCGGTCAGGTTGGTGGCCCTAACGCGGCATCGGCGGCAATGCCCTATGCGGCGCGTCAGTTGGGGTCTGGTAACGCTCTTGGCGGGGTATCGGGGCTTCTTGGTAGCTTGATCCCCGGACAGGCGTTTGCAAGCGGCCACAATGACAACCTTGATGCGGCGCAGGGCTATTCAAAGGACGTTCTTGGCGGTAAATACCTACAGGGCAATCCGTACCTACAGAACGTCATTGACCAGACTAACCGAAGCGTAACAAACGGCGTCAACAGTCAGTTTGAGGCATCGGGCCGGTATGGTGCGGGCGCTCACTCGGGAACGCTTGGACAGGCTCTTGCGGACAGTGAAGGCAACCTTCGTTATAACGACTACAATAACCAGATGGGCCGCATGGACGCTATGGCGGGCCTTGCTCCCTCGCTCACGGGCGCACAGACTGCTCTTGGCAATAACGGTATTAACAATACCATCAATCTGGCGGGCGCTATCGGGCAGAACGAACAGGCGCGATCGGGCATCAACACCAATTCGCTGAACAACTATCTCAACACCGCTAACACGGCGTCGGGCCTCAATAACACAACCTATCAGCAGGCAATGGGCGCGGCACAGTTGGGATCGAACCTTGATGCAGCAAGCTATCAGGGCCTTAATCCGCTGTTCCAGGCTTCGGGCATGATCCCGCAATTCAATCAGGCGTCTTACAGCGGCCTGCCTGAAATTCTCAACACGGCCTCGGTTGGCGCTGGTCTGCCTTACACGGGTATGCAGGCTTATAATAACTCGCTTGGTACGCTGTTTAACGGTGGCACTTCGACGCAGAAGAACGGCATTGCGGGCGCGCTCGGTACGGCCATCGGCACGGGTGCGGGCTTTGCATTCTCTGACCGTCGCCTGAAGCGCGATATTGAAAAGGTTGGCGAACTGCCTGACGGCCTCGGCTTGTACGAATGGCGATATGTTGGCGGGGGTGATCGTCACAGAGGCGTCATGGCCGACGAAGTTGCAGAGCTTCGCCCGTGGGCGCTTGGTCCGACTGTCGCGGGTTATGCCACCGTAAATTATGAGGCGCTCTAATGGGACTGTTTAGCAATCTGTTTGGTCGCCATGTCAACCAGAACGGCGGCGGGTTGATGCCGGGTGATAACGGGCGGTTCGATAGCGGCCTGATGTCGCAGGGCATCGACGTATCGCAGCCCATGCCGCAGCAGCATAGCGGCGGCAACAAAACGCTTTGGGGCATCCTTGGCGCGCTTGGTGACGGCCTCGCTGTTTACGGCAATGCAAAGCCCGCCTTCATGCCCGCCATGCTCGATATGCAGCAGCGCGCAGACGAAGAACGCAAATGGAATACTCAGTTGCAGCAGCAGGCGACACTCAAGCGCGAGGAAATGGCCGCATCGCAGCGGAACAAGACTTGGCAGGATAACGCCGGGAATATGTGGCGCATGGGTGAAAACGGCCAGCCTGAACCTGCGCCGTATTGGGTAGATCGCGCCCCTAAAATGTCACTTCAGGCCGATGGCTTTGGCGGCGTTACAATGGTGCCTCAGGTCAACCCGTTTGACATTCCGTCTGCACCTGTCGGAAAGCTAACCCCTATGGGCGGCGGTCAGCCTTCACCGATGGCCCCTGCAAGCCCTGCCAACACTCCGACACGGCCTGCACAGACAATTAGCCAAGCGGACTTTATGCGGCTGCAAAAGGCTATGGGGCCGCAAGGCGCGATGAATTACATTCGCTCACAGAATATTGCGATTGGAAACTGATATATGGGTCAGGCAACAGATCAGGCCGGTAACATTTGGGAAACCGACGCTAACGGCAATCCTGTCCGGTATATCGGCAAGGCTGGCGCGCAAGGCGGTCAGGCAATCGCGCCTAATCAGTTGAAGGTGCAGGGCGCTCAGTCGGATATTCGGCACACTGACACTTCGACGGTCAGCACTGACCTTCGCAACACGCTCGATCGCGCTACCATGGCCGCCCAAATCCTGAAGGCTCAGGCTGACGCGCAAAAGGCTGCGGCTGACGCTCAGGTTGCACAGCAGACAGCGGCGGCAAAGCCCAATCCGGCAATCTCTGAAGGCAGCAAGAAGCTACAGCTTGACGAAGTTCTGCGAGCCATCAACGGCGCTCGTGGTCGGGTGTCTGGTTGGTCTACTGGTTGGGGTGATCTGCTTTCGCCTGTTCCTGCGACCGATGCCCGCGATCTGCGGGGCGACCTTAGCACAATTGCTTCCGCCCTGACTGTAGATAAGTTGCAGCAGATGAAAGCGCAGTCGGCAACCGGTGCGTCAGGCATGGGCGCCCTTTCTGAAAAGGAAGGTCAGTTGCTTCGTGATAGCGTTGCGGCGTTGGATCAGGGGCAGAGCCAAGAGAAGGTAAACGACGCGCTCAACCAGATTGAGTTGCACTATCGCAAGTTGCAGGCGATCAACAGCGGATATAACCCCGACGATCCAAAGGTTGCGCAGGCGTTCGGGATTGTTGTCCCCGGAGTCAATGCTCCTTCTGTCGGCGGACCTCCGGCTGGTGGTGCTGGTCCAAATATGGGCGGCGGCATGGGCGGCGGTAGCAATCCCGGCGCACCGAATGGCGGCGGTGGCGGCTTGCAGCTTGTTCAGGGCGATTCCAAGATTGCACCTGACCCAGCACGGGCTGGCATGAACGCCAAGGTTTCGGCAATGCTGAAGGCCGGCGCATCGGCTGACCAGATCAGGAAATTCTTGCAAAGTGCGCAGATCGATCCGGCGACAGTTCGCGGGATTGATGAAGCTGCGGCATTTCGTCAGAAGTTCCCTAGCTATCAGGGTGACTATCCCGTTGACGTTGAAAGCGTGAAGATCCCGCTCGGAACGGTGGGAAGCACTCTTAACAAGTTGGGGCAAAGCGGCCTCGGTGCTTATGCCATGAATGCGGCGGATGCGCTGACCGCTGGCAACCTTGCCAAAATGGATAGCAATCCTGTTGCGGCTCAGGGCGCTATTGACGCCATTTCAAACAATCACGGCGGTGCTGCGCTTCTCGGCAACATGACGGGCGGCGCCTTGGCGGCAACTGGTCTGGAAACTGGCCTCGCTGGCTTGGGAATGAAGGCCGCGCCTGCTATGCTTGCGTCTGACGCCCTTTACGGCGGCACATTCGGGGCAAGCCATTCTGATAACCCGCTGACCGGGGGCCTTGAAGGCGCGCTAATTGGCGTCGGTGGCGGCAAGTTGGGCAGGGGTGTTGCCAAGGGCGTCGGAACGCTTGCTAAGGGCGTCTCAAATCAGGCGGTGCAGGCGCTCAACAAGGCTGGCGTCAGAATGTCGGTCGGCCAGATGCTTGGCGGTACTGCAAAGTCTGTAGAGGATAGACTTGCGGGATTCCCGATTGTCGGCGGGATCATCAACAGCCAACGCAAGAACGGCCTTGAAGATTTCCAGCGCGCCGCATTCAACAGGGCGGTTGAGCCGATTGGCGGCAATGTCGGCAACATCGCTGAACAGGGCATCAATCAGGCTCAGGGCGCGGTGTCTGATGCTTATGGCAATGCGCTAAATGGCGTTATGGTGCAGACCGACCCGGCGTTTAAGCAGGAAATGCGCAACGTCATCAACCAGACGGCACAGCGCCCGCGTGTCGGTGGCGAACTTGTGTCAAGCATGAATGACATTGCATCGCCCATGTTCGGACCCGGTGGAACTTTGCGCGGAACCGATGCGCAAAACGTGTTCCAGGGGCTTGAGCAATTGAAGTCCGGCTATCGTCGCGCTGGCGATCCTCTTTACGCAACGCAGATCGCCCCTTCGGTTGACGCCTATAAAGGGCAGATTGAAGGGCTATTGCAGCGTCAGGCCCCCGGCGTGATGGATGACCTTCTGAAAGCCAATGCGGCTAATCGGAATGTGTCTGTCTTGAATGATGCAGTAATTGCGGCGCGCAACAAGGGCGGACAGTTCACCCCGGCGCAGTTGATGAACGCCAGCAAGGCTAACACCGTCGCATTTAGCGGGAAGCGCATGGCCGCAAGCGGTAACGGGCCAATGTTCGACCTTGCCCGCGCTGGCAATGACGTTTTGCCTAATCAGGTGCCCGATAGCGGTACGGCTGGCCGTCTCGCGCTCTACGGGCTGCTTGGCGGCGGGTACGGCCTCGGGGATTATGCATCTGCAAGCGATAACAAGAAGGATGCGACCAGTTCGGCGCTGAAGGCCCTCGCGGCTGCTTCTGTTCTTGCTGGCGGCGCTAAGGCACTTCGACCGGCTGCACAAAAGGCGCTTACCGGATCGCGGTCTAAGGCCATGCAAGACCTTGGCCAGCAGATCATCGACAGATCGCGCTATCTTGGCGGCGCAACAATAGCACCGGCTGTCCCGCTACTGCTTCCGCAGTAACTGCCCGATCTTGCGGAAACCCGCTTGCATGAAGGGACGGATAAGCATCCCGAGGAAAAGGCCCCAAGCCTGATACCAGTGCATCCCCCCATCATACCCCAAACCAAACAAAACGCAAAGGCTCCTTCGGGGGCCTTTTTTATTGCACTGATTCACGTTTTGTTCTAAACAATTCGGGCCGGAAACGCTGCGTCAACAGCGCCCGGCCCTAACCATAAACGCGAAGGACCCGCGCCATGGCTGAAGCCATTAATACATTACCCGGTGAAATTTGGAAGCCCGTTGTCGGATGGGAAGGGCTTTACGAAGTCTCTAGCTTTGGGCGCGTCTATTGCTTGCCTCGTGTCGTCAATAGCGCGTTTGGGGCAAAAGCTAGAAAGTCCGGCAAACTGATGAGTTGCCGTCCTAATCGGCAAACTGGTTATAATGAGGCCGCGCTTAGTGCGCCGGGTAGGAAGCGTCGAACATCGGCTCACGTTCTAGTTTGCGAAGCGTTTATTGGTCCGCGTCCCAGTGATGACCATCAAGTAGCGCATTGGGACGGGGTACGGACAAACAACCATGTCGATAACCTGCGATGGGCAACGCGCAAAGAAAACGCGCAAGACCGCAACCGGCATGGAACTGCACCGATTGGCGAAAACGCACCTAACGGCAAATTGACGGAAGCGGAAGTTCTGGCGATCCGGTCTGAGTATCGACCGATATACGGAATTCTGAAACGCATCGCCAATAAGTACAACATAACATCGACGCAAGTTCTCCACATAGTCCATCGAAGGCAATGGACTCACATTTAAATACTTGCCCCGTTTCGGCGGGGCTTTTTATTAGGGAAATACCATGGGTTCTTTGTTCGATTGGAGCAGCACTCCAGCATCAAACACGACTGTCGATTCTATCAACATCGCGGAAAACTGCCCTGCGGCCAATTTGAACAACGCTTCTCGTTCGATCATGGCACTGGTCCGCAATTCCTTCTCCTCCGGCCTGCAAAACTTCCTCGCTGGAACGTCCCCGCTTGCCGTTGCATCTGGTGGCACTGGCCTATCTGCTGCGCTGACAACTAACGCGCTGGTAAAGCAAGGCGCGTCGGCTCTCGCTGCGTCTATCGTGTCAGACGATGGCAGCACGGCAACGGTAACGGGCGCGCTGTCGGTAACTGGTGCGGGTACGTTTGGTGGGTACATAAGCACTTCATCAAATGCCTTTGTCGCAACCGGATCAGGTTATTGGCTTACCGGCGCGTCATCGTTTACGACCGGCATGTCGTCCGCATCGACGGGGACGGCGCTCACTCTGTACACAGGTAGTACAGAACGTGTCCGCATTGATTCCAGCGGTAACGTAGGCATCGGGACTAGTTCGCCTGATGCAAGGGCGACGTTCCAAGAGGCTGGCACGGTCCAGACCAGTTACAAAAACAGCGCCGGTTCAACTCTGGCTTATATCGGCACGATTGGCGCAATCGGCACTGCGGCCACTGGTGCGCTTCGCATCCGTGGCGATAATGGCATAGCTTTGGGCGCTTCCGGCTCGCTTCATGTTGTTTTGGACACAAGCGGAAATGCCGGTTTTGGAGTTAGTTCTCCTGACGTTCCCGTTACTGTTCAGGCAAACTCCGTCGCTTATGGCGTTGCCGTTCGCGGTCGATCTGCCGATAATGCCTCAATCATTGCGTTCAAGAACAACAGCAACTCTGTTGAACTTGGCAAGGTCATGCATTCAGGCACTGACTTGCTGCTTGCTAATGCGCAGGCTGGCGACGTTGTGGTCTATGCCAACAATACGGAGCAATTCCGCGTCAAGTCGGAGGGCGGTATTACCTCTGCAAGCCTTGCTGACGCTGTAGGCTACAAGGGACTTCCCCAGAACGGCAAGACCGCATCCTATACGCTTGCCCTGACTGACCAAGCCTATGACATCTACATTACCGGCACGACTGCAAGCCAGACTATCACAATCCCGGCCAATGCTTCGGTAGCCTTCCCTGTCGGCACGGTCATCAAGATCACGAACGATTCAAACCAGAACTGGTCAATCGCAATCACGACCGACACGCTGGTTCTGAAAGGCACCGGATCGACAGGCACACGCACGCTGGCCGCGTTTGGTGATGCGGTGCTTGAGAAGAAAACCGCGACGCGCTGGTGGATCGGCGGAACGGGGCTGACCTGATGACCGGCATCCTCGCAGCCATTGCCGCGAAGCATGGGACGGCGACAGCCGTGTCGATCCCCGACTTCAATCCGACGCAGGTCACGACGGGGGCCACGGCCACTGCAACACTGACGCTGACTAGCGCAGGCGGCTATACCTCGACCAACGATAGCTCTGGCAATTGGGTCACGCCGACCAGCGGTGCGTCTGGGTACGATGTGCGCATGACATTCCTGTCGGGCAACGCAATCACCGGAACGACCGGGACTTGGCTCAACATGGCATCTAATCAGTCATGGTCGATCTCGGCCAATCCTGAGAACGCAAAGACAGCCACTTGCACCATCGAGATCAGGACAGCCACGACGGGGCCTGTGCTGCAAACCAAGACGGTCAACTTCTACGCGGAGTCCTTCTGATGTGGCACGTACTCATCGCGATCCTCACGCAGGCAGGGTTCGGACTCACGACAGGCAACTGGCTTGCTGGTGGTCTTGCCGGGGTCGGTGTGTTCCTCGGGCGCGAACATG
>Ga0228700_1002031_pt1 | contig 11397 bp, 8 predicted proteins | sample McNCre317_Aug_MG_FD_178019 | JGI IMG/M metagenome (GOLD analysis project Ga0228700, IMG submission 178019) | Freshwater microbial communities from McNutts Creek, Athens, Georgia, United States - 3-17_Aug_MG | ecosystem: Environmental > Aquatic > Freshwater > Creek | place: USA: Georgia...
CGGAAGCGGATGTCCAGCTCGGTCGTCTCGAAGAAGGTCGCAAAGAAATCGCCCAGTACCGCCTTCAGGTCGGTGAAGCTGACCGATTCGCCGATCCACAGGCCTTCGCACTGGTGGAACATGGGCGAGTGCGTGGCGTCGCTGTCGACGCGGTAGGTGCGGCCCGGCGCGATCACGCGGATCTCGGGCATGCGCTCGCCGCGGCCGATGGCCTCGGCGTGGCGCTTGACGTGCTGCACGGCGTAGCGCACCTGCATCGGGCTGGTGTGCGTGCGCAGCAGGTGACCACCTTCCACGTAGAAGGTGTCGTGCATCGAACGCGCGGGGTGATCCTCCGGCGTGTTCAGCGCAGTGAAGTTAAACCAATCGGCCTCGATCTCGGGGCCATCGGCCACGTCAAAGCCCATCGAGCCGAAGATGCCTTCGATGCGCTCGATCGACAGCGACACCGGGTGCAGGCCACCCTCGCCACGGCGGCGGCCCGGCAGGGTCACGTCCAGGCGCTCGGCCTGCAGCTGCTGCGCCAACTCGGCATCGGCCAGGGCCTGGCGGCGCGCGTTCAGCGCGGCCTCGACCTGTTGCTTGGTCTGGTTGATGGCGGCGCCACGGGTCTTCTTCTCTTCCGGGCTCAGCGCGGCCATGCCCTTGAGCAGGTCGGTCAGGCTGCCGGACTTGCCGAGGAAACGCGCCTTGGCGTTCTCCAGGTCAGCGGGCGTGGCGGCTTGGGCAAAGGCTTCCTGGGCCTGAGCCACCAGGGCGTCGAGGTCGGTCATGGTGCGCACTCGGGGCAGAGAAACGAAAAAGGCCAACATCGCTGTTGGCCTTCGGTGGGGTCGCACGCCTGAAGGTCAGGCGCGCGGGCTGGTGGATCGCTTGCGGGATCAGCCAGCCTTGGCTGAGATGTCTCAGGCAGCCAGTTGAGCCTTGGCCTTTTCGACGATGCTGGCGAACGCAGCGGGGTCGTTGATGGCCATGTCAGACAGCACCTTGCGGTCGATCTCGATCGAAGCCTTCTTGATGCCAGCCATGAACTTGCTGTAGGTCAAGCCCAGCGAACGGCTGGCGGCGTTGATACGGGCGATCCACAGGCGGCGGAATTCGCGCTTCTTGGCACGGCGGTCACGGTAGGCGTATTGACCAGCCTTCATCACCGCCTGTTTGGCGATGCGGTAGACGTTCTTACGACGGCCACGGAAACCCTTGGCCAGGGCGAGCACTTTCTTGTGACGGGCACGGGCGGTAACGCCACGTTTGACGCGAGGCATGTTTCAGCTCCTTCAGCGTTAAAAGATAAAGACCAGATCCAACAACTGCTTCGCGGCTTACAGGCCGGCGAAAGGCAGCATTTGGGCCATGTGGCCCATGTTGGTTTCGTGCACGTTCACAGCGCCGCGCAGCTGACGCTTGTTCTTCGTGGTCTTCTTGGTCAGGATGTGACGCTTGAAGGCTTGACCGCGCTTGACGGTGCCACCGGGACGGACGCGAAAACGTTTCTTCGCGCTGCTCTTCGACTTCATCTTGGGCATTGCATGCTCCTTGTGACTTGCTCCTGACAGGCGCCGCGGTGTCCACCCACGTCTTCACTGGCCTTCAGTTGCTTCTCGAAATCTTCACCACACAAAAAATTTGTGGCGCCTGAACTGCCTTGTCAGCAGCGTCAGCGCCACGCATTTGGGGCGAAGCCTCAGATTATAGAAGATTTTTCAGCGCCATGCACACATCTGCATGGCCGCCGTTCATTTCTTCTTTTTCGGGCCCAGCACCATGATCATCTGGCGGCCTTCGAGCTTGGGCATGTTCTCGACCACCGAGCAGTCGGTCAGGTCGTCACGCACGCGCTCGAGCAGCTTCATGCCCAGTTCCTGGTGGGTGATTTCACGGCCGCGGAAGCGCAGCGTGACCTTGCCCTTGTCGCCATCTTCCAGGAAGCGGCGCAGGTTTCGCAGCTTGATCTGGTAGTCGCCTTCGTCGGTACCGGGGCGGAACTTGACTTCCTTGACCTCGATGACCTTCTGCTTCATCTTGGCGTCGTGGGCCTTCTTCTGCTCCTGGTACTTGAACTTGCCGTAGTCCATCAGGCGGCAGACCGGCGGATCGGCCTGGGCCGCCACCTCGACCAAGTCCACATCCAGCTCAGCGGACATGCGCAGAGCTTCCTGGATGGACACGATGCCCAGGGGTTCGTTCTCGACGCCGTTCAGGCGCACTTCAGAGGCAGTGATTTCGCGATTCAGCCGGTGCTTGCGCTCGTCATTGCGCGTGCGGCGATCAAAGAAGTTGGTAGCGATGTCTAGTCCTTCGGGCAGCAGGCTCTCCGGGCCCTTTGCCAGCAATCCACGGGAAAGTATGGAAGGCGCCCAGTACAGCAGGCCCGGGCAGCCAGCACTCCATCCCCAGATGGAGGCTCCTCGATTTTATACGGCTTTCAGCAGAAAGCACGCCCCGGCAGCCAGGAATGCCTGCAAGCCGCCACCAGGCAGTCGCAGACACCCCACAGCCGCAGCCGAGCAACCGGCTCAGCGCTTGTCGGCGATGGCCTGCTGGATGGTGCCCACCAGCGCGTCCAGCGACATCACACCCAGGTCTTGGTTGCCACGCGCGCGCACGGCCACCGTGCCCGCTTCGCGCTCCTTGTCGCCCAGCACCACGAAGAACGGCACCTTCTGCATGGCGTGCTGGCGGATCTTGTAGGTGATCTTGTCGTTGGCCGTGTCGAGCTTGGTGCGGATGCCGGCCTTTTCCAGTGCCGCAGCCACTTGGGCCGCGTATTCCGCCTGGGCATCAGTGATGTTGAGCACCACGGCCTGCACCGGCGACAGCCAGGTCGGCAACGCGCCCGCGTGCTGCTCGATCAGGATGCCGATGAAGCGCTCCAAACTGCCCACGATGGCCCGGTGCAGCATGACCGGGCGGTGGCGCTGGCCGTCTTCGCCCACGTACTCGGCATCCAGGCGCTCGGGCAGGTTGGGGTCCACCTGGATCGTGCCGCACTGCCACTGGCGACCCAGCGCGTCTTTCAGCGTGTACTCGATCTTGGGACCGTAGAAGGCGCCTTCGCCCGGCAGGTACTCGAACTCGCAACCGGCAGCACGCAGGCCCTCGGCCAGCGCGGCTTCGGCCTTGTCCCAGCTCTCTTCGGTGCCGATGCGCTTTTCAGGTCGGGTCGACAGCTTGTAGAGGATCTCGGTGAAGCCGAAATCGGCGTAGACCTTCTTGAGCAGCGCCGTGAACGAAGCCACTTCGGCCTGGATCATGTCTTCGGTGCAGAAGATGTGGCCATCGTCCTGCGTGAAGCCACGCACACGCATGATGCCGTGCAGGCCACCGGTAGGCTCGTTGCGGTGGCACTGGCCAAACTCGCCGAAGCGCAGCGGCAGGTCGCGGTAGCTCTTGACGCCTTGCTTGTAGATCAGGATGTGACCGGGGCAGTTCATCGGCTTGAGCGCGTAGTCGCGCTTTTCCGACTCGGTGGTGAACATGTTCTCGCGGTACTTGTCCCAGTGGCCGGTCTTCTCCCACAGCGACTTGTCGAGGATCTGCGGGCCCTTGACTTCGAGGTAGCCGTTGTCGCGGTAGACGCGGCGCATGTACTGCTCCACCTCTTGCCACAGCGTCCAGCCCTTGGGGTGCCAGAACACGGTGCCCGGCGAGCACTCGTCGATGTGGAACAAATCGAGCTCGCGCCCCAGCTTGCGGTGGTCGCGCTTCTCGGCTTCCTCCAGGCGGGTCAGGTAGGCCTGCAGGTCGTCCTTGCTGGTCCAGGCGGTGCCGTACACGCGCTGCAGCTGCTCGTTGCGGTGGTCGCCTCGCCAGTAGGCGCCGGCCAGCTTCATCAGCTTGAAGTGCTTGAGCTTGCCGGTGCTGGGCACGTGGGGGCCACGGCACAGGTCGGTGAAGCGGCCTTCCGAGTACAGCGAGACCTCTTCGCCCTGCGGGATGGCCTCGATCAGCTCGGCCTTGTAGTGCTCGCCCAGGCCCTTGAAGTAGGTGATGGCTTCGTCGCGCGGCAGCACCTTGCGGGTGACCTTCTCATCCTTCTTGGCCAGCTCGCCCATCTTCTTTTCGATGGCAGCCAGGTCGTCGGGCGTGAAGGGGCGCTTGTACGAGAAGTCGTAGTAGAAGCCGTCATCGATGGTCGGGCCGATGGTGACCTGCGCATCCGGGAACAGCTCTTTGACCGCATAGGCCAGCAAATGGGCCGTGGAGTGACGGATCACGTCCAGGCCATCGGCGTCCTTCTCGGTGATGATGGCCAACAGGGTGTCGGCCTCCATCAGGTAGGAGGTGTCAACCAGGCGGGCGGCATCGCCCTGCCCCACGCGGCCGGCCAGCGCAGCCTTGGCCAGGCCAGTGCCAATGGAGGCGGCCACATCGGCCACGGTGACGGGGCCCGGGAATTCGCGTTTGGAGCCGTCGGGCAGTTGAATCGAAATCATGGTGTGCTCAGCGTGATGGGTGTGCTGGAGCCTGGTGCAGCCAATCGCCTTGGCGCCGCACAGGCAACAAAAAAGCGCGGGGGTCGCCGCGCTTTTGCCTGAGATGAGAAAGGGAGCGCAAGCAGCGGCCAGCCGACTAGACCTCGGTCGAGGTGAGTGTGGAGGTCGGAGTTCGCGGTGTCATAACCGATGTGCCTTTCTACGGTCCTTACGCGGTGGCGCTGCACGATGCAGCTGGGGTGGCGCACCAGCGGCAACTCATGCCGCGGGCCGTCCCCATTGTAGTTCGGCCAAGCACCCTGCACCGCAGCGCCCCTCACAAGGGGTATCCCCCGACCCAGGCACCACAGAGCAGCTAAGCTGACGCCATGGCGCACCACCCATACCCCTGGCGCAAACATCAGCACAGCGGCTCACCCACCCACCGCAAATGGCCGGCGCGTGGGCCGATGACCTGTGTGCTCGCGATCGCCACAGGCTTCCTCCCCACCATCGCCCTGGCCGAGACCACCCCCACGCCAGATACAGCCGGCATCAGCCCCCCCAACCAAGACGCCTCGGCACCCAGCAAAGAGACCGACGTCACAGATGCAGCGATCGAGCTCACCCGCAAGCAAGCGCGCTCCACCATGGAGTGGCTGGCCAAAGGGGTTGATGGCTGGTTTGGGGACATCCCGTTCTCGCAGGGCGGTGCGGTGACCGATGGCGAGATCGGCTGGAACATCTTCAAACGGACAGACCAGGATGCCACCAAAGGCTTTCGTTTCACGGCGCGCTTTCGCCTGCCCAACCTGGAGTCCAAAAAGTACATCTTCGTGGGACGCGATGACCGCCAAGACGTGATCACCGATCGGCCCGACACCTTCAGCCGGCAGCAGCAACTTCTGCGCAATGGCAACACCGACAACTCGTTCTTCGCCGGAGTCGGCGCAGCCTTCCTGGACACCATTGACACGCGACTCGGGGTGCGCGGCGGCCTCAAGCCTTATGCCCAGGCCCGGTATAAAACGGGATGGCAACTCAGCGAGCGAGACAGCGCCGAGTTTCGTGAAACCCTGTTCATCAGCGCATCGGACCGCCTGGGCTCCACCACCGCCGCATCGGTCACCCACGCGCAATCGGCCACACTGGCTTACCGCTGGCTGAACGTGGCCACCGCCACCCAACGCAGCCGCGACTTCGCATGGTCCAGCAGCGTGGGGGCCTACTGGATCCCCCAAGCCCGAAAGCAGCTCGCGCTCGAAATGATTTGGAGCGGCGTGATCGGCTCCGATGTCACAGTGGCCGACTACGGACTGCAAACACGATGGAGTCAGCCCGTGCTCCATGAGCAACTGATCGGCGAGCTGATCGTGGGCCATTTCTGGCCTCGCTCACAAGGCACGGAGCCACGGCACCGCGCCTGGGCCATCGGCACCGACATCCGCATCAGGTTTTGACTCGCCACGGCACCTCAACCACGGCCGCCGGTGGGATTGACCTTGAAGATGAGGGTGCGCAATTGGCCATGGCGAAACTCCGCCACAGGGGACTCACAAAAGCGAGACCGCATGGCCGGACTGTGCGGCCCGGCCAGTGCCGGCTCTTTGAGTGCCAAGCAGCGGCCATCTGGCTTGAACTCCACGGAGCCATGGACGTAGTAGTCCGCTCCCATCTCAGCCAAGACCTGCTTGAGGTCCCTGGATGCCTGGATGTTGGCCAACAAGGTGTGGTCACCGACCAGCCCCTCCATCTGGTAGACCCGATCAGGCAACAGATAGCCCAACAAGCCAGCCCGGTCCCCAGCCGCGAACACGCCTGGGTGCGTCTTGGCAAACCTGGCCACATCCACCGCTGACTCATACATGGCACGCGCCTCGGCATTGGGTTTGACCATGCCCACCAAAGCTGCCCCCAGCCAGCACAGCGCCACCGCACGCCCCAACACCAGAGGTCGCCAATGGTCTACCAGGCGAGCATGGAGCGCCGCCACCCCGATGGCCAGAATCGGCGGCATGGGATAGAGGTACCAGGTCCAGGTCGGCCAGTCACTGCGCCAACTCAGCACCATGAAAAAGACCACCGGATGCAGAAAGGCGGCCCACGCCACCAAGCGCGCCGGGCCACCATCACGGCGCACCCTCGACGACCACATGGCCCAGCCCCCCAGCAGCATTGCGGGCCACACGAACAGGATGTTGAGCGCATCCGGCCCGAACAGCCTCGCCAAGGGCGCCCAGGACAAACCATGCCCCACCTTCAGTTGCTTGGCATGCCCCGAGATCGGCAAGACCTCGCTGAACACCCACCAGTTGAGCAGCAGGTAGCCCCCAGCCAGCACCGCCCCGAGCGTCAACCACAACGCCCATCGCCCGAGCGCGCTCGCCCTGACCGCGGCTGGCAGACTGAGCGCCAACACCAACAAGACAGGGATGACCGCATCGATGCGGGCCAGGAATGTCAAAGAGGCCAACCCTCCGGTGACCCACAACTCGCGAGCGGACTGAAAGTGGACAGGCCGCGCCACCAAGCGCGCATACAGCACCGACAACAGACACGCCGCGAGCGCCACTTCCATGCCCGTGCGAGCCAGCACCGCGAACATCGCCACACCAACCCAAGCACCCACGGTGGCGGACTCCCGCGAAAACCATTGACCGAGCCAGCGCCTGTAGTGGTGAAAGGTGACCACCACCAGCGCCGCGATGAGTAAAGTCACACTCAAGAAGAAACCCGTTCCACCACCAAAAACAGCCGCCAACACGGTCATCAACACCAACCACAACGGGTGATAGCCATTGGTTTGATGCACACCGTCAAAACTTGAATACCCACTCCAAACCAAGTGCTGCGCAACCTGTTGGTAGTAATAAAAGTCGTCGGTGAAATACGTGAGGTAACCCTCACCTGGCAACGTGAATCTGGCAAAAAGCGCCAGACACAAGGCTGCCAAAGCAACCCAGCTCCAATACATGCTTCCCCCTGAAATGATCTTTTTTATGCCGTCCGAAGCCAATGAACCCAACTGAACAATCAGTTACATGGGAAACACTCCCACATATTCAATGCCTCCAGACCCTCACATGGTGATCGCCACCTGACGCGCGCAACAACCGGATCGACCCTTAATACCCCCCTGAAACCCCTCAATATCTTTCCTGATTCAGCTGTCCCACAATGACAAGAGGCGCAAGCCAACAAAAATGAACATTGATCAGGGGGAATTTCATGGGAACACCGACCCAAGGCGCCGGTGCGCCGACTCAGGCGCGCGCGCGTCCGCCAGCCATCTGGATGGCCAGCGCAATCACACTGGCCACACTCGCCACCTTGTGTGCGTGCTCAATGTGGATCAATGGCGGGAAGCTGGTGTTCTCTCTGGATGATCCCTACATCCATTTCGCCCTGGCACAGCACCTGGCACAAGGGCATTACGGCATCAACCCAGGCGAATACGCAGCGCCGTCCTCCAGCATCCTGTGGCCATGGCTGCTCCTGCCGCTCACCCACAGCGATGACCTGCTGAGCTGGGGCGTCCTGAGCCTCAACAGCTTGTGCGCACTGGGCACGCTGATGTGCTTCTGGCAGGCTTTGCCTGAACCCGTATCGCACGACAGCGGTCGGCGCACCATGACTGTCGTGATCTTGCTGCTTTGCCTGCTGGCCTCAAACCAGTTCACGCTGGTCTTCACTGGGCTAGAGCACGCCCTTCAGGTCTTGACGTGCTCGGTGATGACACTGGGGCTGCTGCGCTGCGCACAAACCGGCGCAACCCACTGGTGGTGGCTGGCAAGCATCGCGCTGGCCCCCTCCCTGCGCTACGAATGCGCGGCATTGTCCGTCCTCAACCTGGTCTACCTGGCCTACCGCGGGCACTGGCTCATGGCAACGGGCACGCTCCTGGCCATGGCCACCCCCCTGGCGGCATTCTCCGAGTTCCTGCTCAGCCACGGCCTTGGCGCCTTGCCCACATCGATCATTGCAAAGGGGAACATCGCCAAGCACTCCACCCGCGTGATGATCTGGCTGTACAACCTCAAGCAAAACTCATTGAGCCTCAAAGGCGGACTGCTCGCAGGCTTGACCCTGTGCCTGTTTGCACAGGCGACCGTACAGCGCGCCCACCCAACCAAGGCCGGCCCTGCGTGGGTGCTGGCAGCCAGTGCGCTGGCGCATCTGGTGCTCGGCCGGGCTGGCTACCGCTATGACGCGTACCTCTGGTCAGCCACCATCGTGATGCTGCTCGCCAACCATGGCGCCACCCTGACTGCGTGGCCGAAACTGACCCCAAAGGCTTGGCGTCCACAGCCCCTGCCCTTGCTCTACGGTGCAGTGGGCGCAGGCATCTTGGCCAAATCGTTGGCATACACTGCCGTCACACCGCTGGCCACGAGCAACATCCACGAACAGCAGTACCAAATGCGCCGGTTTGCGCAAGAGTTCTACCAAGGCCCGGTGGCCGTCAACGACCTGGGCTTGGTGGCCTACAAAAACAAGCAGTACGTGCTGGATCTGGGCGGCCTGGCTTCGCTGGAAGCCACGCGGCGAAACCAGCAACAAGAGCACATGTGGTGGGGGCCAATGACCGAAGCACATGGCGTCCACCTCGTGATGATCTACGAGAACCAATACCAGCCGATTCCGCCAAATTGGCTCAAACTGGGCGACCTCATCTTGGGGCACGCCAAATTCAGCGCTGCGGAACCGACCGTGGCCTTTTTCGCCACCGACTGCGCCACCGCCATCAAGACACACCCCAAGCTGGGCGAATTTGCGGCAAGCTTGCCTCCCGGCACACGCTTCGAGCGCAAGCCTCTTGCGGTCGGCGCATGCAGGTCCGCCCAATTCGCTCAAGCGAAATGATCACCTGACCTTCGCCCCACCAAAACAAAACGGCACCCCGAGGGGTGCCGTTTTCACGTTCAGCTGATTCAGCCAACAGGCCTTGCGGCCTGCCGGGATCAGTGGAACTGTTCTTCTTCGGTCGAGCCGGTCAGGGCCTTCACCGACGAGGAGCCACCTTGGATCACGGTGGTCACGTCGTCGAAGTAGCCAGCACCCACTTCTTGTTGGTGCGACACGAAGGTGTAACCCTTTTCGCGGGCAGCGAATTCGGGCTCTTGCACCATGTTGGTGTAGTGCTTCATGCCTTCGCCGCGGGCGTAAGCGTGAGCGAACTGGAACGTGTTGTACCAGTTGACGTGGATACCAGCCAGGGTGATGAACTGGTACTTGTAGCCCAGGGCCGACAGGTCTTCTTGGAACGAAGCGATCTGCGAGTCGTTCAGGTTCTTCTTCCAGTTGAACGACGGCGAGCAGTTGTACGACAGCAGCTTGCCCGGGCAAGCAGCGTGCACGGCTTGGGCGAATTCGCGGGCGAAGCCAATGTCAGGCACGCCGGTTTCGCACCACACCAGGTCAGCGTACGGGGCGTAAGCCACGCCACGGCTGATGGCTTGCTCCAGACCGTTCTTCACGCGGTAGAAGCCTTCTTGGGTGCGCTCGCCGGTCACGAACGGCTTGTCGTTGTCGTCGCAGTCGCTGGTCAGCAGGTTGGCAGCTTCAGCGTCGGTACGGGCCAGAACGATGGTGGGCACGCCCATCACGTCGGCAGCGAAACGAGCAGCGATCAGCTTTTCAACGGCTTCGCGGGTCGGGACCAGCACCTTGCCACCCATGTGACCGCACTTCTTCACAGCGGCCAGCTGGTCTTCGAAGTGAACGCCAGCGGCGCCCGAAGCGATCATGTTCTTCATCAGTTCGAAGGCGTTCAGCACGCCGCCGAAACCGGCCTCAGCGTCAGCGACGATGGGCAGGAAGTAGTCGATGAAGCCTTCGTCGCCGGGGTTCACACCACGCGACCATTGGATTTCGTCAGCACGCTTGAACGTGTTGTTGATGCGGCGAACCATGGTGGGCACCGAGTCGTACGCGTACAGCGACTGGTCGGGGTACATGGTTTCCGAGGTGTTGCCGTCGGCGGCGACTTGCCAGCCCGACAGGTACACGGCTTCCAGGCCAGCCTTGGCCTGTTGCATGGCTTGACCGGCGGTGGTGGCGCCGAAAGCGTTCACGTAGCCCTTCTTGGCGCCGCCGTTGACCTTTTCCCACAGCTTTTCAGCGCCGCGCTTGGCCAGCGTGTACTCGGGCTGCAGGCTGCCGCGCAGACGAACGACGTCAGCAGCGGAGTAGCCGCGCTTGACGAGCTTCCAACGGGGGTTTTCGGCCCAGTCTTTTTCCAGGGCAGCGATTTGCTGTTCACGGGTGAGTTGAGTCATGACGATCTCCGGATGTGAGGGGAGTGCGAGAAAACCCGCGAAGTGTACTGCGCAAACGTTCGTTTGAGCAAGACTTATGTCTTATATAAGACATCTTTTTGACCCATTCCTGTGGCAGAAGGCCCACTCAAACAGGGGGAGACGAGGCGGCACACGACCACGTTGTGGATGTGTCGTGACAACGCCCCGTCGTGCAGCGGGGCCCCGCCCTGCCCTAACATGAGGTGTCCACACAGGGAAACGCACCATGACCCATGGCTCAGACCTGCCGCTCGATGCTTTCTGGATGCCGTTCACGGCCAACCGGGACTACAAGCAAGCCCCTCGGCTGCTTTCCCGCGCCAAAGGCATGCACTACTGGACCCCAGAGGGCCGCCAGGTGCTCGACGGCACGTCGGGCCTGTGGTGCGTCAACGCAGGGCATGCGCGCCCCCGCATCGTGGAAGCCATCGCCCGCCAGGCGGAGACCCTGGACTTCGCGCCGCCATTTCAAATGGGGCATCCCCTCGCCTTTGAACTGGCCGAGCGCCTCACACGCTATGCCCCGCCTGGGCTCAACCGCGTGTTCTTCACGAACTCAGGCTCGGAATCGGTGGACACGGCCCTGAAGATCGCCCTGGCCTACCACCGGCTGCGTGGCGAAGCCCAGCGCGTGCGGCTGATCGGTCGCGAGCGGGGCTACCACGGCGTCAACCTGGCCGGCA
>Ga0228700_1002034_pt1 | contig 11385 bp, 11 predicted proteins | sample McNCre317_Aug_MG_FD_178019 | JGI IMG/M metagenome (GOLD analysis project Ga0228700, IMG submission 178019) | Freshwater microbial communities from McNutts Creek, Athens, Georgia, United States - 3-17_Aug_MG | ecosystem: Environmental > Aquatic > Freshwater > Creek | place: USA: Georgia...
AGCGTTGTGCACATCGGGGCGGTTCATCCACACGGTGGCGACGCGGCCATTGCGTTCGATTTCGAGGGTTTGGTACATGGTGATGGGGCTCGGTTGAGGGTTTTGTTCAGTTGGGTTGGTGCGGCCATGTGTCCAGCCCACCCAGAGTTTTGAGTGATTCAAAATCCGCATCGCGGTGCAGCAGGGTGTGACCGTGGGTCATGCAGTAGCTGGCCAAGAGCACGTCGATGGGGCTGTGCACGGTGCGGCCTTGGCTGCGCAATTTCCGGTAACGATCGGCTGCCTTCAACACAGACGCTGCTCCCCCGATTTCCACCTGTGGCAATGCGCTCATGAGTGTTTGGGCTTCGCGCATCAATGGCCCTTCACGGAATCCTCGCATCACCTCGAACAGCACCAGATCGGCCATGCCGACTTCCACACTGGAATCGCCCAGACAACGGGCCAAGGCCTGGCTTTGTGTGCTTTGTCCGTCCCGGAAGAAGTCGATCCAGACGCTTGAATCGACCAAAATCATTTGGCCTTGCTCCGTTTTGCAGCGACCGACTTTTGGGCTTTTGCGGACCGCTGGGTCGTGGCTGCAGGCTTGGGCTTCACGTTGTACGCGCCCTGTGGCTCTTGGACAGCCAAGCCTAAAGCTTCTGGCGTGCGGGCTTGCGCCCAAGCGGCATCCGAGTCGTCCCATTGCAACTTGCCGCGCAAAGCCAACAAACCGTTGTAGACCTGCCGACGACGCACGAGGCGCAGGCCCTCTTCGACCGCTTCTTTCTTGGTCTTGAAGCCGCCCGCCGCCATGGCTGCGGCCATCAAGTCGTCGTCAATTTCAATGTTGGTTCTCATGGCCCTGATCTCTTAATGTGTATGAATTCACAAAATCATACACATCACATGCGGAAAAGTCCAAACTTGGTGTCAGGGATCGGCGCATTGAGCGAGGCGCTCAAACCCAGCGCCAGCACGCGGCGGGTGTCGGCGGGGTCGATCACGCCGTCGTCCCAGAGGCGGGCGGTGGCGTAGTAGGGGTGGCCTTGCACTTCGTATTGCTCTTTGATGGGGGCTTTGAAGGCGGCTTCTTCGTCGGCGCTCCATTGGCCGCCCTTGGCTTCGATGCCGTCGCGCTTGACGGTGGCCAAGACGCTGGCCGCCTGCTCGCCGCCCATGACGGAGATGCGGGCGTTGGGCCACATCCACAAGAAGCGCGGGCTGTAGGCGCGGCCGCACATGCCGTAGTTGCCTGCGCCAAAGCTGCCGCCAATGATGATGGTGAACTTGGGCACAGCGGCTGTCGCCACGGCCGTGACCATCTTCGCGCCGTTGCGGGCGATGCCTTCGTTTTCGTATTTGCGACCGACCATGAAGCCGGTGATGTTTTGCAAGAAGACCAGCGGGATCTTGCGCTGACAGCACAGCTCGATGAAGTGCGCGCCTTTGAGGGCCGACTCGCTGAACAAGATGCCGTTGTTGGCGATGATGCCCACGGGCATGCCTTCGATGCGGGCAAAGCCGCAGACCAGCGTGGTGCCAAAGCGCGATTTGAATTCGTCGAACTCCGAGCCGTCGACGATGCGGGCGATGATCTCGCGCACATCAAAGGGCTTGCGGGTGTCGGTCGGGATGACGCCGTACAGCTCTTTGGCTTCGTACTTGGGCGGCACAGGGGCGTGCGTGGCGATGTTGGGGGCTTTTTGCGCGTTCAGGTTTTTGACGGCCTGACGTGCCAAAGACAAGGCATGCAGGTCGTTTTGCGCCAAATGGTCGGCCACACCCGAGAGGCGGGTGTGCACATCACCACCGCCCAGATCTTCGGCGCTCACCACTTCACCGGTGGCAGCTTTCACAAGGGGTGGGCCGCCCAAAAAGATGGTGCCTTGGTTCTTGACGATGATGGTTTCGTCGCTCATGGCGGGCACGTAAGCGCCGCCGGCCGTGCACGAGCCCATGACCACCGCGATTTGCGCGATGCCTTGGGCGCTCATGTTGGCCTGGTTGAAGAAGATGCGGCCAAAGTGGTCGCGGTCGGGGAAGACCTCGTCCTGGTTGGGCAGGTTGGCACCGCCCGAGTCCACCAAATAGATGCAGGGCAGGCGGTTTTGCTGCGCGATCTCTTGCGCACGCAAATGCTTCTTCACCGTCATGGGGTAGTAGGTGCCGCCCTTCACGGTTGCATCGTTGCAGACGATCATGCAGTCCACTCCGGCCACGCGGCCAATGCCCACGATCACACCCGAGCTGGGCGCGTCGTTGTTGTACATGTTGAGCGCGGCCAGCGGCGCGACTTCGAGGAAAGGCGTGCCGGGGTCGAGCAGCATCTGCACACGGTCACGCGGGAGCAGCTTGCCTCGGGCGGTGTGCTTGGCACGGGCAGCTTCGCCTCCGCCTTGGGCCACGCGCTCCAGGTGGGCTCGCAGGTCGTCGACGACGGCTTGCATGGCGGCAGCGTTGGCCGCGAATTCGGCCGAGCGGGCGTTGAGTTGGGTTTGCAAAACGGTCATGGTGTTTCCAGTGGATGCACTTGTAGCCGCCAGCATACGAGGCAAGCTGGGCACGGGCTTGCCAAGCAGGTTGCAAATCCTGCCAAAATAAACACACCATGAGCAACCCCGCACCCACATCACGCGCCGAGACGCCCATTGCCTTCATTGCGGCGATGGCTCAAGCCTATGCGCGACGCGGACTAGACCCAAGCGATGCACTGGAAAAGGCACAAATTGCGCCAGAATTGCTGAGCCAAGCCCAAGCCCGCGTGACCGCCTTGCAGATGGAGTGGATGAGCGAGGCCGCCATGCGCGAGCTGGACGATGAGGCGCTGGGCTGGTTTCGCCGCCGCCTGCCTTGGGGCAGTTACGGCATGTTGGTGCGTGCCTCATTGACCGCGCCCACGCTGGGGGTGGCGCTGGCCCGCTGGTGCCGGCACCACAACCTGCTGACCGATGACGTCCGACTGACCCTGAGCACATCGAACGGGCAGGCCCACATTGAGCTGCACGAAGACCATGATTTGCAAGACCTGCGCGAGTTTTGCACCGTGTCGGTCTTGCGCAATGCGCTGGGCGTGGCCTGCTGGTTGACCGATTCGCGCATTGCCTTGGGCAGCACCGACCTGCACTTTGCGCCGCCGCCACATGTGGACAGCTACCGCGTGCTGTTTGACGGGCCGGTGCGTTTTGATGCGCCGCACAGCCAGCTGAGCTTTGATGCGGGCTATTTGCAGCTGCCGGTGCGCCGCGACGAAGCTGCGCTTCAACGCATGTTGCAGCGTGCCTTGTTGCTGACGGTGCGGCCTTACCGGCGTGACCGCTTGCTGGTTGAGAAGGTGCGCCAAACCCTGGCCGAGCACCCCGAGCACAGCCGCAACGCCGAGGACCTGGCCGCCTGGCTGAACCTGTCACCCCGCACGCTGCACCGGCAACTCAAGGAAGAAGGGGCCAGTTTGCAGCAGTTGAAAGACAGTGTGCGCCAGCAGCGGGCCAGCGAATTGCTGCTGCGCACGCACAAGCCCTTGAAACAAATTGCCGCAGAGCTGGGCTTTTCCAACGAAAAAACTTTCATCCGAGCCTTCAAAAACTGGACAGGCAAGCCTCCGGATGCACATCGGCAGGCCCATTTCAAGCACTTGAAATCGTGACCCCATGCCCAACCAAGGGAAAACCCTAGTCCCTTATTTTCCTTTTGAATATCAAGGACTTACTCCGATTTCTGTGTGTACAGGCACTGTCAACAGGTGATCACCCCCCTCAAAGTAAGGGCTTGGTCAGAAGGTACGCACAAAATTTTCTGGTCAGACCCATGCATGCCCATCGGACATGCTTGACAAAGTCTGAAGCAATATCCACTCCCAACAGGAGACATCCATGAGTGATCCCATGATCGAAAAGATCAAGCGCAATCCAAAGTACGCGCAGCTTCGCAGCAAGCGCAACAGCTTTGGCTGGCTCTTGAGCATCCTGATGCTGGTCGTGTACTACGGCTACATCGCACTGATTGCCTTCAACAAGGCATTTTTGGCCCAGCCCCTGGGCGCTGGCGTGACCACACTGGGCATTCCGCTCGGTATGGGCGTGATCGTGTTCACGATTGTCATCACGGGCATTTATGTGTTCCGTGCCAACAGCGAATACGACACCCTGACCAAAGAAATCCTTGAGGAAGCGACCAAATGAAACGCAACTTCCAATTCCTGAGCGCCTTGCTGGCACTGGGTGCCAGCGGTGCCGTGTTGGCCGCTGGTGGCGACGTGGGCCAAACGGCCAAACAAGCCACCAACTGGACCGCCATCGTGATGTTCGGCCTGTTCGTGGCCGGCACATTGTGGATCACCAAGTGGGCCGCCTCCAAAACCAAATCGGCTGCCGACTTCTACACCGCAGGTGGCGGCATCACCGGTTTCCAGAACGGTCTGGCGATCGCGGGCGACTACATGTCCGCCGCGTCGTTCCTGGGCATTTCCGCTTCCGTGATGGCTTCTGGCTATGACGGCCTGATCTACTCCATCGGCTTTTTGGTCGGCTGGCCTGTGATCACGTTCTTGATGGCTGAAAAGCTGCGCAACTTGGGCAAATTCACTTTTGCCGACGTGGCCGGTTACCGCTTCAAGCAAACCCCCATCCGCGCCTTTGCTGCTTCGGGCACTTTGGTGGTGGTGGCCTTCTATCTGATCGCTCAGATGGTGGGTGCCGGTTCCCTGATCAAACTGTTGTTCGGTCTGGAGTACTGGATGGCCGTGGTCATCGTGGGTGTGCTGATGATGGTGTACGTGTTGTTTGGCGGCATGACCGCCACCACATGGGTGCAGATCATCAAAGCCGTCATGCTGCTGGCGGGTGTGAGCTTCATGGCGTTCATGGTGCTGGCCCAGTTTGGCTTCAGCCCAGAAGCCCTGTTTGCCAAAGGCGTGGCCGTGAAAACCGCCATTGCTGAAAACGCAGGCAAAACCCCTGAAGAAGCGGCCAAAGCCGGTCTGTCCATCATGGGCCCAGGCGGCTTCATCAAGGACCCGATCTCTGCCATCTCCTTCGGTATGGCTTTGATGTTTGGTACTGCGGGTCTGCCCCACATCCTGATGCGCTTCTTCACCGTGCCTAACGCCAAAGAAGCCCGCAAGTCGGTGTTCTGGGCGACCACCTGGATTGGCTACTTCTACGTGCTGATTTTCATCATCGGCTTCGGCGCGATGACCCTGGTGCTCACCAACCCTGAAATGGCCGATACCGCCAAGGGCGTGATCAACGGCGGCGCAGGCACTGCCAACATGGCAGCCGTTCTGGTGGCCAAAGTGGTGGGCGGCGACGTGTTCTTCGGCTTCATCTCGGCTGTGGCTTTCGCGACCATTTTGGCCGTGGTGGCTGGCTTGACTCTGTCAGGCGCATCTGCCGTGTCGCATGACCTGTACGCCACCGTCATCAAGCAAGGCAAGGCCGACAGCGCCGCCGAGTTGCGTGTGTCGCGTTACACCACCATCGCCTTGGGCATCATTGCCGTGGTCTTGGGCATTGCCTTCGAGAAGCAAAACATCGCCTTCATGGTGTCGCTGGCTTTCGCGATTGCTGCTTCGGCCAACTTCCCAGTGTTGTTCCTGTCCATGCTGTGGAAAGGTTGCACCACACGTGGCGCCGTGATCGGTGGCTTCCTGGGTCTGATCTCTTCCGTGGGCTTGACCGTGGTCTCGCCTGCTGTGTGGGAAGCGACTTTGGGCTATCCAAAAGGTTCTGCATGGTTCCAGTACAGCTCGCCTGCCCTGTTCTCCATGACGATCGGTTTTGTGGGCGTGTGGCTGTTCTCCATTCTGGACAACAGCGAGCAAGCCAAAAAAGAACGTGCTGATTTTGAAACCCAGCAAGTTCGCTCCGAAACAGGTCTGGGTGCCTCTGGCGCTTCGGGTCACTGATCCCCTGCATCAATCGATGCCAAAGCCGACCCGCTGCAAAGCGGGTCGGCTTTTTTCATGGCGGCGGCAGTGGGTGAACCCATGCACTCACGCACGTCGTCGCTGAGCGCTTTTGCGGCTTTTCTCAAAGAAGTCAGGCGGCTTGCGCTGGACCCAGGTCACAAACTTGAGCACATCCGGGTGCGCCAGCAAAGCCTGCGGCGTGTTGAACTGCCGGGCTAATTCGTTCTCGGACAAGAGCGCATGGATTTGCCGGTGGCAGATGCGGTGCAGCAGCTGGGTCTCTCGCCCACCTTTGGATTTGGGCACAAAGTGGTGCGCGTCTTGCTCGGCAGGCGGGATCTCGCGGCCGCACAAAGGGCAGACCGGCAACGCGACGGGCTGGGGTGCCAAATCCAGCGCCCATCTTTGCTGTCGTTTGATCTTGCCCAACACAAGCAACCCTTGACGGCAGGGCTCAGGCCGCAGGCGGCTGGCGACGCTTGGCCGCGCTGCGGCAGGCATCTGAGCAGTATTTGACCTCGTCCCAGTTTTTGGCCCAGGCCTTGCGCCAGGTCATGTCGCGCTGGCAGACCTGGCAAGGCTTGCTGGGCAGGTGTGCCTTGTTGCCTTTGAATCCGCTGCGCATACCGTTCAGGTCAATTGCGCCAGGCTGCCACAGGCTCGGCGATGAATTGCGACAACTGGAACACCGAGTTGGGGGCTTCGGGTCGCCATTGAGGGGCCATGGGCTTGAAGCCGAAGTCCCAGACCTTGGCTTTGCGCGGCAGCGACGAAGACAGGGTTTCATTCACATGGTCGCCGATGAAGGTCTCGCTCAAAAAGGCTTGCAGCTCACGCTCCAGCGACTGGCCAAGGGCTTGCTCCAGATCAATCTGCAATTCGCCTTGCACCACGACAGGCTCCGGATAAGGGTCCAAAGCGGCCACCACCGACCAGACGCTCATGCGGTCGGCACTGTGGGCCAGGTCGTAACCGCCGCCCGGCCCACGGGTGGCACGGACAAAGCCGTGCTCGCGCAGCGCTTTGAGCAGGCTTTCCACATACGACACCGACAAACCGACCTGCGCGGCCAGCTCGGCGGTGGTGATGGTTTGGCCTGCGGGCAAACTCGCCATGACCACCAGGGCATTGACGGCGTGAAACACTTTTTTGCTCAGCATACAGGGGCATCCTTCGTTTGTGAGCTGCAAATCTATCACCCATCACCCTAATATCTACTCAATTTTTAATTTATTCATAAAATCCAGTTCAATATCTACTCAAAACATCCACCATGAGCCAACCCATCGCCAACCACCGCATCGGTGCCATCTCGGCCCTGAGTGGCGTGCCTGTCTCCACCTTGCGCGTTTGGGAGGCTCGGCACGGCGCGTTCACACCTGCCAAGTCGGAAGGCCGGCACCGGCTGTACTCCGACGAAGATGCCTTGCGGGCGTCTTTGATCCGGCAGCTGACCGAGCAAGGGCACAGCATCAGCACCCTGGCCAGACTGCCCGCCACACAACTCAATGACCTGCTGCACCAGCAGCGCAACGCGGGCCAGCGCAGCCGGCCGCAGCCCGCCGCGCAAGCACCGATCACCGTGGCGGTGGTGGGTGTGGGCATGGCCGCTCGGGTGGCTTCGGGTCAATTGGCCCTGGCTTTGCCCGACAAGCCGATCCAGATCACCGAGATCCTGGAAGACCTGGACGAGGCGGCCAAGGCCCCCATGCCCTCGCGGCCACAGGTCTTGCTGGTGCGGGTGAACTCCTTGCATGTGCTGGCGGGCAATGACATCCAGCGCTTGGTGCACGCGCACCCGTTTCAGCAGGCGATCGTGCTCTACAACTTTGGCCAGGAGCCCGTGATTGCGGGCCTGAAGCTGGCGGGCATCAAGGTGCGCAGGGAGCCGATCTCGAATGCCGAGCTGGCCGAGTTGATCAACTCTGTCTTGTGGCTGGACCACAACCCCGAAGCCAGCGATGTGCAACGCAGCGGCCTGGTGCCGCCGCGCAAATACAGCGACGAGACCTTGCACCGCGTGGCCAACAGCCCCAACAAGGTGCTGTGCGAATGCCCCCGCCATGTGGCAGAGCTGATTGCGCAGCTGGCCAGCTTTGAGCAGTACAGCCAGGAGTGCCTGAACAAAAGCGCAGAAGATGCTCACCTGCACGCCTACCTCAGCTCGGTGTCGGGCTCGGCCCGCGCCTTGTTTGAAAAGGCGCTGGAGATGGTGGCGCAGCACGAAAACATCTCATTGCCGCAAATCCCGTCGTGGGGCACCGCTACGGCTTGATGGCGGGCATCCCCATGAAACCCCACGTCGCCTTGCCCCTGCTCGCGATCACCGCTGTGCTGGTGGGACTGAGCCATGTGCAGTGGCTGCCCACCGACAACGGCCACTTGCTGGCCATCGACGGACGTGCAGTAGACGTGCACGGTTGGCTGGCCGACACCGCCAATCGGCTGCAGCGTGACTGCACATCGGTGCAAGCATTGAACGAACAAGACACGGCCAAGGCCCTGTCCGCCGTGCAGGCCTACAGCCCGCCAGCTTCAAACTCGGCACGCTTAAAGGCCGCATGGCGCTCAGGCCCATGGCTGTTGGTGGAGGCGCAGTTCGATACCTTGCTGCCCTCGGTTGTGCTGATGCGCGATGTGGCGGGGCAGTTGCAGATCGAGCCGCAAGGCATTTGGAGCGGAGAGACACACCCATGGCGTACCGCACCTTTGATCCGCAGCTATTTGGCGCAAAAAGTGCCCACGGCACCGACCGCACTGCTGGCCTGCTTTGAGCCGCAGCTGGTGCATTGAGCAGCACACGCGCCATGGGCACCCAACTGGTCTGGTTCAAACGGGATTTGCGTGTGCACGACCACGCGGCCTTGGCGCAAGCGGCCGCGCAAGGGCCGGTGCTGTGCGTGTACATCATCGAGCCTTCGTATTGGTGTGCGCCCGATGCCTCGCAAAGGCAGTTTGACTTTGTGCGTGAATGCCTGCGCGACCTGTACCGGCAACTCAAGACCTGCGGGCAGGTGCTGCATGTGCTGACCGGTGAAGTGACCGATGTGTTGGAACAACTGCACCAAGTGCAGCCCTTCAGCCACCTGCACTCGCATCAGGAAACCGGCAATGGCCTGACCTACCAGCGCGACTTGGCAGTGGCCGAGTGGTGCAAATCACATGACGTGGTGTGGCAAGAGCAGCGCCAACACGGCGTGGTGCGCCGCCTGCCAAGCCGCGACCTGTGGAGTGAGCACTGGCAGCAGCTGATGGACGCGCCGCAAGTGCCTACACCCGATCTGCAAAGCGCCGACTGGCCCTGGGCTGCGCAAACCTTTCCCGAGTGGCAAGCCTGGGGACTGCCGACTGACGAAGCCCCTGAGCGCCAAACCGGTGGCCGCAGCGAAGGCTTGCGCACGCTGCACAGCTTTTTGCGCGAGCGCAGCAGCCAATACCGGGGCGGGATTTCATCGCCGCTGAGTGCCGCGAGCGCTTGCTCCAGGCTCTCGCCCTATTTGACCTGGGGATGCCTGAGCCTGCGCGAGGTGGTGCAAGCCACCGAAGAGACGCTACGTCAGCCCCACGTGGACAGCTGGACACGCAAAGGGCTGAGTGCCTTCATGAGCCGGCTGCATTGGCATTGCCACTTCATGCAAAAGCTGGAAAGCGAACCCGCCATCGAAACGCGCAACATGCACCGGGGCTATGACGGCCTGCGCGAAAACGATTGGAACGCCGAACACTTTGAACGCCTGCGCAGCGCCACCACCGGCTGGCCGCTGGTCGATGCCTGCGTGACCATGCTGCAGCAAACCGGCTGGCTCAATTTCAGGATGCGGGCCATGCTGGTGTCGGTGGCGGCGTATCCCTTGTGGTTGCACTGGGACAAGGTGGGCCATTGGCTGGCCTCGCAGTTTGTGGATTACGAACCGGGCATCCACTGGAGCCAGATGCAAATGCAGTCGGGCACCACCGGCATCAACACCACCCGCGTGTACAACCCGATCAAGCAAGCGCAAGACCAGGACCCGCAAGGCATTTTTGTGCGGCGCTGGCTGCCGGTGCTGCGGCAAGTGCCCGACAGCTGGTTGTTCGAGCCCTGGAAAATGCCGCCCTCGGTGCAGGCACAGTGCGGCGTGGTGGTGGGCCGCGACTGGCCCCTGCCGGTGGTCGACCTGGCCGAGGCCACACGCAGTGCCAAAGCCCTGCTGCACGCTCGGCGCAACACCGCACCGGTGCGCCAGGCCAAGCAAGCTGTTGTCGACAAACACGCTTCGCGCAAACGGCCCGAGGGCAAGCGCCAACGCCGCGCAGCCCCTGCGCCCAGCGCACAAACTTCACTGGATTTTTGAGATGCAACACCCTGCCCCGCCGATTCGGCACCTGGCTCTGGTGCTGGGCGACCAGCTGGACCTGAACGCCAGTGCACTGCAAGATTTTGACCCGCAGCGCGATGTGGTCTGGATGGCCGAGGTCATGGAAGAGTCCACCCATGTGCCTTCGTCCAAGCAGCGCACGGCCGTGTTTTTGAGTGCGATGCGGCACTTTGCGCAGGCCCTGCGCGAACGAGGCTGGACCGTGCATTACACCGAGCTGGACGATGCGGACAACACAGGCAGCTTGGCGGGCGAGCTGACCCGCGCCATCGCCCATTGGCAAGCCGATGCGCTGTGCATGAGCGCGCCGGGCGACTGGCGCGTGCTGCAAGCCCTGCAGGCCACAGCCAGGGCACACGGCAAGCCCCTGCTGCTGCGCGACGACCTGAGCTTTTTCACCACGGTGCGCGATTTTGCGGCGCACGCCAAAGGCCGCAAGCAGCTGCGCATGGAGTATTGGTACCGCGAACAGCGCCAACGCTTTGGCGTGCTGATGGACGGCGGCAAGCCGGTGGGCGGGCAGTGGAATTTCGACGCGGACAACCGCGAATCTTTCGGCAAGCAAGGCCCGCAAAACCTGCCCGCACCGCAACGCTTTGCGCCCGACGCAACCACGCAAGAGGTGCTGGCATTGGTGTCACGGGTCTTGCCCAAGGCCCCAGGGCAGTTGGACGACTTTGCCTGGCCCGTCACGCGCACTCAAGCGCTGCAAGCCTTGGACGATTTCATCACCCACCGGCTGCCGCTCTTTGGCCAATACGAAGACGCCATGTGGGCGGGCGAGCCCTGGCTGTACCACTCGCAACTGTCGGTCTGCCTGAACCTGAAACTGTTGTCGGCGCAGGAGGTGGTGCAAGCGGCCGAACAAGCTTGGGCACTTGGCCATGCACCATTGCCTGCAGTGGAAGGGTTTGTGCGCCAAATTTTGGGCTGGCGCGAGTACGTGCGCGGCATGTACTGGACGCAGATGCCCCGCTACCTCGAACTCAATGCGCTGGACGCGCAAGAAGCCTTGCCCGAATTTTTCTGGACCGGCGAGACCGACATGGCCTGCCTGCGCGATGCCTTAAAGCAAACCCTGCGCTTGGGCTACGCGCACCACATTCAGCGGCTGATGGTGTTGGGACTGTATGGCTTGTT
>Ga0228700_1002035_pt1 | contig 11385 bp, 13 predicted proteins | sample McNCre317_Aug_MG_FD_178019 | JGI IMG/M metagenome (GOLD analysis project Ga0228700, IMG submission 178019) | Freshwater microbial communities from McNutts Creek, Athens, Georgia, United States - 3-17_Aug_MG | ecosystem: Environmental > Aquatic > Freshwater > Creek | place: USA: Georgia...
ACAAACCCTAAAACTCTGATCTAGCTCAAAGTGTCTTATTAGGATTTGCCCTATAAATTTCCGTTCAAAATTCTACCTCTCAATTGCTCAGGGATTGCCCTAATAGGGTTCGCATATCTTGCAGCGATACCGTGCTTTCTCCTGTCATTTTGAGACGTGGTAGGGGCTTCAGGGCATGGCCATAAATCACTTCGACCGTCAGGGTTAAACGGCCGTCTTGCTCTGTTTTAGCGAGCTCAAGCAAAGCTGTTTCGAGCTGTTTTCGCCACGTTTTACCTCGCAGACCCGCAAAACGATGTCGGTGCAAATTCCGCCCCAAGGCCCTGAATTCGGCCAACAGCCTATCAGGGCTGTCGTAAGTCAAGGTCAAACGCTCCATGTCCATGACGGGCTCTGCAAAACCCGCATGAACCAACATATCACCCCAATCGTGCATGTCGGTGAAAGCATGGCAGGCAGGCGGCCAACCCATGCTCTCGTAAACATGGTTGAGCTCACGCAGGGTGTCCGGTCCGAGACAAGAAAACATCAAAAAACCATCGACTGCCAGCAATTGGTGCCATTTCTGCAACAAAGCCTGCGGATCGCTGGCTGTGTGCAAGGCCATATTGGCCCACAACATATCAGCGCTGCCCGCCACAGGGGTGTCAAAGCTCAGCATCTCGGGACTGAACCACCGCTTCCACCAAGGCGCCTGAATCGCTTGACGCACACGTGCAGCCCGCTGAGGACTGCTCTCCATCACATGACAGCGCGCTTGCGGGTAGCGCGCACGCACTGCCGCATGGATATCCAAGCCCCCGCTCAAAGGCGTCCAATCGATCCATAGCTTGGGCTGTAAACGGATCCATTGCAGACGATCTTCCATGCGACGTGCCACCTCCTCGTTCAACCAAGGCGAACGTTCATGCAGCCAAGTCGCCCAACGGGCGCTGGCAACAGGATCAAGAGAGGGGGGAAGCTCGGTGCGGGGCGTGTCAGACATGAGGTGAGCAGTATATTGAGGCCATGCCACACGCGTCACTGACCCAGCGCTTATGGGCACGAACAGAAGGGACTTGGCTGCACGCCAAGCATTGGCCCAGCCTGTGCCACATTTGCCATGCTTGGCCCAGCCAAGCCTTGTGCGGCGGATGTGTCGAGCGCTTTGCGCAGCCCCTCACCCGCTGCCCCACCTGCGCCCTGGCCTTGCACACCCCCCATTGCCCACAATGCGCAACCACACCGCCCCCTTTTTTAGATGCTTGCCTTGCCGCCGTGAGCTACCAGTTCCCTTGGAGTGACTGCGTCGCCCGGTTCAAATTTCAAGCTGACCCAGGATTGGGACGCAGTTTGGCCGAGTTGATGCGGCACGCGCCCTGGGTAGAACCTGCGCTAGAGCGCGCCAGCCGCGTCGTGGCCATGCCCTTGTCTCGTGCACGTTTGCGTGAGCGCGGTTTCAACCAAGCGTTTGAATTGGCACGGCATCTGGCGCCTGACAAAGCCGATGCGCACACCTTGCAACGAACGCAAGCCAACGCCCATCAAGTCGGTGCATCGCGTGACGATCGACTCGCCAATGTGCGCGATGCGTTTTGGGTAGATCCCGCACGAGTGAGTTTGGTGTGTGGCCAGCGCTTGGTGCTCATCGACGATGTGATGACCACAGGCGCCTCGCTCAACGAAGCAGCACGCGCACTCAAGGCTGTCGGTGCAACACATGTCACAGGCTTAGTGTTCGCACGCACCGAGACGCCGCCCGAGCGCTGAGCGGCCAAGGGCATCGCTTGCGAGACAATGGCCGCATGTTCCACATCGTTCTCGTTCATCCCGAAATTCCGCCCAACACGGGCAATGTCATTCGTCTGGCGGCCAACACAGGTTGCACCTTGCATCTGATTGAGCCCCTGGGTTTTTCGATGGAAGACAAGCACATGCGCCGAGCGGGCTTGGACTATCACGAGTACGCGTCGGTGTTGCGCCACGCCAACTGGGAGAGTTTTTTAAGCACGGCACAACCCGACCGGGCACGCATGTTCGCCATGACCACCAAAGGGTCAAGCACCGCACACGACATGCATTTTCAACCCGGGGACTGGTTTGTTTTTGGCTCTGAGACCAGCGGCTTACCAGCTGACATTCGCGACGCTTTCGATGCACCGCAGCGCCTGCGCTTGCCCATGCGCGAGGGCCAGCGCAGTTTGAATTTATCGAATGCGGTAGCCGTGATCGTGTTTGAAGCTTGGCGTCAAAACGGCTTCACACATAAAGCCTAGTCAAGGACTCGGCCACACACACGGGTTTTTCTGAACCTTCCCGCTCCACATTCACCAACCAGGTCAGCTGCACGCCGTTGTTGTCGATGGCCTCACAGGCTTTGAGCGACAAACGCGCACGCAAGCGGCTGTTCACAGGCACGGGCGCGGTGAAGCGCACCTTGTTCAGCCCGTAGTTCACGCCCATGCGCACGTTTTGAATTTTGAAGGCCGTGGCGAAAAACGCGGGCACCAATGACAGCGTCAAAAACCCATGCGCAATGGTGGTACCGAAAGGCCCTTCCTTCGCACGCTCGGGGTCGACGTGAATCCATTGCTGGTCGCCCGTGGCCTGGGCAAATTGGTTGATCTGCGCTTGCGTGACCGTGAGCCATTCGCTCGTCACCTCGCCTTGGCCAACGAAGTCTTGGATCTGCTGGAGTGTGTCAAATATTTTCATCCCCAGAATTTGAACGCAAACCATGCAAAACGCTGTCGAAGACGAGACAGTCACTTCGCGATCGCGTGGCACCCCTCTGATCAGCACGCCCGCTATATGCATATAGCTGGGCGTTAGAAGCTGTCACCTACACTAGAGGGCTAATTTCCACCCATTTGCCATTCCCCATGAGTGCTTTTCTCGAAGAAGAAGTTTTAACGGTTCACCACTGGACCGACCGGTTGTTCAGCTTCACCACCACCCGCGACCCGGCCCTGCGTTTTTCCAATGGTCACTTCACCATGATCGGTCTGCGTGTCGATGGCAAACCCTTGTTGCGCGCGTACAGCATCGTCAGCGCCAACTACGAAGAGCACCTGGAGTTCCTGAGCATCAAGGTGCAAGACGGCCCACTCACCTCACGCCTGCAACACATCCAGGTGGGCGACAAAATCGTGATCGGCAAAAAGCCCACAGGCACCTTGTTGATCGACTATTTGTTGCCAGGCAAGAACCTGTATTTGCTCGGCAGCGGCACCGGCCTGGCCCCTTTCTTGAGTGTGGTGCGCGACCCCGCGACCTATGAGCGGTTCGAGAAGGTCATCATCGTGCACGGTGTGCGTGAGGTCAAAGAACTGGCCTACCGAGACTACCTGAGCACCGAATTGCCCCAGCACGAGTTCCTGGGCGACATGGTCAGCCAGCAGATGCTCTACTACCCCACCGTCACACGTGAGGCGTTCGAGCACCAGGGCCGCATCACCGACCTGATCGAGAGCAACAAGCTCTCGCAAGACCTGGGACTGCCCGACATCGACCCCAGCCGCGACCGCATCATGATTTGCGGCAGCCCTGGCCTGAACAAAGACATGCGCGCCATTTTGGAAGCGCGTGGATTCAAAGAAGGCAGCACCACCACGCCCGGCGACTTCGTGGTGGAACGCGCGTTCGTCGAGCAGTGATCAGACGCGCTCGACGATGAGCGCAATGCCCTGACCCACACCAATGCACATGGTGCACAAGGCGTAACGGCCATTGGTGCGGTGCAATTGGTTGATGGCCGTGGTGACCAAACGTGCACCGCTGGCACCCAAGGGGTGGCCCAAGGCAATCGCCCCGCCGTTGGGGTTGACGCGTGGGTCATCGTCTTGCAAACCGAGTTGGCGCAACACGGCCAAGCCCTGTGCCGCAAAGGCTTCATTGAGCTCGATCACATCAAGTTGCGCCAAGCTCAAACCGGTGAGCGCCAGCACTTTTTGCGTGGCCGGTGCAGGGCCAATGCCCATGATGCGCGGAGGCACACCGGCTGTCGCCATGCCCACAATGCGCGCGCGTGGCGTGAGGCCTTGTTGGGCCGCTGTTTTCTCGTCGGCCAACAGCACCGCGCAGGCGCCGTCGTTCACGCCGCTGGCATTGCCTGCTGTGACTGTGCCGTCAGGGCGCACCACCGGTTTGAGTTTGGCCAAGGACTCCATGCTGGTGGCACGGGGATGCTCGTCTTGGCTCACCACCACGGCATCGCCTTTTTTCTGAGGAATGGTGACCGGGCAAATTTCGGCATCAAAGTAGCCTGACTTTTGCGCGGCAACCGCCTTCATTTGGCTGGCCAACGCCATCTTGTCTTGGTCTTCGCGGTTGATCTTGAAATCGGTGGCGACGTTCTCGGCGGTCTCGGGCATGGAGTCCACGCCGTATTGCTCTTTCATCAGCTTGTTGATGAAGCGCCAACCAATCGTTGTGTCGTACACCGTGTTGCTGCGGCTGAAAGCGCTTTCGGCCTTGGGCATCACAAACGGTGCACGGCTCATGCTCTCCACACCGCCAGCAATCATCAGGGTGGCTTCACCGGCTTTGATGGCGCGAGCGGCGGTGCCAATCGCATCCATGCCTGAGCCACACAGGCGGTTGATGGTCGCGCCGGGTAATTCCAAGGGCAAGCCGGCCAACAAGCTGGCCATGTGGGCGACGTTGCGGTTGTCCTCACCTGCTTGGTTGACACAGCCATAAATCAAATCAGTCACCGCCAACCAATCCACTTTGGGATTGCGTGCCATCAGGGCCTTGAGCGGCACAGCGGCCAGATCGTCGGCGCGCACCGAAGACAAAGCGCCGCCGTAGCGACCAAAAGGTGTGCGAATTGCATCGCAAATGAAAGCTTGATTCATGGGGTGTCCATCAAAGAAAAGGTTGAACGGTGGCTGATTGCCTGCCGAGACAGTTTAAGGTCTCGGACACACAGCCACTGTCACCCACGCCTCAGCGCAGGAGCAATCAATCGAGCTTGACGCCCGCCTTGCGGATGGCCGGGCCCCAGAGCGCATCGTCTTGCTTGAGGAAGGTGCTGAACTCGGCAGGTGTTTGCGCTTTGAGGTCACCGCCAAAAGCGCGCCAGCGGGCAATCAGCTCGGGGTTTTGTGCGGCCGCTTTTTGCATCGCCTCTCCCAGCTTGGCGACGATGGGGGCAGGTGTGCCAGCCGGTGCAAACAGGCCGATCCAAGCGGTGGGGCTGTAGTCGGGCAAACCAGCCTCGGCAAAGGTGGGCACGTCCGGGAAGTTGGGGTGACGCGTTTTGCCGGTGAGCGCCAAGATCTTGAGCTTGCCAGCACGCACATTGCCAATGGCAGCAGGCAAGGCATCAAAAATCACATTCACCTGCCCGGCCACCAGATCGGCATAGGGGCTGGTGGTGTTGTAGGGCACGAACTCGATCTTCACCCCGGCGCTGGAGGCAAACCATTCACCGGCCAAATGGGAGTAGCTGCCCACGCCCGAGGTCGCCGCCGTCACCGAACCCGGTTGTTTTTTAAGGCGCTCGATCAGCTCCTTGGCACTCTTTTCGGGCAGGCTGGGGTGGGCCGTCAGCGCGGTATTGAGCAAGCCAACAATGCTGATGGGCACATAGTCGCGCTCAACCTTGTAGGGCACCTTGGCACCATAGGTGTAGGGCACCACCGACATCGATGTGGTCGACCCCATGACCAGGGTGTAGCCGTCGGGTGCGGCCTTGGCGCCCGCTTCCATGCCAATCATCGTGGAGGCACCGGGGCGGTTTTCAACCACGACCGGCTGACCCAGCGCCTTGGTGAGCTCGGCGGCGATCTCGCGCGTGTTCGCATCCGGGCCGGTGCCCGCTGGGAAGGGGGCAATGATCTTGACGGGCTTGTTGGGGTAGTCCTGCGCGTGCACGCCCATGGCGGCCAACAACGACAAGCTCAAAACAGCGAAGGTGCTGCGGCGAGAAAAAATCTTCATGTATGTCTCCAGTTGATGGGTGAAATTAAAGTTGTTTTTATGTTTCAAACTATTGCATAATAAATTCATATTGTCAAATTATGATAATTTGAATTTTCAAACACCTTTCGGAGACACCCATGACGCAACACACGCCCCTGAGCCGTCAAAGCGACCTGGTTTTCAGTCACATGGGCTTTTATGTGCGCGACCTCGAGGCCATGGGCCAGTTTTACAAAGACGTCATGGGATTCACCGAAACCGACCGTGGCGACCTAGGCCCGGTCCAACTGATCTTTCTAAGCCGCGACCCGTCCGAACACCATCAGGTGGTCTTGGCTTCGGGTCGTCCGGCTGATATGAGTTTCAACCTCATCAACCAGCTGTCATTTCGCGTGCGTGACCTCGCCACCTTGCGCCTGATGCGCGACCGCGCGGCCGCTGCACCCGGCGTGCACGAGCTGTTATGTGCCACCCACGGCAATGCCGTGTCTATTTATTTCCGCGACCCCGAAGGCAACCGCATCGAGGTGTTCTTTGACACACCGTGGTACTGCGAACAACCGCTGCGCGAAACCATCGACCTCGACCAAAGCGATGAAGCCATCATGGCGCGCGCCGAGGCCATTGCACGCAGCCGCCCCAAGTTCCAGTCGCGCGCTCAATGGCAAGCCGAGATGGCTCGCCGCATGGGCTTTCAAGCGGAGTGACTTCGATGATGTTTGATGTCGCCTTGATTGGATACGGCCCGGCAGGCGCCACCTTGGCCAATTTGCTCGGGCAAGCAGGCTTGTCGGTGGTGGCACTGGAAAAAGACGCCGACATTTACCCCCTACCCCGCGCGATTCACTTTGACGGTGAAGTCATGCGCATCTTCCAGTCGATTGGTCTGCGCCGTGAAATCGAAGCCATCTCGCGCCCTGGACTCAAAGGCATGCACTTCGTCAATGCCGAAGGCGAAACCCTGTTAATTCGTGGCGGCACCACCGCCCAAGGTCCACACGGCTGCGCCAACAACTATTACTTTCACCAACCCGAGCTCGAGGTGGTGCTGCGCGAAGGCGTGAAGCGCTTTCACCAAGTGTCGGTACGCTTGCAACACGAAGTCATTGACATTCAGGAGCACACGGACCACGCCCTGCTGTCCGTCACGGACTTGCGCACGCAAAGCACTGACACGCTGCAAGCCCGCTATGTAGTGGGTTGCGATGGCGCACGTTCTCTGGTGCGCAAGCTGCTGGGCAGCCCCATGAAAGACCTGGGCCTGCATCAGGCCTGGTTGGTGTTTGACGTCTTGCTCAAAGACGGTGCCCCCGCCCTGCCCGACCACACGGTGCAGCACTGCGATCCGGCACGCCCCATGACATATTGCAACGTCACCAACAACAGGCGCCGTTGGGAAATCATGCTCATGCCCGGTGACGATCCTGAACAATTGGTGCAGCCCGATAGGCTGTGGCAATTGGTGAGCCGCTGGATCAAGCCAGAACACGCCGACATCGAGCGCGCCGCGCTCTACACCTTCCACTCCATCATCGCGCAAGGCTGGCGCAAAGGCCGCTTGCTGTTGGCTGGCGATGCTGCCCATCAAACACCACCGTTCCTGGGCCAAGGCATGTGCGCTGCGATTCGCGATGTGTCCAACCTCGCGTGGAAACTCCAAGCCGTGCTCTCAGGCCTGAGTGGCGATGCCTTGCTCGACACCTACGAATCCGAACGCTCGCCCCATGTCGATGCCTTCATCGCCTTGGCCGTGAGCTTGGGCGACATCATTCAAACCACCGACCCCGAAGCGGCCCGTGCACGCGATGCCAAATTCCGTCAAGGTCAGCCAGAGATTTTTCAATTCCCAGCTCCCGTGCTGGGTCAGGGCATGGTCAGCACAGGGCCTGCGCCCGTGGGCCAGACCTTTCCACAACCGCAACTGGCCACCGGCCAATTGCTGGACGAGGTGGTGGGCAACCACTTTGTGGTGATCGCCGCTGCCGAGGTGTTAGCCCAGGTGTCACCCGCCACACGTCAAACCTGGCGCGACTGGCAGGTCGCCACCTTGTCGGCAGAAGACGCCACATTGGCCGACTGGTTGAACACACAAGGCACACAGGCCGTGCTGGTGCGACCTGATCGCTACATCGTCGGTCTCGCTCAAAGCAGCGCACAACTTGATGCACTCACTCAGCAGTGGCTCCATCCATGACCGACAAATCACTGTCCAGCCTCGCGCGCATGCTCAGCGTGCTGGACCTGTTTACCGAGAAACAAGCTGTGTGGTCGGCAGAAGCAATTGCAGAAACACTGGATGTGTCCATCCCGACCAGCTACCGCTACGTCAAGCTCTTGGTCGCATCGGGCTTGTTGCAACGCTCGGCTGAGTCGCAATTCAGGCTTGGACCGCGCATCATCACGCTCGATCATTTCATTCGCACCAGTGACCCGGTGCTGCAACACGCCATGCCGTTCATGCAAGAGCTGGTGGAGAAAACAGGCTTTGACTGCGTGATCACCGGTTTGTATGGCCCACAGCTGATCGACACCCACCGCGAGCACGGCAAGAACCCGGCCGACCTGAGCTATGGCCGTGGCAGACCACGTCCCTTATTTTTGGGCGCCGCACCCAAGGTGATTTTTTCGTGCTACGCGCCCAACGTGCTGCACAAGCTGTTCGACCAACATCAGGCTGACATTGCCAATGCGGGCTTGCCCACCACCTGGCCCGAGTTTCGCAAGTATTTCAGCAACATCCGCAAAGCGGGCCATTACGTCTCGCACGGCGAACTTGAATCAAACTTGGGCGCACTCGCCGCGCCGATGCAAAAAGCAGACGGCACGATCTTGGGTGCCATCTCTTTGGTCACCACCGTGCCACGCATGTCGGTGATCGACCTCGAGAAATTGGCCGGGCTGGTCATGCGTGCTGCGCATGACATCACGGCCCGTGTGCCTTAACCCCCCGCATTTTTAGAACCGAAAGGACCTTTCCGTGAAACTGATCAGCTTCTTGCTCCACAACACTCCCGGCTACGGCATCGTGCAAGGCGACGACGTGCTCAACCTCACGCCCATCCTGGGCGCACAAGCGCCTGACCTCAAAGCGCTCATCACTCACGGTTTGTTGGACCAGGCAGCACAAGCGCTCAAGACCCACAAGCCTGACTTGAAATACGCCGACCTGCATCTGCTGCCCGTCATCCCCAATCCCAACAAAATTGTTTGCGTGGGCTTGAACTACGGCGAGCATGTGCGCGAAACCGGCCGTGAAGTCACCGAAAGCCCTGCCCTGTTTTTGCGCATGAGCGAATCGCAAGTGGGGCATCGCCAAGACATCGTGCGCCCGCCCGAGTCGCAACGCCTAGACTACGAAGGTGAAATTGCCATCGTCATCGGTGAAGGCGGTCGACGCATCAAAGAAGAAGACGCATGGCAACACATCATTGGCTACGCCTGCTACAACGATGGCTCCATCCGCGATTGGCAAGTCAGCACCTCACAATGGACCGCCGGCAAAAACTTCTGGCGCACTGGCGGATTTGGTCCGTGGATGGTGACGGCCGATGAAATCAAACCCAATCAAAACATGACCTTGGTCACACGCCTGAACGGCCAAGAGCTGCAACGCGCCACCACCGACATGATGATTCATAGCATCCCGCGCCAAATTGCCTACATCTCCACCTTCATCCCTCTGGAGCCCGGCGATGTGATCGTCACAGGCACACCGGGTGGCGTGGGCAACAAGCGCAACCCGCAAGTTTTCATGAAACCCGGTGATATGGTGGAGATCGAGGTTGACGCCATTGGCGTGCTGCGCAACACCATCCGCGACGACGTGGTCTGAACCGCATGACGCTGAACCACTTTCAACGCATGGTGCAGGGCGAGGTACCACCCCCTGCGGTGGCCAAGCTCTTGGGCGGGCGCGTCATTGCGCTCGACCTGGCGCAAGGCAGCCTGAGCTCCGAGTACCAGGGCAACGAAACATTCTTGAACCCGGCCGGCCAACTGCAAGGCGGCATCTTGGGCGCCATGCTTGATGATGTCACCGCAGGTTTGGTGGACGCCACGGTACAACCCGGCGAAGGGGTAGCCACCTTGAGCTTGACGCTCTCGTTCTTGCGCCCTGCTGTGATGGGCCCTGTGCAAGCACAGGCCAGCCTGATTCGACGGGGGCGCGACATTTGCCATGTGCAAGGCACCTTGTCACAAGGCGGCCAAGCCGTGGCCAGTGCCGTGGCGGTGTGCAAGATCGTGCGCTGAATGCCAAGCCACCTGCTGGGTGACAATACCTCGCATGTTTGAACCCAGCCAAGCCGATGTACGGCGCTTTTTTTGTTCGGTCTACGCCAAATGGCGCAATGCGCAACCTATGGACGCGCTGGAAACATTGGCCAGCCAGTGGGTGGCCGAACACCCCGAATACCACGCTGATTTTTCAGACGTTGATGCGGCACTGGCGCGTATGTACGACGTCAAAGACGGCCAGGTCAATCCGTTCTTGCACCTGTCCATGCATTTGTCGGTGAGCGAACAATGCTCCATCGACCAACCTCGTGGCATTCGTCAAGCTGTCGAGCTTCTAACCGCACGTCGTGATTCATTGCACACCGCGCACCACGAAACCATGGATGCGCTGGGTCAAATGATTTGGGAAAGCCAACGCAGCGGTCGCCCGCCCGATGGGCATGCTTACATTGATGCGGTGCAACGCAGAGCCACGCGGGATTGATATACCGAATAGCACCAACAAAAAAGGCCTCGCATGCGAGGCCTTTTTTCATGGGAAGTAACAAATCAACGGAACTTCGATTGCGGCACGGTTTTGAGGTCGCCTTGTTGAGCGGCCATGTAGTTGGCCAACTCTTTGAGTTCTGCATTGCTGAACTGCTTGGCCACACCACCCATCACGCCGTTGCTGCGGCCCCAGGTAGCAGTACCTTCCACTTTGTAGGACTTGAGGGCCACAAACAAGTAGTCGGCGTTTTGGCCAGCCAGCTTGGGATAGCTGGGGTCAATCGGTTTGGCAAAGTTTTCGCCGTGGCAAGAAGCGCAAGCACCTTTGGTCAACAGAGCAGCCACATTGCCTTTGGGCTCAGCAGCTTTGTCTGGCAAGGCAGCGCCTTCCACCTTGCCATGGGCTTCGTAGTAGGCAGCCACATCGGCAATGTCTTGCTCGCTCAAGCTCTCAGCGATGCTGCGCATAGTGGGGTGTTTGCGCTCGCCTTTTTTGTAGGCCGACAGAGCAGACGTAATGTATTTAGCGCCTTGACCTGAAATTTTGGGAACTTTATACACCTCAGGGAAACTGGCTTGGTAGCCCACAATGCCGTGGCAGCCAATGCACATCGCAATTTTCTTTTCGCCTGCGCTAGCATCGCCTTTGATGTCTTGCGCGAAAGATACAGCGGTCGCCGAAGTGATAGCCAAAGCCAAGGCAATCGAAACAAACTTTTTCATTTTGCAGTCACAATCCCAATAGGTTGATGT
>Ga0228700_1002036_pt1 | contig 11380 bp, 8 predicted proteins | sample McNCre317_Aug_MG_FD_178019 | JGI IMG/M metagenome (GOLD analysis project Ga0228700, IMG submission 178019) | Freshwater microbial communities from McNutts Creek, Athens, Georgia, United States - 3-17_Aug_MG | ecosystem: Environmental > Aquatic > Freshwater > Creek | place: USA: Georgia...
CGCCTGAGTATTTGAAATTTGTGCTCGCCACCACCGACCCGCAAAAAGTGCCGGTCACCGTGCTGTCGCGTTGCTTGCAGTTCAACCTGCGTCCCATGGCCCCTGAAACTGTGCTGGAGCACTTAGGCCATGTGCTGGGCCAAGAAAACATTGCGTCCGAGCCGCAAGCCTTGCGCCTGTTGGCCCGTGCCGCCCGTGGCTCCATGCGCGATGCGCTGAGCCTGACCGATCAAGCCATTGCCTATGGCGGTGGCCAGTTGCAAGAAGGCGCGGTGCGCCAAATGTTGGGCAGTGCCGACCGTTCGCATGTGTTCCGCTTGATTGAGGCCTTGGCGCACGGCGATGGCAAATCGGTGGTCGAAACCTCTGAAGCGCTGCGCCTCAATGGCCTGAGCGCAGCGGCCACACTGGAAGACATGTCGATGGTCTTGCAGCGCATGGCTGTGTTGCAAGCGGTGCCCGATATGGCGGATGCCGATGTATCAGACCCAGAAGCGGCCGAGATGGCACGGTTGGCGGGCGTCATGCCCCCCGACGAAACGCAGTTGCTCTACAGCTTGAGTCTGCATGGCCGTCAAGAGTTGGGTTTAGCGCCTGACGAGTACGCAGCGTTGACGATGGTGCTGCTGCGTTTGCTCGCGTTCAAACCGCAAGTGGCACACGCTGCTTCGGCCTTGGCTGAAAAAAAAACTCTAATTAATCCGACACCTGCGGCTTCGACGCCTGCCTCAGCGGCTTCTGCGCCAGCTGCGAATGCGGTTAAGCCTGCACCAGTCACCCAAGTAGTTGCCCCCGCTGATGCTCAGCCCGTTGCTGTGCCACGCCAATCCGAGCCACAGCCCGCTGCCCCCGTGCACGCCTTGCCTGTGCGCGACATGCAGCCGCGTGAAGTCGCTCCTTGGGAGGATGACCCCAGCTACGACCCCGAAGGTGCCGACAGCCCGCATTACGACCACGACTCGGACGCCGCCGTGGTGGCCATGCCAGTGCGTCAACAAGCCGAGCCCAGTGCTGTGCTTGAGCCACAACAGCCCACCACCGAAGTGCCGCACATCGAGGCCACACCCGAAGGTGAGTTTTGGCACAAGTTGGTGATGGAAATGTCTGCGGCTGAAACCATCAACGCTTTGGTGCGTGAATTGGGTTTGCAGTCACAGCTCGTCGCACGAGACACCGACACGTGGATGCTGCGCGTCGAGCGTGAGTCACTCAACAGCAGCACCAGCCGCGAGCGCTTGCAAAAAGCCCTCGAAACCGCAGGCCACCCCGTGCGTTTGACCGTGGAAGTCGGCCGCGTACAAGACAGCCCCGCCAAACGCAATGCCGCCGCTGCCGCGCAGCGCCAAGCGGGGGCCGAGGCCATCATCCTCAACGACCCATATGTGCAAAGTTTGATGCGTGACTACGGCGCCAAGATCGTGCCGGGCAGCATCAAACCGCTGTAAATCAAACCGTTTTATTTTTTAGTTTTGTAAAAGGGAAGACACCATGTTCAACAAAGGACAACTCTCGGGCCTGATGAAGCAAGCCCAAGCCATGCAAGAAAACCTCAAGAAGGCACAAGACGAGCTCGCGTTCATTGAGGTGACTGGCGAGTCGGGTTCTGGCTTGGTCAAGGTGTTGATGACTTGCAAGCACGAGGTCAAACGCATCACCATCGATCCAAGCCTGTTAGCCGATGACAAAGACATGCTCGAAGACTTGGTCGCCGCCGCCTTCAACGATGCCGTGCGCAAAGCCGCTGAAACCAGTGAAGCCAAGATGAGCAAGCTCACCGCTGGTTTGCCACCTGGCCTGAAGCTGCCGTTCTGATCGGCGCCACGATGAGCGACACCTCCGTGCTCGAAGGCCTGATTCAGGCCCTGCGCCGTTTGCCCGGCGTGGGCGTGAAATCGGCTTCGCGCATGGCGTATCACTTGTTGCAACACGACCGCGAAGGGGCGGAGGTGATTTCGCAAGCCCTGCACCAAGCGGCGAGCCTTGTGCAGCATTGCGAGCGTTGCCACACCTTCACCACCCAAGCTGTGTGCGATACCTGTTTGGATGAGGGGCGCGACACCACGCGCTTGTGTGTGGTGGAAACACCCGCCGATCAATCGGCGGTGGAGCGCACCTCGGCGTACAAAGGTTTGTACTTTGTGTTGATGGGCCGCATCAGCCCCTTGGATGGGTTTGGCCCCAAAGACATTGGGCTGCAAAAGCTCATGGAGCGGGCCAGTGATGGGGTGGTGAAAGAAGTCATCTTGGCCACCAACTTCACCGCCGAGGGCGAGGCCACGGCGCATGTCTTGACCGAGGCTTTGAAGAAGCGCGGCGTGCAAGTGACGCGCCTAGCCCGTGGCGTGCCTGTGGGCAGTGAGCTGGAGTATGTGGACTTGGGCACCATTGCCCACGCGTTGGTGGACCGGCGCGACGCTTAAAAAGGAAGGCGCGAGGCCTTCACTTATTTTCTGGCGACCTTGGTGTCGCCTTTTTTATCAGCCTTGGCGCTTGCTTGCTTTTTGCCCGTGCCTTTGTGCTCTTTGGCTGACGCCAGCTTGGTGCCTTTGCCGTGTTTGCCGCCTTTGCCAGCCGCTGCTTTGCGTTTGGCCACGGCTTCGGGGGATAAGTCCAACTTGCCGTTGTCAGCGACTTGGGCGGTGACGTCGCCCAACGTACTGGCGCTGCGTGGCACCAACAGGGCAGAGCCCGCTTTGATGAGCATGCGTGGTGGGATGTTGTTGACCGCACGGAAATCAGCCTCGCTCATGTTCACGCGTTTGGCTGCATCGGCCACTTTCATGGTCGAGGGCGCTACCCAAGCGGTCCAAGTGGCCATGCGGCCCAAGGTGGAAGCTTCGTAGTTGCGCTGGAACACTTCGGCGTTGTCCCACGGCAGCAAGATATTGGGCGAGCCCGCCGCCAACAACACAGGTCGATGCGCGGAGGGGTTGAGGGCTTTGAAGTCTTGTTCTGAAATATCAGCCAGCTTGGCCGCCACGCTCACGTCCATGTCGCGCGGCAAGGGCACGCTCTGGAAGTAGGGGTGGTTAGGAATGCTGGGCAGCACCACGCCATATTGCGGTGGGTTGCTCACGATGTTTTTCATGGCCTGGAGCTTGGGCACGTACATGCGTGTTTCCATCGGCATGTTCAGGTCGGTGTAGCCCGTTGGCAGACCTGCGCGTTTGTTGCGCGCGATGGCTTTGCTCACATTGCCTTCGCCCCAGTTGTAAGCGGCCAAGGCCAAGTGCCAGTCGCCAAACATTTTGTGCAGGCGCTCTAAGTAGTCGAGTGCAGCGCGGGTGGAGGCTTGCACATCGCGGCGGTCATCGCGAAACGCGTTTTGTTTGAGGTCAAAGCTTTTGCCCGTGGCGGGCATGAATTGCCACATGCCACTGGCACGCGCGCTAGACACCGCCTGTGGGTTGAACGCGCTCTCGATGAAGGGCAGCAAGGCCAACTCTGTCGGCATCTTGCGGGCTTCGAGTTCTTCAACGATGTGGTACAGGTACTTGCTCGAACGCTCGCTCATGCGTTGCAGGTAGTCGGGCTTGTTGGCGTACCACTGGGTGCGGTCGTTCACCAGTTGGGTGTCCAAGTCGGGCATTTGGTAGCCCTTGCGGATGCGTTCCCACAAATCATTGGGCAAGTTCAGTTGCGCCACACCATCGCGTTTGGCATTGCCTTTGGCGATGGGGCTCAAGCCACGGTGTTGGGTGTCGCTTGAATCGGAGAGGCTGGCACAGCCGGTGAGCAAGACCAAGCTAAGGCTGAAAACGGCGAGTAGAAATCTCATTTGAAATCGTTCTTCCATTCGCGAAGGGCTGCAAACACAGCCACATCGTCGGTTTGTTCGAGCGCTGAGAGTCCAGCGTGCTGTGCAACGGCGTGTCGCACATGGAGGTGTCGAGCCCGTAAAAACGGGTTGATTTGCAATTCAGTGCCCAGCAGTGCGGGGAGGGTGGGAACACCTTGTGCACGTCGCTGTTGGCATTGCGCGGTGTAGGTTTGCAAGTCGGTGTTGCTAGGTTCTACGGCGAGCGCAAATCGCAAGTTGGACAGAGTGTACTCGTGGGCGCAGCACACCTGTGTGTTGGCGGGGAGTGAGGTCAAAAGATCTAATGACGCCAGCATTTGTGCGGGCGTGCCTTCAAAGATTCGGCCACAGCCGCCGGAGAACAAGGTGTCGCCGCAAAAGAGCACGGGGCCTTGCGGTGTGTTGGGTAAAAAGTAAGCCACATGTCCCGCTGTGTGACCCGGTACATCCAGCACTTGCACGGTTTGGCCGAGCAGTTCCAGCGCATCGCCTTGCATAACTGGGGTGAAGGGCGCAGGCACTTCTTCGCGGGCGGGGCCATACACCTGAGCGCCTGTGGCGAGGTGCAACTCGCGCACGCCACCCACATGATCGGCGTGGTGGTGGGTGACTAGAATCGCGGCAAGTTTCAGACCTGCATCGGCCAGTGCTTGCAACACGGGGGCCGCGTCACCGGGGTCGACCACCACGGCCTGTTGGTCTTGTTGCCACAACCACAGGTAGTTGTCAGAGAACGCGGGCAGTGCAATCAGCTTCATGTCATCCACACCTTTAAAACACGATAGTTTGCCTGACTGGCTGGCCTCACCCGCAGGCCAGTATTTGTGCGCGTGGGAGCAAACCTATTTCGACCGAGCGGTGGCCGATGTCTTCGGGTTTCATGCCGTGCAGCTGGGGTTTCCTGCCCTCGACGGTTTGCAGGCCAACCGCATGCCGCACCGCTGGCTGGCTTCAGACGTGCACCCCGAACCCTGGCCCTTGGGCCGCGAGGTGTTTTTAACCAATTACGAGGCGCTGCCTTTCGCCGATGCCAGCCTCGATCTGCTTGTTCTGCCGCACACCTTGGAGCTGAGCTACGACCCACACGCCACCTTGCGAGAGGTGGCGCGTGTGTTGGTGCCGGAGGGGCGGTTGGTCATTTGTGGTTTCAATCCCAACAGCCTGTGGGGTTTGAGCAAAAGCTGCAAGCGTGGTTTTTCGCAGGTGGGTGATTTCATTGGCCAACGTCGCCTGCGCGATTGGCTGCGGCTGCTGAGCTTTGAGGTGGAATCCACCAGCTTTGGTTGTTATCGCCCCGCTGCGAAAACCGAGCGCTGGTTGCAGCGCTGGGATTGGCTAGACGAGGCTGGCGTGCGCTGGTGGCCCATCTTGGGCGCGGTCTATGGCGTGGTCGCGGTCAAACGCGTGCCGGGCATGCGGCTGATGTCGCCCGCGTGGAAAAAAGCAGTCCCGCGTGCGGCTGCGGTGGTGACGACCGCCTCACATACTGCTGTGAATGAGGTCATCCATCGGGTGGCGAGCACAGCATCTAAAGGAACCGAATGAGCACAGTAGAGATCTACACCGATGGCGCCTGCAAAGGCAACCCAGGCCCTGGAGGCTGGGGAGCGTTGTTGCGTTCGCCCTCGGGCCAAGAAAAAGAGCTCTTTGGCGGCGAACTCGACACCACCAACAACCGCATGGAATTGTTAGCCGTGATCGAAGCCTTGCGCGCCCTGAAGCGCCCTTGCACCGTGGCCTTGTACTTGGACAGCGAATACGTGCGCAAAGGCATCACCGAGTGGATTCATGGCTGGAAAGCTCGGGGGTGGCGCACCGCGGCCAAGCAGCCCGTGAAAAACGCCGACCTCTGGCAACAGCTCGATGAACTGACCCATCAAGGCGACCACGACATCGTGTGGCACTGGGTCAAAGGGCACGCCGGCCATGTGGACAACGAACGGGCCGATGGCTTGGCTAACCGAGGTGTGGAGTTGGCCCTGTCGGGTCGGTGACAGTGGGTGTGAAGCTGTTGTAAAGGTCTCTCATGGAGAGTCGTTTATAGAGCGAAACAGCGGCTTAAAGCGGGTGTAACTGGTACATTGCCTGCTGTTGTCAACATACGCAAATAAATTGTTTGCTCGCTATGAATTACAAGTCTAAAAAAGTCACAAAAAAGAGTTTGATTTGGGGTGCCGTGGCGCTTGCTGTGGCCGGTGGTGGTGCCAAATATTTTTGGCCAACCGAAAGCGCGCAGGCCAAATCAGCGGTGCAAACGGTGACCACATTTGTGGTTGAGCAACGCGATTTTCCGGTGGTGCTAGACGCCACAGGGAGCACAGTGGCCGCCAATATCGTGGACATTCGTCCGCAAGTGACGAACGTGGTGGCGAAGGTTCACATCAAAGAAGGCCAGATGGTCAAAGCGGGTGACATGCTGATCAGCTTGGATGACCGAGCCGATCGCGCCAACTACGACAAAGTGCAAGCCACAGCAGACGATGCACAGCGTCAACTCAACCGTGCTGAAGAACTGCTGCGTCAGCAGTTTGTGGCGCAAGGTGCGGTAGACACCGCACGCGCCAATGCGCAGGCGGCTCAAGCCGCAGCACGTGCTGCCCAAGCCGCCTTGAGCTATGACAACATTCGCTCGCCCATCACAGGGCGTGCCGGCATCATCAACGTGTTTCCTGGCGCGCTGGTGCAACCCGGCAACACTGTCTCGACCACGACCACAGCGACCACGACCACCACCCAAGGTGCGATGGTCACCATCACCCAACTAGACCCCATGAATGTTCAGTTCACGGTGCCTGAAAGTGCGTTGCCTGCTTTGTTTGCGGCGCAGAGGTCGGGTCAAGTACCCACCATTAGCTTTCAAATGAGCGATGGCAAAAAACGCGAAGGCAAGGTGTATGTGATTGACAACCAAGTGGACCAAGCGATTGGTGCCGTGAAGGTCAAGGCCGTGGTCGATAACGCGGACCACACCCTGATTCCGGGGCAGTTTGTGCGCTTGCAGGTCCAAGCCGGTCGCTTCAAAGACGTGTTGGTGGTGCCTTCTCAGTCCGTGGTGACGAACGCGCGTGGTGACCAAGTGTTTGTGGTGGATGCCGAAAACACGGTGACCTTGAAACCCATCAAAGTGCAAACCCAAAGCCAAGGCTTTGCAGTCATCACCGGCATCAATGCCGGTGACAAAGTGGTGGTGGAGGGTAAACAAAACCTGCGCCCCAACGGCAAAGTGAAAGAGGCCGCTGCCAAAGGCGAGGTCAAGGGCGATGCGAAGCCACAAGACAAGGCCGATGCCAAAGCTGAAGCCAAGCCAGAAAACAAAGCCGAAGCACAAAAATGACGATTTCAGAACTCTGCATTCGTCGTCCGGTGATGACGATTCTGCTGTCCATGGCGACGGTGGTGGCCGGTGTCATTGCGTACTCCAAAATTCCAGTCGCGGCGCTGCCCAGCTTCAACAGCCCGGTCATTCAAGTGTCGGCCACGTTGTCGGGCGCCAGTCCAGAAAACATGGCGGCCTCTGTGGCGTTGCCCTTAGAGAAAGAGTTCTCCACGATTGATGGCATCACCGTCATCAGCTCGACTAACTTTTTGAGCACCACCAGCATCACGCTGGAGTTCAACAACGACCGAGACATCGACAAGGCCGCGGTCGACGTGCAAGCCGCTTTGCTACGCGCTCAGCGACGGTTGCCGATTGAGATGACCACGCCACCGTCATATCGCAAGGTCAACCCCGCAGATGCGCCTGTGTCGCTCATGGCCTTGAGCTCGCCTGCAATGGATTTGTTTGAGGTCAGCGATTACGCCGAGAACCTGATCTCTCCCAATTTGTCCACCATCGACGGTGTGGCGCAGGTGTTGGTCTACGGCCAAAAACGTTATGCCGTGCGCGTGCGCGCCAACCCCGCTAAGTTGGCCTTGAACAACTTGACGATGGATGACGTTGCGCAAGCCGTGAACAAAGCCAACTCCAACGCGCCAGTGGGTGTGTTGGATGGCCCTCGCCAAGCGTTGACGATTTATGCCAACCCGCAATTGGTGCGCGCCAGAGAGTTCGCTGATCTGTTGATTGCGCAGCGCAACGGTGTGCCGATTCGTTTGTCGGACGTGGCCGTGGTGAGCGAAAGCTACGAGCAAGTCAAAACCAGTGGCTCGTTCATGGGCGAGCGCGCTGTGATCATTGCCGTGTTGCGCCAACCCAGTGCCAACACCGTGAAAGTGGTTGACGGCATTCGCCGCATGATTCCGCAGTTCGAAAAGCAAATGCCTGCGTCCATGCAGATCAACTTGCTCAACGACCGCTCGTTGTCGATTCGTGAGTCTATTCACGACGTGAACTACACCTTGGCCTTGACCATCGCTTTGGTGGTGTTGGTTATCTTCTTGTTCTTGAAACACGCGGCCGCCACCATCATTCCCGCCTTGAGTTTGCCGGTGTCCTTGATTGGTGCCTTCTTCTTGATGTACTGGCTGGGCTATAGCCTAGACAACGTGTCGTTACTCGGCATCACGCTGGCCGTGGGCTTGGTGGTGGACGACTCCATCGTGGTACTGGAGAACATCGTGCGCTACGTAGAAGAGGGCATGCACCCGCTCAAGGCCGCGTTGAAGGGGAGTAAAGAGGTGGGCTTCACCATCATCTCGATTTCCATTTCCTTGGTGGCGGTGTTCATTCCCATCTTCTTCATGCCCGGGCCGATTGGCTTGTTGTTCCGTGAGTTTGCGGTGGTGGTGTCGCTGTCGATTTTGGTGTCGGCCATTGTGTCGCTCACCTTGGTGCCGATGTTGTGTAGCCGCTTCTTGCCCAAGCATGGCGAAGAGCCGAAGGACTACTGGATCACCATCAAGTTCGATGAAATTTTTCATGCCGTGCTGACGAAATACGAATCCACGTTGGATTGGTGCTTGCGTCATCAACGCCATGTGTTGGGTGTTGCGATTGGCACCTTTGTGGTGACCATTGCCATGTACATCTGGGTGCCCAAGGGCTTCTTCCCTGAAGAGGACTTGGGGCAAATCTTGATGACCACGGAAGCCGCCGAAGACATTTCGTTCTCTGCGATGTTGGCCTTGCAAGACCAAGCGGCTGAAATGGTCAAGAACGATCCCAACGTGCGAAGCATGGTGTCGTTCGTTGGCGGCGGCGGAGCCAACGGCAATTTACCCAACAACGGCCGTATGTTTTTGAACCTCAAGCCCAAGAGCGAACGCGCACCGATGCAAAAAGTGTTGGAAGGTTTACGCGCCAAGTTCCGCACTTTGCCCGGCTTGAACGTGTACATGCGTCCCATTCAAAACTTGCAGCTCGGCGGCAAGGTCAGTAAGAGCCGCTACCAGTTCATCTTGCAAAGCGTGGGTTTTGACGGTGTGAACGAATGGTCGGAAAAAATGGTGCGCCAAATGCGTGCCGATCCGATCTTCCGTGATGTCACCACCGATTCACAGCTCAAAGGCTTGAACGTGTTGGTGGACATCAACCGCGAAAAAGCAGCCAGTGCCGGCGTGACGATGGCGGACATTCGCTCGGCGTTGTATTCGTCGTATGGTGAGAAACAAATCTCCACCATTTACACACCGGTCAACACCTACCAAGTGATCTTGGAATCCTTGGAAGAAAGCCGCCAATTCGAGGCTGGCTTGAATGATATTTATGTGCGTGGTCGTGCAACGGACCGCTTGGTACCGCTCTCGAGCGTGGCGAACTTCAAACGCTTCATTGGCCCGACTGCGGTGAACCACCAAGGACAAATTCCAGCCGTCACCATTTCGTTCAACTTGGCACCTGATGTGCCGCTGGGTGACGCTACGGCCAAGATTGACCAGTTCACCAAAGAGATTGAATTGCCGGCCACCATCATCACCAGTTATGGCGGTGATGCAGCGGTGTTTCAAAGCGGTCAGTCGGGGCAAATCATTTTGCTGATCAGCGCCATCTTTGTGATTTATGTGTTGCTGGGTGTTCTGTACGAAAGCTACATCCACCCGCTCACCATTCTGGCGGGCTTGCCTTCGGCGGCGATTGGTGCGCTCTTGTTCTTGCGCCTGTTTGGCATGGAGCTGACCATCATTGCCACCATCGGCATCTTGCTGCTGATTGGTATCGTGAAGAAGAACGCGATTTTGATGATCGACTTCGCGCTTGAAGCCCAGCGTCAACACAATATGACGCCGCGTGAAGCCATTCGCACCGCGTGCTTGACGCGATTCCGCCCCATTTTGATGACCACGCTCGCCGCCATGATGGGCGCTTTGCCGATTGCTTTGGGCTTGGGCGCAGGCGCTGAGTTGCGCATGCCTTTGGGTATTGTGGTGGTGGGTGGTTTGGCGTTTTCGCAGGTGATCACGCTCTACATCACGCCCGTGATTTACATCTACCTCGAAAAATACAGCGGCACCGGCCCAATGGAAATTCCCGCCGAGATGATGTCTTGATGGATGGGGCTTTAGATGGGGCTTAGATCGCCCCGTCAAACATCATCACATCCACCTCATCGCCAATGGCGACGTTGCCTTGGGTGTGATGCAACACGATGAGCCCATTGCCTTGCACCATCGAGCTCAGCACGCCAGAGCCTTGGTTGCCGGTGGTGCGCACTTGAAGCGTACCGTCGTCGGCGCTACTGACAAAGCCACGTTGGTATTCAGTGCGACCTGCTTTTTTGCGCAGGGGTTCCAAGCTTTTGGCTTTGAGTAGCGGCGCGGGCTGTGCGGTGCTGCCCATCATGCGCAAGAGTGCAGGGCGCACAAAGGCGAGGAAGGTGACCATCACCGCGACGGGGTTGCCGGGCAAACCAAACAACACCGACTTCCCGATGCGGCCCACGGCCATGGGGCGGCCAGGGCGCATGGCGATTTTCCAAAACGCCACATCGCCGAGCTTCTTCATCATGGCTTTGGTGAAGTCGGCTTCGCCCACACTCACGCCGCCGCTGGTGATGATGGCGTCTGCCTCTTGTGCGGCTTTGGCAAACGCAGCTTCCAAAAAGGCGGGGTCATCGCGCACCACGCCCATGTCAATCACTTCGCAACCTAGGCGCGTGAGAAGGCCAAACACGGTGTAGCGGTTGCTGTCGTACACCGCGCCTTCGCGTGGGGCGTCGCCCAAGCTCAACACCTCGTCGCCGGTGGAGAAATACGCCACGCGCAAGCGGCGGTGCACGCGCACATCGGGCAGGCCAAGGCTCGCCACCAAGCCCAACGCGGCAGGTGTGAGGTGTTGGCCTGCTTTGAGTGCAGGTTGACCTTGCATCAAGTCTTCGCCCATCAAGCGGCGGTTGTCACCGGCTTTCAAGATGTTGGGCGGGATGGTGACGGTGGTCACATCGTGTGCGTTGTCGATGTGGCAGAACTCTTGCGGCACAACGGTGTCTAGCCCGTCGGGCAGGATGGCGCCCGTCATGATCTTCAAGCACTCACCCGCGTTGACTTTGCCTTGCCACGCTTTGCCAGCGAGGGCCGTGCCCACCACGCGCAGGGTGAGTGGTTGGTCGGCTTGCAGCTGTGCGGCATCCAATGCAAAGCCGTCCATGGCCGAGTTGTTGTGGGCGGGCACGCTGATGGGCGAGATCACGTCTTGCGCCAACA
>Ga0228700_1002037_pt1 | contig 11380 bp, 1 predicted proteins | sample McNCre317_Aug_MG_FD_178019 | JGI IMG/M metagenome (GOLD analysis project Ga0228700, IMG submission 178019) | Freshwater microbial communities from McNutts Creek, Athens, Georgia, United States - 3-17_Aug_MG | ecosystem: Environmental > Aquatic > Freshwater > Creek | place: USA: Georgia...
CCTGGCTTTGCTCATGCATCACTGCTATGCCAGTGTGGATCTGGTGGGCCGTTGCATCGACTTGCTGCAGCGCCAATCTGCTGTGCCTGCTGATACCTTGCAGCGCTATGTCGATCACCTCAATCAAGGTAGCCAGCTCAGCGCAAGTCCAACACCACACCTTCCACCTGAGCCAGAGAAATTGAGCCAGTTGAACCTAGAGTTGTAATCGCTGCCGCCAACACGGTTTGCATTTCTTGGCGTGCCAAGTTTTTGGACGCTTCAGTCTCCGCCAAAATCACAATGCGCTTGCCAATCATGGCACCTTGGTAAGGCACCATTTCGCCGCGATCGTTGTTCACGATGAAGGTTTTGAAATTACCCGTGAAACGAACGGCGGTCGCTGTCAGCTTCGGAACGTCAGGTGACGTCGTCATTTGAATACGAATATCGTTCGGTTGTTCGCTGTACGTCATGCCGAGGTTTGAAACTCGGCTGTCGCCCAGTACGGACACCGGCAAAACGCCTGAGGTCGACGCTGTGCTGGCCAATGGTGGAGGTGGTGCGTTTGAACCCGTTGCTTGAGTGGGTGCTTGAGAAATTGGCGCTGCCATGGCAACCGTTGTTGCAACATCGGGCAAGTTGAGCGATGGCATGGCCATCGGCGCTGGTTGGCTCACAGCTGCAATCGGCGTTGTGACGCCAGACGACGCAATCAATTTAGGTACGACCAGGGTATCTACGCGCGTAGTTTGATTTTGGTTTGAGCTTGAGCTTGAAGTTGCAGCAGTGATATCTGCCCACGTACTGGCTTGCGAGTTGATGTTGTAGTTGCCTGCATCACTGCCGCCATACACGCTGCTCAGAGTCACTGTTTTGTGGGTCCCTACCTCTTTGTCTGCAAATACACCGGTGGCAGTCACAGACACATTGTCGCCACTGACCAGGCCCATGCCTACCAGCGAGGTGCTGTTCACCGCGCTCACATTCACCACCGCTGCGGTGTTGCCGTCATACACCTTGTCGGCGGCGGTGATGCCTGTGATGTTCAGCGCCTTAGCGGTGATGTTGGCCGTGGTGTTGACTTGGGAGGTGATGTTGTAGTTGCCCACATCGGCGCCCGTGTAGTTGCTGGTCAGCGTCACGGTTTTGCCTGTGCCCACATGTTTAGTATCAAACACACCGGTGGCAGACACGTTCAGGTCGTCGCCCGCAATCATGCCCATGCCTACCAGCGAAGTGCTGTTCACCGCGCTCACATTCACCAACGCTGTGGTGTTGCCGTCGTATGTTTTATTGCCAGCTGTGATGCCAACGATGGTGATGTCCTTGGGCGTGATGACCGACGTGGTGTTAGACGTGTAGCTCACGTTGTAGTTCAAGCCATTGTTGCCATCGCTCACGACTGCGTTGCTGGCTGTGAGCGTTTTGCCCGTGGCTGCGTTGGGGCTGTTGTAGGCGAGGGTGATGTTGGAAACCGAGTCACCCGCCACACCCAGCGCAGCAGTCAGTGCAGCAAGCTGCGTGGCATTGGCGGTGTAGTTGACTGTGCCATCGTAAGCGCGGCTGGCTTGTGGTGCGGCCAGCGTCACGTCCTTGGCGGTGATGACGGATGCGGTGTTGTTGGTGTAGCTGATGTTGTAGTTCAAGCCGTTGTTGCCATCGCTCACAACGGCATTGCTGGCTGTCAGTGTTCTGCCGGTGCCAACATTTTTATCGTTGTAGGCCAGCAGCACCGAAGTCACGCTATCGCCTGCCACGCCAAGTGCTGACGTCAACGCAGTGAGTTGCGTTGCATTGGCGGTGTAGTTCACGGTGCCGTCATAGGTGCGTGTGACTTGCGGGGCAACCAAGGTGACGTCCTTGGCAGTGATGACCGAAGTGGTGTTGGTGGCGTAGCTGACGTTGTAGTTATGGCCGCTGTTGCCATCGCTGATGACAGCGCTGCTCGCCGTGAGGGTTTTGCCAGTGGCAGCGTTTTGGTCGTTGTAAACGAGGGTGATGTTGGAGACGGAGTCACCCGCAACGCCAAGTGCTGAAGTCAACGCGGCGAGCTGTGTGACATTGGCGGTGTAGTTCGCAGTACCGTCGTAGGCCCGAGTCGCTTGTGGTGCAGCCAGGGTCACGTCCTTGGCGGTGATAACCGAAGTGGTGTTGGTGGTGTAGCTGACGTTGTAGTTGTGGCCGCCGTTGCCGTCGCTGATCACAGCGCTGGTGGCTGTCAGGGTCTTGCCCGTTGCTGCGTTCGGGTTGTTGTAGGTCAAGGTCACACCGGTCACGCTGTCGCCTACCACGCCGAGTTCTGTGCTCAGCGCTGCCAGCTGCGTGGCATTGGCGGTATAGATTGCCGAGCCGTTGTAAACCTGCGTGGCTTGTGGCGCTGCCAAGGTCACGTCTTTGGCCGTGATATTCGCTGTTGTGTTGACCTGCGAAACAATGTTGTAGTTCCCTGCGTCTGAACCGCCATAAGTGCTGGTCAGGTTCACGGTCTTGTTGGTGCCAACGTTCTTGTCTGCAAACACACCTGTGGCTGACACCGTCACGGTGTCATTCGCAAGCATGCCCATGCCCACCAGTGATGTGCTGTTCAATGCCGACACGTTCACCGCAGCCACATTGGTGCCGTTGTACACCTTGTCGCTGGCCGTGATGCCAGTGATGGTCAAGGTCTTTTGCGTGATGTTGGCCGTGGTGTTGACTTGCGACGTGATGAGATAGTTGCCAACGTCCGCACCGGCGTATGTGCTGGTCAAGTTCACGGTTTTGCCATTGCCCGCGTTCTTATCTGCAAACGCACCGGTGGCCGACAACGTCAAGTTGTCGCCCATCACCAAGCCCATGCCCACCAATGAGGTGCTATTGACCGCAGACACATTCACCACCGCTGCAGTGGTGCCGTTGTACACCTTGTTCTCGGCGGTGATGCCCGTGATGGTCAAGGCCTTTTGCGTGATATTGGCCGTGGTGCTGGCGACCAAGTTTTGAATCACATAGTTACCCGCATCTGTGCCGTTGAGGCTGATGTTGGCCACTGTCACCGCTTTGTTGGTGCCCGCGTTTTTGTTCAAAAACTCTGCGCTGGTGTAGGCGTAGCCCACGGTGTCGCCCGTGATCACATCGCTTGAAGTCACCGTTACGGTGGCGCTGGCGTTGCTGTTGTACGTCTTGTTGGCAGCTGTGGCGGTGGCCGTCAATGCTTTGGCGGTCACGGTTTCCGTTCCCACCACCACCACGGTGTTGTTGAAGTTCACGCCACTGGTCACACACGTCACAGTGCCGCCAATGTTGTAAATGCCCACCTTGGCATTGTTTGACCCAGACAGTTGCGAAGCCAGCACTGTGGGGGACAACGTCATCACTGCACCGCCGCCACTTCCCAGGCCATCGTCTACCGTCACCTGGTTGCCCGAACTGCTCACGTTCAAGTTCAACAACAAATTGGTGTTGTTGCTCACATACTGCGCACTTCCCACCACCAAGTTGGCCGCCGTGCCGTAGGTGGTGTTCACGTTGTTCACGCGCACCAGCAACTGGTCGGCGCCCACCACGGTGAAGTTGCCTGTTTGCACGGTGATGTTGTAGTTGCTGTTGGTCACCGTACCGTCAAGCGTCAACGCGCCCGCATACACACCTGTTGTGCTCTTTTGCGTGGCATTCAAGCTGGTGCTGATGTTGGGAACGCCAGGTGCACTGCTGTTTGAGAACGTCAAATTCGCGCTCGACTCACCCGTTACAAAACCCTTGTAACTCACCCCATTGAAGCCCACGGCGTTGGAGGTGACGGTGAAAAACTGCGCATCGTCATTTACCTTGATCGTCAGGTCTTTGGGTGTGATGGTCGCCGCCAATGGGGTAGGGGCGGTGAGCACATAGTTGCCCAGCGTGTTGTTGGTTAACGTCAGGCCGGTAATGCTCACATTGGCTGCAGTCGCTACGTCTTTGCTGTTGTAGGTGCCCACCGGCGTGCCTGTGATGCCAATGCTGTCAGCGCTGTACGCTTTACCGTCCGAGCTGCTGCCTGTGCCGGCGGCAATGGCGTCTTGCAAATTGGCTGTGCCCAATGGGGCAGCCGTAGTGGTGCCGTCGTACACCTTGCTGGCTGCCACCGACAAGCCAGACACCGTCAAGGCCTTGGGCGTGATGTTGGCGGTGGTCGTTGCGCTGCCTATCTTGTAGTTGCCCGCTTCTGCGCCACCCATCGTAAAACCAGTGAGCGTGACCGTTTTGCCATTGCCCACATTCTTGTCGCTGAACGTGCCTGTGACTGCGCTGGTGCCCACCTGCACATCGTCGAAGCCCAACACACCGTTCAGCGTACCCAGTGTGGCGATGGTGGCATTGGCAGTTGCGTCATACACCTTGTTGTTGGCGCTCAGGCCATTCAGGGTGAGTGTTTTGGGCGTGATGTTGGCCGTGGTGGTCGACACATTGCTCAGCAAGTTGTAGTTGCTGGCATCGTTGCCAGAGATGGTGATGTTGCCCACCGTCACTACCGTGCCGTTGGCGGCGTTTCTGTTGGCAAACACGCCCAACGCGTCGGTAGACAGCGTGAGCGCATCGCCCGTGATGCGGTTGGTGCTGATGTTGAAAGTGGCGTTGGTGTTGCCGTCGTACACCTTGTTGTCGGCCACGGTGGTCAGCGTCAAGTCGCGCTTGGTAATGCTTTGCGTGCCTACCGCGATGATGCTGTTGAAGTTGCTGCCCCCAATGGTCAGGTTGTTGTAGCCCACATTCCACAAGCCGACCGCTGCATGGCTGGAGGCCGTCAAATTGGCATTGCTCAGCCCGAGCTTGAAGCTGGCTGTGCCGCCCACACCGTCGTTTATCGAGTACAGCCCGTTGTTGGTTGTCAGGCTGGACGTGAGGTTGGCAATCGTCACGTTGTCGGGCATCAGGTAAGTCACGCTCGACACGCTCAAGTTGCTTGCATCGCCATACACATTGGTGCCGTCACTCACGCGAATGATCAGCTGCTGCGCAGGCACGATGGTGTAGTTGCCCGTGCGGTAGCTGATGGCGTAGTTGTTGGCTGATAAGCCACTCGGTGTCAATGCGTAAGTGCCGGCCGAATTACCAGCAGCGCGCGAAATATTCAAGGTGCCCGTCAATCCCGCTGTGGTGGCGTTTTCGCCATGCACAAAGCCGCTGTAGCTCACCCCGGCAAATGGCCCTGATGCAGCAGCCAGTGTCACAAAGTCGGCTGCGTCGTTGGCTTGTATAGCCAACGGTGCCTGTGTGATGTTGGCAACCGTAGAGGTCGGGTTGACCGTACCCGCATAACCCGTCACCACCCACGCTGAATTGTTTGACGCCAAAGCCACGTTGTACGTGAGCGACTTGTTACCCGCACTCGATGTGTTGTAGCTGGCCCCGGTGACGCAACCTGTGAGGGTGTCGCCATCCACCCCTGTGACCGAACCACCTCCTGTGTAAGTAGGGTTGGCGGTGGTGGTGCCGTCGTACACCTTGGTGGCGGTGACCGTGCCGCCGTTGATGGTGGCTGTGGGTTGCACGCGGTAGAAGTAATTGCGCGTGCCTAGGACAGCACTGGTCACGTTACCCAAGCTGGCGTTGTAGGTTTTGTACCTGGGCACGTTGGTGGTGTTGGCACCAATCACACGTGCTTCCATCGTAGCGGTTTGGTTGGTCCCTTGGAACATCACCAGCGAGCCGCTGTTGTTCAAGGTCACGTTGACCGTGTTGTTGATGGTAATTTGCCCGCCAGTGGCTGTGCCTGCCGCCGTTGCTGCACCTGCCGCCAAAATAATTTTGCCGTTGCTGCCAGAAGAGGTGATGCTGCTGTTGAGCGTCACGTTGGCGTTGGACTGGATTTTGATCAAGCTGTCGGTGCCCGAGAGATTGATTGTTTTGTTGATGGTGACATTGCCCACGCTGATGAACGTGACATTGCCCGTGCCGGTGATGTTGCCCGCCAGATTGCCCAAGCTCAGGTCCGTAGTATCGGTGTGGTTGAACACCAAGGTGGCGTTGTCGCTGATATTGCCTGAGCCCAGTTGACCGCGGCTCGTGTTGGCGCCCAGGGCATACAACGCGCCCGCCTCAATCCAGACACCGCCATTGAAGCTGTTGTTACCCGTGAGGGTCAGGTTGCTGTTGGAGGTGGTTTTGCGAAGACTGCCATAGCCGCCGCTCAGATTGCCGGTGATGCACAGGTCCGAGGCGCTGGCATATTCCAGCGTGGTGTTGCTTGTGTTGAAGATGATGGAGCTGGCAAACACGCCGTTGGCCCCCAGGCTGCCGGTGGGGGCAATGACCAAGGTCGTGTTGCTGCCGTTCATGGTGATGTTGCCACCGATGTTGACATTGCCAGCTAAGGTGGTGGTGACATTGGAGCTGCTAAGGCTGATGCTGCCCGGGCCAGACATGTTGTTGGTCAAGGTGATGTCGCTGGTGCGCGTGATGCACAGCGTTGAATTGGCGCCCTGAAAAATGATGTCCCCAGTGCCCAGGCTTGCATTTGACGTGTAGGTACTTCCTGATAGACCACCCAAATACAGCGTGACCCTATTCGTCAAAGTGGTGGTGCCGGTGTAAGAGCTGGCCGCCTTCATGCCAAGGGGACGCATCACGACAGTGCCAGCAGGGTCGCTTGCGTCGAGGGTCACATTGCCAGACCCAGTGATACCCTGGACCCAATTTTGGGTGTTACCGGACACGATCGTCAGGTCGCCGTTGTTGAGGATGGCTTGGCTGGAATTGCCAAGATGGGAGTTCGACTGATCTACCCACACTGAGGCGTTTGGAAAAATGGTGGTCGATCCGGTGTAAGCGAGTTGACGAGTAGTGATCAAAGTCGGGACCGAGCCCATGAATTCAACCGAACCTGTACCGTTAACGTAGTACAGCCAAGAGTTGTAAGACGTTGAACTGGGCGCAAACTGCAGCACTCCGTTGTTGTTAATTGTTGCTGAATTCGTACCGCTGAATACGTTGAATCCAGCAAACGCGCCGAGCCTGAGCGTTGCATTGGCTGCGATGGATGGGATTGCTGAGGTGCCAAAAGACCACTTGGTGGAGTTGAGCTCCGCACGCCCTTCGTAGACATCGATGCTATACAAGGGTTGCGTGATATTGCTGACAGAGGGTTCTGCCACGATCCAAGTTCCCAACCCGTATTTTTTAACATCGGAGTTGATAGCATTAAGGCTGCCAGTATTGGTCAGGCTGCTATTTGGCGCAATGCGGATGGTGTTGCCCAACGCATTGCACATGGTCAAGGTGCTGTTCATGGTGGTATTGCCACCGCTGATGTTCAACGTCGCGCCCACTGCGCTGAGGCAGACTGGATTGCGGAAGCTGGAGATGTTTTGCAACTCCAACATGCCAGTTGCACCGCTGACGTTGATCAACTGCGCGCCACTGCCAATCACGGATGTGTTGGTCAGCACCAAGTCGCCAGCAGAAATAACGAGACCACCCGTAAATGTGCTGCTGTTGCCCGATAGGTTGAAGGTTCCCGCGCCCGACTTCGACAACGTGCCTGAACCAAGCACCGTACCCCCATACGTGGTGGATAGGCCGTTGAGACCCGTCGTTAAGCTGGATGCCCCCAAGTTCAAGGTGTTATTGGTGCCCCCAGTGAGCGAACCAATCGAGGTGCTGAAGCCGCTGATATCCAGCCCCACGCCCGACAGGTCGGTCAAGGTGATGTTGGTTTGGTTGCCAAACGCGCCGTAGTTAGTGGAGCCTGCAAAGCCCGCTTTGAGCGTGCCCGCCCCCACCGTGATGTTGCCGGTGAAGGTGTTGTTGCCAGACAGGGTCAGCACATTGCTGCCGTATTTGTTGAGCACACCCGTGCCGCTGATCGCCGTTGCGTACGTCACTGCATCGGTGCGGTTGAAGTTGAGCGTGCCGTTGTTGGTGGTGCCTGCTCTGAGCAAGCCACTGGTCAGACCATCGCCCATGGTCACGGTGCTGCCTGTACCGATTTTCAGAAAGCCGTTGTATGTGGTGCTGTTGCCTGTCAGGGTCAGATTGCCTGTGCCTGTCATGTTGACGGTGCCTACGCCTGAGACGACGCCTGCCAACGTCAGGTTGCCCGTGCCAGGCAGGTTGAGGGTGCCTGTGGCTGAGATGTTGCCTCCCCAGGTGTAATCCGCTGTGCTGTTGACTGTCAGATTGTTGCTGGCTGCGATGCTTGTGGTACCTGAGAGGTTGAAGTTGCCATTGACATAAGCCCCCAGCGCGGCGGTCGAGCCAATACTCGCATTGCCAGCGCCACTGACTGAGCCGTTGACAGTGACCGTGTTGGACACGGTAGGTACGATCCCAAACGTAGCGCCTGATGCCACGCTGAAGTTGTTGGCAAAGGTGGCGTCTGAGCCGTTGGGTTGTAAGTTAAGTACGGATGTGCCACCGAGCGAGATATCGCCCAAGATGGACTTGCTGCCCATCAGATTGATGGTTCGATTGCCCGCCGTACTGAAACCATAGCTGTTGCCTGCGGGCGAGAGAATGTCGCCGTAGATGTTCATGCCTATGCTGCTAGCGTCTGAACTGATGCGTGCGCTGTTGGCGGTGAGCGTTGTGTTGCCGTAGATGTAAGCGGTATTGATTGAGTTCCACAGCGCGCCCGTAGCGCCTGCAGCACCCGTCCCAGCAATTTCAATGGGGTTATAGATGTAAAAACCATTGGGCGCGAACGTGGCACCGCTTAACACCTTGATGGTGCCCAGCCCGAGCGCTGCATTGGTCAGGCTGGCACCGCCTGTGGTGTTGACGCCCGCGATCACCATGCCTGCTTCAATGGTGGTGTTGCCGGTGTAGGTGTTGGCGCCAGAGAGCGTGAGGTTGCCCAAGCCTTGTTTGCTCACGCTGCCATTGCCACTGATCACACCTGAATACACTGCCCCCGTGGTGGCGTTGCCTGTGTTGAACACCACACTGCCGCCGCCCGTCATGCTGATGTTGCCTGTGCCGTTGATGCTGTCGTTGGCAATCAGGGTCAATGTTCTGACACTGCTCCAGCTCAGGTTGGCAGCAATGTTGATGGCCCCCACGCCCGTACCCGCTGTGACGCTGTTGACCGTTGTTACCGTGATGTTGGTCGTGCCCAGGGCGGTGGACAAGGTGGCATTGTTGATGACGGAGGTAGCGCTGCTGCTGTTGGGCGTGAAGACGTTCGAAACGTTGGTGTAGTTAGCAGCAGTGCCTGTGCTGATGGTGATGTCAGAGGGGTCCAGCAACCATTCACCCGTGTTGCCCTTGGGCGCAAGTGTGGACACTTGAATGCCATCCACATTCAGGTAGTGGCCCGAGGTTTCAATCTGCCCACCATTGCCGCCGTTGGGGCCCGCATTGGCATAAATGCTGCCCGCCACCGTGGTGGTGCTGTTGGCATCGCTCACATTGCTCCACAGCACCACTTTGCCGCCGTCGCCACTGTCGGTGGCATTGGCGTTGATGGTGGCGCCTGCGGCCATGCTGACCTTGGTGGCTTGGCGCAAGCTGCCGCTGCCTTGCCAGTCGCCACCCATCAGCACGGTGCCGCCACGGGTGCGGCCCGACACATCAATGCTGGCGGTGGAGGTGAGTTCAATTTCATCCCCCTCCAGCACAATCTTGCCGCCTTGGTTGCTGAGGCTGGTGGCTTGCAGGCTGCCGCTGTTTTTAATGACACCGCCTTGCAGCTTGTTCACCGCCACGGCGGACAAAATAATTTGCCCATCCGGCGCTTGCACAGCAAGTTTGTTGTCAATCAGGCTGGCAATGGCCGATGCGGTGGTGGTAATGCCCGACAAGCCTTTGCCATCGGCCAAGGTGAGGCTGACTTGTTCGCCCGCTGCAAAGGCCACGGTGCCCGCACGGGCCAGCACCACGCCGCTGTTTTGCACCTCGGGCGCAAGCAGGGCAATGTAGCCACCCAAGCTGGCGCTGAGGTTGCCTTGGTTGATCACGCTGGCGGTGCTGCCGTTGCGGTTGAAGGTGTAGCGCCCCGACATGAAGTCGTCGTTGCTGATGCTGTAGGTGGTCGCGACCAAGCCACCCACGTCCACCGAGGCGCTGGGTGCAAAGTACACGCCATAGGGGTTGGTGAGGAACACCTGCCCATTGGCGTTGATGCGGCCAAACACCTGCGTGGGGTTGGGGTCCAACACGCGGTTGAGGATGACCGACTGTGCATTGGGCTGCACAAACTGCACCGTGGCCGAAGCGCCCAGGTTGAAGCTGCTCCAGTCAATGATGGCGCGTTGGCTGCTCTGGTTGACCACCATGTTGGCGGCGGTGGCAATGGCGCTTTGGCTGATGGTGGCTTGCCCGCCCACCACGTTGCCGCCGGTGGGCAACTGTGTGGCTGCAGGAGGCGCGGGTGGCGCAGGCGGCGGTTGGGCCGCCAAGTTGGACATGACAAACAAGCTCATGGCCACACCGGGCAGCACGCCAGCCAGCGTCAAGGTATTAGCAGCTTTGCCGCGCCCGCCTTTTTTGGCGGTGCGGGCGGTTTCGGGCACGGGTTTCCATTGCTCTGTGGTGCCAGACCACAGCAGCCGGTAACAGCGGTTGAAACTTCCGTGCTCTTTCATACGCGGGGTTTAAAAAGCCACGGTGGCGCTGAGCCAGTAACGTGGGTTTTTGTAAGTGCCGTCTTGGTCCATGCCCAGGGTGGTGGGGTTGGGGTTGAGGCCAATGCGTTTGGCCACGGTGGCTTTGAGGTCCACGCCTTTGATGCTTTGCCAACCGAGCGAGAAGCCGTAGCCACGAATTTGGTAGTCGTTGACGGTGCTCAGCAGGGTGACGCCATCGGCCTGGTAGTTGTTGCGGTTGACGCGGGCTTTGCCGTAGTCGTAAAAGCCGTTCAAGCGCCAGTTGATGTCAAGGTTGTGGCGCAGCTCAGCGGTGAAGTTTTGGCCTTCCGAGCCACCCAGACGGGTGGCACCGCTCGCGTAGGCGCGCACGCCGGTGACGCCTTCGAGGTAGAGCTTTTCAGACGAGTCGAGGTTGGTGTTGGCCACTTGCATGGCGTAGGCGAGCGAGAGCTGGGTGTCGGCCGTCAAGGGCTGCAAGCGGCTGAGGTTGAGGGCCAAGCGTTGGTAGCGGCCATCGTTTTGGGTGCCCACGGTGGAGGCCAGTTTGCCGTCGACCCAGGTGAGGCCGTATTGGTGGGTGTTGCCTGCCGCGTCGATGTGGTTGCCCGACAGGGCCACGCTGGCCGCACGCGTGCTGTAGCGCGAGGTGACGCCCGAGCTGTTGTAGTTGTCGTAGTCTTTGATGTCAAAGCCCAAGAGGGCGTTGAGGTTGGTGGTTTGGCTGCGCAGCAGCGGGTAGCTGAGTTCTGCGCCCGAGGTGTTGGCTTTGCCATGACCGTCGGTGCTGGCGAGGTCGCCAATGAGGTGGTAATTCAAACCCGAGCCACGCACTTGGGCGCGCCAGCCGTCGTTGC